>Ga0233424_10003234_pt1 | contig 10673 bp, 7 predicted proteins | sample Watercolumn_Towu_FD_181011 | JGI IMG/M metagenome (GOLD analysis project Ga0233424, IMG submission 181011) | Freshwater microbial communities from Lake Towuti, South Sulawesi, Indonesia - Watercolumn_Towuti2014_125_MG | ecosystem: Environmental > Aquatic > Freshwater > Lake | place: Indonesia... | reverse complement strand
GCGGTCCTCGGTGCCATCTTCTTCCAGGTCCCGGCGCTCATGATCGCCGTCTCGGCCATGTTCGTCCTGCTGATGGCGGGCATGATCCTCTACCAGACGAGCGAGCTGGTGCACGGTGGCGAGACCAATTACATCCTGGCGACGGTCGGCCTGTACGTATCCATTTACAATCTGTTTACCAGCCTGCTACAGCTGCTGGGGGTATTCGGCGGCGACGACTGAGAACAGCGCCAGACCAAGGACACGAACCCCGGCCCAGCGCCGGGGTTCTTCATTCGTGGCTTCGTTGCGGGCAATCGCAAAATCACAATCAATGATTCGGGGGAAATCAATCATGAAAATCGGGGTACCCAAGGAAGTTCATGCCGGCGAGCAACGGGTGGCGACCGTGCCGGAGGTCGCCGAAAAACTCATCAAGCTCGGGTTCTCCGTCGTCGTCGAGACCGGGGCCGGCGATGCCGCCCACTTCGCCGACGAGACCTACCGCGCGGCCGGCTGCGAGATCGCCGCCGACGCCGCCGCCGTCTGGGGGCAGGCCGACATCGTCATGAAGGTCCGCGGACCCACCCCGGCGGAGGTCGGCATGGTACGCGAGGGCCAGGCGATCATCAGCTTCATCTGGCCGGCGCAGAACCCGGACCTGATGCAGCAACTGGCCGGCCGCAAGGCGACGGTTCTGGCCATCGATTCGCTGCCGCGCACACTCTCCCGCGCGCAGAAGATGGACGCGCTCACCTCGATGGCCGGCATCAGCGGCTACCGCGCGGTCATCGAGGCCGCCAACGCCTTCGGCCGCTACTTCAACGGCCAGGTGACGGCCGCCGGCAAGATCCCGCCGGCCAAGGTCTTCATCGCCGGCGCCGGCGTGGCGGGTCTCGCGGCAATCGGTACGGCCGCGAACCTCGGCGCCATCGTCCGCGCCAACGACACGCGCGCCGAAGTCGCCGACCAGGTCATTTCCATGGGCGGTGAATTCGTCAAGGTCGATTACGAGGAGGAAGGCTCGGGCGGCGGCGGCTACGCCAAGGTCATGAGCGAAGGTTTCCAGCAGGCCCAGCGCGAGATGTATGCGAAGCAGGCCAGGGAAGCCGACATCATCATCACCACCGCACTCATCCCCGGCAAGCCGGCACCCAGGCTCATCACCGCCGAGATGGTGAAGAGCATGAAGCCGGGCAGCGTCATCGTCGACATGGCCGGCGAACAGGGCGGCAACTGCGAGCTGACCGAGCCGGGCCAGGCCGTGGTGAAGCACGGCGTCACCATCATCGGTTACACCGACCTGCCGAGCCGCCTCGCCAAGCAGTCGAGCACCATGTACGCGACCAATCTGCTGCACATGGTGGAGGACCTTTGCAAGACCAAGGACGGCGTCATCAACGTCAACATGGAAGACGAGGCCATCCGCGGCCTGACGGTCATCAAGGACGGCGAGATCACCTGGCCGCCACCGGCGCTCAAACCGTCGGCACCACCGGCGGCGCCCAAGGCCGCCGCGGTCGCATCGGCAAAGAAACCCGAGAAGGTCGGCATGTCGCCGAAGACCCGCAGCGGCATCGCCTTTGCGCTCGGCGCCCTGGTGTTCTACTGGGTCGGCGCCCACGCCCCGGCCGCGTTCCTGGCCCACTTCACGGTCTTCGTGCTGGCCTGCTTCGTCGGCTACATGGTGGTCTGGAACGTCACCCCGGCCCTGCACACGCCGCTGATGAGCGTCACCAACGCCATCAGCAGCATCATCGCCATCGGCGCGCTGATCCAGATCTCCTCGCCGGGCTTCTTCCTGACCGTGCTGGCATGGCTCGCCATCGCCCTCACCGCGGTCAACATGTTCGGCGGTTTCGCCGTCACCCAGCGCATGCTGGCGATGTTCAGAAAGTAAGGGGGAACGTGTCATGTCAGAAGGTCTGGTAACCGCTGCCTACATCGGCGCGACTATCCTCTTCATCCTGAGCCTGGGTGGCCTCAGCCACCCGGAAACGGCCAGGCGCGGCAACCTCTACGGCATCGTCGGCATGACGCTGGCCATCCTCGCGACCCTGCTCGGGCCGCGCGTGACCGGAGTCGGCGGCATGGTGATGATCATCCTTGCCATGCTGGTCGGCGGCACCGTCGGTCTCATCGCCGCCAAGCGCGTCAAGATGACGCAGATGCCGGAGCTGGTGGCGCTGATGCACAGCCTGGTCGGCCTGGCCGCGGTGTTCGTCGGCTACGCCAACTACATCGACCCCAATGCCCACTTCGTCGGCGCCGAAAAGGCGATCCACGAGACGGAGATCTATCTCGGCGTGCTGATCGGCGCCGTGACCTTCTCCGGCTCGGTAATCGCCTTCGGCAAGCTGTCGGCCAAGATCAGCGGCAAGCCGCTGCTGCTGCCGGCGCGCCACTGGCTCAACCTGGCCGGGCTGGTACTGGTCATCCTCCTCGGCAAGGGCTTCATCGGCGCCGAGAGCACGGCCGGCGGCCTGCTGCCGCTCATCCTCATGACGGCCATCGCGCTGGCCTTCGGCGTCCACATGGTGATGGCCATCGGCGGCGCCGACATGCCGGTCGTGGTCTCCATGCTCAACAGCTATTCGGGCTGGGCGGCGTCGGCGACCGGCTTCATGCTCTCCAATGACCTGCTGATCGTGACCGGAGCCCTGGTGGGCTCTTCCGGCGCGATCCTCTCCTACATCATGTGCGAAGCGATGAACCGCAACTTCATCGCCGTCATCGCCGGCGGCTTCGGCACCGAGGGCGGCACCCCGGCCGCGGCCGGTGGCGCGCAACCGGCCGGCGAGGTCGTGCCGGTCAGCGCCGCCGACACCGCCGGCCTGCTCAAGGAGGCCAGGAACGTCATCATCGTCCCCGGCTACGGCATGGCGGTCGCCCAGGCCCAGCACACGGTGTTCGAGATCACCAAACACCTGCGCGACAAGGGTGTCAACGTCCGCTTCGGCATCCATCCGGTCGCCGGCCGCATGCCCGGCCACATGAACGTGCTGCTGGCCGAGGCCAAGGTGCCCTACGACATCGTCATGGAGATGGAAGAGATCAACGAGGACTTTCCGGAAACCGACGTGGCGATGGTCATCGGCGCCAACGACATCGTCAATCCGGCGGCCCAGGAAGACCCGGCGAGCCCCATCGCCGGCATGCCGGTGCTGGAGGTCTGGAAGGCCAAGACCTCGATCGTCATGAAGCGGTCGATGGCCTCCGGTTATGCCGGCGTCGACAATCCGCTCTTCTACAAGGAGAACAACCGGATGCTGTTCGGCGACGCCAAGAAGATGCTGGACGAGGTCCTCGGCGCGCTGCGGGCCTGATCGCACTCGCCGGCCGAACACAGCTCCCTGATCTCCATCCGGATGGCCGCCCCGCCGGCACGGTGCGGATGGCCACGACGTGGACGGCGTGGCTCACGCGGGTGCGATCTCGGTCAAACCGCCGAGATAAGGTTGCAACACCTCGGGCACGCGGATCGAGCCGTCGGCGTTCTGGTAGTTCTCCATGATTGCGATCAGCGCCCGGCCGACGGCGACACCCGAACCGTTCAGCGTGTGCAGCAGCTCCGGCTTGCCGCCCTGCGGGTTGCGGTACCGCGCCAGCATGCGCCGGGCCTGGAAGGCCTCGAAGTTGCTGCACGACGAAATCTCGCGGTAGCAGTCCTGGCTCGGCATCCAGACCTCCAGATCGTAGGTCTTGGCCGCCGAGAATCCCATGTCGCCGGCGCACAGCGCCAGCACCCGGTACGGCAGGCCGAGGCGTTGCAGCACCGTTTCGGCGTGGCCGGTCAGTTCCTCGAGCGCGTCGTATGATCGCGCCGGCTCGACCAGCTGCACCAGTTCGACCTTTTCGAACTGGTGCTGCCGGATCATGCCGCGCGTGTCCTTGCCGTGGGAACCGGCCTCGCTGCGGAAGCAGGGGCTGTGGCAGACGTACTTCCGCGGCAGATCGCCGGCCGCGTAGATCCGGTCCCGCGCCAGGTTGGTCACCGGCACCTCGGCGGTCGGGATCAGATAGAAATCCTGCTCCGGCACATGGAACAGATCGGCCTTGAACTTGGGCAGCTGACCGGTGCCAAGCATGCTGGCGGCATTGACCAGGAACGGCACATAGACCTCGGTGTAGCCGAGCTCGCCGGTGTGCAGATCGAGCATGAACAGGATCAGCGCCCGCTGCATGCGGGCCAGCGATCCCTTGAGGACCACGAAGCGGGCGGCGGCGATCTGCGCCGCGGTCTCGAAATCCATGCCACCGAGTCCGGCGCCAAGGTCCACGTGATCGCGGACCTCGAAAGCGAAGGCCGGCGGCTCGCCCCAGCGCCGCACCTCGACGTTGTCGCCGGCGCCGTTACCGTCGGGCACGCTCGCATGCGGCAGGTTCGGCAGGCCCAGGGCGAACTCGTGCAGACAGGCCTGGGCCGAGGCCAGCGCCGCCTCGCACTGCTTCAGTTCCTCGCCGAGACCGGCGACCTCGATCATGATCGGCGACACGTCCTCGCCGCGCGCCTTGGCCGCACCGATGGCCTTCGACTTGGCGTTGCGTTCGGCCTGCAGGGCCTCGGTGCGCACCTGCAATTGCTTGCGGTCGGACTCCAGCGCCTCGTAGGCGGCAACATCCAGCGTCATGCCGCGCCGCGCCAGCGCGGCACGTACGTCTTCGAAGCGGTTACGCAGCAACCCCGGGTCAATCATCTCGAACCTCCATCATGATCGTTTTGCATTCATATTGCGGTCAGCCGCGACGCTGCCGGTCGAGTTCGCGCAGGGCCTTGAGCTTCTCGGCGATCTTCGCCTCCAGCCCGCGGTCGGTAGGTTCATAGTAGCGCCGGCCGGCAAGTTCTTCGGGCAGATAGTTTTCGCCCGCGGCATAGGCGTCCTGTTCGTCATGCGCGTAGCGGTAATGGCGGCCGTATCCCAGATTGTCCATCAACGCGGTCGGCGCATTGCGCAGGTGCAGCGGCACCTCCAGCGTGCCGCTCCTGCGGACGTCGTCCTGCACCGCGTTCCAGGCCTTGTACACGGCGTTGCTCTTGGCGCAGCAGGCGAGATAGACGATCGCCTGGGCGATGGCCAGTTCACCCTCCGGGCTGCCGAGCCGCTCGTACGTATCCCAGGCGTCGAGCGCCAGAGCCAGCGCCCGCGGATCGGCGTTGCCGACGTCCTCGCTGGCGATGCGCACCACCCGCCGGGCAATGTACATTGGGTCGCAGCCGCCGTCGATCATGCGCGCGAACCAGTACAGCGAGGCATCGGGCGACGAACCCCGCACCGACTTGTGCAGGGCGGAGATCTGATCGTAGAACTGCTCGCCGCCCTTGTCGAAGCGGCGTTGGCTGCCGCCGGCGATCACCTCGCGCAGCAGCGACTCCCCGATCCGTCCGTCGACCGCGAGACCGAGGGCGATCTCGAACAGGTTCAGGGCCCGGCGGGCGTCGCCGTCGGCGACCGCCGCCAGTTCGTCGCGCAGCGCCGCCTCCATCTCGGCGCCGGACAGGGCCACGGCCTTGTCGATCAACAGTCGCAGGTGCGCGGTCGTGAGCGGCTTCAACACGTAGACGCGCAGCCGTGACAGCAGGGCGCCGTTCAACTCGAAGGAGGGATTCTCGGTGGTGGCACCGATGAAGGTGATGGCGCCGCTCTCGATGTGCGGCAGGAAGGAGTCCTGATGCGACTTGTTGAAGCGATGTACCTCGTCGACGAACAGCACCGTTCGCCGCCCCTCGCTATCGCGGATGATGCGGGCAGCGTCGATGGCGGCGCGTATATCCTTGACGCCCGCCAGGACCGCCGACAGGGTCATGAACTCGGCGTTCGATTCGGCGGCGACGAGGCGCGCCAAAGTAGTCTTGCCGGTGCCGGGCGGTCCCCAGAAGACCAGTGAATGCAGCTGCCCGGACTCGATTGCCCGGCGCAGGGGCTTGCCGGGACCGAGGATGTGTTCCTGACCAACCACCTCGCTTACATGCAGCGGGCGCAGCCGGTCGGCGAGCGGCCGGAAATCAGTCTCGGACTGGAAGGTTGGCGAAGCGGCCACCGCCGATCACTGCTTGGGCGCGGTGAGGTCGTTCACGTCGACACCGGCCGGTGGCGTGAAAATGAACTGTTCGGCCTCCACGGGCTCGTTGCGCCGGTCCTCGCTGAAACGCAGCCGGGTCACCTGGCCGAAATTGTCGGACAGGTCCATCCCGCGCAGGCGCCCGTCGTCCGTGAACCCGATCCGGATCCCGGTGTACTGCGAATCCGCATCCTTCGGTTGCAGCGACAACCACGCGACACCCTCCTCCACGCCCTGTTCGGTGACCATGAAGCGATCGTCGATCCGGGTATCGCCGCCGAGGATGAGCGCCGGCGTGCTGCCCAGCACCTTCTGCATCGGCTTGACGGTCACCTGCTCCAGGTCCTTGTCGTAGATCCACACCTTCTCGCCGTCGCCGACGATGGACTGCTCGTAGGGGCTCTCGTACTCCCACCGGAATTTCCCGGGCCGCTGCAGATAGACGGTGCCGCGTGAGGTGTCGATGATCGTGCCCTTCTCGTTGGTCAGCGTCTGATCGAATTTTGAGGTGAGGGTCGTAAAGCCGTTGAGGTAGTCGTCCAGCGCCTGCCGTCCCTCGCCGGCATGGGACGGCAGGTTGAACAACATGGCGATACAGGCAATCGGCAGGAAATGGCGGCGCATGGCATCTCGCGGGCGACAGGGTTGCGGCAGTTTATCAGGTTGCCGAGCGCTGCCTCGACCCGCCGCGGATTTTCACCGCCGGTTCGAACCGGTGGTGAAACCGGATCACTGCTTGGGGGGGGGTGGGGCGATGACCTCGCGGCTGCCGTTCGGTTGCAGGGCGCCCACGACGCCGGCCCGTTCCATCTCCTCGATCATCCGCGCCGCCCGGTTGTAGCCGATCTTGAGGCGCCGCTGCACGCCCGACACCGAGGCCCGGCGGGTCTCGGTCACGATGCGCACCGCCTCGTCGTACAGGGCGTCGCCCTCGCTGCCGGTGGCGGCACGGGCCTCCGGCATCTCGACCGGTGTCGGCTCCTCCTCGACGATGGCCTCGATGTAATCGGGCTGGCCGGCTTTCTTCAGGTGTTTGACCACCCGGTGGACCTCCTGATCCGAGACGAAGGCGCCATGCACCCGGGTCGGCAGGCCGACACCGGGCGGCAGGTAGAGCATGTCACCATGGCCGAGCAGGCTCTCGGCGCCCATCTGATCGAGGATGGTGCGGGAGTCGACCCGCGCCGAGACCTGGAAGGCGATGCGCGCCGGGATGTTCGCCTTGATGAGTCCGGTGATGACATCGACCGAAGGCCGCTGGGTGGCGAGGATCAGGTGGATGCCGGCGGCGCGCGCCTTCTGCGCCAGACGGGCGATCAATTCCTCGACCTTCTTGCCCACGGTCATCATCATGTCGGCAAGTTCATCGACGACCACGACGATGTAGGGCAGGTGCTTGAGCGGCGCCGGCTCGCTGGCGCCTGGATCGGACGCGGCGGTCGGGTCGGGCAGCGGCTGGCCAGCGGACTCGGCATCGTCCACCTTGCGGTTGTAGCCGCTGATGTTGCGCACCCCCAGCATCGACATCAGCCGGTAGCGCCGCTCCATCTCGCGCACGCACCAGCGCAGGGCGTTGGCGGCCTCCTTCATATCGGTGACCACGGGCGTCAGCAGCGACGGGATACCCTCGTACACCGACAGTTCCAGCATCTTCGGATCGATCATGATGAGCCGGGTCTCGGTGGCCGTCGTCTTGTACAGCAGGCTGAGGATCATGGCGTTGAGCGCCACCGACTTGCCGGACCCGGTGGTGCCGGCGACCAGGAGGTGCGGCATGCGGGCCAGGTCGACGACCACCGGCTTGCCGGCGATGTCCTTGCCGAGCGACAGGGTAAGCGGTGACCCGCTCGCCTCGTATTCGCGCGAATTCAGGATCTCGCAGAGCGACACCAGCTCGCGCTGCTCGTTCGGGATCTCGAGGCCGATGACCGACTTGCCGGGGATCACCTCGACCACGCGCACGCTGACCGTCGACAGGGAACGGGCCAGGTCCTTGGCGAGATTGGAGATGCGGCTGACCTTGACGCCGGCGGCCGGCTGCAGCTCGAAACGGGTGATTACGGGGCCCGGATGGACCGCGACGACCTGCGCCTCGACGCCGAAGTCCTTGAGCTTGAGTTCGAGCTGTCGCGACATCGCCTCCAGCACCTCGGGCGAATAGCCGCCCTTGGCCGGGGCCGGGGCGTCCAGGATCGACAGCGGCGGCAGCTCCGAAGGCGTGGCCGGCAGTTCGAACAGGACCTCCTGTTTCTCCCTGGTCGCCCGCACGCTGACCTCGAGCACCGGGATCTGCGGTTCAATCCGCGGCTTCGGCCGGCTGATGATCTTTTCCTGTTCCTCGCGCACCACGGCCTCGCGGTGCCGGCGGGCCCGCTGCCCGGCGACATAGTCCACCAGCAGTTCAAGGCCGACTTGCAGCCGCGCGAGCAGCAACAGGGTCCAGTACCCCACCCGATCCATGAGCCAGAGCCACGACAGCCCGGTGGCCAGGGTGATGCCGGTCAGGCACAGGGCCAGCATCAGCAGCGCACCACCGGCGCCGCCGAATATCGCCGCCAGCGACTTGCCGATGACCTCGCCCAGCACGCCGCCGGCGGCATGCGGCAGGGTCCCGGCGGCGCGCAGGTAGACCCAAGCGAGACCGGTGCCCGCCAGTACCGTCAACAGGCAGCCGACGGCATGGGTAACAACGTTGAAGTAGTCGATCCCCTTGACGCTGAACTCGTTCCGGTAAAACGCCCAGCCACCGTACCCGACCATCACCGGGAACAGGTAAGCCAGATAGCCGAAGACATAGAGCAGGAGATCGGCGACATAGGCACCGACCAAGCCACACTGATTGGCAATCACCGCATTGCGCCCGGTGTGCGAAAAGCCACCGTCGTCGTAGCTGTAGGTAACCAGGGCCAGAAAGAGGATCAACGAGAGGACGCCGGACAGCACCAGCGCGCCCTCGCGCAGTCGCTTCAGCAACTGGACCTGTACGGCAGCGGCCGCCTGGCCTTTGCGGATTGCTTGCGCCAAGTGAGATGAGCCTTTTTATTAGATTATCTATATAACACACTGAATTGCGTATTTATTCAACCACAATTTCACGTAATACTTGAAAATCCCGGATCGGAAGGTCACAGATGGCTGCCGCCGTCCCGCCGCGGCAACGACGGAAACCGAGGGGGCAGGGTCAGGCGCCTGGTGCCGGTATCGCGGCGGGAATGTCCCGCCGGTCGGTGCGGGTCCAGTCCTTGAGCAGGACGTAACCGACGGCCAGCAGGGTCGGACCGAGGAATACACCGATCACGCCAAAGGCCAGCAGACCGCCGAGAACGCCCAGGATGACGAGGATGAACGGCAGGGCGCTACCCTCGGCGATCAGATACGGTTTGACCACGTTATCGATGCCGCTGATGCCGAAGAACCCCCACAGGCCCATGAACACCGCCCAGCCGACATCACCCTGGTTGAACAGCCACAAGGTCGCCGGCACCCAGATGAGCGGCGGGCCGACCGGCACCAGGGCCAGGAAACAGGTGAGCAGGCCGAGCAGGAAGGGACCGGGCAAGCCGGCGATCCAGTAGCCGAGTCCGGCCAGGATGCCCTGCGCGAGGGCGGCGCCGAGGATGCCGTAGACCACGCCCTTGACCGTGTTCCCGGCCACCGCCAGCAGGTGGTGGGCACGGGCGCCGGCGATCCGGCCCATGCCGGCATGCAGGCGCGTCGCCATGGCCGTGCCGTCGCGGTAGATGAAATAGGCCGTCAGCACGCTCAGGGTCAGGTGCAGCAGGCCGGTCCCGAACGCCAGTCCGGCATCGAGCACCCATTTGCTCACCGGCGCCGCGACCTTCTTCGCGTATTCGGTGATCTTGATGCTGTCGATCTCGACGCTGCGCCAGTAGGCATCCAGCTTGGCGCCGACCAGCGGCAGGTTGGCGACCCAGGCCGGCGGCTGGTGGAAATCACTGGCGACGAAGCGATCGAAGGCCTGGGTCAGCTTCTCGACGTTGTCGCCGAGACTGGTGCCGACGACGATGAACGGCCCGATCAGGACCGCCGCCAGGAGCAGGGTCATGATGCCGGCGGCGACATTGCTCCGCCCGCCGGCCAGCCGGTACAGGCGCTCGTAGGCGCCCCAGGTCGAGAAACACACGATCACGGCCCACAGCACCGCGGAAAGGAAAGGGGCGATAATGAACAGACAGCCGGCGATGATGACGGCGATCGCCGCGCCGGCGATGATGTTTTCGGGCCGCTGCATCTTGGCCGCCATGATACCTTACCGAACCGCCATGCCGCGCATACAGTTCTTCTCCGACATCCATCTCGAATTCGGCGACCTGCCGCTGCCCGCCACCGATGCCGACATCATCGTCGCCGCCGGCGACATCGGCGTCGAACTCGACGGCTTGGCGTGGCTGAACGCGCAGCCCAGGCCGGTCGTCTATGTCGCCGGTAATCACGAATACTATGGCGGCGACTGGCGGCAGGTGCACGACAACCTGACCCGGGCGGCGGCCGGCTCCAACGTCCATTTCCTCGATCGCGGGTCGGTCGTCCTCGCCGGCGTCCGGTTTCTCGGCGCCACCCTGTGGACCGACCTCGACAACGCCAATCCGCGCGCGGTGGCTAATGCCCGCGCC
>Ga0233424_10003229_pt1 | contig 10683 bp, 12 predicted proteins | sample Watercolumn_Towu_FD_181011 | JGI IMG/M metagenome (GOLD analysis project Ga0233424, IMG submission 181011) | Freshwater microbial communities from Lake Towuti, South Sulawesi, Indonesia - Watercolumn_Towuti2014_125_MG | ecosystem: Environmental > Aquatic > Freshwater > Lake | place: Indonesia... | reverse complement strand
TGGATTCCTCCCAGACAAATGCTACTTAGCCACAGCCATAGAGTCAGCTAAATTGTCGGAGATTACGCCAAACAGATGCGCCTTGCGAAGAGGCTAAGACAAATAAAAGGCCTTTTCGATTCCAATCCAAAGTATCCCCGGCCGGCCCCTGAGGATTTTTTATGAGTTTCGCACCGGAACCGTTATGTTACGAGGCTGCCGCGACTCCGCGGGCTCTGTTTAAACTAGCTTACCTTGTTGATCCACAAGGCAAAAAGCTTTACGCGGCTAAAAGCGGAAAAAAAGATTCGAAAACTCTGAAACTCGTCGACGGCGTTCCGCAGTTCAAATTTTCACTGACTCTGGACAACAACAGCACGGTCACGATCGAAGACATCGGCAAACTTTATCTTGCAGTCAATTCTGATGATCAAATGATGATCAGCGTGCGCTTCTTGAGTCAATGCGCCCCGTCTGCCGGCGAAGAGACCGTCAAGCCCACTGTAGTAAACGTCCAAGCAGTTGACTAAATTATTATTCGCTGTTGATGTTCGTTTCTATGGCCTCGGTATTATTCTTCATCGAGGCCAATACTTTCGCGCGAAATAAATGACACAACCGATAACAGCCTGTACCTTTCCGGTTCTAGCGTCTTAGAATACAGGTCTATGCTATATTCATCATCTATTTTGCGGTTGCTTGCGTATGTTGTCGTTGGGATTACCATTCTTCATGCCAGATCTGTCTGGGCCGAAGATGCTTCAGAAGTTCCCAATTCCTGTGCCACCGAAATTAAAAGTTTTTGCCCCGAAGAAAAAACTCCCAAACAAGGCATCCAGTGCCTGGTTAAAAACTTTGCGCAGTTATCCACGACCTGCCAACAAGAAATCAAACGCTTTGGCCGCGCCGTCGAGCAAGCACAGGACCAAGCCCAAGGATCTCTGGTCACACCCAGTACACTGGCCTCACAAAGTCCACCCTTTACCGTGATCGCGTTGGATGGTCGATATTCTCCCCGCGATAATTCGCAAAAAGATGGCAAACTGAATATCTCAACACCCCTGCTGCAAACACCCGAAGAATATGTTGCCGTCAGTATTGCTGGCAGCAGCTTGCAGTTCGAAGACGATCTTGTCCTCAGCAGTGGCATCCAAGCCCCCTCGCGTCTGAACCGAGCAGAAACTGGTCTGCAATACACCAAAAAAATGCCGGGCTTTAAAACTTGGGGCCTGCGGGGTTCGGTGGGATCTGCCAGTGATCAGCTGTTTAAAAATTCGAAAGATACGACCTTCAGCCTGATTGCGAACTATGGCTATCCAACAGCCACTGGCGGCTTTTGGATGTGGACGGTGTTTCTATCAAACAATTCACCTTTGGGAAACTATATCCCGATTCCTGGTGTGATCTACATCAAACGAAGTCCAACCTTTACTGGGATGTTTGGTTTTCCAACGCTGTCTTTGCAGTGGACGCCAACAGCTGATACTGCTTATTCATTTTCGATGCTAGGGACTTCGCTGTCGACAGAGGCTGCATTTGGCGAAATCCAAAAGCAGCAGACCTATGCAACTTTGAAATGGACCAACCAAGGATTTCTGCCTGCAGAACGAAGCCGAGAAAAAGACCGACTGACCTTTGAAGAAAAAAAGCTCGGCCTGGGCCTGAGAAAATTTTATTTTGGAAACACCTTGATTGAGACCGAAGCTGGACATGCTTTTGACCGTCTGATTTATTTAGGCGAAGGACTGCGCAACATGGGCCGGGGCTCGAAAGACATCCCCGCCAACTGGTATTTTTCCTTGAGTTTAAAAGCTGGGTTTTAACCCAGCGAGAACTTAGAAGTTATTTAACTTCAGATGCCCGGCATTTATAAACCGCCGACTCGGAAAAGAAGCCCTCTGTGGCATAGGCCCTGAAAGTTTCAGAAACGACAATTGCGCCTTCTTTCAGCTTTGCAGTTTGTGTGTCGATTTCATAGATACTTGAACGCGATGGCCGGTTCGGCTGACCTTGAAAATGATGAGGCTAAGACAAATAAAAGGCCTTTTCGATTCCAATCCAAAGTATCCCCGGCCGGCCCCTGAGGATTTTTTATGAGTTTCGCACCGGAACCGTTATGTTACGAGGCTGCCGCGACTCCGCGGGCTCTGTTTACTGGTAAAATAAACGCTATTTTTTAATCAGTTTATTGTTTTAGGCAAAGCTCGGCCGTTTCGTGATTAATAATCACCACGAGTCTCGTTGATCAAACTCATTTTCAAAACCATTTGGCTGAACTGGCGGTCCCCGCTCCCAAATAACCGTAAGCGGCCTAAAGATCGTCGTTTCCTGCAAACTCTTTAAAATCGCTTTGGCCACGACTTTGTCTTTTATAACGGCAATCTGCTCAAGCCTTCCTCCGCAATGAGGACAAACTGTAACGTCGATTTTAAATGTCCGCTTCAACATTTCTGACCACAGCATCCGTGCTCGCAGAGCTTTTGCCTTAACATCAGACTCTACGGGCTCGCAAGTCGCAGCAGCATTAGGCTTCTTTGGAACAATTCGTGATCTGTCCTTAAAATTTGGTGCAAACACACCATGATACCTGACTAAATTCATTTTCGCTGGTGGTATCAAAGCCACAAGACGTGCAATAAAATCTAAATACGAAAAACTCACATGCGTCGTCCCGTCACGCCATGGGGTTTTCATTTTATAGATCAATAGATTCGGAAACGATTCACTCAAACGCTCAGTGGCAATGGGCCCGCGAGCCATATAGCGAATCAGTTTTTCTAGTTTTTCGCGGTCCTTGCCGCCAACCCAGACACGGGCATTTAAACTAAATCCGCCTACATTGGCAGAAAAGGGATCATTGTCTTCAGGATCAACTTCAAGTTTTTTAATTCCAAACCGGCGTAGCCCTTGGCCGGCTCTTTCACCAAAGCCTGCTTTATGCCCGATCGAAATAGCTGCCACATCATTTAATAAGTTTTCATCAAATCCACTTTGTCCTTGGTCATCCAGCCCAAGTTTTTGAACTAAAACATTAACTTTGCTTTGGATTTTGGTGGCGAGAAACACGAGCTCTTCCCGATTGGGCCCGGCTAACCTTAAAAATTTATAGTCTCCATTTTCAGTTTTATAAAAAACCCCATCTGCAAACAACGTATGAAAATGCACATTTAAATTCAAAGCCGATCCAAATCTCTGGATAAAAGTCACGGATCCTGGACGCGCCACCTTGATCCCATAAAGCTTGGCCTGCTTTTTTTGATAAGAGCTAATTGTTTGAACAAATAAAGCTAAAATTTTATTTGTAAGCTTTGGATTATGCGCCAACTGATAACGCAACCGGTACGGAAACGATAGCACCCATTGCCGCATCACCACTTCTGGCAAGACATGATCCACTAAGTGCGCGGCCTCATCATTCATGCGCCGGGCGCAACAGCTCGGACAAAATCCCCTTTTCTTACAAGAAAAGGCTACAATCCCAGACTCCCGGCACTGATAACAATAGGTTCTTACAAATCCAAATTCAGCAATACCGCAGCGTAAGTATTTATTGAATTCATCTTTGATAAAAATCGGAATGTTCCTGCCGACTTTTTCCTGCTCCCGCAAAAAAATTGGCCAATAGGCTTCAACTGTTCGGTAAAGAAGCCCCTGCTCCGGATGGCGGCGGAGATATTTTGCTTGAGATTGAATTTTATTAACTGCCGCCATGACCTTTAATCATGACTGCAATTTTTAAACTCTATTAAAAAATATCCTGATCGAGCACTCCGCCATCTTTTTTCACCGACTCACTTGGCCTCGGAATATCCGGCGCAAATTCAAGCTTGGCTTTTAACGACTGATTCTCAGAAATAATCTCAGCCTGTTTTCTTCTTAAAGACAGGATTTCAGCTTCAAGCTTTTCTTTGCTCTGGTTGATGATCTGATTCAAATTATCTTCTTTAGTCTTTAACTGATCTCTCTTTGATTTTGTTCGCTCATTAACTAAACCGTCTACAATTGCATTCACAGTTTCTTCATCATGCCGTGCTAAAAACCAATAAACTAGCGGCCCTCCCAAAAACATCCCCACTAAAAAGATCCATCCGACTTCAAGCCTGTCATACACCACACCCATTTTGGCTTTCGCACGAAGGCTCTCAAACGGCGCGTCAGTGTACATACGCACGCGCCAAGCGTGGTGCCAATTATTTAACTCCGGCCAATCAACCACCACCTGATTTGTTAATTTGCCTTTGGCATCCAAAACTTTAGCTCGGTCTAAATTCTGAAAAAACACGAGTCCCACCAAACACAGCATGACTGCATATGCAGTCACGACGGCCTTTGAACTGGATAAACTACCAACCCCATCTCCGGGCGCGCCAGCCATTCGTAAAACGATACCAACCACGACTGACACCACCACAAACGGAGCCAAATAAAATAATAAAAACGGAATAAATAAGTAAGCTCCATACAAAATTCCAGCAAGCCCGAGTCCGCCAACAACCAAAAATAAAACCAAGTTTTCAAAATGTTCATTTCCACTTTTTGAACTCATTTAAATACCCCCTAAACCTTCTCTGGCATTCCGCGCGGCCATAGCTTTGATAAAAAATGACTGTACGACTCAATTAAAAATCCATCAGTACTACCCGCAACCTCTTTCAGATCTCCATAAACCCGGTCCGTATAGCCAACCCAGATCACCCGGTGCAGTAATGGCTTTGATCCCAGCATCACAGATCGTAGTCCCATTAATTTTTCTTCGTACCGACTTTTCTTGCGAGGCGTGGTCTCGATTTCAAAGGCCACGCGCTCCCCTTTTGAAGTAATAAAAATACCATCCGGTACAAGTTCGCTCGGTAACTCATCCCAAGAGAAATCACTTTCAAAACCCTGAGCACGAAGCTTGCGCTCCGGAAGCCATCTAATAATCTTCCCCGTCCGCTCAATCGCGATCCGGCAATCATTAACCTTCGTGTCGTGTTCATAGTTTCTAAAATCGATTTGAGAAATAACCTTAAGATCCGCCAAATGTGGCTTTTTTGATCTTAAAACTTGCACGGCTAGAGCCGTCACCAGGTACAAACTCTTGGCTTCAGAATATACTTTTTCAGATTTTAAAAACCCATGGCGCTTCAAAATCTGAAGCCTTTGGCGAGTGACATGTAACCCCGCAGGCATCGGATCTGTAACCGCCTTCCTGCAATCAAAAAACCGAAAATAAATCTGCTCGAGTGAACAAAATTTTTGTTCTAGTATAAATCCAAAAATATCCAAATCTCGATCGGTTAATCTAAAATTTTTAAGCTTTTTATCTTTATCAGCCTTTAACTTTTTGCCTATTTTTTGCTCTGTTTCTAATTCCATATATTCTTTCTTTTCTCTTTTTTAATATCTGACTCCCCAAACCCACCAACCAACTTAACTACCCTCTCTCTAACCCCATCCAACTCGTGACCACTTCATCTCGTAGGGAGGGAGTGGTCACGAGTTGGATGGGGTGGGTTCAATCGCCTAACTACTTGAAATCATTAGACTAGTGTGTTTTGGTTTTCTCTAAAAATCCTCAACGAACAAAAGAATGTTTTTGAGGACTTTGCCACAGGAGTTTTTAGCCGAAAAATTCAAGTATTAAAATACGAAGAGTTTACAAAATGCTTTTACAATCGGCATTCATTGAAATTTAGCGTTTAAATGACTGTGGTTGAGTTTGATTTTTTTAAACATCGAAATGGTGCTTTGGGGACTTAAAAATTAAGCCTTGGGCTTTTTAAAGGGTTTAGCAGATGTTCTAAGAAAGGTGTCTTAAGCTTTTTTGCAGAATTAATTTTCTAGACTTAATGATTTGAATTCTTCGAGCGCTACTTTTTCAAGCAATTCGGTGCTTGTAATAAAAGTGCTGTGCTTGGCTTTGATGGATTCGATGAACTGGGGATTTTGATCAATGTAGGTTTTAAACTTTTCCTGAAGCTTGATTTCCAGTAGCCGTTTTTGCTGATCTTCTGTTTCCTGGATGCGCTTTAGCTCCTGATCAAGTTCTTGTTGCAAGGTTTCTGAATACCTCTGGCTGATATACTCTTTGCCAGATCTTAAAATTCCGAAAAGTATTGAAGCTAAGTTGCCGGTCTTTCCGTTTTCAACATCAAAACTTAAAGCTTCGATACTTTTTTGCACAAGTTCTAAAGAACACAATTTATCATCAACCAATTTTTGTAGATTGTTTTTCGAAATTCCAAAGCGTGATAAGTTATTAGGCAATGTGATTTCTGCTGAAAACTCAGGCTCGTCTGTATTAGTAGTTATTATATTTAAATTATTACTACTACTATAAGGGCCGCTTGTTATCTGTTCTGTTACCCGTTTGGTTACCTGTTTGTTATCTGATTGGTATCCGTTTGTTATCTCTTTGTTATCTGATTCTCTAATTCGAAGGTCCTGATAAAGCTCTTTTTGGATACTGAATTTGATCCATCCACCGCGTCCTGTTTTACTGATCTCTCGCTTAATAACTCCTTTTTTAACTAAGCGGTGAATTACCATCTTAGCCACACCAGGATTGATTTTTAGACTTTCGTAGATATGTGAAAGTGTAATTTCCGGAGATATTAAATTTCCGATTCGCAAACATTCTTTAAAGATCAAAAGTAACAGATTTTTTTCATTTCCCACAAGCGATTCAAAACCTGATTTTGTTATCTGTTTGTTATCCGTTTGTTGACCAATTGTTATCCGTTCTGTTATCCGTTTGGTTACCTGTTTGTTATCCGTTTCATTTTTTTCAGATAAATTTGCTATCTGTTTGCTATCCGTTTGTTGCCTGTTTGTTATTGTTTCTTTTTCCGTTCCGTTATCTGTTTGATACCCATTTGTTACCTGTTTGTTATCCGTTTTTGGGTGAAATGCCGCGCGCTCTGAAGAGTTAATTTCTTCATCCATTAGATCCATAAAATCAGTAACATTTGTTTTTGTCTTAGCCATTAGATCATACCGGCAATATTTTCTGTTAATTTCCTATATCCTTGCGCAGCTCTAGAATCAGCAAATTCGTAAATGATTTGCTTTTTAACTTGTGCCTTTTTGATTGTTGAATCTATTCCGATTGGCTCGAATACGTTGCACTTTGAACTGAACTTCATTTTCACCGCTTCATAAGCTTGCTGCGAAACCGTCGTTCGTTTATCAAACATTGTAGGTAAAATTCCTAAAATAACCGGGGATTTTTCATAGAATTCTTCTATGATTTTCTTTTGTTCAAATAAATAGTTTATATTAGATATTGCAAAAGCATCCATTGTTGCTGGAATCAGCCAGTAATCTGCGAAAGTCATAAAGTTTAGTAAAACAAGATTCATCGCGGGGCTGCTATCGATGACACAATAATCATATTGGATATTCTGTTTTTTAAAGCGACCCTTTAAAGTTTCTTCTCGCCTATGAAATGCCGCCATTTTCATATCTGCTTCAGCCAATTTTCGCGACGAAATCATCACATCAATTGTACTATCGTCGACATTTATTTTTTGAATAGCATCTTCAAACGGAGTGTCTTCAATTAAAAACGAAGTAAAGTCTTTGTCGCTATTTTGTAGTTTTAATCCAAAATAAGTTTTTATACTTCCTTGTGGATCGCCATCGATTAGCAAGACCTTACTGTCCGGTTTAAGTAATTTTAAACCAGTAGCAATTGCCACCGCTGTTGAGGATTTAGCAACCCCACCCTTTATATTCGTTACGAGAAGTGTTTTCATTGTAGTCCTCCAATGACCCTATTTAAATTAGATAGGTGAAGACCAAAGGGCGCAATAAAATTTTTTGTAAGCCATGCGTTATCGCTCGATATTAAATTTTCGTTAGCCTGTTTGGACTAAGACTAAAAATCAGAAACAAATCGTCCATTTGCTTGCATCCGGAAATTTAAGGATGAGGAGTAATAGCTATAATTGTTATTTGATTTTTTTGAGGACCATAACACCAGAATACTCGATAGGCTCCTGGTGTTTTATTTTGAGCATAGGCTTCAAAAACTTTTTGTTTAAAATCATACGGATGAGCAAGGGAATCATATTCATGCGTATGAAGGCCAGGGTGCCTTGGATTGCTTTGTAAGTACTCTAAACACTTATCTACTTGTTTAAACAGACCCTCAACTGGGGACGCCTTGGCCTTTTTATTTTTTTTACGATTATCTAAAGATTTCTTGGCAGCATTTTCGAGTTCTTCATACTTTTGATTTGCTACCTCTAACCAAATTAACTCAAACATCTTTTTCTAGTCTTTCAGTTCTGATTTCCATGACTTCTTTTTTGAAAAAGAAGATACGGCTACAGTTTTTCCTTCACGCGCCTGTCTAATGCCAAGAGTTACCATATTTAAAGCCTCTTCATTTTCAAAAAGCCATTTCTCATTAGCTGGGATAGTGACTGCGGGTTTTATGACGTATTCGCCGTTTGCACGTTTTTGTATAATAACCATAGCCCCGGCAAGCTCTTCACTTAAAAGGAGACGGCCCTTAGAATCTATTTTTTTTGCAGCTGTCATAAACACCTCGGACACAGTTTATCAAGAATACTCTAAAATGTAAAGTGGGAATTTCCCACTTTACATAAGACTTTATGTGCCTAAACCTCTATAAAGCGTCCCTTTGGAGATCCCCAGGGTTTTACAAATCTCGCTTACAGGAATGCTTTTTTCGTTATGTAGTGTCTTAGCAAGCTGGATCTTGGAATCATCCATAAGCCGCGGCCTTCCACCTTTACGTCCGCGATCAGCGGCCGCTTTCAAGCCCGCAAGGGTCCTTTCCCGAATAAGCTCCCGCTCAAACTCAGCCAGAGCTCCAAATATATGTAAAAATAGTTTTCCACTGGCTGTTTCTGTATCGATGTTTTCTTGAACCGATTTTAAACCGATCCCACGCTTTCCAAAATCAGCCACAAGTTCTACTAAATGTTTCAGTGACCTAGCTAAGCGATCAAGCTTCCAAACCACCACAATGTCACCTCGTCGTAAATACTGAAGCATTTGATCAAGCCCTTCACGGCTTGATTTTGAACCGCTCACGGTATCCTGATAAATATTGCGATCTTCGCAGCCTGCTTTTTTCAAAGCATCGATTTGTAGATTAAGACTTTGCTCTTGCGTTGATATCCTGGCGTAGCCAATAAACATAAAACTCCTGTGGTTGAATAACCAAAGAGTTTCAAAAAGGTCAGCATAGGGCAATTGGTAATTTGATTTCAGAAGGAGGTTTTAAGACGGCTTTTGAAACTAAAAAATCCGTGTAACATAAAATTTTATGTTACACGGATTTGATTTTTAAAAAGTTTCAGAAACGCTCGTTTTAGATACTTTTTTTTCTAAGAGGCTAAGACAAATAAAAGGCCTTTTCGATTCCAATCCAAAGTATCCCCGGCCGGCCCCTGAGGATTTTTTATGAGTTTCGCACCGGAACCGTTATGTTACGAGGCTGCCGCGACTCCGCGGGCTCTGTTTAAATACATGCTGGCGGCCAAAGTTCCCAAAGTGAAGAGGCTTGGCATTAGTTTTGTGAAACCATCTGTATATTTCAGCCCAATTGCCCAACAAACTTCAAAAAGACCCGCTACAACTAAAACAATCCAAGACCAAGTTGTCGTCATGATTTTACTTACCACAATCCTTCATCAGCTAAAATTTTCTTTGTAATTTCTCGCACGCGCATTCCACCGTAGCCTTTAGCATTGGTCGGACCTAAATCGCTAAAGTTCGCAACCGTGATATATTCTTGATCACCTTTTTGCAGATGTGAAATAAACCAACCTAAATGCACCTTACGGCTTTTGTCATGAAAGTTAGAGCCGGTCTTTCCATTCATCTTAAATCCATTCGGAGATGTTTCAAGATAAGTGATTTCTTGAGTTAATCTTTGAGATCTAGCAGTCGCAGGCAATTCAAGCTTCCAAAGTTTTTTCATAAACTCTACTTGCTCATACGCAGAAATTTTAAGCGCCGATGCTTTTGCGGAAGGTGCCACTAACCAAGCTTTAGTAATTCCGGCAGACATATCTTTATTTCCGTATGAAAATTTATCCAAGTATGATTGTACCGTTACTAAACCTAATTTTTTTGTAATTCGCTGAGAGAACCATACGATCGAATCACGCATCCAAGATCTCGCATCGTGATCACGATTAGCTTCCGGTCGAGAATCTTTGACACCGTTCCATTTCAGAATTTGATCTTCATCTTTTAAAGCACCCGAATCAAAAGCAATAACCGCCAAAGGAACTTTGAATGTCGAGCATGCCGGAAACTGTTTTTGGCACCTTTCACCGCCGATAACTTTATCAAAAGTATCCGTCTTCATATTGTAAAGAAGGAAGCAACCATCCATATTTTCGAAGTAATTGACTGCCACCTTAGGAGCTTCTTGAGCTTGAGGAGCTTCTTCTTGTTTGGGACTCGAAGAGCCACACGCTGTAATCAAAAATGTAAAGCAAAGCATTGCCGCAATATTTTTCATCTGGATTCCTCCCAGACAAATGCTACTTAGCCACAGCCATAGAGTCAGCTAAATTGTCGGAGATGACGCCAAACAGATGCGCCTTGCGAAGAGGCTAAGACAAATAAAAGGCCTTTTCGATTCCAATCCAAAGTATCCCCGGCCGGCCCCTGAGGATTTTTTATGAGTTTCGCACCGGAACCGTTATGTTACGAGGCTGCCGCGACTCCGCGGGC
>Ga0233424_10003228_pt1 | contig 10685 bp, 12 predicted proteins | sample Watercolumn_Towu_FD_181011 | JGI IMG/M metagenome (GOLD analysis project Ga0233424, IMG submission 181011) | Freshwater microbial communities from Lake Towuti, South Sulawesi, Indonesia - Watercolumn_Towuti2014_125_MG | ecosystem: Environmental > Aquatic > Freshwater > Lake | place: Indonesia... | reverse complement strand
GTGAAGTGGTGGAACACCCTGCACCAGGGCGCTTCGGTCAGCCTGACGAAATCACCCTCGATGGCGCAGACCATGCTGTGGGGCATGCTGCTGATGGCGCTGGCCTTTTGGATGTATTCCATCGCCGTCTCGCTCACCCGCGTGCGCGCCATCATCCTCGAGCGCGAACGCCACGCCGGCTGGGTGGAAGAATTGCCGGAGTTGAAATCATGAACTGGGGCAGCGCGTCCGAATTCTTCGCCATGGGCGGCCATGCCCTCTACGTCTGGGGTTCCTTCGGCGCCTGCGCGGCACTGATGGTGATTGAGCCACTCCTCGCCCGGATGCGTCGAAACCAGGCCCTCAATGAACTCCGGCGCGAGATCCGCGCCCGCAACGAATCCCAAGATGAAACCTAGACATAAACGCTTCGCCCTCATCGGCGGCGGCCTCGCCGTGCTTGGGCTGGCCGCCGCCCTCGTGCTCAACGCCTTCCAGAGCAACCTGGTGTTCTTCTTCACGCCGACCCAAGTGGCGGCGGGAGAGGCGCCGAAGGGCAAGACCTTCCGAATCGGCGGCATGGTCAAGGAGGGCAGCCTGAAGCGCCAGCCCGACGGGCTCACCATGCAGTTCATCGTCACCGACACGGCGAAGGAATTCCCCGTCGCCTACACCGGCATCCTGCCCGACCTGTTCCGCGAGGGCAAAGGCGTCGTCGCGCAGGGCAAGCTGGGCGAGAACGGCCTGTTCACCGCCAGCGAGGTGCTCGCCAAGCACGACGAGAACTACATGCCGCCGGAAGCACAGCATGCCGTCGACCAGGCGCACAAGGCGCAAAAAACCGTAAAACCATGATCCCCGAACTCGGCCACTTCGCCCTCATCCTGGCGCTGCTCGTCTCGCTCGTGCAGGGCACGCTGCCGCTGGCGGGCGCAGCGCGGCACAGCCTGTCCTGGATCGCCCTGGCGCGGCCGGCGGCGCGCGCGCAGTTCCTGCTCGTCGCCTTCGCCTTCGGCTGCCTGACCTGGGCCTTCGTCGCCAATGACTTTTCCGTGGTGTACGTGGCGCAGCATTCCAACTCGCGCCTGCCGCTTGAATACCGTGTCTCGGGCGTGTGGGGCGGCCACGAGGGCTCCCTGCTGCTGTGGATGCTCATGCTCTCCGGCTGGACGGTGGCGGTGAGCGTCTTCTCGCGCCACCTGCCCGACGTCATGGTGGCGCGCGTGATCGGCGTGCTAGGTCTCGTCGCCGTCGGCTTCCTCGCCTTCATCCTGCTCACCTCCAACCCCTTCGAGCGCCTGCTGCCGGCGGCACCCGATGGCCGCGACCTCAACCCACTGCTACAGGATCCGGGGCTGATCTTCCATCCGCCCATGCTCTACATGGGCTACGTCGGCTTCTCGGTGGCCTTCGCCTTCGCCATCGCCGCGCTCCTCTCCGGCCAGCTCGACGCCGCCTGGGCGCGCTGGTCGCGGCCGTGGACCACGGCGGCCTGGGTCTTCCTCACGCTGGGCATCGCGCTCGGTTCCTGGTGGGCCTATTACGAGCTGGGCTGGGGCGGCTGGTGGTTCTGGGACCCGGTGGAGAACGCCTCCTTCATGCCCTGGCTGGTCGGCACGGCGCTGGTGCACTCGCTGGCGGTGACGGAAAAGCGCGGCGGCTTCAAGAACTGGACGGTGCTGCTCGCCATCGCCGCCTTCTCGCTCTCGCTGCTCGGCACCTTCCTCGTCCGCTCCGGCGTGCTCACCTCGGTGCACGCCTTCGCCACCGACCCGCGCCGCGGCATCTTCATCCTGATCCTGCTCGCCATCGTCGTCGGCGTCTCGCTCTTCCTCTTCGCCCTGCGTGCGCCCAAGGTCGGCCTCGGCGGCAGCTTCGGCCTTGTCTCGCGCGAATCGCTGCTGCTGGTGAACAACGTGCTGCTGGTGGTCGCCTGCGGTTCGGTGCTGCTCGGCACACTGTATCCGCTCTTCATCGACGCCCTCGGCCTGGGCAAGCTCTCGGTCGGGCCGCCCTACTTCAACGCGGTGTTCGTGCCGCTCATGGTGCCCCTGCTCCTGCTCATGGCGCCGGGGCCGCTGGCGCGCTGGAAGCATGCCGAGATGGGGCCGGTGCTCAGGCAGCTCCTGCCCGTCTTCGTGGCCGCTGTGGTGCTGGCAATCGCCGTCCCGCTCGCCTATGGCCAATGGACGCCGCTCACCGCCCTCGGCATGCTGCTCGCCGGCTGGATCGCCGGCGCCAGCGTGTTCGCCGTCGCCAAACGCCTGCGCGCCGGGCTGGCCGGCCAGCCGCTGCACTGGTGGGGCATGCACTTCGCCCATGTCGGCGTCGCCGTGTTCATCGTCGGCGTCACCCTGGTCTCGGCCTACCAGCAGGAGAAGGACGTGCGCATGGAACCGGACGACACGGTGACGGTCGGCGGCTACACCTTCCGCTTCGTCGGTGTGAAGGAAGCGATGGGGCCGAACTACCGTGCCATGGTCGGCGAGCTGGAACTGTCGAAGGACGGCAGGGTGCTGCGCACCATGCGCCCGGAGAAGCGCGCCTACCTGACTTCATCCATGCCGATGACCGAAGCCGCCATCGACACCGGCCTGCTGCGCGACGTGTATGTCTCGCTCGGCGAGCCGATCGACGAGCGCGCCTGGAGCGTGCGCGTGTATTACAAGCCCTTCGTGGACTGGATCTGGGGCGGCTGCCTGTTCATGGCGCTGGGCGGCCTCATCGCCATCAGCGACCGCCGCTACCGCATGAGGCGGCAGGCGGCCGCGGCCGCAACGCAGGGAGCGACAGCATGAACCGGTTTCTCTTGCCGCTGGGCATTTTCATCGTGCTGGTGGGCTTTCTCGCCATCGGCCTCAACCTCAATCCGCGCGAAGTGCCCTCGCCGCTCATCAACAAACCGGCGCCGGCCTTCGAACTGCCGCAGCTGCACAAGCCGGAAGCAACGTTCTCGCCGAAGGACATGCAGGGCAAGGTCTGGCTGCTCAATGTCTGGGCCTCCTGGTGCGTCTCCTGCCGCCAGGAGCACCCGCTGCTGGTCGAGCTGGCCAAGTCCGGCCTCGTGCCGATCTACGGCCTCAACTACAAGGATCCGCGCGACGATGCGATGCGCTGGCTCAAGCAGTTCGGCGATCCCTACGTGCTGTCGATCGTTGACGCCGAGGGTCGCATCGGCATCGACTACGGCGTGTATGGCGTGCCCGAGACCTATGTCATCGACAAGGCCGGCGTCATCCGCCTCAAGCAAATCGGCCCGGTCACCCAGGACGCATTGGAGAAGACCATCCTGCCGCTGGTCGCGGAGTTGAGCAAATGAAAAAACCATTAACCACAGAGACACAGAGGCACAGAGGCTACTTGTATCTCGTCTTTCTCTGTGTTCTCTGTGTCTCTGTGGTGAAACCGGTTTTCGCCAGGGAAGCCGCGCCGCTGGCGCAGGACGATGCCGTGGAGAAGCGCATGGTGGCGATCTCCGAAGAGCTGCGCTGCCTGGTCTGCCAGAACGAATCCCTCTCCGGCTCGCAGGCCGACCTCGCCAAGGACCTGCGCCGCGAGATCCGCGAGCAGATCGCCAGGGGCCGCAGCGACCAGGAGATCCTCGACTTCATGGTCGGCCGCTACGGCGACTTCGTGCGCTACCGCCCGCCGCTGAAGGGCACGACCTTCCTGCTCTGGTTCGGCCCCTTCGTGCTGCTGGTGGCCGGCGTGATCGCGCTGGTCGTCATCCTGCGCCGGCGCGGCCGGCGCGTGACCGCGGCCGCCGCGCTCAGTGCGGAAGAACAGAACAAGGCCGAGGCGCTGCTCAAGCTCGGCGCGGAGGACGGCGGCAAATGACGGGCTTTCTCATCGCCGCGGCGCTGCTCGTCGCCTTCACCCTGCTGTTCCTGCTCACGCCGCTCCTGCGCCGGCGCGCGGCGGGCGCCGAGACTTCGCGCGCCGCCATCAATGCCGGCATCTACCGCGACCAGCTCGCCGAGCTGGAGCGCGACTTCGCCGCCGGCGGACTGAACCAGGCCGACTACGAGGAGAGCCGGCGCGAACTGCAACGCCGCCTGATCGAGGACGCCGGCACGGAGACGGCGACGGCCGCCCGGGCGCAGCCGGCCAGGAAGAGCGCCGTCCTGATCGGCCTCGCCCTGCCGCTGGCCGCCGCCCTCATCTACTTCGCGCTGGGCAACGTGCCCGCGCTCTCGCCGCAAAGCGCGCAGAAGCCGAAAGTCACGGCCGAGCAAATCGAGGACATGGTCGCCAAGCTGGCCGCGCGCATGGAGCAGAATCCGGAGGACAGCAAGGGCTGGATCATGCTGGCCCGTTCCTACAAGGCCATGGGCCGCTACGAGGAAGCGACGCGTGCCTTCGGCAAGGCGGAGAAGGCCATCGGCGAGGATCCGCACATGCTCTCCGAATACGCCGAGGCACTGGCCCTTGCCACCGGCGGCTCGCTGCGCGGCCGGCCAAGCGAACTGCTCGCGCGCGCACTCAAGCTCGACCCGAACTACCCCGACGCACTCATCCTGGCCGGCACGGCCGCCTACGAACGCGAGGACTACGCAACGGCCGTCGTCCTTTGGGAAAGGCTGCTCAAGCAACTGCCGCCGGAATCGGATGACGCCCAGGCCCTGGCCGAAGGCATCCGCAAGGCCAAGGCCGCCGCTCAGAAGCAGGGCAGGAAATCGGGCAAGAAGCCGCAGGGCAAGGCCGAATAGCCCGGCTTCCATACGGTTTTTTTATGAAAGTTTGCGCTAGATCAATGCCGCAGCGCAGCATCTGTTCCACCATTTCACGCGATTTTTCAATAAAGTCCGCTAGTTAGACTTTTTCCGCCCCAAACAACAAATCGGCGGGTCGATGAACAAGGAGCAAGCATGGCCGAAAACAAAGGCTTGATCGGACGCTGCTGGAGCGCCCTGCGCCAGCCGAGCGCCAAGTATTCCCTGCTGGGCCTGCTCGTGGCCGGCTTCGCCGCCGGTGTCGTCTTCTGGGGCGGCTTCCACACCGTGATCGAGGCCACCAACACCGAGGCGTTCTGCATCGGCTGTCACGAGATGCGCGACAACGTCTACGAGGAATACAAGAAGACCATTCACTATTCCAACCGCACGGGGGTGCGCGCCGTCTGTTCCGACTGCCACGTGCCGAAGGAATGGGGCCCGAAGATGCTGAGGAAGATCCAGGCCTCGCGCGAGGTGTATGGCAAGGTCACCGGCAGCATCGACACGCGCGAGAAGTTCGAGGCCAAGCGCCTGTCGCTGGCGGAGAACGAGTGGAAGCGCATGAAGGCGAACAACTCGCTGGAGTGCCGCAACTGCCACAGCATGGTGAGCATGGACCCGGAGAAGCAGAAGCAGCGCGCGCGCAAGCAGCATGAGCTGGCGGCCAAGGGCGGCGACACCTGCATCGACTGCCACAAGGGCATCGCCCACCAGAAGCCCAAGGGCATGAAGGAAGAGGACGAGGAGTAAGCGTCCCTGCTTCGGAAAAAGGCGGAACTCCGGTTCCGCCTTTTTTATTTAGAATTTGTCCATGGCCGACATCAGCCGCCGCCAGTTCCTGCGCGGCGATTTTTCCGGGAAGACCGCGACACCGCCACGTCCGCCGTGGGCGCGGGCGGAAGCCGCGTTCGCCACCGCCTGCACGCGCTGCTGCGACTGCATCAATACCTGCCCGCAACACATCCTGGTGCTCGACCGGGAGGGGCGCCCGACGGTGGACTTCGGCCGCGGCGAGTGCACCTTCTGCGGCAAGTGTGTCGAAGCCTGCGTGCCGCGGGCACTGGAAAGGGTGACAGGTGAACCGCCCTGGCGGCTCAAGGCGCACATCCGCAATACCTGCCTGGCGAAAACCAACGTGGTGTGCCGCACCTGCGGCGATGCCTGCCCGGCGCAGGCCATCCGCTTCAGCCCGCAGGTGATGTCCGCGGCGCAGCCGGAAGTTGATACGGCGCTATGCACGGGTTGCGGCGCCTGCTACGCGCCCTGCCCGGTGCAGGCGATCCGCCTCGCCTGACTACTTCGCTTCGGATTTTTCGGGGTCCTGGATGCTGGTGAGATAGGCCAGGATGTCCTGGATGTCCTTTTCGGAAAGCCGGTTGAGGATGCCGACCGGACCGTCCTCGTCGTGCGGGCGCTCGCCCTTGACGTAGCTGTCGGCCTGCTTCTTCAGGTAGTTGGTGTATTGCCCGATGAGCATGGGAAACTTGCCGCGCCCGCGCCCATCGCGACCGTGGCACGAATAGCATTCCTTCTGGTAGATGGCCTTGCCGTTATCGAGATTGCCTTCGGCGCGCGGCACGATCATCACCCTTTCCACCGCCTCCAGGCGCGTCAGGGCATCATCCGTGTCCTTGAACTCCGGCCACTTGGTCGGCAGCTGGATCGCCGCCAGATACTCCGACACCGCCTCGATGTCCTCGTCGGGCAGCTCGCGTTCCTGCGTGTAGGGATACATCGGGATGTTGATGCGCTTGCGCGCGCGGAAGGATTTCAGCTGGTCCTTCAGGTAGGCGGCGCGCTGGCCGGCGATGCGCGGATATTCGCCGCGCTTGCCGCCCTGGCCGAACTCGCCGTGGCAGGCGGCGCAGACCCCGTTGATCTCCTTGCCCTTGTCCTCGTCGGCAGCGGGTGCATGGGCTGCCTGCGCCGCTTCGGCGACGGGCGCAGGCTTCGCCGCAGCCTTGGCCGGCGCCTTCTTCGGCGGCGCGGCTTGCGCGCCGGCAAGCAGCAGGGCGAACAACAGGGGCAGCAGTCGGATCATGAGCTAAAGAAAACGTCGCGGAATGCAGTCGGGCATTCTGCGCAAACGCCGCCCGCTACGGCTTGATTGGGGTCAAACGCCGCTTTCGAACCGGAACGGCACGCTGATGTTCTTGCGCTCGGCCGCGACGAGGACGGTCGCCTGCCACACCATCTTCCCCGTCACGCACACCGGCAGGGTCGTCTCGCCGGCAAAGCGGCCACTGCCGTATTCCGACAGCGCCAGATGATGCAGGCCCATGTTCATGTCCACGCCCTGGAAATCCACGCCGACCTGATCGGGATGCAGCCCGGCAAGCGTCACGCTGACGCGAATCGGGCCGGCCGTCGTCACCGGCCTCGGTTCGAGCGCCACTTCGAGGCGCCCGCCGCCCGGCAGCGCGGCCGCACAGGGCTGGCGATCGAGCCGGCAGTCCACGACCAGCGGCACCTGCACGTCTGCGCGCGGCAGCCACAGCGCCCCAAGCACGGCCACGGCCAGCATGGCCAGCATGGCGCCTATAGCGGGATAAGGAAAACTGTTGCGGCTCGGCGCGACGGCGGGCTCGGGCATGGCGCATTGTCAAGGGGCGGCCCACGGTACTTATTTGACATTCATCAAGGATTTAGCAGGCAAATCGAATACAGTGGTGCGGCAAAGTGTCGCAGTGTCGATTTGTCGCACTTGTCGCAAGGAGTGCCCGTCGGCCCGGTGCCTTGATTGCAGTGCCAGAAGTTATCGAGTTGTTGTCCTCTAGGGAGAATCTCTATGAAAAAGATGAGTAAGCGGGCGGTATCGCTGCTGCTCGCGACCGGAATCGGCCTGACCGCTTCCGCCTCGTGGTCGGCGGAAACGCTGCAGGACGTCCTCAAGCGTCGCAACCTGTCGCAGCAGGACCTGCTGGCGGCGGCCAAGACCTACGTGCCGACCGGCAAGCGCGACGAGTTCGTCACCTTCAGCTCCGGCGGCCAGAGCGGCCAGGTCATCGTCTACGGCGTGCCGTCGATGCGCATCCTCAAGTACATCGGCGTGTTCACCCCCGAGCCCTGGCAGGGCTACGGCTACGACGTCAATTCGAAGGCGGTGCTCGACCAGGGCAAGATCGACGGCAAGGCGATCACCTGGGGCGACACGCACCACCCGGCCATCTCCGAGACCAACGGCGAGTACGACGGCCAGTTCCTCTTCATCAACGACAAGGCCAACCCGCGCCTGGCGGTGATCGACCTGCGCGACTTCGAGACCAAGCAGATCGTGGTCAACCCGATCTACAAGTCGGAGCACGGCGGCGCCTTCGTCACCACCAACACCGAGTACGTCATCGAGGCCGCGCAGTACCCGGCCCCGCTCGAGAACAGGAAGTTCTACCCGCTCGAGGAGATGAACGAGAAGTACCGCGGCGGCGTCACCTACTGGAAGTTCGACCGCAAGGAAGGCCGCATCGTGCCGAAGGACTCCTTCTCCTTCGAGCTGCCGCCCTACTGGCAGGACCTGTCGGACGCCGGCAAGGGTCCGTCGGAAGGCTGGGCCTTCACCAACTCGTTCTGCGCCGAGCGTTACGTCGGCGGCATCGAGAAGGGCCGTCCGCCCTATGAGGCGGGCTGCTCGGCGAAGGATACCGACTACCTGCACGTGATGAACTGGAAGAAGGCCGCCGAGGTCGTCAAGGCCGGCAAGGCGAAGAAGATCAACGGCCACAACGTCATTCCGATGGACGTGGCGGTCAAGGAGGGCCTGCTCTTCCTCGTGCCTGAGCCGAAGAGCCCGCACGGCGTCGACGTCACCCCGGACGGCAAGTTCATCGTCGTCGGCGGCAAGCTCGACACCCACGCCTCGGTGTACAGCTTCGAGAAGATCCAGGCCGCCATCAAGGCCGGCAAGTTCGAGTCGAAGGACCCGTACGGCATCCCGGTGATCGGCATGAAGGACGCGCTGCACGTGCAAGTGCCGCTCGGCCTCGGCCCCCTGCACACGCAGTACGACTCCAAGCCCTGCGTCGCCTACACCTCGCTGTATGTCGACTCGCAGGTCGCCAAGTGGGACTACTGCGCGGGCAAGGTGCTGGACAAGCTCTCCGTGCATTACAACATCGGCCACCTGATGACCATGGAGGGTGATTCGACCAAGCCTGCCGGCAAGTATCTCGTCGCGCTGAACAAGCTGGCGATCGACCGCTTCGTGCCGGTCGGTCCTCTGCACCCGCAGAACCACCAGCTGATCGACATCAGCAACGACAAGATGCAGCTCCTCTACGACATGCCGCTGCCGCTGGGCGAGCCGCACTACGCCGTGGCCATTTCCGCATCCAAGCTCAAGCCGGGCGTGCGCTACAAGGTCGGTACCGACAGCCGCACCGACAAGCCGCATCCGGGCGCCGTGCGCGCGGGCGAGGAGAAGACCGAGAGGAAGGGTAACAAGGTCACGGTCTGGGGCACGCTGATCCGCTCGCACATCACGCCCGAGACCATCGAGGCGGAAGTCGGCGACGACGTCACCATCCACCTGACCAACCTCGAGCGCGCCCAGGACGAGACGCACGGCTTCACGGTGAGCACCTTCAACGTGCATGCCTCGATCGAGCCCGGCAAGACCGTGACGGTGAACTTCAAGGCCGACAAGGAAGGCGTCTATCCGTACTACTGCACGGAGTTCTGCTCCGCCCTGCACCTCGAGATGATGGGCTACCTGCTCGTCAAGCCGAAGGGCTGGAAGCCGACCAAGGTAGGCCTGGCCAAGGGCACCTACACAGAAGCCGACTACAAGGCGACGGTGAAGAAGGTGGCCGACACCCAGGCGATCATCGACTCCGTGGTGGCCTACATCACGTCGGTGAACTACAAGGACTTCCCGGATGTCGTGGCGATGGTGGAAGACGCCTTCGACCAGCTCGGCAAGACCAAGGGCTTGAAGGAGAAGCATGAGGCGTTCGCCGCCAAGAAGGACTGGGAGCAGGCCAACCTGTGGGCCGAACAGATCTGGCAATACCAGGTCAAGACGGCCGACTTGGGCCTGCGCGCCAAGACCTATCTCGAGCAGAACGGCGCCAAGAAGATCGCCAAGTAAACCGATCTTCCGCTAGACCCGTTACGGGGAGCATGGCAACATGCTCCCCGTTTTTATCCAAGTTCAGGAGAAGCCCATGAAACCCATTTCCATGATCGCCGTGCTGGCGGGACTGACTTTTTCCGCCGGCAGCGCGCTGGCCGCCCCCGACGGCGCCAAGCTCTACCAGGAGAAGACCTGCGTCGCCTGCCACGGCAAGGACGCCAAGAAGACCCTGACGCCGAACTATCCCAAGCTGGCCGGGCAGAACGCCGCCTACGCCGAACAGCAGATGAAGGACATCAAGAGCGGCGCCCGTGCCAACGGCCAGAGCGCCGCGATGAAGGGCGTCATGCATCTGGTCAGCGATGAGGAAATCAAGGCCCTCGCCGACTATCTCTCGAAGCTGAAATAAGCGCTTCGCATCCCGAAACGGCCGCCCCGGGCGGCCGTTTCCCATTGACGCAAGTCAATGTACCTTTTGCCCTTTCCCGGATAATTCAGGCATTTCTAATATTCCGTCGTGGGAGATTGAGATGAAAAAGGTTGTACTCGCCGTAACCCTCGCCCTGGCTGCCGCCTCGGCATTCTCCGCCGACCCGCGCCAGGCACCCAAATCCGCCGGCATCGAGTCGAAGGACTACCAGTGGGCGAAGATGGAAGGCGAACTGAAGGAGGCGCTGGCCAAGAAGGGCGACGTCAAGCGCGGCAAGGACACCTACGAGATCTGCGGCGCCTGCCACCTGCCCAACGGCGCCGGCCGACCCGACGGCACCTTCCCGCAACTCGCCGGCCAGCACAGCACCGTGCTGATCAAGCAGATGGCCGACATCCGCATGGGCCTGCGCGACAACCCGACGATGTATCCCTTCGCCAAGGAAATGACCGACCCGCAGGACCTCGCCGACACCTCCGCCTACATCCAGAGC
>Ga0233424_10003226_pt1 | contig 10701 bp, 16 predicted proteins | sample Watercolumn_Towu_FD_181011 | JGI IMG/M metagenome (GOLD analysis project Ga0233424, IMG submission 181011) | Freshwater microbial communities from Lake Towuti, South Sulawesi, Indonesia - Watercolumn_Towuti2014_125_MG | ecosystem: Environmental > Aquatic > Freshwater > Lake | place: Indonesia... | reverse complement strand
TATCATATGATGCAGGTTGTGATAAACTAATATTTCAACCTATCACAACTATTATTCGAACACCTATAAATCCAGGTGTACTATTAAAACTATCAATAACGCCTGATTATAGTATCTCTGTAACAAGATGTCAATCTTTTTACCATTTCAAAGAAAAATTAAATCCAGATAAAACGAATAAAGTATTATTTGCCAATGAATCTCAAAATATATTAAATTTCAAAAATCCTCCTCGTCAAAAAACTGAATCATCAGTACTATCAGAAATTCAAATTTTAAAACATGAAATTATTGATTATAATGATAGCGTTTATTCTTTCGATGTTTGGAATACGAAAAATTATGTAGCTAATGGGTTAATTGTTAATAGTTGAGAAATTATGATACCTAGAACATTTTGGCATGATGTTGAAAAAGTATTGAAATATGTATTATATAGTGATACTGACAGTTTATTCATTCATATACCGTCTATTAATAGCGAAGATAAAGAAACGTGTATTTCTAAATGTAATAAAGTTGCCAATGAAATTAATGAAACTATTTCAACTTATTTAAATACTTTAATTTTACCAAAATTACATGTAGATCCTGAACATAATTTTACAGAATTCAAAACTGAATTTACTTGTAATAGCATTATGTTTTTAGATATTAAAAAAAATTACGCATATAGTATGACCTCAAAAGAAGGTAAAATATTTGATAATCCAGATATTCAGTACACGGGGATTCCAATTGTTAAATCCAATACTAGTGAATTTAGTCGAGAGTTATTAGTTGATTTAATTGAAAAGATTGTGCTTAATAAAGATTTAGAATTTAAACAATTTTCTGGAAAGCTAATGGATTTAGCTAAAGAAAAACATGAATATTTAATGACCCAATTAGTAGCTGGTAATTTTAAATATTTTGGTACTCCTGTTAGATGGTCCTCTTCAGATTATGCGAAAGAGCCAGCTCAAGTAATTGGTATGCGATTATACAATACAATTACTAAAACAGAAACATTTAAACCATTATCTAGTGGGTTACAAATTCCAATTGAAATTAAAAATAATTCTATTAAAATTAAAGAAATTGAACTTGGAGATGAATATTACATTACTAAAAATCATTATGGAGCTTTAAACTTCATATGCGTTCCATATAATTATGATTCAGATGAATGTTTAAAGTTATTTAAAGAATATGATATTTCAATTATTAATAATTTATGGGAACGATTAACAGATGGTTCCATTATTCAAAAAATTGTAAATCTAATTAAAGATTATGGACGTAAATAACTTTATAAATACAATAATTGCAATAGTGATTATTATTGATATTATATTTATATTTGCAATATTTTTTAATTTTAAAGAGATATACGCTCAAAAACAAAAAAAAGCAAAACTTATGACTAAAACTATTAAACTCCAATTCTGTCCAGATTCAATTGAAAACCCTCAAGAACATATTGAATTATTGCATAAATTAATATGGTTAGCATGTAATGATGTTATATTTTTTGGAAATTATAATGAAGATAAAAAAGACTGGGATGATAATGCCTACCCCGTAATAAATTGCAATGATAAATTTTATTATGCATCTGCTGATGCAGAGGGATTTAATGAAAATGATTTAGATGTGATTACTGATATGTATCATAAATTTGGTATTAAAGGAGCTGATGCGTGGATTGCGGTTAAACGAGGAATTGAAGTATTACCTGAGTATCAAACTCCCGAATATGAAAATGCTAAACAATATCTTTTAAGGAAATCAAATGGGTGAAATTATAGCATTATTATGCTTTATTGGAACATTAATCACTGTTTCTATTGGATGGAAAATTTTCTTTTCTATTATAGTAGTTGGGTACTTCTTTGATAGAATGTCATATACTTTAAAGTGGTAAAAATGAAAAAAGTAATTATATTATCTGGTGGGTTGGATTCAACAATACTCACTTATAAATTAGTAAATGAATTCGAATCTAAAAATGTTTATGCATTAACTTTTCACTATGGTCAAAAGCATCATATTGAATTAGAAAAAGCTAAATTAACTTGTAAAAAATTAAATGTTAATCATCAATTAATTGATATTTCTTTTTTAGGAGAAATGGTCAAAAATGTTTGTGCTTTGATCGATGGAAGTTCGATTAAAACTCCAACTATTAAAGAATCATTAGGGCATCCCCAACCACCATCATATGTCCCCAACCGGAATATGATTCTTCTATCTATCGCCACATCATTTGCAGAGGCGATTGAAGCGGATTCTGTTTATACTGGCATACAATGTCAAGATAATTATGGATATTTCGATGCGACTAGTGCATTTATAGAACGAATAAATGATGTTAATAAATTGAATCGATTACATGATATTCAAATTATTGCACCTTTTGCAAATATTGGAAAATCTGAAGAAATTGAGTTAGGATTAAAATTAAAAGTTCCATTTGAAGATACATTTAGTTGTTATAATCCTCAAGAAAATGAAGTTAGTTGTGGCGTTTGCTTGACCTGTTCCGATCGAATTGGAAATTTTATAAAAGCTCGCGTTAAAGATCCTATTCCATACGCGATTGAAATTCCTTGGAATTTTTAATTATATTATATAGATATAATACCTTATCCTAGAAATTAGGATAAGGTATTTTTATTATGGAACGATTAATTCGAATCGAATCTAAATACTTTGTAGCTGGTGTTATATTCAATGAAAACTACATTTGTATTAAAGCTGCTCCAATTATAAAATATATGGTTGGATGGGAAGCTACAAAATTTATCAATTACTGCAAATCTAAAGGTTGGAAACTCTATGTTTATCGTAATTGAAGGTACTGATGGGTCTGGTAAATCTACCATGGTTCAGAAACTATATGAATATTGTTTAACTACTCTAAAATCTAAAACTATTAGATTAAAATTTCCAAATTATAATTCTCCATTTGGTGAAATAATTACCCGATATCTTGAAGGAAATATTGATAAGAATTTAAACCCATGGATAATTACTACTTTATTTGATTGTGATAAATTTGATTATAAACTTGTTTTAGAAAATCATCTTAAAACAAATGATATTATTATTTTAGATCGATATGTATTAAGTAATATGGTATATTCATTAGCTAGAATGCCAAACGAATCAGAACAAACAATTTTAAGTAATTTAGCTTGTTTAAATTTCGATATATTTAAAATGCCTATACCTGATATTACATTTGTATTAGATATTGATATTGATAATTATTCTAAGATTCGAGATTTAAGAAAAGATTTTCATGGATGTGATATACATGAAAATAATAATTTAATTATTAATAAATCTATTGAGTTTTTCTCATCTATTCAAGATAAAATAAAATATATGGGAAAAATAGTAAAACTACCATATGTTTCAATTGAGGAACGTCTTAATATAATGGTATCGGAATGTATGAAATTATAGAAGATTTTGATAGATACGATGACACTTTTTTAAACACCTTATTTATAAATGATTATATCATTATTGATATAATAATTATCCTTCTTATGGGATTATGTATTTATAAAATTATAGGATATTTAAACTGTAATAACTGGAAAGACTAATATGTTTGATCATTTGAAAAATATTATACCACATGAATTCATTCCTCATGGATTATGTTTTAATTGGAGCCAATGGTTAATAACGCTCCATGCGATTTCAGATTCAATTATCGCATTTTCGTATTTTGCAATTCCACTAATTTCATATTCATTTTTGAAAAAACAAATTAAAGATTCTGAATTTCGAAAAATATGGATATTATTTGCATTATTTATAATTTTATGTGGAATAACCCATCTTTTTGAAATAATAAATATTTGGAAACCATTATATTGGGAAACAGGAATAGCTAAATTAATAACTGCAATGGTTTCAGCATTAACATTTATTAACTTTTATCCATTTTTATTAAAAATAGTAGATCGACCAACTATAGATCAGTATTTTTATATTGAAAATCAATTAAATAAATTAACAGTTGAAAAAAATAAAATATTAACAGAATATCAAAGATTAATAAATATTACTAATCATTCAGATGGGATGGTTGTAATCTTATCCCAATCATTTAATATTGAATATGCAAATAATAGCTTTTTAAATTCATTAGAATATTCAATGGAAGAAATTCGAAATAAATCATTGCATGATTTATCGGCTGGATTAATTTCAATTCATGATTCGCTTAAATTAAATAAATGCTTATTAGATGGTGAAAGATGGAATGGAGAAGTTGTTAATTATACTAAATCTGGGGCTATGAAACAATGTATCGCTACAATTATTCCAATTAAAAAAATAAAAGAAAAAATATTTAATTATGTAGTCGTATTCCATGAAATCGAAAATTTTAAATGATGTAAAATCATTATTGCTAGAATTTGAAAATACAATTCGTGGAAATATCAAACCGGGAATGACTGTTGATATTGTTTTAAAGAAAGATCAAAGAACTGGTAAATTAACTAGGGGAGTTGTTAAAAAAATTTTATCTCCGGGGTCTAACCATCCTCGAGGAATAAAAGTTATGTTAACAAACGGACAAGTTGGTCGTGTCCAACGGATAGTACAGGAAGTAGAAGAAAATGTGTAGTATTATTGGGAGTTTTGATAAAAAGAAAGTTCTTGAGTTATTTGAATTAAATAAACAACGGGGAACTTTTAGTTACTCTATTGGATATATTGAACCTAAATCGAATAATTTAGTTATTGTTGATCAAGGTTTTGATGATCCGGATCTTGAGCGAGTATTTAATTATACTGCATTTAATAAAGATAATTATATTATAATGCACAATCAGGCCCCTACAAATGGTTTAGTGAGGGATTATTCGAAAATTCATCCAGCTCAAATTGATTATCTTCATAAATACTATAGTTTATATCATAATGGTATGTTAAAAACTGCTGGATTTAATAGATTAAAAGTTGAATATAATACTCAATTTGAATGGGATACCTATGCAATATTAAAAGATATTATTATAAAAGGTCTTACCAATAGTTTAAAATTTATTGATGGATCTTTTGCATGTGTATATATTGAGAACGGCAAACCACCACTAATTTTTAGAAATCAATCAAGTATACTCTATTATGATAAATCTCTAAATATTTCCTCAACCCAATTTCCTAATTCTATCGAATTTGAACGAAATAAAATCTTTAAATTAGATTTTACAACTAATCAAATTATTGAACTTGAAACATTTGAAAATATTGAAGATCGTTATTTCTTTGTGGAGTAAAAAAATGAATATTATTATGACATCTGGATTATCGAATAAGATTGTAATTGAATCGCCTTACGTTATTATCGCAGATCCATGTTACACTATTAGTATTGGTGGGCGAATTAAAGTTCTAATTACTCCGGGTAATTATAATTGTGAAGTTGAAGAATATGATGATCGAGTTAAATCTCTTTCAATTATATTAGATAATTTAAACATATTAGATCTACATTGGGATAAAACTGACTATGTAGTTGGAGTTGATTCTGGACAGGTTGGTATTTTTGACATTAAGTATTATAAAGATGATAATTACGCTAAAACTATTAAATGTATAAATCCTAATAAAATTATTTACGCAAATAATGAATTCTTTTCTAAATGCTGCGATCGTGCTCTTAGCGATGATTCTTGGGGTACTTTTCCATTTGGAGTAGTTTCTTCTAGTGGATATGGTGATGGTGGGTATGAAATTTTTGTACTTAAAACTAAAGAATATGACCTTCCTGTTGGATATAAAGTAATCTTTATTGAAGATAACGAAAAACCCTAGTAATTTTAAAGAAATAAAAAATAATTTAAAAGGATCCTGTTAAATTAATAGGATCCTTTTTATTTTGCAATATTTTAATATAGATATTATATAATAAGGATCTCTCAGGCTCCACAGCCTAAGACTTGTTGTTTGAACTGAGATCCCCGTAAGAGCTTAATGTGGCGACGATGAACGAAATCATCCAGGCCCGATATCGCTCTACGCCTGTTCCATAAAGAAGATCAGAGCGGAAGTAAACCTATATCAATATCTAAAAAAGATATAGATATAGGTTTACTTCTTACATTTTTAGTTGGAGATTCCTATGAAATATTTAATTTTGCTCCTTTTTTGTTTCAATGTATATGCTGGAGATCGGCCTAATAAAGATATAACTCCAGGAGCTATTAACCCTGATGTAACGCAAGATAATATTAAATCTACCATTTGTAAATCTGGATTTTCGTCTAGCATACGTCCACCCGTTTCATATACTACTAAATTAAAGAAAATTCAAATTCAACAATATGGGTTTACTGAAACTGACCCTTCTTTATACGAAGAAGATCATTTAATTCCATTATCAATTGGTGGGCATCCAAAAGATCCTAAAAATTTATGGCCACAACCTTGGAATGGAGAATGGGGAGCAAGACGAAAAGATGCATTAGAATATCGATTACGGACCATGGTATGTAACGGTGAAATTACATTACAATCTGCTCAATATGCTTTTTCTTCAGATTGGATAATTAGCTATATACGATACTTTAATAAACAATAAATTTTTAAAGAATATATATAGATATTATATTATGCGTCGATCTCTGTGAGTGTAAAATTACAGGGCTTCGCTTCTAGCAGAGTTATCAATTTGCTCACTAGAATATTTAATTGACGTTTTATCTAAATGTCGGTTGTTAGATGAAATGTAAATATAGTGCAATAGTGCAATATATTTATGACCGACTATTGATTTTTCGTTTGCTCTATAGCGAAGATGATAGAACTATTTATTATTAATATTTAACATGCTATAATTTTAGTATTTAATATGATATTTTATCAAATAAAAATTATAGCAAAATATAGAGAAGTGAGTTAGGTAATTAACTAGATGACATACACATCATCCAAGTGATTACTTAACTTGCGAATTATTTGTTTTTAATTTTTTGATATAGATATTATACTAACCTAATATCTAATTTGCGAAAATTTGAGTATAGATTGGGAATCCCAAAGACAGCGTATTAATCGGGATTATACGTTAAAAGAAGGTACCGGTGTGATACCGGTACCTTCTGCTAGTGGTATTCAAAATACTATTTGCCTCCCAATTGAAATGATTAACGGATTTTTATTCGGTATCGATGATAGTCGAATTAAAGATCCTTTAGTTCAAGCTAATATTCGCAAATATAAGCGTGAATGTTATAAAGTTCCATATAATCACTTTCATCCAAAGCAAGTTGAAAAATCTAATGATCAATTAAATGGAGAATTTTTATGCAAAATGTAGCTGAAATTAATTTCTTTGGAGATAGTATTATTGCTATTGAAAAAGATGGTGAAATTTTCGTTCCTATGAAACGCATCTGTGAAAATTTAGGAATTCAATGGGCTAATCAATTATCAAAAATTACGAGCGACCCTCTACTTTCAACGGGAATACTGGAGATCAGTATTCTGGCTGGAAATAGATTGCAAGAAACGACATGTCTTAATCTCGAAGAAATGTACATTTGGTTGGTGAAAATTAATTCATCCAAAGTAAATCCAGCAATTTCTCAAAAATTACTAAATTATCAAACCCAAGTTAAAAAAGTCATTTACGATCATTTTCATCCAAAACAAGTTGAAAAATCTACGGATATACAAGTTATTCTCAAAGTTATTGAGAATATGGATATTCGACACACTCAACTTATTAGCGATTTAAAAGATGCGTTTATAATTCGAGATAATATAGTTCGAGATTTAGAAAATAAATACTATAATTTACAAATTGAAACTGCATATCTTAAAGGAAAAACTGATACGCATGAAACTTTATTCGGGGATATGCGCGCGTTTTTAACAAATAGTAAAGATCCTGAAACTAATAAAAAAGCAGTTGACGCTACTACCCCTAAAAAATCATTAGCGGTTTATAAATCATTTGCAGATCTTAAAACTGATGATAGATTAGGACCAGATATCGATATCTATATGAAAAAGAAAGGATCTGGTCCAATGATTCAAGCAATTATGAATTGGGCAAGTTTACGAGGCTCTGAAATTAAAAAAGATAATAAATCTCGTAATTTATACCCATATCAAATGGTATTAGATTATTTTAATCCAATTCATAATAAAGATATACTCAAAATTGTTCCAAATCCAACTTCTCCAGATTACCCTAATCTCCCAGTAAAACATTGATTAAAGAATATTTTCAAAAAATTTATATAGATATTATATTGTAATATAAATCAAAGAGTGCAAAATCTTTGATTTACATTTTTGCCAGGGTTGCCAGTTTCCCCAGCAAATATCGTAAAACGGTGTACATCAGGAAATGCTTTCGGGCCTAATGTACAACTTTATAAGAAAGCTTTGATCTTTAGTAGCTCAAGCCTCGGAGCGAAAAGGATCGAGATAATAATATTTCGAGAGGAAGTCTAGGGTTATTAGCACTGTAAGGAATGCACGCCTTGCAGATATTTGCTAATGATCCTAGGCGGATCTAATTTTTTCTTTTTAGGAGTTTTCAATGAAGCTATATAATTGGATTAAATCTTTATTTGATAATCAATTTCTTGGTAATCTTAAATTTGATATTTATAAACTATATTGCATACTAATTCTTGGAATGTTAATTGCTGGAATAACAGTAACTTTCTAAAAAATATGTTTTACTAAATTTGATATAGATATTAATTTAATACTTTTCAAATAGGGAAAACTCAATGAAATACTTATTTTTATTATTTTTACTAACAACTTCGCCTCATTTAGTTGATGCAAAAGGATCATCTTTTTCATCATCAGCTCGAACCTCACCGAGTGTACCGGTTCGTGTATCACCTACGACTACCCCATCTATTAAAATAGGTGGACCAACGACAGGAAAATCAACGAGTTTTAGTGGAGTTGGAAGTAAAAGTAGTGACACAAAACCAGCTGCAGTTATAAAGGCATCAACCCCCACTATTAAAATAGATACATCTAAACCTGTAAAGGCAACGAGTTTTAATCAAGCTCAAACCTCAAAGGACTATAAAGATATCTATAATCAGTATAAGCAAAGCTTTGAAAAACCAAAATTTTCAGCTGCTGATTTACATCGTATGCAATCAACGCCAAAACCACAACGTCGCAATGAATTCTATAATGGATATCAACCAGCATATTATTCATCTGCACCAGTCATGATTTCACATTCATATGGGTCTCATGATGGATTAGCTATGTGGGCAATGATGGATGGAATTGGTGATGCATTAATGATGTATAATCATCGAAATGAACCAGACTATCAAGCTTGGCGAAGTGAAGCTGATGCATTGGCAGCTAAAGATGCAGCAGTAAAAGCAAAATTAGATGCATTAGATGCGAAAATGACTGCAATGGAAAAAGATGGTGTACCAAAAGATCCAAAATATATGACTCCGGGAATTGATCCTGATATATATGAAGCTGAGATAGATAAGTCGAAAATTCCAACGATTAAATTCTGTGCAAGTGGATTATCTGGCGATTATTATGCGATTGGATTCGCAATAAACCAGAAAACTAAAATGAATGTAGAAATGATCCAAACTAATGGATCAGCAGATAATTTGACCAGGATATCATCTGGTGAATGTCAATTAGGATTATCCCAAAGTGACCTATTTGATACCGATAAAGGAAAATATCCAAATATAGATCTTGTAGGTGACATAAAGCAGGAAGCTGCAATTTTAATTTGTAATGATGATTTAAAAGTAAAAGATATCTTATATACTGATAGTGCTACTATTTATGTTGGTGCAGATCAATCTGGTAGTCAATTTACATTGAACTATTTAAAAACTGCATTAGGGTTAAAAGCTTCGATTGAAAAGAAACAATCTGTGCTTGAAGCTATTCAATCTGCAAGTAATAATACAAAAGGATGTGTATTTACCGTTACAAGTCCAGATAGTAAATATATTACAAGTATTGCTAATCAACCAAAAACTCCATTACGAATTACAACTATTGATGTAGGGTTAAAACCTGGGAGTAAATACTCTTTAGTTGATATACGCTCAAGACGTTATGGATTAACATTTACTAAACAAGTAAATGGAGATATTGCAACAATTGCGGTTGGAACTGATCTAGTAGTAAATACAGATTGGAAAACTACAAATCGCCCAACTTATGATATATTGTTAATGGAAATGCAAAATATTCGAGGAATTATTAATGATTAAAGATTTATTCAATGGAATGGGAGTTAAATTAGACTCCTCCTTAAAGTTCATCAAACCAGATAGTGCATTTCAATTTCCAGGTAAAGATGAACGATTAATAGTTACTGGAAAAGGTGAATTATTAATCAATGATATTGGAAAACGTATGAATTGGTTCTCCCTCAAAGATAATCAACAAACTAATTTCCGTATTATTGATGATGTCGATGCCGCAACAATATTCATTTATCGAGAATTAGTAAATTATCCGTTAAATGAACAACCTTCATTCATAAATCATAATGAACTAAATCTTGAAATCAATAATAAAATTCGAGAATATAAACCATATTCTGAAACATTATTAACGATTCATATGGATGGGAGTAAGAATCTTGTCAAGATTTACGCGAGGAATCTTGATGAGGATACTCAGGAATATCTATGGTGTGAAATCGTGAACAATAAA
>Ga0233424_10003225_pt1 | contig 10702 bp, 11 predicted proteins | sample Watercolumn_Towu_FD_181011 | JGI IMG/M metagenome (GOLD analysis project Ga0233424, IMG submission 181011) | Freshwater microbial communities from Lake Towuti, South Sulawesi, Indonesia - Watercolumn_Towuti2014_125_MG | ecosystem: Environmental > Aquatic > Freshwater > Lake | place: Indonesia... | reverse complement strand
CAATATACCAGGTGGTACAACCACGAACGACCGCATGAAGGCAAACAAATGAACTACCTAACACCCTATGAAAAATACCTTAGTTTAGCAAAACAAAAGTGTAACCCTTGAAGGGTGACTGTACATAGGGTTGACAGAAACAATTTTTTCTGGTAGACTGCTTCTATCTTTGACAAATATCGGAGACCCAGATTGGGCCAAACCGATTTCAAGACAAAATAGTTCAACTCCAACAAGGGAGGGTCTGTGAGTAATAAGCCTAAAGGGTTTTATAAAACAACCCCGGATTCTTTTGTTGTTCAAGAGGTTGTCAGGTCCAATCCGCCTCGGGCGGTGGAGTTCTCCAACCAATCGGTTATTCGTGGTTGGGAAGGTGGCCCTTATACTGTTTTCAGCTTCTCCAAACGTCGTTGGAGCGCTGAGGAAGCGATGCGTGAAATCGGGCGACAGCTCGACGTTCGTTTCGCTGACATTTCGGCCCATGGCCTAAAAGACAAGCAAGCAAAAACGTCACAGCATATTGCTGTAAAAGGTAATTTTCGGCCAGACTTTTATCATCCAGATATGAATCTGGTGCAACTGTATGGCCAAGACAAACCTCTCATTGTCGGGGATATTGAGGGGAACAGGTTTGATATTACCGTTCTCTCCAATGCCGACGAGTTAGATTTATCGGCAGCGCTGGCGATGCCAAATATTTTTGGAACCCAGCGTCTAGGGCGGTACGAAGGATCCGAGCAGGTCGGTCGTCTTTTTCTGGAAGGAAAACCAGAGGAAGCAATTGATCTGATGCTCACTATTCCTCCGGCAGCCGAGAATTTTTTACGAATTCAAGAGCTGGCCGGATCATGGGAAAGAGTTTTGGCCCATCCAGAATTTCAGTTTTCGTTTAAGTTTGAAATCCAAAAGTGGCAAAGCTACCTTTGGAACAAGCTTGAACAAGAGCTGAGAGAAAGGCTTGGTCCAGGTCTTCCGGACCTCTTGCCATTGTGGAGTCCTGATAAAAAAGTCCGTGAGATGTACAAGCATCTCTGGAATCCAGACCAGCTTAATCCAAGAGTTTTGAACTTTATCACTTACAAAGAGCGGCCAACGACGCTTAGGCCAAAAGATTTCCGGGCTGAAAAAAAATTGGGCAGTTGGAACTTTAAGTTTGATTTGCCCTCCGGAGCTTACGCTACCGTGGTGCTAGCACAGCTCTTTCATTTGGAAGAACGACACATAAACACATAATTGGAGAAATCCACGCATAGAACCCACTGTAGCCATGCAGGCGTTAGGGTTCTTTTTTTGTCTAAATTTAGAGAAAATAGCTCTATTGACAAAACTTGATTTTTGTGGTATAGTGTTATGTTGTAATTTTGCTTGAAAAAGTGGGTTACATCAGTCTCTGTCACATATGCGTTTTGCATCTGTGAAAAAAGAGACTTAAATGTTCGGATGATTTTTGAAAAAAGAAAAGGGGATAAGACAATGACGATCATCACTCGTAACTCTGTTTCCGCCAACGATGAGCAGTTCCGGCAGTTCGTGGAGCAGTTCGTCCATGAGTCGCAGTTCGGCTCGTTGACCGTCCAGGACATCTTGCACAACAAGAGGTTCGGCTGGGTCAAGGACCTGGTGGAACAGGCCTGGCAGAAGAAGCAGGCCGAGCTCCAGGAGGAGAAGCAGGCCGAGGAAGATCGTCGGCAGGCAGAGGTCAACCTGGAGAAGGATAAGGAGGCTGCCCAGCTCTTCGCGACGCTTCGTGAGCAGATGGGTCTCAAACCTCTCTCTCCCGAAGAGCTCAAGGAGCAGATGGAGAGCGGCAACAAGATGGAGGCCGATATCTTCCCGAAGTCGGAAATCCCGGCGGAGGTCATCGAGCTCAGCCAGAAGGATAAGTTGGGGAGGAAGCTGCCCGAAACGGCGTTCACCAGCCCCGACTGGGCGGTGACTTTCCGTGGTTGGGTTGCTCGTTTGTTCACCAAAAAGCTCATGCCGGAGTTGAGCCGACCCGACTTGCCCGCCAATTATCGCCAGGCGCTCGAAGATCGCAAGCGTCAGATGCAGTTGATTTTGAGCGACATCTCGACCGTCGTGGTGGCTTGGGGTCTAGATCCCAAGGAAGCCAGGACGAGCATGGACGACTTCAACGCCATGCGCGGCGAGATGGAGGTGGAAAGCAGCCGGTTCTACTGGCTGACCCAGGCTCCACATGTGGAGACCGAAGAGGAGAAGCGCGCTCGTGAGGAGGCCAAGGCCAAGTTCGAAGCGCAACAGAAGATCTTCGGTGAACTCGTCGCCAAGCTGGAGGCACGTCTGATCGAGACGAACCCCGAGCTGTCTGCTGATGACGCCAACTCCATGGCCGCCAAGTCCGCGAAGAAGATGGTCAGGAAGTACGGCAATTCGTTGCCGGAAGACATCACGACCATCTTTCGCGAGGTGACCATGATGCGGATTCGGGCTGCTAACGGCAAGAGCGAGGACGAGGCTAACGCCAAGCCCTATGCCAATGCCGCCGGCATGTCCGATGACGAGTTCCAGGCTGCGATCAGCACCGCGCATCAGGAGCGCGCGGACCAGGCTCAGGCCCAGTCGGAAGATTCGAAGCGGAAGAAGGCTGGTCAGGGCGAGATGAAGCCCAGCACCATCGCTGCTCATGCGGCTGACAAGAAGGGCAAGCAGGGCGGCGGCAAGGGCAAGAAGAACGGCCATCAGGCGCGCCAGTAGTAACCATGTTCACCTCGTCGTGAGACGATTATGAACTGGATAACCCATCATTTTCAAACGAAAATGGTGGGTGTTTTTTTGTTTGACCAGCGCTTTTTTGTGTGTTAATCTAAAGAGACTTTTCAATGTATTTTTAATATGATTAACCTAAAAACTTTCCAAAATCACGGTAAATATCTTATGTTGGCGCTAGATCATCGCGCTAGTTTTAAAAAATATATAAATCCGTCCAGTCCGGACACAGTAAATGATCAAGAACTTATCCAGACCAAAGCGATGATTATTGAGTCAGTACAGGATCAATTTAGCGGGGTGCTTATAGACTCAGACTGGGGCTTGCCTGCCTACAAATCAAAAAACAAACCCTATCTTTTGCCTTTGGAAAAATCTGGATATACGGAGAAAGCCGGAGACAGAATTACCGAATTAGGTTATTCAGCAGGGGAAATAAAAGAGATGGGCGCTAGCGGTGCCAAGTTGCTTTTGTATTTTAATCCAGAGTCAACAACTTGCGATCAGCAAATTACTACGGCTGCGAAAGCCCTGGCTGATGCTCATCAAAACAACCTGCCTTTCTTTTTGGAAATTGTCACTTATGGCAATGAAGAATTAGGTAAGACTAGAGCTGAATGGGTTTTACGATCCCTACAAATGCTGTTAAAAGAAAATGTTGTTCCCGATGTTTGGAAGTTGGAATATCCCGGAGATTTAGAATCTTGTAAAAAAATATCTCAGATTGTTGGTCAAACTCCTTGGATTCTTCTTACCCGAGGAGAAAAGTTTGCGGTCTTTGAGAAACAGCTACAAGACGCGGTTGCCAGCGGCGCGGTCGGATTTTTGGCTGGCCGGGCTTTGTGGCAGGAAATACCTGATTACAAAACCGAGCCGGAGAAGAAAGAATTTTTAAACACTGTCGTTGCCGACCGGTTTAAAAAGATTTCGGAAATATGTTTATCCTAGATTTTGATGATACTTTATTTGATACTCATTCTTTCAAAAAGATCTTGCCAAGTTGTTCAGACTTAAGTCAGGAAAGCGAAAAGATAAAAAATTTACTGTTTCCCGAAACTGTTTTTTTCTTGGAATTTTTAAAACAAACTAGCCAACCTTTAGTCTTATTAACTTTTGGAGAAGCTAATTTTCAAAAAACAAAAATTAATATTACCGGTATAGATAAATTTTTTGATTTAGTTTGTATTACGCCAGATGCCAAAGAAAAAGCGGTAGATCAAATTTTAAATGATTTTAAAACGGAAAAAGATGTTTGGTTTATCAACGACAAAATAGAAGAGACAAAAAAAGTTATTAGACACTTCCCAAATTTAAAGCCAATTTTAAAAATATCGCCTCGGTTTTCAATAGAAGAATATAAATCAAGTTTAATGCCATATTTTCCCACTCTAACTTTGATCCAACAATATGTTCAAGAACAAATTAAATAATGTCGGGGTAGTAATTTTAGCGGCCGGACGCGGCAGCCGTTTAAATTGTACTGACAAACCAAAGGTAATGTGTGAAATCGGTGGCCAGCCTATAGCTAGATATATTGTAGATACTTTGAAAAAAATTGGTTTTACCAAAGAAAATATTTGTTTAGTAGTTGGCTTTCAGGAAGAAAAAGTTAGGGGATATTTTGGCAATGAAGTAAGCTATGTAACCCAGGAAGAATTAAAAGGCACAGCCCATGCCGCATATACTGGAATAAAACAATTGCCAGAAAACATAGATACTGTGCTGGTATTAAATGGCGATGATAGCGCTTTTTATTCTGCCGAAACCATAATAGATTTGATTGAAAAACATAGCGCAAACAAAGCGGTAGTTTCGGTACTATCGGCAGAAATGGAAGACCCTATTTCTTTGGGTAGGATGGTGCGTCATGGAGATGGCCGAATAGAGATTATTGAAAAAGAATATTTAACCGACGAACAGAAAAAATTAAAAGAAATCAGCACCGGCACTTTTTGTTTTGATAGACACTGGTTTGAAGAAATTTTCCCTAGCATGCCACCGCTACGCAAATTGGGTGAATATGGTTTGCCGACAGCCTTTGCTACGGCTACTGCTACGGGCAAAAAAGTCCAGGTAATAAAATTAAAAGATAATGATCAGTGGTTTGGGGTAAATACCCCAGCCGAACTGGCCGAAGCAGACAGACGCAAACTAAATTCTTAACAAAATTCACATGTGCGGAATTGTTGCCTATATCGGAGACAAAAATGCTTTGCCGATTTTGATTAATGGCTTGCGTCGTTTGGAGTATCGCGGCTATGACAGCGCTGGGGTGGCAATTTTAGATAATGGAAATTTTTTGTCTGCTAAGGCGGTTGGTAAAATAGACAATTTGGCCGGAAAAATAAACGGTCAAGATCTGGCTGGCACATTTGGTATTGCTCATACTCGTTGGGCTACTCATGGTGGCGTTACCGAACCAAACGCTCATCCGCATGCTGATTGCACGGGTAAAATTATTTTGGCTCATAACGGCATCATTGAAAATTATCGGGAGTTAAAAGAAGAATTGGGAGAAAGTCATAAATATAGATCCCAAACCGATTCTGAAGTTTTAGCTCATTTGATAGAAATTTATTATCAAGGCGATTTGCGCAAAGCCGTGCTAGAAGCCTTAGCTCGCGTACGGGGTACTTATGGGCTAGTGGTAATGCATAGCGATCACCCCAATACTCTCATCGCGGCGCGTATGGGTAGTCCGCTGGTGGTCGGTATTGGCGAAAACGAATATTATATCGGCAGTGACACTTCGCCAATGTTGGCTTATACCAAGAAAGTTATTTTTTTAGATGATGGCGAAGTGGCGCAGATTAGCAGAGAGCAGATGAACACGGTGAATTTGAAAGATATAAATGTTGCTAAAAATGTAGAAGAAATAGAATGGGACGAAGCGCAAGCGCAGAAGCAGGGCTTTTCTCATTTTATGTTGAAAGAAATTTTTGATCAGCCAACTGTGTTTGCTGATGCAATTCGGGGCCGATATAATTTGGTTGAAGGCATGGCTCATTTGGGGGGATTAAACATGACCGACGAGCAGATGCGTAGCGTGAAACGAGTAATTCTCCTTGCTTGTGGCACAGCCTCTTATGCGGCGTTAGTTGGAAAATATATGTTTGAACGTTTGGCCGGCATTCCGACCGAAGTAGAAGTAGCCAGTGAATTTCGTTATCGCGATCCGATTATAGACAATCAAACTTTGGTGTTTGGTATTTCTCAATCTGGTGAAACTGCCGATACGCTGGCAGCTATCAAAGAAGCAAAACGCAAAGGCGCGTTTGTACGCGGCATAGTAAATGTAGTTGGCTCTACCATTGCTCGTGAAACTGATGGCGGCGTATATATTCATGCCGGACCAGAACTAGCTGTCGCTTCCAGCAAAGCTTTTACCAATATGGTAGCTGCATTGCTGTTGTGCGCTTTGCAATTTGGCCGATTAAAAAATTTAACTGTAGCTACGGGCCAGAGACTGCTAAATGCTTTACAAGAAATCCCAGAAAAAATGAAATTAATTTTACAACAAAGCGATAAAATTAAATCGTTGGCGGAAAAATATCAACACTCCCGAGATTTTTTCTTTTTGGGGCGAGGGATAAATTTTCCCGTGGCTTTGGAAGGATCGTTAAAATTAAAAGAGATAACATATATTCATAGTGAAGCCTATCCGGGCGGAGAAATGAAACATGGACCGATAGCGTTGCTCTCACCGCAGTTTCCAGTTTTTGCTATCATGACCAAAAATCAATTATACGATAAAATGCGCAGTAATATTGAAGAAGTTAAAGCCAGACACGCGCCAGTAATTATAGTGGCCACCGCAGGCGATGATAAAGCCAGCGAGCTGGCCCAAGACATAATCTATGTGCCGCCAACCATGGAAGTTTTGGAGCCACTTCTCAATGTAGTTCCTCTGCAACTTTTTTCTTATCATATGGCCGTGGCTTTGGGGCGAGATGTAGATAGGCCTAGAAATTTAGCTAAATCTGTAACCGTTGAATAGTATGTATCAAATTATTGGTTTGGCCGCGGCCATACTGACAACGGGCGCGTTTTTACCCCAAGTAATCAGGGTGGTCAAAACTCGTTCTACACATGATATTTCTTTGGCTATGTTTGTCCTTTTTTGTACGGGCATATTTCTTTGGTTGGTATATGGAATATTAATCAAAGACACGCCAATTATTTTAGCTAATGCAATCACCTTTGTTCTGGCAACTATTATTTTAATTTATAAGTTTAGATTTAAGTAATATGTCCAAGTTTAAAGCCATACTTTTTGATATGGATGGCACGCTGATAGACAGCAGTTTGCATTGGTTTGAAGCAAATAAAAAATTTGACGCCATGTTTAACGCTCCCCATACTCCAGAGCTGGTAAAAATGGTGGATGGTAGGAGTATGAGAGAAGGCTCGCAAATTTTTAAAGACTTTCACAATTTGCCGCATTCGGTAGAAGAAATTATGGAGCATAAGAAAAAGTTTAGCGACGCTGTATATACGCATCATTCTTTGCCGCTTATTGGAGCAGACGATTTGTTGCGTCACATTAAAAAACAAAATGACAGAAAGACAGCTATTGCTTCCGGAGCCAGTCTGGATAGAATAAAGCAAATTGTCGATAGATTTGGTTGGCATAACTATTTTGACACCCTTGTTTCCACTGATCATGTAGATTATGTGGGTAAACCAGACCCAGCTGTTTTTCTTTATGCGGCCAATGAATTAGAGGTAGATCCGAGCGATTGTGTGGTAATTGAAGATTCAGAAAACGGTTTGACTGCTGCCAAGCGGGCTGGTATGCAGTGTGTAATTAGATTTGATGATCGTTGGAGTTATGGCGATTATTCGGCGGCAGATTTAATAGTGAAAGATTTTAATGAAAAAAGTATTTATGATTTTTTGGGAATAGATTATGTCTAAGAAAAAAATAGTGGTAATTGGCGGCGGTAATGGTTCGGCTTTGTGCTTGGAAGGTCTAAAAAAATACGCCAATAAATTTGATATTTCCGCAGTAATTTCCATGAGTGATTCTGGCGGGTCTTCGGGTAGATTGCGAAAAGAATTTAATACCTTGCCGCCAGGGGATATCATGCGCGCGATTTTGTCGCTTTCCAAATACGATTACAAAATGTTGCGGCAGATTTTTTATAAACCCAGATTTAAAAATACCGGCAAATTAGATAGTCACAATCTTGGCAATCTATTTCTCACCCTTATTAGTCAATATAGCGGTGATTTTCTTTTGGCTTTGGAAGCCTTATCGCAAAGCGTAGAGGCAAAAGGGAGGGTTTATCCAGTAACTTTGGCTAGCGCCAATTTGATGGCCGAGTTAGACAATGGAGATATTATTCATACAGAAGCTTTTATAGACAACCCTAGTTATAATCGGGGATTGAAAATAAAACGTGTTTGGCTGGATCCAGACTGCCGAGCATATGAACCGGCTCAGCAGGCAATAGAGTCCGCTGACTGCATAATTTTGTCACCCGGCAGTTTGTATACCAGTTTAATTTCCACTCTTTTGCCAAAAGGCATAAAAGAGGCGATTGGTAAGAACAAACAAGCCAAAATTATTTATGTAGTTGGTAGTGCTTATCGTTTGGATGGCGAAACTGGCCCAGAAAGATTAAGCGATTTTGTTTTGCAGATGGAAAAATATCTGCCGCGCCAGATTGATTTGGTAATTCATAATAATCATAAGTTAAATGCCAAGCAACAAAAGTTTTATCAATCCCACAAATGGGGAGTGTTCAAATTTGATAAAGAAAATTTGAAAAATAGAAAAGTAAAAAGTTTGGATTTAGAAGATGTTGAGGGTTTAAGTCCGACAAAGATAGCTGGTGTTTTAAAGTCTGTTATTTTATGAATTTTAATAAAGAAACAAAAAAAGATTGTTACGCAGTAAAAATTACTGCTGTTGAGGACAATCAAGAAATTGGCAGAGCTTATCTTTATATTTTGTATAATGATTTGCATGCCGAACCGTTTGGTTTATTAGAAGATGTTTTTGTGGCAGAAAACCAAAGAGGCAATGGTTTGGGGAGTAAGTTGGTGCAGATGGCAATAGAGGAGGCGAAAAAAATAGGCTGTTACAAACTGGTGGCCACTGTACGAAATACCAAAGGCGTAGTATGCGCTTGGTATGAAAAATTTGGTTTTAAAAATCACGGTGTTGAGTTTAGAATGGAGTTGTTGTAAAATTTTAGCGTATGAATCTTTACGAATTTGAAGGGAAAAATTTATTTGCCAAACACGGTATTACTGTTCCAAAAGGTGTGGTTGTTGCGCGTGGTGATGATTTTGCTAAAACATATAACGATTTAGACATTAAAGATGTAGTTGTAAAGGCGCAGGTTTTAAGCGGAAAGCGTGGCAAAAACAACGGCATCCGCTTCTGTTCATCGGCAGACGAAACAGCCGCTGTTTGTGCAGATCTTTTTAATATAAGTATTTCCGGACAGTATGTTGAATCAGTGCTTATTGAAGAAAAATTAGATATCGCGCAGGAACATTATCTGTCCATTACTTATGACACAACCGCGAAACAGCCAATTTTAATTTATAGCTCCAAAGGCGGGATGGATATAGAAGATGTGGCGACAGATATGATAATCAAAAATCCTTTAGACATTAGAAGAGTAGATATCAATACTGATGTGCCGTTTGCTAAAGAATTGTGGCAATGTTTTGTGCAAGAAGATGCTAGAGTAGTGGAAATAAATCCGTTGGTTAAAACCAAGAATGGGGAGTGGTTTGCTGCGGACGCAAAAATTGCCTTGGACGAGGATGCTTTTTATCGCCATGAAGAATGGAAAAATTTAGCGCCACGCACCATGCTGGGCAGACTACCAACCGAAAGAGAAATAGCCGTAAAAAAAATAGATGAAGGTGAAGGGTATTATCGCGGCACTGCCGGCAAGTATATAGAAATGGATGGAAATATCGCTGTATTGTTTTCTGGTGGTGGAGCCAGTATTGCCAATATGGATGCTTTAATTAAGGCAGGGTTAAGACCAGCAAATTATACCGAGTATTCTGGCAATCCGCCGCGAGAAAAAGTTTATCAGCTAAGCAAAATTGTGTTGTCCAAACCGGGTTTAAAAGGTCTGTGGATTGCCGGTGGTGTAGCCAATTTTACCAATATCGCCGAAACATTTAACGGCATCACCGATGCTTTAGATGAAATAAAACCGAGGTTTCCGATCGTGGTTCGCCGAGCTGGACCGCATGAAGACGAAGGCATGAAGCTAATGCAAGAATGCGCTGATAGAAATAATTTGAATATAAAATTATTTGGCAAAGAAACGAGTATGAGCGCCACCGCTCAAGTTTTGGCGGGAATGATAGGATGATATGTCAATTTTAATAGATAAAAATACCCAAGTGTTGGTGCAAGGTATTACTGGCAAAGAGGGCGCCAAGGCAACCAGGGCTATGTTGGATTATCACACCAACGTGGTTTGTGGTGTTACTCCAAACAAAGGCGGGCAAGAAGTGGAAGGTAAGCCAGTTTTTAATTCCATAAAAGAAGCTAAAGAAAAATTTTCTGGTGTTAATGTTTCGGCTATATATGTGCCGCCATTTGCTGCCAAAACTGCTATTTTAGAAGCAATAGCCAACGATATTCCTCTGATAAATATAATAGTTGAAAGAATTCCTATTGCCGATACAGCCTATTGTTTGGCTGTAGCCAAAGAAAAAAATATTAAAATTATCGGTCCGAGCTCTCTGGGTTTAATAGCGCCAGGCATAGGCAGAATAGGCGTGGTGGGCGGGCCGCTGGTAGATGAAATTTTTATGCCTGGACATGTGGGAATAATCTCTCGTTCTGGCGGTATGACTAATGAATTGTCTTGGCAGATACGCCGGGCTGGTTTGGGACAGAGCGCGGCTATTCATGTGGGAGGAGATTTGCTAATGGGCATGACTTATGCCGATATTTTGCGTTTATTTGAGCAGGATGAGCAAACTAAGTGGG
>Ga0233424_10003224_pt1 | contig 10706 bp, 6 predicted proteins | sample Watercolumn_Towu_FD_181011 | JGI IMG/M metagenome (GOLD analysis project Ga0233424, IMG submission 181011) | Freshwater microbial communities from Lake Towuti, South Sulawesi, Indonesia - Watercolumn_Towuti2014_125_MG | ecosystem: Environmental > Aquatic > Freshwater > Lake | place: Indonesia... | reverse complement strand
AACCCGTCCAGTTGGCGGCAAGCTTGCAAACGGCTATGGTCTGTACGACATGTCGGGCAATGTGTGGGAGTGGGTGAACGATTGGTACGGCAGCACCTACTACTCAAGTAGCCCGCAGAACAACCCGACCGGCCCGGCAAGCGGCTCGTATCGCGTGTTTCGGGGCGGCTCGCGGGTCAGCGGCACGAACGACCTTCGCGCCTCCGACCGCCACGCTTCGTCCGGCTACGCCAGCTACCACGTCGGTTTCCGGGTCGCCAGGACTCCGTGACTTTTTCCCATCTTCCTTCTTACTTTTTCCCCGGCGCGGCGTAGCCGCGCCGCGCGCGTTGAGTTCTAGCAACGCTCTTGCTATCGGCTCTCCGAAAGCGGCGGGCGAGCATTAGGGTCTGACTTCGCGGGGCAATCACGGCGACCAATTGCGCAGCGCCGTTGCCCCATATTGAGCCGCAATCGCGGCCTGCGCTGCGGAGTTATTGGGAAATGCCGACGATTTGGCGGTGTGCCGTTTGCTCAGCGCGATTGCACGGGTATGTTGCGGAACCAAGGGAGATCCACTCGTGGTGACCAAGGTGTTCCAAGTCGCTCGAAATGCGTGTGCCGTACTCGTCGCAATTGCCGCGCTCGCGTTGGCCGCGCCCGCCCACGCGCAGTACGCAAGCGACATCGACGGCAATGGACAAGTCGACGGCGTCGACCTAGCGATTCTGCTTTCGTCGTGGGGAACTTCGGGGCAAGGGCAGTACGACTCGGACCTGAACGACGACGGCATTGTGGACGGACCAGACATGACCATCTTGCTCTCGGCGTGGGGGCCACGGGCGATTGTGCCGTCGTGGGCGACGCTGATCGAGGCATCGCCAGACCCTGAGGTGGTGTGGGACGATGACCTACGCAGTGCGATCTTGGCAAGCGGCTATCCCTGGCGTGTGAAGGACACGGCGACGCAGCTGGAGATGGTGCTGATCCCGCGAGGGACATACCAAATGGGCTGCAGCGCTTCGAACGAGCACGGGTGTTACCTCTCGGAGGGCCCCGTGCACGCCGTGACGTTCTCAAGCGCGTTCTACATGAGTCGCTACGAAGTGACACAAGCGCAGTGGCAGGCTCGAATGGGCTCGAACCCAAGCATGTTCCAAAGCGCCAGTTCGCAAGTCCCTGCCGACCAAGTCCACAACCGCCCGGTGGAGCGTGTGAGCTGGAGCGATGTTCAGGGCTACTTGGCTCAAACTGGCATGCGACTGCCATCGGAAGCGGAGTGGGAGTACGCGTACCGAGCCGGCACCACCACGGCGTTCCACGGATACACGGGACACCCGAGCGGCACGAACGACGACAGTTTGGTCGGAGACATTGCGTGGTCCTACACGAACTCGGCCAGCCAAACCCACCCCGTTGGTGGGATGATGGCCAACGGATTCGGCCTCTACGACATGGCGGGCAATGTGTGGGAGTGGGTGAACGATTGGTTCGGCCCTTATCAGAGCGATCCACAGAACGACCCGACCGGCTCGGCCATCGGCTCGAATCGCGTACAGCGGGGCGGCTCGTGGAACTACAACGCGAACGGCCTCCGCTCCTCCAACCGCAGCATGGGCTCCCCCGACTACTCCGACAGCAGTACCGGATTCCGTGTCGCGAGAGACCCGCATGCGCCGCCGCCCGCGCTGACGAGTATTTCGCCGGAGTATGGCGTCACAACAGGCGGTACGCAGATCACGCTGACGGGCACGAATCTGTCGTTAGCAACGAGCGTGAAGGTCGGTGGTGTTGAGGCCACGAGTGTGCAACTTGTCAGTCCGACGACTGTGACCGCAATCACGCCGGCAGGCACAATGGGCGTACATCAAGTGAGCATCACGACCCCTGGCGGCACGGCAATGCTCTTGAATGGGTTCACGATGCAAGCCGTGCCATCGTGGGCGACTCATGTCGAGGCGCTGCCCGACCCTGCGGTGGTGTGGGACGAAAATCTCCGCGCTGCGATCATTGCGACCGGCTACGCCTGGCGCGTGAAGGACACGGCAACGCAGATAGAGATGCTGCTGATCCCGCCGGGGACATTCCAGATGGGCTGCAGCGCGTCGAACGCGTACGCGTGTTACAGCGATGAGAACCCCGTGCACACAGTCACGCTGACAAACGCGTTCTACATGGGTCGCTACGAAGTGACGCAGGCGCAGTGGCAGGCGAGGATGGGGTCGAATCCGTCGTGGTTTGTGGCCGCGAACGGATACCCAGGGTCGAACGATCGCCCCGTCGAAGAGGTGAGTTGGAACACCATTCAGGGCTTCTTGAGCGCGACGGGAATGAGACTGCCAACGGAAGCGGAGTGGGAGTATGCGTACCGCGCGGGAACGACGACGGCATTCCATTCGATGCCCGGCTATCCAAATGGCACCAATCATGACAGTCTGCTTGGCACGATCGCGTGGTACGGAAACAACTCGTCAAGCGAGACCCACGCAGTGGGCACAAAGGCAGGCAACGGCTTCGGACTTCACGACATGAGCGGGAATGTCTGGGAGTGGGTGAACGACCGGTACGGCACCTACGCGTCGGGTGCACAGACAGACCCAGTAGGTCCGGTAAGTGGCTCGGCCCGTGTGTTCCGCGGCGGCAGCTGGTACGGCAACGCCGGCTACTGCCGTGCCTCCTACCGCCACAACTACTCGCCGGGCGACTCGCTCAGCGACTTCGGTTTCCGGGTCGCTAGGACTCCGTGACTTTTTCCCATCTTCCTTCTTACTTTTTCCCCGGCGCGGCGTAGCCGCGCTCCACGTGAGAAGTATTGACCAGCCTTTACTCACGGATGTCCCATCATCGCATTGATGGCAAGCGAGTCTGTCGGCACGTTGCTTGGCGAACGGTGTGCACCAGTCGGACTGCTGCGTGCGAAGCGCCAAACGAGAATGGTCCTGACGCTCCGGGCGAGATACTCGCCGTTCGCCCGGGCTGAATGGGTCGCGCCGCAACTCTCTTGGCAATCGAATCGATGCCCAGCCTGAGTAGACTGCGTTGACGGCGCGGGGCTCCTCCGCGCCCCACATCCGAGGGTCACTTCATGTCGCAAACTTCCAGTAGACCGAGCGGGCACACACTCCTATGGGTGTTGTGCGGGTTGGTAGTGCTCATTCTCGCAGTGACCGCGGCGTACCTCGCGGGCCGATTGGCGAGGGTCGAGCCGGAGCCCAAGTCTGAGCCGGAGGTCACACCCAGCAGTCCGGTCGCTGCGAAGCCATCGATCGTCACTCCCGAGTCCAAGTCTAGTGCTGAGGTCGCGCGAAGCAGTCCGGTCACCGCAAAGCCATCGATCGTCACGCCCCGGTGGGCGACACCCATTGAAGCCGAGCCGAACCCTGCGATTGTGCACGATGCCGAACTTCGCAAGAGAATCAGCGCGACCGGTCGCCCCTGGCGCGTGAAGGACACAGCGACGCAGATTGAGATGCTGCTGGTGCCGCCGGGGACATTCCAGATGGGCTGCTGGGCGTCGAGTTCGTACTCATGCTCCAGCGGTGAGAGTCCAGTCCACACTGTGACGCTGACGCAGGCGTACTACATGGGGCGGTACGAGGTGACGCAGGCTCAGTGGGAGGCGAAGATGGGGTCGAATCCTTCGCACTTCGTGGGGTACTCAGACTCGCCCAGTCGCCCCGTCGAAAAAGTGAGTTGGAACACCATTCAGGGCTTCCTGAGCGCGACGGGAATGAGACTGCCAACGGAAGCGGAGTGGGAGTACGCGTACCGCGCGGGAACGACGACAGCATTCCACTCGATGCCGGGGTATCCGAGTGGAACGAACACCGACAGTCTGCTTGGCACTATCGCGTGGTACGCAAACAACTCGTCAAACCAGACCCACGCAGTGGGCACAAAGGCTGGCAACGGCTTCGGACTCCACGACATGAGCGGGAATGTCTGGGAGTGGGTGAAGGACTGGTACGACACCTACGCGTCGGGTGCACAGACGGACCCCGTAGGTCCGGTAAGTGGTTCGTACCGTGTGGTCCGCGGCGGCAGCTGGAACTTCGTCTCCGGCCACTGCCGTGCGTCCTACCGCTACACCGGCTCGCCGGGCCTCTCGGCCAACGGTCTCGGCTTCCGGGTCGCCAGGACTCCGTGACTTTTTCCCATCTTCCTTCTTACTTTTTCCCCGGCGCGGCGTAGCCGCGCCGCGCGCGTTGAGTTCTAGCAACGCTCTCGCTATCGGCTCTCCGAAAGCGGCGGGCGAGCGAAGCGAGCCCGTCGCCGAAAAGTTGCGCGTCCGACCTCACACCCCCCGCCGGAAGTAATCCGTCAGCAACTCACACGCGGCAAGCGCATCTCGGATCCGCTTCTTTTGCCCGCGCGTGCGTCCGCTGCGATTGAGCGACTGCTCCGCCGCGAAACTCGTCAGCCGCTCATCCTGCATGTGCGCGGGAATCCCCAGCTTCGCCGCACACGCCTCCGCAATCTCACGCGCCGCCTTCGCGCGCGGTCCCTCACTTCCATCCATGTTCAAGGGCAGCCCGACGACGAGCGCGTCCGGCCCATACTCACGCGCGGCCTTCTCCAAACGCGCAATCAGCACCTCCGTCGAGGACGCCTCGATCACCTCTACCGGGCTTGGAATGCGCAGGATGTCGTCCCCACACGCAACGCCGGTCCGCTTGTCCCCGAGATCGATCGCGAGATACCGCATTGGTCCTCCTATCGAAACTCTTCGGGCACCCGTGCCACAAGCTCCTTGATGCGCTCCGCTTGATCCGCTCTGCAAACGAGCGTCGCGTCGCGCGTATGCACGATCACGAGCCCCTCGACGCCGATCGCAGCAATCATGTGCCGCTTATCGTCGCTCACAACGATGTTGCGCTTGGCATCATCGAACACCGCGAGCGCGCCGACGCGATTGCCGCGCTCGTCGCTCTCGAGCGTCGTCGCGTAACTCGGCCAGCTTCCGACATCGCGCCACTTGACATTCATCGGCACGACGCACACTTCAAGCCGGTGGTCGCGCGAAGCTGGCTCCATCAGCCCATGATCGACGCTCACGCGCGGAAGCGTCGGATAGACCTCGAGCATCACGCGCTCGCGGGCGGGCGTGCTCCATGCCTCTGCGATGCGCGCGAGCCCGCGCGCCGCATCAGGGCGATGCCAGGCGATCGCGTCTAGCAGGGTCCGCGCGTGGAAGATGAACATCCCGCTGTTCCAGCCAAACGCGCCACTCGCCACATACTCCGTCGCGTGCGCGAGATCCGGCTTCTCGTGAAACCTTCGTGCGCGGAACGCCCCATCGAAGCCATCGATCGCTTCGCCGCGCTCGACATAGCCGTAGCCCGTTGCCGGATGGGTCGGTGTGATCGCAAAGGTCACGATGCGGCGATGGTCCCCCTCGACAAGCGCGAATCCGCGCTCTACGCAGCGCGCGAACTCCGCCTGCGGCTCAATGAGATGGTCGCTCGTGACGACCATGAAGACAGCATCAGGATCGCGCGCGGCGAGCACCGCGGCCGTCAGGCCGACAGCGTTGAGCGTGTCGCGCCCCATCGGCTCCCCGATGAATCCGTCACTCCCGAGTGATGGGATCGCCGCGCGAACTTTCTCCTCCCACGCGCTTGACGCGCAAACGAGCCGCCGCGATGGCGCGACGACAGCGTCGAGTCGCCGCGCCGCAATCGACAGCAGCGACTCGCCGCTCAAGAAGGGAAGCATCTGCTTGGGACGCCAGGCGCGGCTCATCGGCCAGAGTCGCGTCCCCGATCCGCCCGCCATGATCATGGCGAAGCGGTGCTCGTTCATCGGCTTCCCTTGCAGGCGAGCGCGGCTGCCACGAGGGTGTCCGCGCCGACGAGCGCCGCGTCGCGCTCGATCGCCTTGTCGATGAGCACGCGCGCGTCGAGCCGAGTCTCGCCCAGCTGCACAAGCACATTCACCGCGTCCATCACAGTCGCGGCGTTGAGGCCTGCGCCTGCGCTCGTGCCCGCGCCCGCGCCTGCGCCTGCGCGCGCACCCGCGGCAGAACCCGCGCCCGCACCACCAGTTCGCGCGGGCGCATCGGACTTGCGTTTGCCCTTGCCCTTCGTCGGCTCGACCGCCCCCGCGCCCACCGTCCCCCCCACGCCCACGCCCGCGCGCGCCGCGAATCGCTCGACCTTCTCTCGCAGCTCGAGCACCATCGTCTCCGCACTCTTGCGCCCGATCTCGGGCAGGCTCGTAAGCAGCGCGAGGTCCTTCATCACGATCGCCTCCGCGATGCGCGGAAAGGGAATCGTCAGTGCGCGCAGCGCCCGGCGCACCCCGATCCCCTTGACGCTCGTGATGAGTTCAAAGAACGCCCGATCCTCCACCGTCGCAAACCCCACGAGCCGCGGCCAGAAACTCGATCCCTGCCCCTGCGACTCGAGGTAGTGCATCGTGTGCAGCGCGATGCGCTCGCCGCGCCGAGCGTGCAGCTCCGTTACAAGCGCGCTGGGCACGAAGAGTTCGTAGGCGATCTCCCCGGCGGCGATGACGACGCTCGCCTCATGGACCGATTCGAGCGTTCCTTCGATGCGCGTGATCATCCCGATGGCAGCGTATCCGCGCGCGCACCGGCGTCGACACTACTGCGCACCCGCTCCGAAAGCGCCTCCGACATCGACTCGCGCAGCGACTGCGTCCACGCCTCGTCATCGCCGGGGGTCAGCGGAGGCAGCGTCACCATCACAAGACGCATCTGCGCGCGGCTCGGACGCACAAGACTCACGAAAGCATTGCCGCAGGGGGGGATCCCGTCGATCACATAGACCGCGACCGTCGCCCGCGTCTTGCGGGCAAGCGCCGCGAGCCCTGGGCGAAAGGGCAGTAGCACTCCGGGCGGCCGCTCGATCATCCCCTCGGGAAAGATGCCGACCGTGCCTCCCTGCGCGAGCTCTCTAAGCGACTCGCGCAGCGCGGCGGAACCCGCGCCCTCGTCGACAGGAATGACGCGGATCAGCCGCCAGAGCCAACCGACGCTCCAATGCATCTGCGCGCGCTCCATCATGAAGCGGATCGGCCGATCGATCCACCCTTGCAAGAGCAGCGCGTCGATCCCGGACACATGATTCGCGATGACGATGACCGCGCCATCCGTGGGCAGTCGCCCCGCATCGACGCGCGCTCGATGCACGCAGCGAAGCAGCGCGCGCGCAAGAGGCCGCAGGATCGAGAGCGCCCGACAGTGCGCGCGCGTCCCGCTATAGTTGGGGAGATTTGGACTGAGCATGCCGCGCCGAGACGACATCCACACGATACTCATCATCGGATCGGGCCCCATCGTCATCGGACAGGGGTGCGAGTTCGACTACTCCGGGACGCAAGCGTGCAAAGCACTGCGCGAAGAGGGCTATCGCGTCGTCCTTGTCAACTCCAATCCCGCAACGATCATGACCGATCCGGCGTTTAGCGACCGGACCTACATCGAGCCGATCACGCCAGCGTCTGTCGAGCGCATCCTCGCCAAGGAGCAAGCGCTCGGCAATCCCATCGACGCGCTGCTGCCGACCTTGGGCGGACAGACCGCGCTCAACTGCGCCTGCGCGCTCCACGACAGCGGCGTGCTCGAGCGCTTCGGCGTGCAGATGATCGGCGCTTCGCGCGAGGCGATTCGTCGTGCGGAAGATCGCGAAGCGTTCCGCGAACTTGTCACGCGGCTCGGCCTCGATCAGCCGAAGTCGCGCACGGTCACCACGGTCGAGGATGCGCGAGCTTTCCTCGAGGAGATCGGCCTGCCGGCGATCATCCGTCCGGCGTTCACGCTCGGCGGCACTGGCGGCGGCATCGCCTACAACCTCGAGGAGTTCGAGGACATTATTCGCCGAGGCCTCTCGGCGAGCATGATCGGGCAGGTGCTCATCGACCAAAGCGCGCTCGGGTGGAAGGAGTACGAGCTCGAAGTCATCCGCGACCGCCGCGACAACTGCATCGTCGTCTGCGGCATCGAAAACATCGACGCGATGGGCGTGCACACCGGCGATTCGATAACGGTGGCGCCGATTCAAACGCTCACCGACCGCGAGTACCAACGCATGCGCGACGCGGCGTTCGCCATCATGCGCGCGGTCGGCGTCGAGACGGGCGGATCGAATGTGCAGTTCGCGATCAATCCCACGACCGGCCGCATGGTCGTCGTCGAGATGAATCCGCGCGTCTCGCGCTCGTCCGCGCTGGCGTCGAAGGCAACCGGCTTCCCCATCGCGAAGATCGCAGCGAAGCTAGCGGTCGGCTACGCGCTCGACGAGCTTCGCAACGACATCACGGGATCGACCAGCGCGTGCTTCGAGCCGTCGATCGACTATGTCGTCGTGAAGATGCCGCGTTGGACCTTCGAGAAGTTCCACGAGGCGGACGAGACGCTGACGACGCAAATGAAGTCGGTCGGCGAGGCAATGTCGATCGGGCGCACTTTCAAGGAGGCGCTCCAGAAGGCGATCCGCTCGATGGAAGTCAAGCGTTTCGGTTTCGGACTAGACGCGAATGACAAGTGGCTTGCAGCTCGTCGCGCGCAGGCACAGCGCAAGCACGCGCAGGAGCTCGCCGACGGCAGCCTCGCGGTGTGGCCGATCCCGGAAGAACTTCTGCGGCGAAAGCTCTCGGTGCCAAGCCAGGGGCGGCTCTACTTCGTGCGCTACGCGCTGAAGATGGGATGGTCGATCGAGACGATCGCGGCCTCAACCGGCTACGACCCGTGGTTTCTGGATCAACTCTCGCAACTCTGTGAGTTCGAGGAGGAACTATGCGCGGCGCCGCGCCTCGAGGCGCTTCCCACCGAGACGCTGCGCCGCGCGAAGCAGCTCGGATACTCAGACGCGCAGCTCGCGTTCCTTTATCTGGGCGCGATCAGCACGAAGAACATTCTTGCGGTTCGCGCGCATCGCAAGCGCCTCGGCATCGAACCCGTCTACAAGCTTGTGGACACCTGCGCGGCGGAGTTTGAGGCGGTCACGCCCTACTACTACTCCACCTACGAGTCGCCGGTGCGCGTTGACGGTCGCGCAACCGTCGACGACGAAGTTCGCGTCTCGAGTCGCCCCAAGATCGTGATCCTCGGCGGTGGACCGAATCGGATCGGGCAGGGGATCGAGTTCGACTACTGCTGCTGTCAGGCGGCGTTTGCATGCGAGGAGATGGGCTTCGAGAGCGTGATGGTCAACTCGAACCCCGAGACGGTTTCGACCGACTACGACACGAGCGACCTGCTCTTCTTCGAGCCCCTGACGCTCGAGGATGTGCTCAACGTGATTGAGCGGCTCAACGGCGGGGGGCTGGAGGTCGCCGACCGTGCGGGCGCCGTCGCAGGCGTTGTCGTGCAGTTCGGCGGGCAGACGCCGCTCAATCTCGCGCATGGGCTTCACGCGGCAGGAGTACCGCTGATCGGCACGGGCATCGACTCGATCGATCTCGCCGAAGACCGTGACCGCTTCAAGGCGATGCTCGACGAGCTCGGACTTACACAGCCCGCCAGCGGCATCGCGCGATCGACGACGGATGCGATCGAGATCGCCACTCGCATCGGCTACCCCGTGCTCGTGCGTCCTTCGTATGTCTTGGGCGGTCGCGGCATGGAGACTTGCTTCGACGAGTCGAGTCTGCGCCGCTACATGTCTGATGCGGTCGACGCGAGCGAGCTTGCGAATCGCCCGGTGTTGATCGACCGGTTCCTCTCCGACGCGATCGAGGTCGATGTCGATGTCGTCGCGGACTTCGCCCCCGATGAGGCGAGCCGCTCTCGGCAGATCGACATCGCCGCCGGCACGCCGCGCGCGGTCATTTGCGGTGTGATGGAGCACATCGAGGAGGCGGGGATTCACTCTGGTGACTCGACCTGCACGATTCCTCCGTACTCGTTGCCCAACGCGATGGTGGAGCGCATTCGCAGCGCGGCGCTCGCGCTTGCCAAGCGGCTGCGCGTGCGCGGCCTCATGAATGTGCAGATGGCGTGCAAGGATGATGTCCTCTACATCCTCGAGGTGAATCCGCGCGCGTCGCGCACGGCACCCTTCGTCTCGAAATCGAAGGGTGTCTCGTGGGCGCGCGTTGCCGCCAAGGTGATGATGGGCGCATCGCTCGACTCGCTAAAGGTTGGGGAGCTGCGCGATGCAGGCTTCTATTCCGTGAAGGAGTCCGTCTTCCCGTTCGCGAAGTTCCCCGGCGTCGATGTCATTCTTGGGCCAGAGATGCGATCAACCGGCGAGGTGATGGGAGCGGATCGCTCGCTCGCGGTGGCGTTCGCGAAGGCGCAGATGGCGGCTGGGGTGATGCTTCCCACGAGCGGCAAAGTCTTCCTCTCGGTGCGCGAGTCCGACAAGCGCGCGGCGATCGATGTCGCGCGTAGTCTGATTTCCGCGGGATTCTCGCTGGTGTGCAGCCGCGGGACGCACGCGCATCTTCGTGCGCATGGGGTTGAGACGCAGTGCGTCGCCAAGATCGCTGAAGGGCAGAGACCAAATGTCGTTGACCTTGTGCGCTCGGGCGAGATCGCGCTCATCATCAACACACCGACCCGCAAGGGCGGGCAGACCGACGAGGGGCGAATCCGTGCAGCGGCCGTGCGCAGTGGGACGCCGATCATGACGACGGTTGCCGGCGCGCGCGCCGCAGTGCAGGCGATCACCGCGCTGCGCGCAGGCACGTGGGATGTCGCCGCGATTCAGGATTACTTCCCGGAGAAGAAAGTCGCCCCGGGGAAGAAAGTCGTCCCGGGT
>Ga0233424_10003223_pt1 | contig 10712 bp, 11 predicted proteins | sample Watercolumn_Towu_FD_181011 | JGI IMG/M metagenome (GOLD analysis project Ga0233424, IMG submission 181011) | Freshwater microbial communities from Lake Towuti, South Sulawesi, Indonesia - Watercolumn_Towuti2014_125_MG | ecosystem: Environmental > Aquatic > Freshwater > Lake | place: Indonesia... | reverse complement strand
AAAAATTAAAGAGAGATAAAATGAAAATTTTAGTTGGTTTTCCTCCTACGCAAAGTCTATTAGGCACTCCTTTACTTAGTCAAAATAGACAGTTTCAATATTTCAACAAGCCGACTTTTCTTTATCCAGTTGTTTTAGGAACTGGAGCTACAATGGTTAAAGAAGCTGGACACAATGTTATATGGGAAGATGCAATTGCGCAAAATATGAATTGGGAAGACTACGACAAAATGTTAGAGAAAGAAAAACCAGATATTTTTCTCTTTGAAACAAAAGCTCCAGTTATCAAGAAACACTGGCATGGAATAAACCATATGAAGAAAAAATTTCCAAATATAAAAATCGCTATTTGTGGAGATCATGTAAGTCATTTACCTCGTGAAACGTTAGAAAATTCAGAAGTAGATTATGTAATTAATGGTGGTTATTACGATTTTGCTTTTATGGATCTAATTAATTCTTTATCAAATAATTTAGAAATTCCTAGAGGAGTCTGGTATAGAGACAAAGATAGAAATATTGTAGAAAACGGGAGATACGAATTTTATAAAGAAAAAGATAGAGATATTAATGATGCCCCTTTTCCAGATAGAAATCTTACAAAATACATGAATTATCAAGATGAATTCAATTTAAAAGGAAGACCTCAATTTTATATAATGAGCGCAAGAGATTGTGCATGGGGAAAGTGCACTTTTTGTATCTGGGATCACGCTTTATATCCTAAAGGAGCATATAAACAAAGAACCCCTGAAAATACTTTTGCTGAAGTGAAACATTTAGTTGATAATTTTGGAGCTAAAGAAATATTTGATGATGCTGGAACAATCCCTCCTGGACCTTGGTTAAAAAAATTTTGTGAACTCATGATAGAAAATGGTTATAATAAAAAAGTTTTGTATTCTTGCAATATGAGATTTGGATGGGTAGACGCTGAGATGTATAAATTGATGAAAAAAGCTGGTTTCAGATTGCTTAAATTTGGATTAGAGTCAGGATGTCAGAAAACGATAGATAAATTGGACAAAGGCACAGATGTTAATAAAGTATTTGAACATTGTAAAGATGCTAAAGATGCTGGTTTAACTATTCATATCACAATGATGGTTGGTTATCCTTGGGAAACTAGAGCGGACACAATGGAAACTTTTAAACTTGCAAAAAAACTTATGACTGCCGGACTTGTTGATATTCATCAGTCCACTGTGATTATGCCTTATCCTGGAACTCCTTTGTTTGAAGAAGCAGTAAGAGAAGGATGGTTAAGATTTGATAAAACAGATTATGAAAAATTGGCTATGGATCAACCAGCAATGAAAAATATAGAAATGATGCCAGAAGAAATACAAGAAATGTGTAAATTAAATTATTGGATATATCTTAGTCCTAGTTATATACTTCATCATATTAAAAATAGAGTAAGAAGTTTTGAAGATCTTAGATATTCTATACAAGGATTTACTTCTGTAATTGGACATATGAAAGATTTCAGCAGAAAACCTGATGTACAAAAAGATAAAAGTGAATTATTAAATGAAGAGCAAATAGCAAGAATGCTTGCAAATATGCATAATCCAAGACAAGATCTTGTAGCAATAAAAGCTGGAACTAATTATCCAATACCTCATAAAAAATTAGCAGAAGTAAAAGTTGCGTTACCAATTTCAAATTAAACTTCAAATTCTTTTTCTTTAATCTTTTGAACTCCGTCTATTTTAATTTTTCTTATGATTTTTCCTTTTCTTAATGCCATCTCTTTAATTTTTGCATAATCATCTTTAGCTTCTTTTTTCAACTGATCACTAATGACTATCTCGTTTATTAAAAAATCGTGGGTGATTTCTATCCCCTTAAAATCTTTAAAGTCGAAAATCAAGCTGGTTATTATATCTTTATCCTTTGTTTTTAATTTGCAAAAATCAACTTTTGGTTCTGTCTCATTTTTTTGACTTGGCTTTGCAGACTTTGGAGCTTTTTGTTTTATACTCAATTCGTTATCATTAAAACCAAAATTTAATCCAAAAAATGAGTTTGGAAATTTATCGCATAGGTTAATTATTTCTGTACCATTCATTTCCTTATCAATTTGATATTGCTTAATTCCCATGAACTGTTTTTTATTTTTAAAGTCGAGCTGTCCGTTGAGATCTCTTGTAGAAACAATAATCCCTGTAACTTTAACGCTTTTTTCTCCCAGTTTCTTGGCCAAAAATCTTACAAGTTCGTTTGCATACTCTGGACCAGTGTTTATTTTATAAAATCCATTGCTCATCGCTTTACAATTAATCATCGCTTTATTCTTAAATTCTCCTCTGCTGAATTTGGAAAATTGTACGTGGACTAAATTATCTATCTCGTTATCAAACAATTTATTAATGAAAAATTTCATAATATATTTTCTTAAAGTTTATTTATAAATTTTACTTTTATAAATTCATAATATTTTTATATGCTTTATAACTATCTTTATGATAAATGGGTGAAAAATGAAACTTTTTGTAAAGAGATTAAAATTTTCTGCTGAAAGACCTATATGCATGATTCCTGAATCAACAGCCAGAGAATTGAGTTTACACGTCGGAAATAGAGTGCTTATAGAAAAAGGAAACAATAAACTTATCTCGACTGTTGATACTATAGATGGGATAGTAACAAGAAATGAGATAGCAGTTTCAGAAGATATTATAAAAAAACTAGATTTAAAGTCTGGAGATCCCGTAAATGTGAAAGTTATAAAAAAACCATTAAGTATACAACTCATAAAAAAGAAATTGGAGGGACATAGATTAAATAAAAAAGAAATTTATGAGATTATAGAAAATATAGCAAATAATTCTTTGACAGAAGTTGAAATAGCTTTTTTTGTTTCTGCCGTATATATAGACGGAATGACTTTAAATGAAACTAAAAATCTTACTAAAGCGATGGTCGATATAGGAAATAAATTAAAAATAAAAGGAAAAATTTTTGATAAACATAGTATAGGAGGAGTAGCTGGAAATAGAACAACTCCGATAGTAGTTTCTATTTGTGCTGCAGCTGGTTTGATAATGCCAAAAACATCTTCTAGAGCAATAACAAGTGCGGCTGGTACTGCTGATGTTGTAGAAACCATAGCAAAAGTTGAATTTAGTATACCTGAAATAAAAAGAATAGTTAAAAAAACTAATGCTTGTTTTGTATGGGGTGGAGCATTAGGACTTGCTCCTACCGATGATCAAATAATAAAAATTGAAAGAATAGTAAATATAGATTCAGAATCTCAATTGCTGGCAAGCATATTATCAAAAAAAATCTCAGTAGGAAGCAAATATATTCTCATAGATATTCCATGCGGAAAATCTGCAAAAGTTTCAAAAAAAGAAGCTAAAATTTTAAAGAGAGAGTTTTTAAAAATTTCAGATAAATTTGATTTAAAATTAAAAGTACTATTAACTAATGGATCAGAACCTATAGGAAATGGTATAGGTCCAAAACTTGAGATGGAAGATGTAATTAAAGTTTTATCTAGAAAAAATCCTCCAAAAGATTTAGAGGAGAAATCTTTAAAACTTTCTTCCGAACTTCTGAAATTGGCAGGTAAAAATCCTAAAATAGCAAAAGAATTACTAGAATCGAAAAAAGCATACAAAAAATTTCTTGAGATAGTTAAAGAACAGCAAGGAAATATAAACAAATTGAAAAAATTAAAACCTAATTTTAGTTTTAATATAATATCAGATTACAAATCAAAAATAAAACATATAGATAATGAATTAATTAATTCTCTTGCAAGATACGCGGGATGTCCAGAAGACAAAGCTGCTGGAATTTACATATATAAAAAAAGAGATAGCTTGTTAGATAAAGGAGAAAAAATAATGACTGTTTATTCTACTTCAATAGAAAAAATGAAATATGTAAAAAGTTTCTACAAAAAAAATAAGAAGAAAATTGTTGAGTTTTACTGATAACTATATTTATAAATAATAATATATTTTAAAATAGGAAAAAATGGAGGATATTTTTATTAATATTAGTTTAGTCATATTGGTTGTTTTTGTAATTTGTTTCTTAATTAGACTTTTGAAGCAGCCAATGATCATAGGATATATACTTTCTGGAATTTTTGCAGGACCATTATTTTTAAATATACTGCCAGAAGGAGAAACCATCTTGACATTTGCAGAAATGGGTATATCTTTTCTTTTATTTATAGTAGGTCTTCATTTATCTCCAAAAGTAATTAAAGAGGTTGGGAAAATTTCTCTTATAACTGGAGTGGGACAAGTTCTTTTTACAACTACTATAGGATATTTTATAATAATAGCTTTAGGATTCTCTAAAATAACTGCCTTGTACATTGCTATAGGATTATCTTTTTCATCCACAATTATTATAATGAAATTATTATCTGATAAGGAAGCTCTGGAAAAACTTCATGGAAAGATATCTATAGGATTTTTATTGGTGCAAGATTTAATTGCTATAGCAGTTATCTTAATTGTATCTTCTTTATCTAGTGGAAATATAAGCACTATAATAACAAATACTTTATTAAAAGGAATAATTTTATTTGTTGTCTTAATTCCTTTAGCTGTCTATGTGCTTCCAAAATTCAGTTCTTTTTTTGCAAAATCTCAAGAATTTTTGTTTATATTTGCCATATCATGGGGTCTTGGACTTGCTTCTCTATTCAAATATATTGGACTTTCTTTAGAGGCTGGAGCGCTAATAGCGGGAGTAATTTTATCTATGACTCCCTATAGTTATGAGATTTCCTCAAGATTAAGATCTTTAAGAGATTTTTTTATAATTTCTTTTTTTATATTGCTCGGTTCTCAAATAATTTTTGTTAACATTACCAATATGATATGGCCTATAATTATTTTGTCTTTGTTTGTGCTTATTGTAAATCCTTTGGTCGTTATTATTTTAATGGGGATTTTCGGATACAGTAGATATACTCGTTTTATGTCTGGATTAACCGTTGCTCAAATATCGGAATTTTCTCTTATCATTATAGCTTTGGGTATAAAATTAGGACACATATCATCGGAAATTCTTTCTTTAATAACGGTTATAGGACTTCTTACAATAGCTGGCTCAACTTACATGATTATGTTATCAGATAAAATTTATCCTTATTTATCAGAATATTTGCGAATATTTGAAAAAAAACATACTATAGAAAGAAAAACATCATCAAAAGAATATGAATATTTTTTATTTGGAGAAAATAGAATAGGTTATTCTATAATGAAAAGTTTCAGAAAAACAAAAAAAGATTTTTTAGTAGTAGATTATAATCCAGAAAGAGTAAGAAAATTATCTTTAGAAGGAATAACTTCTATATATGGCGATGTTTCTAATATAGATTTTATAAATGAAATTAATTTTAGAAAAGCAAAAATAATAGTTTCAACAATTCCAGAGTTAGAAACTAATTTAATATTATTAAATGCTATAAGGAAAGTAAATAAATCTGTTATAATAATAACTACTTCAGACGAGATTTCTCATACAAAAAGATTATATGAGGAAGGTGCTGATTATGTAATTATGTCTCATTTTCTTGGAGGAAACTATATGGCTAAAATGATAGAAAATGCAGGGGAAGATAAAAATAATTATAAAAATTACAAGTTGGCTCAACTAAAAGAATTAAATGAAAGGATTAAGATAGGACATATTCATCCAAAAATAGAGAAAAATAAATAATACAAATTTTTTTAAATAATGATTTATTAAATATAAAATGTTAATTCCCCAGCTATCAGATTATATAATTAGAAACCTAAAAAAAGGATATACTTTAGATTCTTTAAGATTTTCTTTAATTAGTCAAGGATATTCAAGAATCTCTATAGAAAAAGCAATAGAGATGGCTAATAAGAGAATGGCTAATGAAATACCTAAAATAAGGGAGAAACCAGAAATAACTTATAATACTGTACCGGAAACTGATTATAGTTTATTAAATAAAATAAAGAATTTTTTCTCAAATTTATTCAAATAATAAAGATATAACTATTCTTACTCTATTCTAAATGTAAAAATAAAAAATTAACCGAATAGAGCACTAAGTCCAGCTGCAGATTCTTCTCTTTTCTCTTGTTTAGGAGCTTCTTCTGTTTTTGTTTCCTTTTCTGTGCTTGAACCAGCACTTGAAACTACACCGACTGCAACAGCTTTTTCCAACTCAGCATCTATATCAATGCCTTTCAAACTTGCTACAAGACTTTTAACTTTGCTTTCATCAATGTTAGCTCCTCCAGCATGAAGAACTTTATTTATATGCTCTTCATCAATAGGTCTTCCAGATTTGTGCAAAAGTAAAGCTGCATAAATAGCTTCCATTATTTATTTTTCCTCCTGTTTATTTAATTTAATATTATCTAGAATTTTAGCTTCCGAATTAGCTTTAGCTAATAAATGGTTTATAGTATCTTTACAAAGATAAGAAATTTTATAAGCGAATCCTAAAGATTTGTTTGCTGTGTTTTTTAGTTCATTAGTATATCCTTCAGGGTCAATTTTTAGTTCAGTGTATAATTTTTTTGTTGGGATATCATAAGCTGCACTAACATTTAATCCAACGCTAAAAGGCATTATATTTAATTTTTGAAGAATACTTGCTGCGTTTTCCTTTATTATTTGCCCTTTATTTATTACAATTTTATTTTTCTTTATTGATATCTTTCCATTTTCAACTGAAACTTGAAGACCTAAAGCTCCCAATTCGCTTATTGCAGGACCTGGAACTAAATTAGTTGGTCCTTCTTTGATTTCTATATCATCTGAAGCTATTTGTCCTGCTCTTGCGAAAATAGGAGTTTTTTTACTTACTAATTTACCAGCTAATTCATATGATTCCAATTTAGAAATCACAAAGGCGCAGTCAGCTCCTACATATTCATCTAATCCTTTTATATTAGATTTGCCTAAAGCCCTTATCATAATGTTTTTCTTGGCTACTTTAACTTCGGCTTCGTTTCTCATTGATTTTTTTATATTTTGAAATTGTTTTGAAGGAAGATTCTTAATGCTAACAATCATTAATGTTCTTGATCTTCCAATTAATTCAGATAAATGATTTACATTTTTCTCTTTCAAGATAAAAATATTTTTTGTTTCTACCATTATTTAATTTTAACTGCCACAGTCTTGCTCATAGTTAGTTTAATCTTAACATTTCTAATATTATCAATTCCCTTTGGAAGATTTTCTAAGATTTTAGTATATACTGCAACCAAATTTTCGGCAATTTTATCGTTTTCCAAACTTAGCTTCGCGGCACCGATTTTTATGCTTGGTTGTTTAACTATCACTCTGACACTTTTGTTTATCTTATCAATTAAAGTTTTTATTAAATCTTCTTCCTCGTTGGAGATTATTCCAAGTTGCGGACTCGGCATCTTTCCTGCTGGACCTAAAATTCTACCAAAGTTTGTAGCAACTGCTGGCATTAATTTTGCATTTGCGATAAAAAAATCGTAACTCTTGACAAGTTTTTTAACATCTCTTTTTTCTTTATATCTTATAAATTGATCTTTATTAATTCCCTCAAAAGCTTTATTTTCTTTCTCAAAAAATCCAAAAATCTTTTTATCTTTTATTTTGTTTGGAAGACCTATAAAAATATTAAAAGAGTTTTTTCTAACATCAAAATCTTTTAAATTTACAATTATATCTACTGTTTGATCAAATTTTCTTTCTTTCTTATTTTCTTCTCTAAGCTTAGTCACAGCTTCAGTAAAATTGTTTTTTATGTCCATGTTATTTAGCAAATTATTGCTTCTACCTATGCATGCAAAATTTCAGAACGTTAATCTGCATGATGTAGTTAATTTTAGACAAATTTTGTATATTTAAATATATCTATTATGATCTGTATCTTTTTCAAGTTCTTCCAAATATTCTTTAACTCTATTTACTATTTGCGGCACCAGAAATTTTTCTATGTTTTTCTCAAATATGTTCCTTAATGATTCGTTCTCATGCAAAGAATAAAAATTGTTTTGCTTATCTACTAACATAGCGTCTCTTAATCTTTTTAATTGCCTTCTTACATTGCTTTCAGTAAGTCCTTTTGCATCTAAATTATATTTCTTTCTTATCTTGTTTGTTCTTAAAATAATTTCTTCGCTTGATAATCTTTTGTTTTCGTATCTAGATTCAATTAAAACCATAATTATATCGATAATAATATCTCTAGAATCTCCTAACTGAAGTAATCCTAAACTTAAACATATTTTTCTAATAAGTTCTCTTTTTTCCAAATTAATTGGTTTCTCATATTTTCTGAGAGTGATTTCTGATAACGGAATGTCTTTCATATAATTATATAGACAAATTAATATTATTTAAAATATACTGATTGTTAATCAATAAACTTATAAATTTATAAATTATGTAGAGAAATGGAACTTATAGCTTTTCTTGGAAAGGGTGAGGGAACTTGGGGGCAGGTTGCAGGAGTAATTAATAAAGGAGATTGGGAAAATATAATAATTTTGGGAGATGATTTTGCAAAGCAGTTTACAAATAAGAAAGATTTTGAATTTATAGAAGTAAAAAATTCTTCTATTACAGAACTTAAAGAAGAGATTTTAAATAAACTTAAAGGAAAAATTAAAGGAACTGAAGTAGCTTTAAGTATAGCAAGCGGTGATGGAAAGCAACATATGGCGTTGATTTCAGCATTACTTTCAGTTCCAGCTGGAATAAGATTTACTGCCTTAACCAAAGATGGGATAATTTTTATGTAGATGTTACTTCTTTAAAAGAATAACAATGGAAAAGTTTAAATGCTCTTATTTTATGCTTATTTATACTACTATAGTAAAAGACGGAAATTTGTGAGTAAAAATTTCCGCTTTTCCTAATAAGTCAACGACAAAACGATGAAATATAAATGTCGTTGACTATAAATAAAATGAAACAAAAATTAAGCATAACAATTGAAGGAGAAAAAATAAAATTAATTGAAGCTCTTTTAAAAAAAGAAAAATTCAGAAGTAAATCTCATGTAATAGAATTTGCTTTAAATAAATTTTTGGAGGAAGAAAATGGTATATCAAAATTCGATTGAATTAATGCAATTGCATGGAGTTCCTATTTATATGAATGATATGTTAAATGCATGTTTAATTGGAAGATTGAACTTATTTTTGCAAGGAGATACTGGCTCTGGAAAAACTCAATTAGCAAGAGATGCCATGAAACTATTTCTTCAAGACAGATCGTTATTTATTCTTGGAAGAAATGATATGGACACAAGAGAATTATTTCAGCAAATAAATCTGGGTAAATTAAATCAGAAACCAAAATATAGTCTAGAACCTTTGGTAAATCCAGATACAGGAGAGTTAGAATATTATTATCCTAGAGTCGATGAGAAAGGAGTATTTATTTATCAAAAGTTGGATAGAGAACAAACAGAGAGAGTTAAGAAAGGATTGGAAAGTATTGCTAGTTCGACAGCAGAATTAAAAGAATTGACTTCAAAAATTAATACAAATTTAATTGTTGTAGATGAACTTCCAAATTGTGTTCCAGCAGTAAGAGCACAATTATTTAATTTATTTGATGGTTTTATAGAGATAAATGGAATTCCTTATTCAATAGGAAATGATTATTCAGTAGGAATAGCAACAGGTAACATAGGACAAAAATTTACAGAATCTTCAAACGAATTAGGAAGAGCATTAAAAGATAGAATGCATGTGGTAGTAGATACTGATTATTTCTTTCCAACACCAAATGATACTTTTAAAATTTTGTCTGGAAGTACAAATCCAAGAGTGGAATTTTCAAAAGATGAAAAAGTGGATAAAGAAGAAATTATTAATAAATATAGAGAGATAATTGCAAAACCTATTCCTCATGAGAAATTAATTATTGTAAACTATCTTTTACACGGATTAGATTATTGTTCAAAAGGAAGCAAAAGAAAAATGAAAGATGCATATCCTACTCAATTAGAAAATCATGAACAAGGTTCTGATGTCGGCTTAGTCCTACCTGTTTCACCTAGAGCAGCAAAATCGATTATAAGACTTTCTCAATCTTTAGATCAAATTGCAATTAACAAAGGAGCATCAAGTGAGACCGTTGAAGCAGGAACTTTTAATTCGATGATGCAGGCATACAAATTTGTTTCAGCTTATTCAGGCGTTTTAAATGAAGCTAGTGTAGAAGCAAATTACGGAGGAAATAAATACGAAGCTATGGATGCAATAATTAGAACAACAACTCGTGAATTCGAAGAACAAAAAACTAAGATATTTGCAGGAATTGAAATGGTTTCTTCAAGAAAATTAAATCAAAAAGTTTTGAATTTATTCGTAGGAAGATGGACTTTTATGAGATCTACATTAGGAGGAATGTTATAATACAAAACAAATTAATAATAAATAATAAGAAAAATAAAAACAATGATGTCAAAAATAAAACCAACATTTTGTGGAGAATCGGTTGTAGGATATATGGAGAAAGCTTTAGCTGAAGCAGAAAATAAAAAAGTAGAAGGAAATTCTATAACTCCATTAACAACTAATTTAAGAAATCCTGAAGATTATATATTGCTTCCTGGAAAAACTCATGGAAATTATAATTATAATGATTTGCTTGTTTCAATGTATAGACTTGGTATGAACCCTGAAGTTGAACAAATTGCAGGAAAATTAGGATACTCACTTTCAAATTCTGCAACAGAGAAAAATGGAAGA
>Ga0233424_10003222_pt1 | contig 10722 bp, 8 predicted proteins | sample Watercolumn_Towu_FD_181011 | JGI IMG/M metagenome (GOLD analysis project Ga0233424, IMG submission 181011) | Freshwater microbial communities from Lake Towuti, South Sulawesi, Indonesia - Watercolumn_Towuti2014_125_MG | ecosystem: Environmental > Aquatic > Freshwater > Lake | place: Indonesia... | reverse complement strand
CAACTCGCCGGGGTTCCCGAGGACGAGCGAGACGGCCTTCGAACTATCAAGGGTGCTGCCGCCACCGACGGCGACAAGCAGGTCGGCCTCGTGCGCGCGATAGGCGTCGGCCGCCGCCTTGATGGCAGCGAGGGTCGGTTCGGTGGTGACGTCGGTACTGGTGGCAACGCGCAGGCCTGCCTCGCGGAGGGAGGTCTCGACCGACTCGGTGATTCCAAGTCGATGCAGGCCTGGGTCGGTGAGGATGAGGGGCGCCGTCCTCTCAAGTTGACGGGCGATGTCGCCGAGACGCTTGGCCGACCCGAGGCCGAAGATGATCCGTGCCGGGGCGAGGAACTCGAAACTGCCAGTCCAAGTCATAGCGGTGCCCTCCCGCGCGATGGCACGGCCATGGCACGCGCATCGTGGCGTTGTTCGCCACGTTCCTCTCGCATGCGGGTGGCGTCGCGGTGCCCTGCGCCGAAGGCACGGTATCCGGGCAGGTGGGCCCTCGCCAGTGGGTAGACCAGATGGGCGAGCGTCCCGCCGCTGCCAGATCAGGCACAACTCAGTCCGCGACGTGCGCGGTGGGCTAGCGTCGGGGCGCGGTGAGACCGCGGTTGGTGGGCGTCTGGTGCCTTGGGCCACCACCGGAATGACCTGCGCCCACTGGGTACAACCCGGGCGACGGATGTCGACGGACTCGGTGAGGGAAGGGCGATTGATGAGTTCACTGCGTGAGATCATGGGGTGGGAACTATTCGGTAGCGCCTCTTGGGGGTTGGCGATGCAGGTCGCGGAGTCCGGCTACGACCCGGACATCATCCTCGCGATCGCGCGGGGCGGGTTGGTGCCGGCCGGGGCACTTGGATATGCCTTGGCCGTCAAGAACGTCTGGACGCTGAACGTCGAGTTCTATACCGGAATCGACGAGCGATTGGATATCCCGATCATGCTGCCGCCGGTGCCGGAGCTGGTCAATCTCGATCACGCGCGCGTCCTGATCGTCGATGACGTCGCCGACACCGGCAAGACCCTGAAGTTGGTGCACGACTTCTGTGCCGGGAAGGTGCTTGAGTCACGCACCGCAGTGCTATACGAGAAGCCTCGATCGGTGGTGAAGTGCGACTACGCGTGGCGCTACACCGACCGGTGGATCAACTTCCCGTGGAGTGACAAGGATCCGGTCGTGTCGCGCGCCGGGGTCAAGGACGCCTAACGGGCGCGCCGCTCAACAGATGACTGGGCGCGCGGATTGCGGGCCGTGGGCAGGCGGATCGAGACCGACCCATCGTTCGTCCGCCGGTTCGCTGGCCCGCTGGTACCGCGAGTCCGACGACAAGCGCAGGCGGTCGAGCGACTGGTTGTCGAGGCTTGCGTGTACGAGAACCATGTTGAAGACAAGCAAGTCGCCGGCGCGGTAGTCGGTGGTGAGCCATCGGCCGCCGAACTTCTGGCGCAGGCCGACGTGGTCGTCGGTGATCGCACCGGTGGCGAGTTCCGGCCGGTTTCGCGTGCCATCGGGTCCGAACCAAGCACCGTCGTGGCGGTTCTCGCAGACGGAATCGACGTCAGTTGCGAGGTAGTCGGCGGTCAGATTGCGTTGCCGGTGTGACCCCTCGAGGACGATGAGGCCCCCAAGCGTGCGGTCGATGTCACCAAGTGGCGTCCATGATGTGCATAGTTGATGTGTGCCTCTCCCCATGAAGACGAGGTCGCAGTGCGACGCGGTACCCATGCCCGGTTTGACCAGTCGAAGCCACGTGAAGTCGAAGTGGCGCACCGCTTCGCCGAAGAGGGCGTGGTAGAACCGGATCATCGGCCCGTCGGGGGCGTAGAGGAGATGTTGCAACGCACGGTTGGCGCGGGCGAGGTCGGCGGACCTTACCCCAAGCGTCGCGCCGGGAACCACGACCGCATCGTCGACGGCATCACCGTCGTGGATCAGGCCGTGATCCGCGAGTTGGCGGCAGAGTTCGCGGCGGGCGGCAAAGACTTCGTCGCGACGCAGGTAGCCGGGCAGGAAGAGATAGCCGTCGGCGTTGAGGCGTTCATGCGCGGTGGCGACGTGGCGCGCGATGGCCTCTGGCGTCGTGCCAAGGTCGTCGGAGCGGCGCAACTCACCGATGGTGCCGGGGGCGTCTTCGAGGACCTGCCCGCGCGAGACAAGTGTGGTTGGTCGTGCGTTGGCCATGGTCGTCACGCGGCGTTCCTCCGATCCGCGCCGTGCAGGTCCTCGATGCCCGAGCTGGGCCACCGATGGCGCTTTGGCGAGAATACGTTGCGGCGCGATGGCGTTGCGCTCCCCCCCGATCTTGTTGCTCTCCCCATTAAGGGAATGGAGCACTGCCCGACCACGGCGGTCATCGAGGCGATGACCACGATCAAGTCGGCACCATTGAAGCAGCGAGGTCCTTGGCGGGTGGGTGCCACCTACGGTCACACACGTGCCCCGCGCTACACTGGCGCCCGATGCCCGAACCCATCGTGCGGGCGATGCGCCCCGACGAATGGGATGCGGTCGCCGAGTTGATCTATATCTCGACCAATGCGTGGTATGCCGCGCGTGGCGCCGGGCCGATCTTTAGTGGTGGCCCTGACGTGGCGCGTCTGTTCCCCGAGACGTACGAAGCGCTTGACCCGGGATGCACCCTTGTCGCGGAACATCCGCGCACAGGGCGCCTTATGGGATCGTGCTTCTACCACCCACGCGAGACGCACGTCAGCCTCGGCATCATGAACGTTCACCCGGCCTACTTCAAGATGGGCGTGGCCCGACGCCTTCTGGGTGCGATCACCGACGATGCCGATGCCCGAGGCCTGCCGGTACGCCTTGTCTCAAGCGCCTTCAATCTCGACTCGTATTCCTTGTACACGCGTGCCGGGTTCGTGCCGCGGCGAACGTACCAGGACGTGCTGCTGGCGGTGCCGGAGGGTGGGATCCAGCACGATGCCCCCCGGCGCGCGCAGGTACGCCCGGCGACCATGGCCGACGTGCCGGCGATGGTCGACCTTGAGGAGGAGTTGACGGGAATCCGGCGGGGTGGCGACTTCGCGCACTTCGTGACGAACGCCCAAGGCATTTGGCACGTGTCGGTGCTGGAGGGCGATGGTGGCGGCCTCGACGCGTTTGTCGGATCGGTGGCGCACCCGGGCAGCCGGATGGTTGGGCCTGGCGTGGCGCGCACCGAGGACGACGCGGCGGCGGTCCTGCTTTGCGAACTCGATCGCCACCGGGGCCATTCGCCGGTCTTCCTCGTGCCGGTCGATGCTCCCACGCTGGTCGCCCGTGCCTACGCGTGGGGCGGGCGCAACGTGGAGATGCACGTGCACCAAGTGCGCGGTACCTCCCCGCCGATGCACGGGGTCACGCTTCCGACCTTCATGCCCGAGACGGGGTAGGCACCCCGCCACTGCCCCACGCACCTGTCGCCACGGCTGCGTCGCCGGCCCTGAGGGAGATCAGCATGACCGCTGCTACCGCCGCGCCGGTGTCGCGCCAGACCCCGGCGTGGCTGCCCGGGTCGATCCTGATGGCCGTGATCTCGGCTGTCGCGTACGTGCTGGCCGACGTTGAGGCGCGCATCCTCGGGCAACCGGTCATTGAGGCACTCGTGCTTGCGCTGCTGATCGGCGTCGCCGCGCGAAACGTGCTGGGAGACGGCAGCAAGCCGTACGCACCGGGGGCGTCACTGGTTGCGAAGCACGTGCTTGAGGTGGGCGTCGCGTTCATCGGCGTAAGCGTGTACATGCCGGACATGCTGAAGGCGGGCCCGGCGCTGCTGGCGCTGGTCCTTGGTGGGGTCGGTACGTGCATCGTGCTGAGCTTCACCGTGAGCCGGTTGATGGGGCTGAACCCGCACCTCGCGGCACTGGTGGCGATCGGGAACTCGATCTGCGGGAACTCGGCGATCGCGGCGCTGGCCCCGATGATCGGTGCCGAAAAGAAGGATGTGGCGAGCGCCATCGGCCTGACGGCGGTCATCGGCGTGCTGCTGGTGCTTGGGCTACCCCTGCTGATCGCGCCGTTCCTGCTGTCGAATTACCAGTACGGCGTGCTGGCGGGGATGAGCGTGTACGCCGTCCCGCAGGTGGTGGCGGCGGCGTTTCCGGTGAGTGAGTTGTCGGGAAATGTCGCCACCCTCGTCAAACTCACGCGCGTGCTGTTGCTTGGCCCGGCGGTGGTGTTGATCGGGTTGGCGTTCCGCGTGTGGGGTGGGCAGACCGGCCACGCCTCGACCAAACTGTCGACGTATGTGCCGTGGTTCGTGGCAACGTTCTTGGTCTTGGCGACGATCCGCAGTTTCGACCTCTTGCCGGTGGTGGTGATCGACCCGGCGAAGCAGATCAGTCGCCTCCTCACCATGTTGGCGATGGCCGGCCTCGGCTTCGGCGTCGACATTCGGACGGTCCGGACCGTCGGGCCGCGGGTTGGTGTGGCGGTCGTGCTTTCGTTGACGTTCCTTGCAACCGTCACCTTGGTGTGGCTGAAGGTCGGGGGTATCGACGGCTAACGGACGGCGGGGCCCATCGCCGCCGTCGCTCACCCTGAACCTGCGTCAATCGACTGGCCGCCACCGATCATGGAGGGCGGTTGGCTTTCGGATGGCACTCTCAGGAGGGAGCCGGGCGCCGTACGCACGTGCGCGCGCCGTTTGACTTCAACTACTGTTGCGGTTATAGCCTCGACCCGAGTGAGACATTTGTATGCCCGATAAAAGATCGAGTAGCGGGCGCGTTCGGTTGGGGGGTGTGTTCATCTTTCTGGGGTTGATCGCGACCCTTCTCTGGATTCCCAATCGCCCACAACTCGGGGAGGCCGCCGGGTCGGCGGCCGGCGAGGCGTCGTTTACTGACAACGCTGCCGGGCTTGATCGACTCGTGGTGAGTGCGACCGGCCTGAAGGCGGCGGGCCTCGGGCAAGTACACCGCGTCTGGTTGGTCACCGACGACGGCGTGTCTGGGCGCTACCTTGGCGACGTCGTGCCGGATGCGTCGGGGGCGGTGGCGTTCACTTGGGACCAACCGGCGGGTGAAAACCTGCTTGCGGTGTACTCGCAGGTCACGATTTCGATTGAAAGTGGGGCGGCGGGTGCCAAGCCCGGTGGGACGATCGTTCGCACCGGCAAACTCGATCCGGCGTCGCTGGCGCAAGTCCGCCGGATGCTTAGTCGGTGGCCCGACTCGCGGTACGGCGTCGCCACGGTGCCCGGCCTCCGCCGACTCGCCGACATCGCGCGCTATCAGGCGTGGGTGCTGCGCGAGGCGGCGGTGCACGATGACTGGGACACGGCGCGACGCAAGGCCGAGCAACTCGTGAACCTTGTTGAGGGGCACCGCGGGCAGTTCTACGCCGACCATAACGGCGACGGGCGCATCGAGGACCCCGGTGATGGCACGGGCTTCCTGCCGTACTGCTGGGCCGCACTGACGCAGGCGCAGTTCGTGTACGCCACTGCCACGGACGAGGCGTACGCCTTGAATGCACTGGCGATGCAGTCGCCGGTGACGTTTGCGATGTTGTCGGCCGGCTTTGTGCGCGACACCGGACGCGTGGTGGCGCGAAGCACCGACCCAGAGACGATCCGCGATTTGGCGGGGCATTTGGTCACCGCGACGCATTACATGTTGGCCGCGACCGATCCGAAGGGCGATGCGGACCTCCTGGCAATCCTCGCGGATCGTCAGATGACGTCGACGACCGCACAGGCGCAGGCGCTTGTGCGCGTTGCCTTGATGGAGGTGGCGCGATGACCCGACGCCGACCGACCGAGTCGCGCGCACATCGCCGGCCGATGCCGGTGATGGCATTTATCGTCGCGGCGCTTGCGGCCTTCCTCATGCCGGCGGTGCGACCGGACCCGGTGGATGCGCAGGCGACGTTGAATTCTCAGGCCACCCTGACCGTCCTGACATCACCGGTGGACGTGCAACGCGCGTCGGGCAACCGCGACACGGCGTCGTCTGGCAACACCCTTGTGGTTGGGGACCGAGTGTTTACTGGGGCCGGTGGGACGGCAAAGCTGACCTTCTTCCAGGGGACGGAGGTCGACATCGCGCCGGACACCGAGCTGATGGTGCAGGAGATGACGCAACGCGCCTCCGGTGCCTCGACGGTGAGCTTCGGGCAGGCGATCGGGTCGACCGTCGCCAAGGTGGCAAGCCTGTTCAACCCGGCGTCGCGCGTGCAGGTGTCGACGCAGTCGGCGGTCGCCGTGGTGCGCGGGACCGAACTCGAGGTGACTGTCACGAAGGAGCAGATACAGGTCTTCCGCAGCAACACGGGCAGCTTCGACGTCATCGCCGGCGGCCAGATCCAACGCGTGAAGGACGGTGAGGTGACGGTGGTACCCCCGCCGCCGCCGCCCGCGCCCCCACCAACGACGCGCGACACAAAGACGGTCGGCGACGCGACCGTTTCGCTCCCGAGTGGCAACGACCGCCCGCCGCTGCCGCCGGTGCCGGTGGCCGAGATTGGCAAGCTGTTCGAGAAAGTCACCGAGATTTCGGCGAAGGACGGCCCGCGCGTGGTGGCGACGCCGCCCGTCGCGGCGCGCGACTTGATCGACGTGGCCCGAGGCAAGCCGGTAGAGTTGCGCCCGCTTGGCGCGAAGGCGAAGCCTCCGGCTGAGGCGCAAACATCACCTTCGCTGGCGCTCCGTGCGACGCCGGTGCCGGTCAAGCTGCCGGCAGCGACCCCAAGGGCGAAGGCGACACCCGATTCTCGGCAGTCGTTGAACGACGACACGGTCACGACGCCACCGACCGGTACGCCTGTTTGCGAGGGTCCGGCATCGACATCGACGCCGACCGCATCGCAGTTCGGGGTTGCTGGCCAAGTTGTCGATGGGTCGGGCAGCGCCCTCCATTGCGTCGTGGTGAAGGTTGGCCAGTACGGTGGTCCGATCTCGGGTACGACCTACTCCGACAAGTCGGGCACATTCCGTGTGTTCATTGACACGCCGAAGTCGGGGGCGTCAACAGGCACGTTCGCGATTTTTGCGTCCGACTCCTCCCACACCCAACAGACGGTGCCGACAATCGCGGCGTCGGCGGGTAAACTCGCGACGCTGTCGTCGCCGGTCATCCTGCGCGCGAACGATGCGACGGTCACTGGCAGCATTTGGAGTGGGGCAAGGGCGACACCGGCAACCGGGGCAATTGCATCGGTGGCAGTGGCAGTACCGACGCCGAGTGGGTCGAACAGCACGTTGACGATTTACGTCGCGGCGACGCCGGTGACATCCACGGGCGCCTTCAACATTTCGTTGGCAAGCGGCGTGTACGCGTACTTCGTGGCGTCACAAGACAACGTGTCTACGTACGCGCAACGGTCGGTCTCGGTTGCGATGCCGGCGGTGGTCGCGTCGCCCCTGACCAACTCGCCGATTGATGTGGTGCTGCCAACTCTCGATGTCTCTTCGCCGCTGACCTGTGATCGGCTTGGGGCGCCGTGCACGGTGACGGTCTCCGGTAAGGCATGGACTTCGACGGGTGCGGTGGACGTGGGCGTGGTCGACACTGGTGGGAACTACCACAGTTTCGGCAACGTCACGCCGAAGAGTGGTGATTTTGCGAACCAAACACTGGTCTCCAGTGAACCGGTCTGGCCGTCGGGTACGTACACCATCGTGGCGAACCAAGGCACCGGCGTCGCTGCGCGCTATGTGAAGCTGGCCACTCCGTTCACGGTGCCGGATTCGAAGACGACGTCGTGCACGGTGTCAAACGCCACGGCTAAACCGTCTGCTGCCCAGATAAAGCTCACTGGTGTCGTGACGGACAGCGCTGGTGCACTCCTAGAAAACGCATGCGCAAAGGTCACACGAGTCGACCCCTACGGCGCGACGTCTGGCTACGCGCTAACCGGTGAAAATGGTGCGTTCAGCGTCATCGTGGATGGCGGTGCGGGTGACTTCGAGGTCTTGGTCACAAAGTCTGGCTACACCCCACAGGTCGTTCCGGTCGTCCACGCCGATGCAGGCGTGGTGACCGACATCACGACGATCATGCAGGGTCAGGTCATCCCGTTGGCCTTGAACACGACGACCGTTTCGGGCACCGTGACCAGCGGGGTTTCTTCAGGCGCGGTCGGTTCGGGCACCACGGTGGGTATTGCCGTTTCCGCATCGTGGATCAACCGCAGTGGTTCCCCGTACCCGGTGTACGTGTCAACCGCGCAACCGAGTACCTCCGGGGCGTACACCTTGGGAATCGCCAACGCAGCGAGTGGCACGTACCGGATTGGGGTGATGCAGTCCGGAATCGATGGGTATTCGAGTCGCAGTTACCAAGCGCCGCTTGGGCCGGTCTCCGGCGCGGTGACGCGTGCGATCACGTTGCCGACACTGAGTGCATCAGCGTCGTGCTCGACCGCTTCGCAGCTTTGCTCCGTGGTTCTCACGGGGACAGGTTGGCTTAGCGGATCGGTCGTCACTGCCCGGGCAACGTCCTCAGCGGCGACCATTGAGTTTTCGCCCCCGATCATGCCGGCATCCGATGGATCCTTCACGTCGCAGTCCGTCAGTGGTACTCGACACGTTGGCACCGGCGATTTCTTGATCAACGCCTCGCAGGATGGACCGAACGGCGAAACCATCGTGGTGGTCGCACCATCCGGGTTGTCTGGCAAGTACTCAGTCTCGTCTGTGGGGGCGCAAGCCGTCGTCGCGCCGCCGGCACCAACTCCGCTAGCGACCACGGTGCCTCCAGCGTCACCCACAGTTGTTTTGACGGTCGTCGCGACGCCATCCACGTCGACCGGTACGCCAGTGCCAACGACGACCGTCGCTGCAACGGTCGTTCCGGCCGTAACCCCTATGGTGTCCGCGACGCCGACTCCGTAACGCCACGCGCCCCCGGACCCCCTTCCAGATCGGGTCGAGGAAGGGGCCGGGGGCGGTTGCCGTGAGTGGTCGGTTCAGGCGAGGGTTAGGCGCAGGCCTCCTCGGTGCCGGTCCAGCGGCGGGGCTTCATGCCCGATGCGTCTTCGGCGAGGCGCTGCCGCGTCGTCTCCCAGAGGGACGCCCACTCCCGCCAGTCGTGGACCTCCTGCGAAGGGTCTTGGCGGCTGCGTGCGACGAACGACGGGAACCACGGGCGCCCCGTCGGTTGCCCGACGGGTTGGTAGCGCAGGTCGAACGACCATCGCACGCCGTCGGACTTGTTGCGAAGCGACGAATGCATGGTTAGGCGGTGCATGACGAGGATGCTGCCCCGCTTCATCGGCACCGGGAATCCGGCACTCCCACGAATCTCGTCGGGGATGCGCAAGTCGAACGCTTGATTGGGCTTGGACGGGCAGTGCAACAGCATCCCGCGGTGGTGACTGCCGGGGATCACGCAGAGGCACCCGTTCTCGACGGTGGCGTCGAGGACCGGGAACCAGACGGTGAGGATGTCGGTATCGTCGATTTCGGGTAGGGCGACCCCTTGGTCTTGGTGCCAGGCGACGGCGGCCATCATCGTGTTGCGGTTCACGAGGTCATCGCGAAGCATCGCCTCGGGCGGCTTGATCCGCACATGTTGGATCGGGTTGGAGAGGATTTCCCCACCGATGAGGCCTTCAATGACGTCGAGGAGGCGGGGGTGGCGGATGAGGTTGAAGACGGCAGGCCCGGCGTGCATCGATGCCTCGAGGGGTTCGTCGGCGCGGAAGGGCCCGCCGAGGCAGATGTCGAACGGGCGGTAGCCCGGGTTGCCGGCGTCGTTCAGGATGCGTGCGAAGCGTTGGGTGAACGGTAGGTCGGCGTAGGTTGAGGCGATGGTGCCGTTCGCGGCCCATTCGCTCGCGATCCGGTCGAGTTTGGCCTCGTATTCGGCAACGACCGGATCAAGGTCGCGCACAGGGTCGAAGACATCTTCGATGAGGAGGTAGCCCTCTTCGTGGAAGCGTTGCACGTCCACGCGCGGCCCGGCGGCAATGACCATCGGCAAGCCCTCTCGGCAGCGCACCGTACGTCGATGCGCGATGCCATGCTAGCGCCGCAAGACCCGCGTTGGATAGGCCAACTCCGGTCCGTTCAATCGCCGCCGCCTTCACCCCCTCAGTACGTCGCATTGGGAGAGGGCGGCCGAACCCCGAGCGATACTCAGTGGAAGGGGCGGACCTCGACGGGTGCGCGACACGCAATCGTCGCCTTGCGCCCCCACTCAAGGGCCTCATCCATCGAGTGGGCCTCAAGGATCCAGAAGCCGGCAACGTGTTCGTTGCCCTTCATGTACGGCCCATCGCTGACGTTCACGTGGCCGTCAGCATCGGCAGTTATGGACTTGGCCGCGGTGTACCGGTGCAGGCCACCAACGAAGGTGCGCACGCCGGCGGCGACCATCTCGTCGTTGAGTTCATCGATGGCACGGTCTTGTTCCGGGTCGTGGACGGCCATCGCGTCGAAGTCGTTGGGGTGGTGGATTGCGACAAGGAACTTGGGCATGACGGGGGGCTTTCGGGTCAGTTTTGGTGCGGACAGGGCCGAGGGCAGATGGTGCGCTGCGTTGTCGGTGGTTACGACTTCACCGCGCCGGCGGTCATGCCCACCACGATCTGGCGTTGCACCAACACGGTCACGATCAAGACGGGCAACGTCACGAGGATCGCGGCGGCGGCGAGTGGCCCAAAGGCGAGGCGTTCGAAGGTCAGGGTATTGAAGACCAGAACGGGCAACGTGCGGGTTTCACGACCGGCGAGGACGACGGCGAAGATGAAGTTGTTCCACGAAAAGATGAAGGCGAGGAGTGACCCCA
>Ga0233424_10003220_pt1 | contig 10724 bp, 15 predicted proteins | sample Watercolumn_Towu_FD_181011 | JGI IMG/M metagenome (GOLD analysis project Ga0233424, IMG submission 181011) | Freshwater microbial communities from Lake Towuti, South Sulawesi, Indonesia - Watercolumn_Towuti2014_125_MG | ecosystem: Environmental > Aquatic > Freshwater > Lake | place: Indonesia... | reverse complement strand
AGACACTCTCCTGCGCCAAAAAGCGAAACTGGAGTAAAGTTTGGGGGATTTTGGGCAACAGGGAAATAATCGGCTCGAACCCTTGCGGAGTTTCGTTTTGTCCTTGAAAAAAGCGGAAAAAGTAGCGCAAACAAAAAATTACGCCGAATGGCGCAACTTTTTCCGCTCGCTCGGCTCTAACCCTGAAATCAAGGACAAAACGCTTTCAATCAATTGGAGCGAACTCTGGGATTTTACGGCAAAAACAAAGGCGGATTTTGCTTTGCGAAGCGAGCCCCGACGCCCAGTCGGGGCGAGCGGAGCAATCAATTCCGACAAAGTTAGTTTTGGTGCGCGCTGTAGGACTCGAACCTACGACCCTCTCAGTGTAAATGAGATGCTCTACCAACTGAGCTAAGCGCGCATGCCCCTTAACTTAACAGGTTTCTTTACTCATGACAAAAGCCCCGCGAGGGGCTTTTGTGTTAATTCGTGTGAGCGATGTGTGTAGTATCGCAATCTCGACGTACGTCGGGATGACAACCTTACATTGCTTCCGCGGCAGGACTGGACCCCTTTGAGACACACGCCTTGCAGGTAGATTTGTGTGTGACGACCTCGAAAATTGCCGCGAGGCCGACAACGACGAACACAATCTGTGCAATACCTTCCCCGACAATTCGGGTGACGACGTTTCCCACCCCCACCCCGACAAGGCCCCAGTTAAGGCCGCCGACAATAAGGAGGATAAACGAGACCGCATGGGCTACTTTCATGATGATTAAGCGACTTTTAATAGATGTAGTCTACCACTCTCTGTCCATATTCAAAAGGCGATATCAACAGTCAGAATCCTTGGGGAGCCAAACGTACTTGGCCGGCTTATCTGCCTATCCCTCCCGAACGCCTGTCCAGCTGGCCCGATAAAGTCACTCTGGCGTGACGGGCGAGATGGCGTGCTCAAATTTTGCCTCTGGTAGGAATCGAACCTACATAACCGGCTTAGAAGTCCGGTGTTCTATCCATTGAACTACAGAGGCGCTCCACCTTCACCTTGATACACCTTTCTCTGACCATGTTTCTCAATATACTCGCTGCGCTTTAGTCTTTGTCTTCTTATTTTCCGCTCAATCACTCGAGTATCTTCAAGCGTAGCGTATTCTTGATAAAACACCAACTTGGGGTTTTACATCCGCGCGATCGTCTACGATGTTGTTGCAAATGACGAGAGAGGTCGGAAGTGCTTCCGACATAAAAACTGCCTTAAGTGTCCTTAAGATGCAGAGAAATCATTTTTCATATCTACTCCGACGCTTTGGTCGGAGTCCTGACCTCTCGCCAGAGCGGGAGTGTCGGGGCTGAACTACAAGAACCGTATACGTGAAGTGCTTACGAAAAGGCACCAATAAAACTTGTTCGTCCTATCCCCGTAGCAAGCTGACGGGGTATTCGGCGAACAAGTTTTCTGAGAACCCCTCGGTTCCTCAGCGTCGCTTCGCTCCTGCTCTCCGCCACGGGGAAACTCCCGTTTCCCCGACCCCTTTCCCTTCATTCGAACTCCGTAGCAAAGCTACGGAATATTCTCGAATAACCGTACATGAGGGCTTCTGTTCAGGCAACTATTTACCGACCCGTAGAGTGCCGGGCCCGGCGTCCTCCGGCGCTTTCACACGAAGCAGGTCAAAGGTTTTCTTTTTCTTCTCAAGAAGAGCCGCGACGTCATCGAGTTTTGCGCGATTGAGCGCCGGAAGTGACGCGGACTCCTGCTTGGGAACGAGGAAGATTTCGCCGCGGTTGACACGCTGATACATAAAGAAGTGAGCCGTGGCAGAAACGATGTTGAGCAATAGAAAGACGATCACGACGATTTGCCAGTCCGCGCGGGCATCACGACCGAATTGTGAAGACAGGCTCTCTCCTTTGCGCATGCGTAGCCGGTTCGCCAGGTTGTGAAAATCAATCGCTTTCATGTGAAGATTGTAGCTTAAGAGCTGTGAGTGTGATATCGACACGCCATCCAATAGGATCTTTCCGTGAAAGAACGACCTGTTCAACGCGGGTCTCGTAGGGAAGATGTTCGACTACGCCGAGAAACTGCATGACATTTTTCCAACGACCGTCAGCATTTAGCTGGACGCGTAGCTCACGAAGAGCTTTCGGGTCCGAGGGAACAGGTTCGTCAACCGACTTTATGGTTACCACTACGCCAACTCCCTTCCCGACCGATTCAAGAAATTCCAAAAACCCTGCGGCACCGTCCTCTTTGAGAAAAGAGGCGTTCAGCAGTGCTCGCGCCTCCGCAGTCGCTTCGACAAGGTCTTTAACGGACTGGAGCGTGCGTTCCTGCCTTACCCGTAACTCTATCTCGTTTGTAAGAGTTGAGATGCGTTCGTTCGATGCTTTGACCTTGAGAAACAGGAACGCCCACAGCGAGATCACTGCCACATTGAGGACTATGACGAGTATGAGATACTGCTTGGTTTTTCCCGGCATGCTTGCCATAGGAGTGAGATAACTAGAATGGTCCTGCCGCGCTTAGTGAAAATTCGGTGTTCGATTCTTTGGCGAGATTCGACACCGGCAGTTCGACCGTCTCGAAGAGGCGACTTTCACGCAGTGCTTTTTCAAAAGCCACCAGAGCCCCTCTCGTTGCTGCTTGGCCGCTTATATTCAGCCGCCGCATTCCGTCCGGCGCATTCATGATGGTTATTGTGTTGAATGCAACGTCATCGTTGCGAAGATCCGCAAGTTTTCCGATAAGTTCAAAGAGGGTGCGGGACGACGTGCCCCCCGCGGCGGCAAGTTTGTGTTGCACGTCGGCAAGCACGTCTTCAAATCGCTCGGCCTGGGCGATCTCAACACTTTTAGAGAGCGTCTCCGACTGCTGAAATGCTGTTTTCTCCTTTTGTGTCGACAATGTATATGCCGGTAGTATGAGAAGGGACGCGGCAATGAATGAAACAAACAGGAACCAGAGCGCCACAACCGATAGTCGAAGTCGGTATTCATGCCTAATGGCATCTTTGTCAGCTTTTGGAAGTAAGTTAAACATGGCGCAATACGAATACTACGAACGGCTACACAAATACCACGAGCAAAAAACGAATTCTGTATTCACTTGTGGTATTCGTGTGTTCATTATCAATATTCGTGTTACCTAGTGACTCTTGGGGAGCGCAAGCCCGATCGCCGCGGCGTACTCAAGAGCGTCGCTCGAACCGATCGGTGGAATATAGTTTTCGAACGTGCAGGTATTGCTCCAGACGTTACCGACAATAACCGGTATGCGAAGGGTGAGCGAAAGGTAGTCGTCAAACCCAGCGAGGCCCGCGTCACGACCGGTAAGGATAATGCGCTTAACCGTGCGCTCCTCCGAGCTCATTGCCGGCTCCTTGTGGGTGTTCCAATATGTCGAAAGTTTGTTGATTTCGTCCTTCAGTGCAGATATGGCATTCATGAGCGAGAAAAAGAGGTCCATATTCTTGCGGTCGGCGAGTTGCGCCCGCTCGCGCTTTATTCTTTCCGCCTCCTCCGTACTGACCGAGAGGTATTTTGCTATAGCCCCCGTGATATTCGCGCCGCCAATGGCGACCGTTGAGGTGAAGTGGACGACCTCATCGCTCACGATAAAGAGGCCGGTTTTTGTCTCACCGAAATGCACAATGAGGCACGCGCTATGATCGCCCTTCGGAAGCACGGCTCGCGATACGGCTTGCGCCTCTGTTTCGAAGGACAGCGGAGTAAGCCCCGCCGAGACGATGAGCCCGGCATAGGTTTCAACTACCTTCTTCGGAAGTACGGTCACGCTCACGTCCAAGTGGTCCTTATGGGTACGTTCGCCCTCTCGGATGACGGTGTAGTCAAAAATCGCGTCCACCGCCGGAATCGGCACGTTTTCCTCGAGCTTAAACTCAAGAACACCCCGAATCTCCTCGTGCGGGACAATCGGAATAGAGGTCTTAAAGAGATATGCCTTTTCCTCTGAAAGCGAAGCGTTCACGAAACCGAGAGACAGTTCGGTGCGGAGCTTCTGCAATTCCGCAACGACGCTATCTTTGTCGTTGATATACCCACCCACAATAGCTCCGGAAGGAAGCGGGCGGCGACCAAACCGCCCGACGGCATATGCATCGCCCCGGCGAACGAGCTCTACTGCGGATATCGCGTTATCGGAAATGTCCAGACCGACCGCCGGCATTTCAAGAAACGTAGGGGGCGGGAAAAACTGGTGGAACAGCGGTTCACGAGCGCTGTGTAGTGAGACAGACATGGCATCAGTATACCATGCGAAATATCCTTCTGGCACAAAACGTGAGTCTTAGGCGACGGGTTGTCTGCTCTTCACCCACTCTCGTACGACCGGAAGGAGTGAGATGACGATGATGAGGAGAATAATCGGCAGCAGGTACTCGTCGATGTCGGAAACGAATGTGCCGAGCGTGTAGCCGAGAGCGATAAGTAATGTCGTCCACACGACCCCGCCGATGACGTTGTAAGAAATAAACGTTTTGTAGTCCATTCGCCCGATGCCGGCGAGTATTGGCGCGAAGGTGCGCACTATTGGGACAAAGCGCGCGAGAATGATTGTCTTCTTGCCATACTTTGCGTAGAACGCTTCCGTTTTGTGAATATGCGCTTTGCGGAAGAAAAACGAATCTTCTTTGGTGAGAAGCTTGAGGCCAAGCCGCCTGCCGAAGGCGTACCCGACACTGTCCCCCGCGATAGCGCAAATGGTCGTCCCGAACCAAAGCCAAAGGACCGGCATATATCCCTGCGAGGCAAGGAGTCCCGCGGTAAAGAGAAGCGAATCGCCCGGAAGAAAAAAGCCAAAAAAGAGGCCTGATTCGGCAAACACAATCGCAAAGACACCCCAGAAGCCGAGAGTTGCGATTAAAAATGCGGGGTCAAGATAGTGAAAGAGTTCCATAAAATATAATCCTTAATCCTTCATCCTTAATCTTTAACGGTAAGGATTAAAGATAAAGGATTCGGGATTGCGCGCGTTACCGCGCCCGCGTTCCTTCCGGTATCTCCGCATTCGGTTCAAGAAGCGAAAACTTCCCACCTGCCTGCCGCGCTCCTGCTTGCGCGCAGTGCGCAGGCAGGTCTTCCGTTGAAACCGCGAATAGCATCCCGTCCGATTCGAGTCCTCTGATAGTACGCGGTTCAAGATTCGTCACGAACATACACTTTTTCCCCACGAGCGTCTGCGGGTCGGGAACATACGCCGCAATTCCCGAAACAATCTGCCGAATATCCCGCTCGGGTTTCCTCCCCTCTTCAGAGGGGAGGTTAGGTGGGGTGTCCTGTTCCCCCTTTCCTAAAGGGAGCCCGCCGTCTGCGGGGGGAGGGATTTCCTTCCCCTCTTTTGTAAGAGCGGGATTAAGGGGGAGTTTCAGTCCAAAATCAACTCTTAACTTCAGTAGCTTCTCCGTCTCCGGCACTTTTTCCGCGGAAAGAATCTTCCCCACTGTTATCTCGACTTTTTTGAATTCGTCAAAACTGATCATAAGTACTAATCAGTCAGTTACTAATCCTACAAATATCTACTAATAGTCTGAAGCCTGATTTGTAGGTATTGGTTGTATTAGTCCATTAGTAGATTGGTACTTACTGTCTGTCTAAATATGATTGCAAAATAATCGCCGCCGCCGAGGCATCAAGTTTGTCCGTCTTTCCCTGCCAACGAGCCGCTTGAAAGGAGGACCAGAACTCGGGCTCAAGATGCACCGGCTTTTTCGCCTCTTTGTGGACTGCTTGAACAAAGACCTCGATATCTTTCATAAGCGGATTCGCTTTGCCGGACAGGTCTTTCGATTCTCCCACAACGATTGCTTTCACTTTCTGCTCTTTTGCAATGCGTGCGATTTCCGCGACAAGATGTTTGTCATTCGGTAGCACCGAATGGGGGAACGCGAGCCGTCCCGATTCGTCGGAGAGCGCGAGCCCGACCCGCTTCTTCCCATAATCAATTCCCAAATAACGCATGCGAGTTATTGTAGCACGAGTATCCACTGTGAATATCCAATTCCTAGTTCGTGGTATTATAGGGAGGTATGTCAAGACAGTATAAATCTGATGGTGAGCGGGTCGTCTTCAGAAAAGGCTCTCAAAAACTCTTTCTACTAAGTGTTCGAAAAGCACTTAATTCCAGCTGGAAAGAACTGGCAAACAAAGTCGGCATGCACCCGCGAACTATGCGCGATTGGTATAACGAAAAGTATTTGATGCCAAGATGTGTGGTTCTATCTCTAGCAAGGTCTTCCTGCGTAACCTTACCCTATATCGTCGAAACAAGAGAAAAGTTCTGGTACACCAAAAAAGGGGGCGATATTGCGGGCCCCCTTACATACAAAAGATACGGACAGATCGGGAGTTCGATAAAAAGAAAAGCTGCGTGGTACAAATGGTGGAGAAATCAGAAGAAGTCGAGCAATCAAAGTAATCTGGGTTCGTTCGCTCTGCAAAGAGACATACGCGAGCCAAAAAAGTCAGAAGCACTCGCAGAGTTTTTTGGTATTTTGTTAGGGGATGGCGGTATATCCTTAAGACAAGTGATCATTAGCCTTGATTCTCAGGATGATAGAGAATATGTACCGTTTGTGGCTGAATTGTCACATAAGTTGTTCGGAGTTGCCCCAAGTCGCCTTAAACGGAGTATGTATAGACTCACGACCGTCGTTATCTCGCGGACATCACTGGTAACCTATCTAAAAAAGAACGGTTTAAAAGTGGGTAATAAAGTGAGACAACAGGTCGGTGTACCCAGTTGGATTTTGAAAGATGCAAGATTTGCTAGAGCTGTTGTGAGGGGGCTTATGGACACCGATGGATGCATATTCAATGAGTGTCATAGGATAAAAAAGAAGTTATATTGTTATCCCCGAATCTCTTTCGTAAATCATTCAAAGCCCTTACGGGACGCGGTTTATCAAACATTGAGAAAGAACAACTTTACGCCTGCAATCCGAAACGATAGAGCCGTCACCTTGGAAAAGAGAGAAGATATAGTAGGATACTTCAAGGCCATTGGGACGCATAATCCAAAGCACAGAAGGCGCTTCAATGAGTTTACTGGAGGGGTCGGATAATGGTTATTCCACCGGTCTTGAAAACCGGCGCCCGAAAGGGCTTGCGAGTTCGAATCTCGCCCCCTCCGCCAGTTGGAAAAAGAAAGGTTTGGCTCGCCCTCTGCGAGGGCTCGCCAGCCGATTTTAAACGCAAATTGGAATTTTTTGTCTTTCAAAATAAAGTTCGAGCCGACATTTTTTAGAAATTGACGGATTTGCGTTTTGTCGCTCTGCGACAAAAGAATTTTGGCTTGGCTACTCTCTAAAATCATTTCTTTCATCGGTTCGAGCCAATTATTTCCTTTTTGTTCAAAATCTCTTACTTTCTGCTCAATATCCAATTTCTCGTTGAGCAGTTTTGATTTTTTAGCTTGATATTCTTCGGGTGAAATGCCTTTACCCTCAATAAACAAATCAAGCAGTTTGTCCATTTTTTGCTCAACCCCCGCTTTTTCTTTTTGGAGATTTTGAACAAAAGACAAGCTTTCTAACTTGGCCTGCTCTTTTTCCTTGTCTATCTCGGCAAGCATATTTTCTACCCAATCGTCAGGCAAAGAAACTTTTTGAATCCAGTTTTTCATCTGTTCAACAAGATTTTCCTCTCGCAAATACTTTTCATTACAAGTTTGCTTTTTCTTGGTGCAACGATAATAGTGATGACCCTTTTGCTTTTCGGCGGTTATTAAACAACCACAAGACCCACAACGCATTAAACCGGAAAAAGCAAACTCGTGCTTCCTTTTGCGCTTCTTTTTCCCTCGATTATTCATCACTTGTTGAACAGAATCAAAAAGTTTCTTGGAAATAATTGGCTCGTGCGTACCTTGATAAATTTCGCCGTTGAATCTGAAAACGCCGTAGTAAAAAGGATTTTTCAACATTCGCTGGACACAGGAACAAGAAAGAACATTGCCTTTGTAGCTGTCTATTCCGGTATCCGCCAAAAACTGCTTTATGGCTTTTAGCGTGTAGTCGCCGGTAGCGTAGAGTTCAAAACATTTTCGGATTACCAATGCTTTATCTTTGTCGGTGTCTACCGCTTTTGTTTTGTGGTTGTTTAAATAGCCAAGTGGCGCGAAGCCGGGCCAAATCCCTTTTCGCAGTTTTTGGCGGTGTCCTCGCTTGATGTTCTCCGAAAGATTGTCTATGTAATACTTGCTTTGTCCAAAGGCAATGTTCAGCATAAATTTTCCTTGCGGTGTTGAGTCAAACCAAAATGTCGGAAACTTCAAGTCTAAAATCTTTCCTGTGTCCAGCAGATAAATGATTTTGCCTCCGTCTATTGAATTTCTTGCTAGTCGGTCCGGATGCCAAGCCAAAATTCCACTGGCTTCACCAGCGCAAATCCGATCAAGCATTTCTCCGAAAATTTTTCGGCCAGGTTCTTTGGCGGTTTGCGCCTCGCAGAGCGAGGCGACGATTTCAAGTTTTTCTTTGGCGGCAAATTCTTTTAGCTCAGCAAGCTGAGCTTCAATGCTTAAAATTTGACGTTCCTCGCTATCTGTTGATTTTCTGGTGTAGATAAAGTATTTCATAATTCCAAAAGATTAAAATTCAGAAAAGCCCGCTTCTGGCGTTTTGCTTCGCAAAACAAAGACAAAAAATTCAATTTTGCGCCTAAAATCGGCTGGCGAGCCCTCGCAGAGGGCGAGCCAAACCTTTCTTTTTCCAACTGGCGGTGTGTATTTGAAAAAATCCGAACTGATTTTGCACACGATTGGCTCGGCGGGCGGAATTCCCCCCGGACCCCCCTTCCGCCCGCCTCGCCTTGAAACGGAAGCGAAAAGGCAAACCGCCAAAGAACCTGAAAAAATGTCGGCTCGAACTTCATTTTGGCCAGAAGCGGGCTTTTCGAATTTTTATTGATTAAATTCATTTTATTTGATAGTATAAAAATGAAAGCAAACATCATTTTAATCTTATGCTATCAAAACTTTGAAGATATGACAAGTGATAAAAACAACATTGGGGATAACATCAAAAAATTACGAGCGAAGCTTGATTTAACACAGGACGATTTAGCCAGAAAATCCGGAGTTAAATATACTACTCTTTCAAAAATTGAGAGTGGTGTTGTTACAAAACCAACAGTGCATATTATGGCGAGAATCGCCAAAGCATTAAATGTTTCCATAGAAGAATTATTAAAGTAAAATAAATTTATGAACAAAAAATTTATTTGGATTTTTGCAATCATTTTAGTCGTTGCCGTCGGTGGGGTTTATTATTTTTGGAATAAACAGCAATCTGGTGGGAATACCGAAGTTAATACGACCTATCCTCAAATATCGAATTACACTTTTTATCCAATTCACGAGATTAAACAAAATAAATTTTCCTCCGGAACTTACAATACAGAGGGTTATGTTGTGAAAATTTATACTTGTCCGCCGTGTCCAAAAGGTGCTCAATGTAAACCATGTATGAGAGATAATATTGTTATCTCGAAAATTAACAAACTTATTGAAACATATACTTTATCTGACAATGAAATGATTTTATTCGCGAATAACCCAAAGCAGTTTGAATTAGGAAAAAAGTATAAATTTTCAGTAAAAATTCTCGATTACAAATCGACAAATGAACCGATCAATGATGTAGAAATAATTGGTTATAACTTATTTAGTAACAACACAATAGATTGTTATGACTGCGGAGAAGGTGGCTGGCAAAAAATGGCTGAAAAGTGTAGCCAAGTAATTCAAAACAAAAATGATTACAAAAATTGTTTAATGAATTTCACTTGGTCATCTGTTAATCAAAATACGAGTATTGATGAAATAAAAGAAGGTTATATCGAAATAGGCGGTTCAGAAATTTTGAAAAACCCAACCAGTAAATCAATAAAAGTTTTTATCTATCATCAATGGGCGGTTGATGAAGAAGGAAACTTGTATTTATTAGGACAATTAGGATAGAAAAGAATCCGCCGCCAAAGAAAAACTTGAAATCGTCCTTTTCGCTTCCGTTTCAAGGCGAGGCGGGCGGAAGGGGGGTCCGGGGGGAATTCCGCCCGCCGAGCCAATCGTGTGCAAAATCAGTTCGGATTTTTTCAAATACACACCGCAGTGCGGCGGAAAAATGCGCCGACAATGCTATAGTGAAAAAGATTAAGAAAAAGAAAGAACTGTTCGAAGCGATACGGTATGTTCACTTCGCGTGTTTTGCGCTGTGCAAAAAAGTGTTCGGCAACTATCTCCCCGTCTCGGGAAATATCGGCATATTCTGCCGCTACGATGATGAATACGAATTCCTTACTCGCATCCGCAAGGAACTCACCGACGAGGAGGACAACTGGAACGAAAAATACTACCGTTTGCACGAACCGATTGTGATTCAGGCAAACGGTGATGTAGGGGAAACAACGTACACCTATCTCTACATTCGTAAGCCGGACTACCATACGGAAGTCGGTGACGCGGATTTTGTGTTAGAAAAAAAGAAGTTTGAGGAACTTAAAAAGCGCGCGAGCGAAAAAACCGTCGTACACGGCGTAGAGCTATTCTATCGGCCGGACCTTGATATGGTGAGACTGTCGGAGGCGAATACTGACGCGCTTCTCTTTGTCACGACAAAATACATGACCGAACATATAGGACGATAGCAAGCGTATGTATCCGGCTTCAAGCGAAGGACTGAATATGGAAACTGACGAGGAAGTGCGCTTCAATACGC
>Ga0233424_10003219_pt1 | contig 10725 bp, 12 predicted proteins | sample Watercolumn_Towu_FD_181011 | JGI IMG/M metagenome (GOLD analysis project Ga0233424, IMG submission 181011) | Freshwater microbial communities from Lake Towuti, South Sulawesi, Indonesia - Watercolumn_Towuti2014_125_MG | ecosystem: Environmental > Aquatic > Freshwater > Lake | place: Indonesia... | reverse complement strand
TGAGCCCTGCCCTTCCAACCCTTCACGGTTTTCCCTCATCCAAATCACTGCCGGTGGACGAGGTCGTCCTTGCGACTCAAGGAGATACAGCGGCTTTCGAGCGGGTATACCGGGCCCACATGCCGCGCATCTTCAACCTCGCGCGGCGGATGGCCGGTCCCGACGCAGCCGAGGAGCTGACGCAGGACGTGTTCGTCCGGGCGTGGCAGAAGCTCTCGCTCTTTCGGGGCGAGTCTTCGTTCGCGACCTGGTTGCACCCGCTGGCGGTGAACGTGATCATCGAGCGGTTTCGAACGCTCGGGGCGGCGCGAGAGAGGTTCCTATCCGACAGCGAAGCGGTGCTCGAGGTGGCGCCGGCGGTCAGGACAAAGCACATGGACCTCAGCATGGACCTGCAGGCGGCCATCGCGCAGCTGCCTGACGGCGCCAGGACGGTGTTCGTGCTGCACGACGTCGAGGGGTACCGGCACGAAGAGATCGGCAGCATACTCGGCGTGTCGCCGGGGACGTCGAAGTCGCAGCTGCATCGTGCGCGAGAAACGCTGCGCGGGTTGCTGAGCAAGACAGTGGGAGCTGAAAGCTAGTCGCCGAGAGCTGATAGCCCGTATGAACGAACACCGACGATTTGGAGAATCCGATCACGAGCCGCTGAAGGACGACGACGTGCTCGCGCAGGCGATCGGACAGTGGAAGGATGAACTGCCGACGCGCGATCTGTGGCCCGGCATCTCATCCCGCGTGGCTTCGACTCAGTCGCCGGCATCAACGATGCCGACGACTGCGCTCACCACCAAGGTTGCGTTCACGCTGCCGCAGTTGGCGATGGCTGCTTCCCTGTTGATCGCCGTTGCGTCGGGCCTGACGTGGGTGGTCGCGCGTCCGGACGCTCCGGGCCAGCCGGCGAGCAACGAACCGGTGATCCAGGCCTACGGTGTTCCGGAAGACGACAGCGGCGGCCAGATCGTGCAGGCGAATTTTGCCGACGAGCAGTTCAACGCCGCCGTGTCGGACCTCGAGCGCGTGCTGCGCGAGGAGCGCGACCGCCTCGACCCGCGTACGGTCCTGATCATCGAACGCAACTTGAAAGCCATCGACGCTGCAATCAACGAAGCCCGGATGGCCTTGAACGATGACCCCGCGAACCCGTATCTCAATTCACATCTGGCGGACGCGCGTCGGCGCAAGCTCGACCTGCTGCGGACCGCCACCAGCCTTGCCTCTTCGGCAGGCGGAGACTAGTCGGAGATGACTCAGATGAAGCAGTTCCCCACAATCGGGTTGGCCGCGCTGGCGCTTGCGATGAGCACCTCGGCACTTGCGCAGCCGCGAGACGGCGTCATCGACGCACAGCAGCCGAGTCAGGCCCGGCCCGGCGGACCGGACCCGGGGCCCGGCTCGGAAAAGACCATCGACGTCACGAAAGGCACGCGCCTTGTGCTCAGCAACCAGGCCGGCGAAGTGGTGGTGCGTTCGTGGGATCAGGATCGCGTCCGCATCCAGGCGTCGCACGGCGCGCGCGAAATTATCAGCGCCGAAACGACCGACAACACCCTTCGCATCCGCACCCAGCGTACCGGCAGCAGCCGCGGGCCGGGCGGACTGGTGGACTACCAAATCACCGTGCCGCGCTGGATGCCGGTCAACCTGACCGGCACGTATCTGGATGCGACCATCGAAGGCACGCAGGCGGAAGTCACCGTCGAGACCGTGCACGGCAACGCCCGGGTCACCGGCGGCAACGGCGCGGTGTCGCTGCGCTCGGTGGAAGGTGTCATCACGGTGGACAAGGCCAACGGGCGCGTGCAGGCGACGACGGTGAACGAAGGGATCCGCATCACCAACTCGCAGGGTGAGATCACCGCCGAAACGACCAACGGCGACATCTTCGTCGACAACGCGCAGACCTCGAACTTCGAAGCCTATACCGTCAACGGCGAGGTCACATTCAACGGCACGATTTCGCGACAACGGCGTCTACAAGCTCGGCACGCACAACGGCGACATTCGTGTCGGCCTCGGCGGCGCCAACAACGCCACGGTCTTCGTGCGCACCTCCCAGGGTGATTTCCGGGCCGACTTCCCGGTGCAGCTGCCCGAGGGCCAGAACGCGCGCAGCGGCAGCAAGCGCTTCAACTTCACGCTTGGCAAGGGCAGCGCCCGCATCGAGCTGCAGTCGTTCGGCGGCGACATTCACCTGGCGCGCACGTCGATTACCAGCCGCGAAGAAGAGCGCCGTCAGCGTCGCCAGCAAGCACCGCAGGCTCTACCTTCGCCAGCCCCGCAGCCCGGCCAACCGTCGCCTGCGCCGACGCCGAAACCGCCGAAGCCGCCGGGTTTTGACGGAGTGTGGGACACGGACTTCGATTTCGATTTCGACGTGGACTTCGATTTCGACATCGCCCAGATCGAAGCGGACATGGAAGACTGGGGCAAGAAGCTCGGTAAGGAGTTCGAGGAGAAGTTCGGTAAGGACTTCGAAAAGAATTTCGGGAGGACCCTCGACAACTTCTTCAAGAAACAGTAACTACAATGGGCGCATGCCGCTCATTGACTCGCTCCTTCCGGAATTCGATCGTGAAATGGGTCTGACCCGCCGGGTGCTCGACCGGGTGCCCGACAGTCAGTTCGACTTCAAGCCCCACCCGACCAGCGTCACGCTTGGCCGGCTCGCCGAGCACCTCACCGAAATGCCACAGTGGGCCACCGTCACCATGACCCAGGGTGGGATTGAAATGACCACGCAGCGGCCGCCCGACTACGTGCGGCCGGCGACGCGCGAGGCCGTCCTCGCTCAGTTCGACAGATACCTGAAAGAGGGCCGCGGCAATCTTGTTGGCAAGACCGACGGCGAGTTCATGGCGCCGTGGACGCTGAAAGCGGGCGGCAAGGAAGTGTTCACCATGCCGAAGATCGCGGTGATGCGGAACTTCGTGATGAATCACATGATTCACCACCGCGGCCAGTTCGCCGTCTATCTGCGGATGCTCGGCGTGGCGGTGCCGTCGATTTACGGGCCGTCAGGGGATGAGCAGATGTAGGGGACCGGGGTGCTGAGCACCCCGAGCACCCTACCGGAAGGGCCCGGCGTGTATCTCCACGATGTGAATAACGGACAGTGTGGCGCCGAATTCGCGGTAGACCACCGGCGCCCAGCCGACATTGTTCGATAGATCCGGGTCGCGCGCGGCGTTGTAGGCGGCGAACGGATCGATGGGCACGTCGGTCGCGGGACCAGGTTGCAGCGTTCCGGCCACGAAAATCGCGCGGCCGCCGGCAAACGACGAGACGATGCGATCGGGCGTGAATCGCGGACCGGTGCGGGAGAAGTTGTTCTCGGCGTAGATGCCGCTGCCAGCCGGAGTCGGTTGCTGCCCCGCTCCCCAACTGTAATTGTAGCTGCCACTCTCGGGAATCACGTAGTAGTTGTTGTAGACGTGCACCTGGCCGTAGCGGACCCGCGGCGCACGCTGGCCGACGTTTTCGAAACGATTGTGGTGCAGCGTCACCCGCAGCTTGCCGACGTCGAGCGGCGCTGAGTCCGACGAACCAATCAGCATCGTCTGGTCGTGATCGAGAAAGTGGTTCCACGACACCGTCACCATGTCTGAGGCGTTGGTGATGTCGAGCAGGCCATCGTGGGTCTGGAACTTCGCCCCGAAGATGATCGGCAACGACGCGTCCAGGGTCGTGCGATCGCGGAACAGGTTGTGATCGATCCAGACATTCTCGGTGTCGCGCAGCGAGACGGCATCGTACTCGGCGTCCCACGCCCCGGTGCCGGCGAACGTGCCGTTAGCGTTCCTATTCGGGGTCCACGCCGGAAAACAGTCGACGACGTCTTCGAGGATCAGATTCCTGATGATGATATTGCGACGTTTGGCCGTCGCCGTGCCCCGGAGGTCGAACCACGCGCCGCGCACCGAAGCGCCTGGAGCGGCGCCGAGCACGGTGGTGTTGTCGGGCACCCGCATCCGCACGCGGGCCGACTGCGCCGCCGCCGACAGGAGACGGGCGGCTTCGAGCGAGCCGGCGGTGTTGGCCGGCGGGTTCGGTCCCCAGGCGCCGCTGGGATTGTAGAAATCGAGAAACGCGTCGAGCGTGTAGCCGCCGCGATAGTAGTCCTCGCACCGCAGCGGCCGGTTGGCATCGTCGACATTGGCGTCGATCACGCCGTCCACGTAGATGATGCGCGGAGTGCCCACCGGACCGTCGGTTAGCGCCGTCACGAGCTCGCCACGGGTGCGGACGGTGAACGTGAAGCCCTCGGCGGCCGCGGCGACGCCCGTGACACCACCGTTGAGCGCCGCAAAGCCGTCGTTGGCGGCCAACACCTGGCGGCCAACGTCGCGTTGAGCTTGAGAGTGGCTGACGGCCGTCACCACGGCCACCGCCACGAGGACGGCTCTGAGCCAGGCGCGCTGCACGCGCCAACTATAGCGCCCGGTGGCGCGTCACCGCGACCGGTAAGTCTTCGAGAAGCCGTTCCGCCCGTTGGTGACCGTGAAGGTCCCGTCCTGCTGCACTGACACCTTGATCCAATAAGCGGCGCCGTGATGCACCGGTGCCGGCGGTGCGCCGGTGCACGGCGGCGGCGCCACCATCGGCGCCATGGGCATCGCGTCGGACTGATCGTCGACGAGGTTGGCGATGAACAACCCGGGCGCGGTGTGCTCCTGGCCGCTCAAGGTGGAAAAGTGGACCTGCCAGAGATCTTCCAGGCGCGGCGCCGCGTGGATGATCCGCATCGCCGGAGGCTGACCACCTTTCCGGGTGCCGTTGTTCATGATCGCCACCCGCGATTCGAGGGCGTGCACGAGCACCTCGGCGTTCGAGACCGCTGGCCATGGTGCGAAACGAAGAACACGTCGACCGCGCCAATCCGATTCGTCGGGCACATCAAGTCGAATTCTTTGTTCCACGTCAGGTCGCCGAGGTGCGCGGCTCGAAACTTGCCGAACGTCACGACGCTGCCGACCGACTGCGCGTTCTCGGTGAGATCCGGATCCTGCGGCTTGTGAGCCGCGCAGTACGGATTCGGGCGCCCCGCACCGGGCAGCGCCGCCTTGATCGCATCCCCCGCTGATGTGACGATGCGCCAGTCGAGTCCGGCTATTGGAATGCGATCGCCCGCTTTCGCGATGGTGCGTTTCGCCTTGCCATACAGCGCCGGATAAGTGTCGGCGAGAAACACGTCGGATGCCGGCTGTGACTGCACGCTCGGACCGTGATCGATGAAGTGTCTGATTGGAATCCTGCCGGCGAGTTCCGCCATGGCGCCGAAGTGGTCGCCATGCCAGTGTGTGGTGATGAGGTGATCGAGTTGGGTGAGGCCGCCGTCCTTGATCGCGGCCATGATGCGGTCGGCGTCGCGCGCGGCCGCCGGGCCGCCGTTTCCGGTATCCATCAGCAGCGACTCGCCCGACGGCGACACGAACAGCGTCGCATTGCCGCCCTCGACATCGACGACGTAGATTTCAAATGTCTTCCGCTGCGCTTGTGCCACAGGCAGCGCCGCCAGGACCAGCACCACCGCCCATGACGTCACCGCTGTCCGCATGGTGCCCGAAGCGTAACGTACGTTGGCCACTAGTGGAACGTACTCACTGAAGTACTACCGGGCCGTTCCCACGGAACGGCCCCACTTGCTGCGAAGAGCTTGCCGGCGACGGTGCTGTTTCAGCCGATACGCTCCACTAGGACACGGAGAACCATCGAACGCCAGCGATCGGATCCTGCATGATGAACCGGCTTGCCGGCACGGTCCGCTTCCACACCGCTTCGTCCATCACGCCATCCAGCGTGATGCGCTCGTCAGCCGCCAGGCGGATCGCCTGCACGGTCCTGCGGCCGCTGAGCGCTTCAGGCAATGTCTGCGCGGTCGCGAACCCATCGAACGGGCACAACCAGCGCCACCGCGACGACGACAATTGGTTTCATTAAAGAAGCAGATGGCTTAGCATTGCCGCCGGAGGGTCTTATGTCTGCATCTGTGTCCCGTCGCGACTTCGCCCGGTTATTTGCGGTGGGTGGATCGGCCGCGCTGTTTGCAGAACCCGTGTGGGCGAAAGAGCACGCGCAAGCCAACGGCGCGGCGCCTGCCATCGGCGGCACCGGCGAGGCCTTCTGGAAGTCGGTCCGCGCGCAGTTCGTCATGCCGCCCGAACTTGGCGTGCTGAATGCCGCCAACCTCTGCCCCGCCTCCCGGCCGGTGCTCGAGGCGCTGAAGCGCGAAAGCGATAGCGTCGATCGCGATCCGTCGGCGCAGAACCGCGCGCGCCTCAACGGCGAAAAGGAACAGCTCCGCAAGGCCCTGGCAGCCTTCCTCCGCGTCACGCCAGAGGAGATCGTCATCACCCGCAACACCAGCGAAGCCAACAACATGGTGTCGAGCGGTCTTGACCTCAAAGCGGGCGACGAGGTCGTGGTCTTCCAGGACAACCACCCGAGCAACCTGACGGCCTGGAACGAAAAGGCGAAGCGGTTTGGATTCACGGTGATCACCATTCCGCAGGTCAATCCGCACCCGGGCATGGAGCACTACATCGCGGCCTACAAGAAGGCGATCACCGCAAAGACGAAGATCATCACGTTCACACATCTCAGCAGCTCGGTCGGCGATTTGTTCCCGGCCAAGGAGCTGATCGCGCTGGCGCGCGAGCGCGGCGTGATGTCGCTGGTCGACGGCGCGCAGTCATTTGGCTTGCTCGACGTCAACCTCGCCGAACTCGGCCCAGACTTCTACACCGGCAGCGCGCACAAGTGGCCGTGCGGCGCGCGGGAGTGCGGCGTGCTCTACATTAACGGCCGCGCCCACCAGCACATCTGGCCGTCGATCTACAGCGCCTATCCCGGCGCGGTCGGCATCTCCCGCACATTCGAGAGTTTTGGCCAGCGTGATTAAGCGACGATGATCGCATTCAGAGAGGCACTGGACTTCCAGACCAAGGTCGGCCGCGCGGCGATCGAGAAGCGATCGCGCGAGCTCGCCAACCAGCTGATCGCCGGCCTGTCGAGGCTGCCCGAGGTGAAGGTGTGGACCTCACCGAACCCGTCCCTGAACGCCGCGGTCGTCTCCTTCCAGCCCGGTTCGCTGAACTCGCAGAAACTCGGCGCGCTGCTCTACCAGAACGACAAGATCGGCACCGCCGGCCGCGGCGGCGGCGATCGCGGAGGGTTGCGCGCGTCACCGCACTTTTACAACACGCCGGAAGAGATCGACCGGCTGGTCAGCGCAGTGTCGCGCTACCTCAAAACCGGAGTCTAGGAGAAGGCATGCGCGCTTGTCTCGCTCTCGCGTCGCTCGTGCTGCTCGGTGCCGTGGGGATGGAGGCCCAGCAGGCCGGCGACGTTCAACGCCAGCTGGTCGGCAACTGGCGCCTCGTGTCATTCGAAAGCTTCGACGAGAAAGGTGTGGGACGACCCAATGCTTTTACCGGCGGGCGTATCATGTACGACGGGGCCGGTCAGATGGCGGCCCAACTGACACACAGCAACCGCAAACTGCTGAGCACCCCCGCAACCGAGGCCGAGCGAGCCACCGCCTACACGGGCTACCTTGCGTACTACGGGCGTTACTCGATTGACGCGTCTGCCAGGACCGTTACGCATCACGTGGAAGGGTCGACCAATCCGAACTGGGTCAGCACGCAGACCAATCTGGTTCGCAGCTATGCGTTCTCGGCCGACGGCGCCCGCCTGATGTTGTCCGTCAAGAACGCCGCCGGGCGCGTGACCGGCACCCTCACCTGGGAGCGGATTCGCTGAGACGGCGTGGCCACCGCGCACGGTCAGGGTCAGGGTCGAGCCACTGACCGAACGGCGTCAGGACGAACAGGAGATGACGGGGAAAGGGAGCCAAGAAAGAGGCTTCGTCAGGCTCCCCTGGCTCCCATTCTCCTGTAAGGATTACTGCGGCCGGACCGTCGGGTACTTGATGCCCAACTGATCCAGATACGTCGGGAACTTCGTCGGGTCGTAATAGAACTTCCGCATCTGGTCGCGATACTTCTCGAGAATCGCCTTGTTCAAATGCGTCGGCGGCGGCGTGTCGCGCGTGATGAACGGGATGTACTTCTCATCCTTGGTCTGCACGTCGTTGAAGTAGGCCCACGCGTTCTTGACCAGCTCCGGCTTGCTCAGCAAATCGAGCATCGTCATGGCCTGCACCTTGGCGCCTGCGACCACCCCTTTGTGCGCAATCGGCGTGGCGCTGGCGATGCCGCTCGACCAGTTGTGGCCGGGCAGGCCGGGAATATTGGCCGGATAGCCCAGCGTCACCGTCGGCATGTTCCATGAGATGTCGCCGATGTCGTCGGAGCCGCCGCCGGTGTTGTTCTCGAGCGGCTGTGGCTGCCCCATGTTGCCCAGCTTCACGGCCAGACCGTTCTGGGTAGCGTTGCCAAGCTCCTTCTGCAGCGCCTTGGCCAGCGTCTGATCGGCCTCACTCCACTCCGGCAGGCCGACGACCTTGATGTTCTCGTACATCGCTTCGGCGACGGCCTTGTTGAAGTGACGCGGGTAGGCGGTGCCGAGGATGCGGTACGACATCTTGGTGTTGGTCATCAGCGCCGCGCCTTCCGCCATCTTGATGCCGGTCTCGACCAGCGACTTGATGTTGGGCTGATCGATTTCACGGAAGTAGAACCAGATGCTGGCGTTGCGCGGCACTACGTTGGGCTGGTCGCCGCCGTTGGTAATCACCGAGTGCGAGCGGTGTGACAGGCGCAGGTGCTCGCGCCGGTACTGCCAGCCGATGTTCATCAGCTCGACGGCGTCGAGTGCCGAGCGGCCGCGCCACGGCGCTCCGGCGCTGTGCGCGGTTTCGCCCTCGAAGGTGAACTCGATCGACACCAGGCCGGTGCCGCCCTGCTGGCCCCAGCCGACGTTGAGGTTCTGGCCGACGTGCGTGAACAGATTGACGTCCACGTCCTTGAACATGCCGTCGCGCACGAACCACGCCTTCGAAGCGACCAGCTCCTCGGCGACCCCCGGCCACAGCATGACCGTGCCGGGCAGCTTGTCGCGCTCCATGATGCGCTTCACGGCGATGGCCGCGATGATGTTGAGCGGCATGCCGGTGTTGTGGCCTTCGCCGTGCCCGGGCGCGCCCTCGATGATCGGATCGTGATACGCCACACCCGGCTTCTGCGACGACTGCGGAATGCCGTCGATGTCGGAGCCGAGCGCGATCACCGGCTTGCCCGATCCGAAGGTCGCGACCCAGGCCGTCGGGATCCCCGACTGGCCGCGCGTCACCTTGAAACCGAATTTCTCCAGCTGCGCGGTGAGGTAGCGCGACGTCTCGACCTCCTGCATGCCGAGCTCGCCGAAGCTGAAGACCGAGTCGACCATCTCCTGCGCCAGCTTGGCCATCTCGTCGACGCCCTTGACGGCGTCGGCCTTCTGCGCCGACAGCTTCGCGTTATCGGCCGGCTGCTGTGCCGCGAGATGGGCGGTCGATGCGGACATACCCACCATCAATCCAACTGCAATGACGCGTCTCATGCTCTTCCCCTTGGTTGGAACCTTCGGAACCCTATTGTCTGACCGTCGGGTACTTGACGCCGAGCTGATCGAGATACGTCTTGAATTTCGTCGGGTCGTAGTAGTACTTCTTCATCTCCTCGCGATACTTCTCGAGGATCGCCTTGTTCAGGTGAATCGCCGGCGGCGTGTCTGTGGCGATGAACGGCACGTATTTCACGTCCTTCATCTGGACGTTGTTGAAATAGTCCCAGGCCGCTTTCACCAGCTCCGGCTTGGTGAGCAGATCCAGCACCGTCATGGCCTGCACCTTCGCACCGGCCACCACGCCTTTGTGGGCAATCGGTGTCGCACTGGCAATGGCGCTCGACCAGTTGTGGCCCGGCAGGCCCGGGATGTTCGACGGGTAGCGCAGTGTCACCGTCGGGTAGTTCCATGACACGTCGCCGATGTCGTCCGAGCCGCCGCCGGTGTTCTCTCGCTCGGAATTCGGACGGCCCAGCTCGCCAAGTTTCACCGGCAGCCCCTCCTGACGCGGGTTGCCAAGCTCCTTCTGCAGCGCCTTGGCGAGCGTCTGATCCTCTTCGCTCCACACCGGCAGGCCCACGGTCTTGATGTTCTCGTGCATCGCCTCGGCCACCGCCTTGTTCATGTGCTGTGGATAGGCCGCGCCGAGGATGCGCGACGTCATCTTGGTATTCGTCATCAACGCCGCGCCTTCGGCGATCTTGTTGCCGATGTCCCACATGTTCTTGATGTTGGCGTAGTCGGTTTCGCGGAAGTAGAACCAGATGCTGGCGTTTCGCGGCACCACGTTCGGCTGGTCGCCGCCGTTGGTGACGACGTGGTGGGAGCGCTGCGACAGACGGAGATGCTCGCGTCGATACTGCCAGCCGATGCTCATCAGCTCCACAGCGTCGAGCGCCGAGCGGCCGCGCCATGGCGCGCCGGCGCTGTGCGCCGTCTCGCCTTCGAAGGTGTACTCCACCGAGACCATGCCGTTGCCGCCGCCTTCACCCCACGACACGCCGAGGTTGTTGCCGACGTGGGTGAACAACACCACGTCGACGTCCTTGAACACGCCCTCGCGCACGTACCAGGCCTTGGTGGCGAGCTGCTCTTCCGCGACGCCGGGCCACAGCATGATCGTGCCCGGCAGCTTGTCGCGTTCCATGATGCGCTTGACGGCGATCGCCGCGATGACGTTGAGCGGCATGCCGGTGTTGTGGCCATCGCCATGGC
>Ga0233424_10003218_pt1 | contig 10733 bp, 9 predicted proteins | sample Watercolumn_Towu_FD_181011 | JGI IMG/M metagenome (GOLD analysis project Ga0233424, IMG submission 181011) | Freshwater microbial communities from Lake Towuti, South Sulawesi, Indonesia - Watercolumn_Towuti2014_125_MG | ecosystem: Environmental > Aquatic > Freshwater > Lake | place: Indonesia... | reverse complement strand
AGGCTTGTGGTGCTTCACCTGGTCGAGGCCGACGATCTCGCGGACCAGCCCGCCCAGTCCCAGGATGCCGACGACCCGCCTTGCCTCGTCGGTTGGCGAGGACGTCGCCACGGCTACCTGCCTGCCCGCGGCCGCCTGGTCGCGCACCAGTTGCACCGTCTCTTCGTAGGCCCGCCCGCGCAGCTGTGGCGGGGTCGCCACGGTGCTCCGGTAGATCTCCACCCTGAGCGCGTGCAGCGCCTGCCACGGCTGTTCGACCGCGTACTTCGTCATGAACGGCTTGAGCGGCTCGGCAAGCGCGAACCGGTCGACCAGCGTCCGGACCATTTGCTCGTCCGTGCCGCCGACCAGCGTCGGGTAGATCTCAAGCACCTTCGGCGCGGTCGAGTTGTCGCCCGTCAGGGCCAGCACGATGCGGCGGTAGGTCTCTGCCTTCAGCCCTTCGGTGTCGGCGAGGGTGCCGTCGAGGTCGAATATGAAGGCCCGGACCGCCCCCACGCTACGAGACGTTGGACGTGCGGCGGGCTTCCGTGAAGAGCGAGCGGAGCCGGCGGAAGCGGTCGCTGATGGCGGCTATCGCGGCGTCGCCGGTGGAGTCGCCGCTGGCGTAGCCGGCCAGGTAGCGGTAGTAGGCGGCCGGGCCGATCACGAGACCGCTGACACCGGTCGTGCGGGCCGCCAGCCAGGCGATATCGTCGTGTACGGGCGACCTCGGCTCCATAGCGGAGTCGTTGCCAACTGAGAACAGCACCACGGGGCGGCGATCGTCGACGAACGCCTGGGCCACGATGGTAGCGGCGGCGGTCGGCTCCATCGGCGGCTCGAACACCCAGACATGCGGCTCGATGCCCGCGTCCTGCAGGTCGCGCACCGCCCGCACGAGCAGGGCAGGACGCGACTTCGATTCGGTGGGGCCGACGTTGAGTTCCAGCATGAGACGCGGGCCGTCGCTACGGCAGATCTCCGTGATGCGACGGAGCTGGAGCCGTTGCGACTGGTTCGCGCTGGTGTCGCCGTCGGGGTTGTAGGTCACCCGGGCCGCCGCATAGGTGGCCGCCAGCCGCTTGAGCGTCGTGGCGAATCCGAGTGCGTCCTCGAGCTGGAACTCGGCGGTGCGCGGCCGCTCGATCGACACGGCGGTCTTCAGGTTCATCGCCCGGGCACGCAGGAGCGTCGCCTCTCCTATGTTCGACTCGGCCCAGAATCCGGCCTGCGACTTCGGGACGCCCGCCTCGACGGCGTTCATCAGCCCGGCGAACACCACGCCTTTCAGCTCGGCCGCCCGCTGCATGGCCGCCGCGCTCGGCTGTCCAGGCGGCGCTTCCAGCAGCTCGGTGCAGATATCGACCCGGTGGTCGATTGCGATTATGAAATTCAGCTCGTCGGACTCGTCGATGGGCATGTTTCCAGCATAAACCCGGCGGATACTCCGGGTGTTACCTTCCAGCCGGCGCGGTGAGCAGTCCGGCTCGCTTCCGGTCGATGTTCGCCAGAAGGCTCTTGAACGAGTCCGCGAACGCCTTGACGCCGGCCTCCAGCAGCTCGGCGGTGGCCGCGTCGTAGCTGATGCCAAGTTCCTTCAGGCTGTCGATCTGTTCGCCGGCTAACCCGGCGCCCTCGCCGATCACGTTCGCCACCTTACCGTGGTCGAGGAACGCCTCCAGCGTCGCCGGTGGCAGCGTATTGACGGTGTTCGGCCCCATCAGGCCGTCGAGGTACATCGTGTCCACGTAGCTCGGGTTCTTGGTGCTCGTGCTGGCCCAGAGCGTCCGTTGCGGACGGGCGCCCAGCCGCTTGAGTGCGCCGAACGAGCTACCCTCGAAGAGCCGCTTGAACTCGTGGTACGCCAGTTTCGCGTTGGCGATCGCGATCGTCCCCTTGAGCGTCGCGGCGCGTGCGGCCCGCTCACCACGCACGGAATCGAGCTGCTTGTCGACCAGGGTGTCGACGCGGCTAACGAAGAACGATGCGACCGAGGAGATGCGGGACAGGTCCCTTGTGCCCGAGCGGGCGCGGTCGTTCAGCCCGTCTATGTATGCGTTGGCCACGGAGCGATACGCGCCGAGCGAGAAGATCAGTGTCACGTTGACGCTGACGCCATCGCCGATGAGCGTGCGTATCGCCGGGATGCCCTCGGGAGTTGCCGGGACTTTAATCAGGACGTTCGGCCGGCCGAGCGACCGGCTCAGGCGGCGCGCCTCGGCGATCGTTGCGGCGGTATCGCGCGCCAGCTCGGGGTTTACCTCGATGCTTACGAACCCGTCGGCGCCGTCGGCCGCGTCGTACACGGGGCGCAGGACGTCGGCGGCGTCGGCGATGTCTTTGAGCGCCAGCGCCTCGTAGATCTCCATCGCGCTCGAGCCGCGCCGCGCAAGGGCGAGCAGGTCGGCGTCGTAGAGCGAGCCGGCCGAGATCGACTTTTCGAAGATGGTCGGGTTCGACGTCACGCCCGACACGCCCAGGTCGACCAGCCGCCGCAACTCGCCGTTGCGGAGTATGTCGCGGCTGATGAAGTCGAGCCAGATCGACTGGCCGACCGCGCGAGCGCGGGCTATCGCGTTCGGGGACGTCGGCCTGCCTGCTGGCATGTCACGACTCCTTTCGGAACGTCTTCGAGTCAGGCCGGAACGACTCACGTTCGAGTGAGGCGACCTTGTCGAGGCGCCTGCGAAAGCGCGGGTGCGGGTCGAGCCTGGCATCGACGAACGCCCGCACGATCTCCCGGGCGGTCGCCGGCCCGATCACGCGAGCTCCCATGCAAAGCACGTTCATGTCGTCGTGCTCGACCCCCTGGTGCGCCGAGTAGGTGTCGTGGCAGATCGCGGCCCGGACGCGTGGCAGCTTGTTAGCCGCTATCGACGCCCCGACCCCACTCCCACAGAGTACGATGCCACGCTCGGCCCGACCTTCCGACACGGCCCTTGCCACCGGCACCGCGAAGTCGGGGAAGTCGTCGGCCGGGTCCAGAGCGTGTGCGCCGATGTCGTCGACCTCGTGCCCGAGCTTCCTGAGCTGTTCGACGACCTCCCCCTTCAGGGGGAACCCGCCGTGGTCGGCGCCGACGGCGATGCGCATCACCGGCCGTCCGGTCTCGCCAGCCGCATCGCCTGCTGGAACACGTTATCGGCCGTGAAGCCGAACTTCTGCAAGTTCGTGGCGCCAGGCGCCGATGCGCCGAAACCAGTCATGCCGATGATCGCCCCGTCGAGGCCCGCGTAGCGTTCCCAACCGAGGCGCGTCCCGGCCTCGACGGCTACTCGCTTGCGCACGGCGTTCGGCAGCACGCTCTCGCGATAGTCGTGCGGCTGGGCCTCGAAGAGCTCCCACGACGGCATCGACACGACCCGGGCCGCGACGCCCTGGGCATGGAGCTTGTGACCGGCTTCGAGCGCGACGCTCACCTCGGAGCCGGTCGCCATCAGGAGCAGCTCCGGGCTGCGAGCGTGGTCGAGGAGAACATATGCGCCGCGTCTCAGGCCTCGCCACGCCCCGCCAGCGTCCAGCAGCGGAAGCGCCTGGCGAGTCAGGACGATTGCCGTCGGCCCATCGCGTCGCTCAAGGGCGACCCGCCATGCCTCGACCGTCTCGTGGGCGTCGGCCGGCCGGATCACGACCAGGTCGGGGATCGCTCGCAGCCCCATCAACTGCGAGATCGGCTGGTGCGTGGGGCCGTCCTCGCCGAGGCCTATTGAGTCGTGCGTGTAGACGAACACGACCGGGTACCGCCCGAGCGCCGCCAGCCGCACTGACGCGCGCATGTAGTCCGAGAAGATCAGGAACGTGCCGCAGTAGGGGATCAGGCCGCCATGGAGGGCCATCCCGTTCGATATGCCACCCATTGCGTGCTCACGTACACCGAAGTGGATGTTGCGGCCCAGGTAGTTCGATCCCGACAGCACCGGGCGGCCTTTCACGAACGTCTGGTTGGACTCGGACAGATCGGCCGAGCCCCCGGTCAGGGCAGGTATCACCGCCGCCGCGGCCGCGATCGACCTGCCCGAGGCGGCGCGCGTCGCGACCGGGCGGTCGAACGTCGAGTGGACCCGGTCGAGGGCCTCGTTCCAGCCGTCCGGGAGCCCTGCCGCCAACTCACGCGCCAGCTCGGCGGCGTCGGCGGCGTGGGCGTCCGCGTACGCCGCGCGCAGCCGCTCCCAGCGCGCCTGCGCCTGCGCCCCCCGCACCAGCGCCCCTCGCATGTGCTCGATGACGTCACCCGGGACTTCGAACGCCGGGTATTCCCAGCCCAGTTGCTTGCGCGCCAGCTCGACCTCGGGCGCGCCGAGCGCCTCTCCGTGCGCCGACGCCTTCCCCGCCTTGTTCGGGCTCCCGTAGCCGATGGTCGTTCGCACGATCACCAGGGTCGGCCGGGCCTGGTCCGACTGGCCGTCACGCAGGGCACGCTCGACCGCGTCGACATCCAGGCCGTCGACCGGGCCGAGCACCTGCCACCCGTACGCCCGGAACCGGGCGCCGACGTCCTCAGTGAACGTGAGCGACGTATCGCCGTCGATCGAGATCCGGTTGTCGTCGTAGAGGTAGATAAGCCTGCCGAGCTTCATCGTCCCGGCGAACGATGCGGCCTCCGAAGCGATGCCTTCCTGCAGGTCGCCGTCGGACACGATGCCGTATGTGAAGTGGTCGACGATCTCGAGTCCCGGACGGTTGTAGCGCGCCGCGAGCATGCGCTCGGCGAGCGCCATGCCGACCCCGTTGGCGAAGCCCTGTCCCAGCGGGCCGGTGGTCGTCTCGACGCCGGGCGTGCGCCCGTACTCGGGGTGGCCGGGCGTGATCGACCCCCACTGGCGAAAGCCCTTGATGTCGTCGATCGACACCGGGTAGCCCGTCATGTGCAGAAGGCCGTACAGCAGCATCGAGGCGTGGCCGGCCGAGAGCACGAAGCGGTCCCGGTCGGGCCAGGCCGGATCGGCCGGGTTGTGCTTCAGGACGCGGTCCCAGAGCGCGAATGCCATCGGCGCGGCGCCCATCGGCGCCCCGGGGTGCCCGGAGTTCGCCTTCTGAACGGCATCGACCGCGAGAAAGCGGATTGCGTTGATGCAGCGCTGGTCGAGTGCGGGGCTGGCGGTGGTGACGGCCGGCTGCGGTTTCCGTGAAGTGGTCAAGCTCACATCCCGCTATTGCTGACGGGCGACAAGCATACCGTAGAGGGCCTCGTGCCTCGCGAGCGCGCGCCGGTGCGCAGCGACGTTCGCCCTGATCGGGGCATACCGCTCGTAGCGAGTCACCGGCAGAGCGTCGTACCGGTCGATGGCGCCGAGCGCCCTGAGCGCCATCAAGGCCACGCCACGTGCGCTCGTACCGCCTTCGACCGACCCTACCAGAGGCATCTCCAGGGCGTCGGCCAGTACCTGCATCCACGCCGGCGAGCTGCGTGCCGCGCGTCCACCGACCACGATCTCCCGTGCCTGGGCGACCTCGCGGAGCAGCCGCCAGATCAGCACGAAGCGATATGAGATCGCCTCCAACGACGCCCGGACGAGGTCGTCCGGCGTGGTAGTCGCCCGGATGCCGACGAACGACGCCGTGGCTTGCGTTGCCCAGCCCGGGCTCCGTTCCCCACGCAGGAACGGCATCACGTCGATGCCGTGGGCGGCCGGGGCGGAGGCGGCAAGGGCCCGCTCGAGTGCCCGCTGGCCGGGCAGCCGGAGCGTGGACTGGAGCCACGCGAACAGGCTGCCGGCGTCGGTGATGGCGCCGCCAACGACGGAGTGGTCGGCGTCGAGGCGGTACGCCCACAGGCCGCGTGGGACGCGGGCCGGCGCCCCGGGGACGACCGCCCGCATCGCGCCGGTCGTGCCGGCCGTGAGGGCGACGGAGTCCGCCGACACGCAGCCGACGCCGACGTTTGCGGCTGCGCCGTCGCCGACCGCCAGGAAGAACCTGGCGCCAGCCAGCGGGCGCCAGCGGCGCGCGTACGGCCTCGCAAGGCCCTGCAACGACTCCGTGTAGTCCGCCAGTGGCGGTAACCGGTCGGGATCGACACCGATCGCATCGAGAGTCGGCCGGTCCCACACGAGCGCCCTTCGGTCCAGCATTCCCGACCAGGACGCCACCGAGTAGCTTGCCGGCACGTCTGCCTCGCGGAACCAGCGGCCGTACAGGTACGTGCCAAGGTCGACCCACCGGTCGACCGAACGGAACCTGCGGGGATCCGACCTCTTGAGCCAGGCCAGTCGTGGGGCCTGATAGGCGGTGTGCAGCGGGGCTCCGGTGCGGCGGTAGTGTGCCGCCGTCCCAATCACGGGTCGAAGCGCCTCTACGTCCGGCGCTGACCGCGTGTCGGCATAGCTATATACAGGCGTGAGTGCTCGCCCGCCCTTGTCGATCCCGACGACGTTGCCGACGTAGGTCGACATCGCGACCCCGGCAATCAGGTCGTCGGACCTCGCGACGGCCCCGGCCCGTTCCAGCGCCCGGTCGACCGCCCGCTCGACATCCTCGGCCAGCGTTGCGGCGTCGTCTTCGGACGCCCCATCGGCCGCGAACGGGACCGGGTGCTCGACCGACGCCCTCACCCCGCCGACCGGCCGCGCGGCGCCGTCGTAGAGACGCGCCCGGACGCTGGTGCTGCCGATGTCGATGGCGAGCACGAGAGGCGCCCGCGGCACGCGCACCAGGGTCAGGCCCGGTTGCCCAGCGCGGCAATCGCTGCGATCTTCTGCCGGCTCAGATAGGCGTAGCGGTTGATCCAGATGCCGGCGGTGCCGGCGTGCCATCCGACCCGCAACCGCCTCTCGAAGTCGGGGTCGGGACCGTAGCCGTGGACGACCGGATAGAGCTCGGCCCGCCCGGCGATTGCGGCCGATGCCTGGCGGATCTTCCGGGCCTGCGCCCGGACGCCGGCCCGGTGCCGTACATGCGGACGCGGATAGAAGTAGTCGCTCAGCTTCGTCCCCTGGTCGCTGTCCTCGAAGTCAAAGACGGTCGAAATCGCCCTCACGAGCACGCGCTCGTTGAGCGAGGGATTTCGCTCGAGCAGCTCCTGGGCGTAGAAGAACACCATCAGCGGCCAGTGCATCGTGTAGAGCTTCATGTTGATCGAGTCGGCGTGCTCCGCCACGGCCGCGAAATCCATGCCGCTCAGCAGGGACAGCGGGGGAGGGAAGGCGTTGGGCGACAGCTTCTTTCGCCCCTCGCTCGTGACCTGGTCGAGGGCCTCCCGCAGCTCCCGGACGTAGTTCACCGTCAGCGCAGCTTTGAAGCGCAGCAGCTGGGCGACTCCAGGCAGCGTTCCAAAGAGCCGCATGATCTCGAATGCCGCGGATCGATGGTCGAGCAAAGGCGTCAGGTCCGCGTTCGACAGCCTGTCGAGCCGCTGGTACAGGGCGTCGCAGTCACGCCGCATCGACTCGAAGTCAAAGCCCATCCGCTTCGCGGCCGAACGGGCGTGCTCGCTGAAGTCGAGGAAGGCGTCGCCCAGGCGATAGGGCGGATGTTCCGGCCAGTCGTGCCGGAAGCCGTCGACCTCCGGGTACGCCATGACCATGTCGCGCAGCTGCGCGGCGACGAAGCCCCGGACGTCGTCGCTGGCGACCGCGGCAGTCTGCACCATGCGCGCCCGCGGCAGCGAGCCATCGGGAAGCCGCGGAAGGTCCTCGGGCCGGAGCCCCGGGACCAGGACCGAATCGACCTGGAAGTAGACCTCCATGCCCCGATCGTGCGCGGCCTCGATGAACCTGCGGATCAGGCCGCCCTCGGCGCGTGTCAGCTTGCCCGGCTTCGTCGGCTGGTACTTGAGGCCGCGGTACAGCGACAGGTCCGGTTCGTAGCTGGGCTCGAACCGCAGCCACGCCTCCGACTGCCCCCACAGCTTGCGGACGACGTGCCTGACAGTGCCCGCCCCGCCGTCGATCGGCGGCTCCCGGCGCAGTCCGGGATCGGAGTCGTGACCGTGGCCGGTGTGGGAAGGTTCGACCAGCTCCGCGATTACCGGCGCGGTCGCAACCGCGGTCACCCCTGCCGCGGCAAGGCCGTCGAGGACTGCATCGACCCCTTCCGACTGCACGTAAGGGGGCGTGACCGTGACCCCGAGGAACCGGGACTTGCGCGCGCTGGCCGACTCTTCTCCCAGCACGAGCGTGCGCGGACCGGACCTTACGGGACCTGACAACCCCGCGCCGATACCTCGATCGAATACAGGGAGGTCGTTGCCGTTATGAAGAGTGTCGTCTTGTCGGGGCCGCCGAATGTGCAATTCGCTACTGCTCGTTCCGGTATCAGGATCTTTCCGAGGAGCGCCCCGGACGGATTGAACACGTGGATGCCATCCCCGGCCGACGTCCACACATTCCCGTGTGTGTCCAGCCTGAACCCGTCGGCCATCCCAGGGTCGATGACCGCGAACACTCGGGACCGCGAAAGCCTGCCATCCCTACCGACATCGAAGGCCCGTATGTGGTGCGGGCCGTCGGGACGGTGGCTGCGGCCGGTATCGGCGACATAGAGCACCTTCTCGTCCGGCGAGAAGGCGATCCCGTTCGGTTTGTCGAAGTCGTCGGCGACTATCGTCAGCGAGCCGCTGGCGGGGTCGAGCCGGAACACGTAGTTTTGCCCCAGCTCGCTCTCGGCCTGGTGGCCCTCGTGGTTGCTCAGGATGCCATAGGGAGGATCGGTGAACCAGACCGTGCCGTCGGACTTCACTACCACGTCGTTCGGCGAGTTCAGCCGCTTGCCGCGGTAGCGATCGACCAGCGTGACCACCTTGCCGTCGGGTTCGGTCCGCGACACTCGCCGGCCGCCGTGCTCGCAACTCACGAGGCGGCCCTGCCGGTCGCGCGTGTGCCCGTTCGTGAAGTTGCACGGCTTCCGGAAGACGGTCATCCCCTCGCGCTCCGACCACTTCAGGATGCGGTCGTTCGGGATGTCGCTCCAGATCACATAACCGCCTTCGGCGAACCAGCACGGGCCTTCGGCCCAGACGCACCCGGTCGCGAGCTTGCGCAGTTGCGCTCCCTGCCGGACGAGCCGGTTGAACGCGGGGTCCACCACTTCGTACCGCGCCGGCGATGCCATCGGCAGAGTCATGTAAGAGCCGCTCCGCTGGTATTCAGGTCGATCGCCCAGACCGACGACGTGGCCGCGATGAAGAGGGTCGAATGGCCGCGCCCACCGAACGCGCAGTTGGCGGCTACCTCCGGCGTCCTTATCTTGCCGATGAGCTCCCCGGTCCGGTCGTGCACCTGCACGCCATCGCCAGCCGTGACGAACAGATTGCCCGCCGCATCCACCCTCATGCCGTCCGGGACGTGCGGCTCGACCACGGCGAACACCTTGCCGCCTCGCAGCTTCCGCCCGCCAGGCGCCACCGCCATCGCCCGCACGTGGTGGTTGCCCTTCTTCGCGTCGTGCGTCCGCCCGGAGTCACCGACGTAGAGGAGCTTCTCGTCGGGCGAGAACGCGAGCCCGTTCGGCTTCTGAAAGTCGTCGGCGACGACGTCCAGCCGGCCGGTCTCCGGCTCGTACCGGTACACGTAGTTTCCCGCAACCTCCCGCGGCTTGCCATGCCCGAGGTCGGGATGCGGGTGCAGGATGCCGTAGTCGGGATCGGTGAACCACACCGAGCCGTCCGACTTGACGACGATGTCGTTAGGGGAGCTGAACCGGAGACCTCTGTACCGGTCGACGAGCGTGCGGACGTCGCCACGAGGGGTCGTCATCGTCACGCACCTGCCGCTCGTCTCGCACGACAGCAGGTTGCCAGCCAGGTCGACCGTGTTGCCATTGGAGTTGCCGCTCGGCGTCCGGAAGACCCGTGCGCCGCCCGCCTGGCTCCACTGCATGAGGCGGTTCTTCGGGATGTCGCTCCAGATCAGGCAGCGTTTCCTGCCCCACCATACGGTGCCCTCGGCGAACGCCATGCCGCTCGCGATGCGGCGCAGCCTCGAATTGGGCTTGAGGAGCTTCCCGAACCCCGGCTTCACTATCTCAATCTGTGGTGGCATCGTCGCCGCTCCGCAATAGCACTCCGCGTTGGGCGCAGGGAGCCTAACACGGTCAGGCGGTAACGGGTGGGCGTGGGCTAATATCTGCCCGCCAACGACGCACGCAACGGATGCGCAGATCGGGCGGAAGAGTCAGGGAGGCGGCGATGAAGCTCATGCGGATGGACCATCTCGACATCGTGGTTTCTGACCTCGCGAAGTCGGTCGACTTCTACCGGAAGTGGGGACTCACCCCCGAGGGCACGATCGAGAACGGACAAACCGTCTTCATGTTCAATGGCGACGATGCGAGCCCGGTGCGATTCGAGCTGCACCAGGCCCAGAAGGGACAGAAGCCGGGAATCGACCACGTTTCGTTCGGAGTGGCCGACGTCCACGCCGCGTACCGCGAAGGCAAATACCTGGGCATCCCGTGGAAGTTCGAGCCGAAGCAGAACATGCAGTCGGGCCGCACGATAACGAACGCGTTCGACCCCGACGGCGTTCACCTGCAGATCTGCAAGATGACGCTCCGTGGCGAGTACAACGACTGGAAGTAGTGCCGTGGAGGGCTCGGTCGCATGAAGGCGCTGCTGCTTGCCGACTGGGGCAAGCCTTTCTACCCGGCGTTGCGCAAGAAGTTTCCGGCGGTCGAGTTCGCCGAAGCCTATGCCGACGCCGACATCAAGCGCGAGGTCGCCGATGCCGATATCGTCTTTGGCTACCTGACGGCCGACCAGTTCAGGCTCGCCAGTAAGGTCCGCTGGATCCAGACACTCGACGCCGGCATGGAGG
>Ga0233424_10003214_pt1 | contig 10741 bp, 13 predicted proteins | sample Watercolumn_Towu_FD_181011 | JGI IMG/M metagenome (GOLD analysis project Ga0233424, IMG submission 181011) | Freshwater microbial communities from Lake Towuti, South Sulawesi, Indonesia - Watercolumn_Towuti2014_125_MG | ecosystem: Environmental > Aquatic > Freshwater > Lake | place: Indonesia... | reverse complement strand
AAGGCCGGCAAGGCCACGCGTGTCGAGCAGGACCACTCCAAGGCGACCTACGAAGGCTGGTGCACGCCCGAGAACGGCAGGATCGACTGGGCGCGCCAAGGCTACCAGATCCACAACCTGGTGCGCGGCTGCAACCCCGCCCCGGGCGCCTGGACCGCGAACGCCGGCAAGAAGATCCAGATCTTCGAGACCAGGAAGATTCCGGCCGCCGACCCCAAGGGTATCGGCGGCGCCATGGGACAGGTCATGGAGATCGACGGCCAGGGCTTCACCGTCGCCTGCGCCGACGGGCGCATCCGCGTCCTGCGCTGCCGCGGCGAGGCCGGCAAGGTGACGGGCGCCGAGTTCGCCGCCGCGGGCGGCGTCAAGGTCGGCGACAAGCTCGGAACGTGAGACCGAATGTCTTTGCTCTTCTCCGTCATGGCCGGACCAGTCTTCAAACCCGATTGGCCGGCCATCCACGTGGATGCCCGGGTCAAGCCCGGGCATGACGGAATAGGAAAACCAGGGGAAGAAACCTATGCGTAATCCGGCCGAACAGCACGCCAAGCCCAAATCCGATATCGAGATCTCCCAGGCCGCGACCATGCGGCCGATCACCGAGGTGGCCAGGGAGAAGCTCGGCATCGACTCGAAGAATCTCGAGCCCTACGGCCATTACAAGGCCAAGGTCTCGCTCGACTACGTCAAGACGCTCCACGACAAGAAGAGCGGCAAGCTGGTCCTGGTCAGCGCCATCACTCCCACCCCGGCCGGCGAAGGCAAGACCACGACGACTGTCGGCCTCGGTGACGCGCTCAACCACATCGGCAAGAAGGCCATCATCTGCCTGCGTGAGCCCAGCCTCGGCCCCTGCTTCGGCGTCAAGGGCGGTGCGGCCGGCGGCGGCTACGCCCAGGTCGTGCCGATGGAGGACATCAACCTTCACTTCACCGGCGACTTCCACGCCATCGGTGCGGCCAACAACCTGCTCGCTGCCCTGGTCGACAACCACATCTATTGGGGCAACGAGCTCGGCTTCGACCAACGCCGCGTCACCTGGCGCCGTGTGCTCGACATGAACGACCGCGCGCTGCGCGAGATAACCTCCTCGCTTGGCGGTGTGGCCAACGGCTTTCCGCGCGTCGACGGCTTCGACATCGTCGTTGCCTCGGAGGTCATGGCGATCTTCTGCCTCGCCACCTCGCTCGAGGATCTGCAGAAGCGCCTGGGCAACATCATCGTCGGCTACACCCGCGACCGGAAGCCGATCCGCGCCCACCAGCTCAAGGCGGCTGGCCCGATGACCGCGCTGCTTAAGGACGCGCTGGCCCCCAACCTGGTGCAGACGCTGGAAAACAACCCCGCCTTCATCCATGGCGGCCCCTTCGCCAACATCGCGCATGGCTGCAACACCGTGTTGGCCACCACCACCGCGCTCAAGCTCGGCGAATACGTGGTCACCGAAGCGGGTTTCGGCGCTGATCTGGGGGCGGAGAAGTTCTTCGACATCAAGTGCCGCAAGGCGGGCCTGCGGCCCGATTGCGCCGTCCTGGTCGCCACCATCCGCGCCCTCAAGATGCACGGCGGGGTGGCCAAGGAAGATCTGAAGAAGGAGAACCTGGAGGCGCTCAAGAAGGGCCTCTCCAACCTCCAGCGCCACGTGCAGAACGTGCAGAAATTCGGCGTGCCGGCGGTGGTCTCGATCAACCGCTTGAGCGCCGACACCCCGGCCGAGATCGAGCTGGTCAAGAAGGCCTGCGCCGAGCTCGGCGTCGAGGCCTTCATGGCCGATCACTGGGCGGCCGGCGGTGCGGGTGCCGCCGACGTGGCCAAGGCCGTGGTCAAGATCTGCGAGGCCGGCACCTCGAAGTTCAAGCCGCTCTACCCCGACGAGATGCCGCTCTGGGACAAGATGAAAACCATCGCCCAGCAGATCTACGGTGCCGCCGACATCGCCGCGGACAAGAGCGTCAAGGACCAGATCGCCGGCCTGCAGACCGCCGGCATGGGCAATTTCCCGATCTGCGTCGCCAAGACGCAGTACAGCTTCTCGACCGACCCCAATGCCAAGGGCGCGCCGTCCGGCCATACCATCCCGATCCGCGAGGTGCGCGTCTCGGCCGGCGCCGAGTTCCTAGTTTTCATCTGCGGCGAGATCATGACCATGCCGGGCCTGCCGAAAGTTCCGGCGGCCAACAGCATCGAGGTCAACGCCGAGGGCAAGATCGTCGGCCTGTTCTAAGCCGACACACTCTCAGGAGAGAGGAAGGCCGCCCCGCTCGGGCGGCCTTTTTTTCATGTCCAGTACCCGGAGCACTTGATGGGCGGTGATTTACCTACTAGTAGGTAGTTTATCATTTTCACCGGAGAAGATCGATGACTACCGAACTCTACTGGCTGAGCCTGACCCTGCTGATGACCGCCCTGTTCTGGGTGCCTTACGTCCTCGATCGCATGGGCGTTCGCGGCTTGTGGGAGACCCTGTCGGCTGCCCCGCCGGCGCAGGGCGCCCCCCAATCGACCTGGGCCCAGCGTGCCCAGGCGGCCCATGAGAACGCCGTCGAGAACCTGGTGATCTTCGGGCTCGCCGTGCTGGCGGCACACGCTCTGAGTATCTCGACCCACGGCACCCAGATGGCGGTGAAGCTCTATTTCTTCGCCCGCCTCGCCCACTTCGTCGTCTACGCCGTCGGCATTCCCGGTGCCCGCACGCTGACCTTCGCAGCCGGCTGGATCGCCCAGATCATTCTCCTCGCCAGCATCCTTGGCTGGGTCTAAGCCCCATGCCGTCGACACGGCCAAGTGTTCTGATCACAGGAATCGCCGACGGCCTCGGCAAGAGCCTCGCCCGCATCTTCGCCGCCGCCGGTTACGATGTGATCGGGTTGTCGCGTAGCGACCGGGCAACGCCGCAGATCAGGGCGCAGGTCGACGAGGTGGGTGGCACCTATACGCACCTGTTCTGTGACCTGACCGATCCCACGGCAGCAGCTGCTGCTCTTCAGCCGCACGCCGACCGCGTGATGGTGCTTGTGCACAACGCCCAGACGCTCCTGATCAAGCCCGGCAGCAAGACCTCGATCGAGGAGTTCGAGGCCATTTGGCGGGTCGCCTGCCTCGGCGCTATGGTCGCGGCACGTAGCGTTCTGCCAGCGATGACAGCGCGCGGCGAAGGCGCCCTCATCTTCTCGGGCGCCACAGCGGCCCTACGCGCCGGCGGCGATTTCGCAGCCTTCGCCTCAGCCAAGTTCGCCTTGCGCGGGATGGCCCAGGCGCTGTCGCGCGAATGCGGGCCCAAGGGCATTCATATTGCTCATGTGGTGCTCGACGGCCTGATCGACGCGCCGCAGACAGACCGACGCTTCGGCCCGGCCCGGGCCACGCGGATGGACCCGGAGGCGGTCGCCCAGGCCTATCTGGATCTCGCCCAGCAGTCGCGCACGGCCTGGACCCACGAACTCGACCTGCGGCCCTTCGACGAGCGGTTCTGATCGGCCAGCCCGCCATGATGGATGAACGGCTCAATTCCAACTTCACGCAGCGCGTGGTGATCAGGACGCACCAGCTGCCGTGGATTACCTCGCCGCAGGCCGGGGTCGAACGCCGGCCGCTGGACCGGATCGGCGGCGAGGTTGCGCGCGCCACCTCCCTCGTGCGCTACGCTCCGGCCAGTTCGTTCTCCGCCCATACGCACGCCCTGGGCGAGGAATTCCTTGTCCTCGATGGCGTATTCTCCGACGAACATGGCGACTACCCCAGGGGAACCTACGTGCGGAACCCGCCCGGCAGCTGTCACACGCCTCGCACGGCCAAAGGTTGCGTGATCATGGTCAAGCTGCGCCAGATGCCGATGACGGAGCGCCGGCGCGTCGTTGTCGATACGCGACCCTCGCCGTGGCCGGCTGGCGACAGGCCGGGACATACTCGGCTTGAGCTCCATTCCGGAACTGACGGCAGCAGAGAGCGGGTCACGATGGAGCGGCTCGAACCAGGTGCCTACCCGGCTGACGCTGAATGCCCCGGTGGCGAAGAGATTTTCGTGCTCACGGGCACGTTGACCGACGAGCATGGCCCCTACGAAGCTGGCACATGGATCCGCAATCCGCCCGGCTACCGGCGGCATTTGAAGTCGGAGCGTGGCGCGGTGTATTGGAGAAAAGAGGGACACCTGATATCAGAGATCGCGAGCCCGCGTTGAAGACCAAATTGGACGCCAAGCAGCCCCCGGAGACGGCCAACCAAATCCTCGATCTTGCCGAGACGCTGATCCAGACGCGTGGCTACAGCGCCTTCAGCTATGCCGATATCGCCGAGACCCTAGGCATCCGCAAGGCAAGCATCCACTATCATTTCCCGTCGAAGACCGACCTGGGCAAGGCGGTGATCGACCGCTATGCCGGACGATTCTCAGCGGCGCTCGACACCATCGCGGACGACGAAAGAAAGTCGTCAATGGCGATGCTCGATTTCTATATCGAGCCGTACCTCGCCTTCGCCAAGACCAGCGACAAGGTGTGCCTATGCGGAGCCATGGCGGGAGAGATGAAGGCGCTGCCGGAAGAACTGCGCGAGCGCGTCGATCGCTTCTTCAGGACGCACCAGGCCTGGCTGGCCGGTATCCTGGAGCGTGGCTCGGCACGCGGCGAATTCAAGCTCACGACGTCTCCCGTCAGGACTGCCCGGTTGATTCTCGGCGCGCTCCAGGGTGCGCTTTTGGTCAAGCGCACGACCGGCGATGCCTCGCAGTTGCGCGACGTTGTCGCGGCCCTAAAGTCACAGCTCACCTCCGGGGCCTGAGCCAACCGGTCGCCGCGCTTTGGTACAGCCCGAAGTCGTCGCCCCCGAACGGCGAGCAGCAGGACACACGATGGCGGGAACCGAATTCGTAGTCTTCATCTGCGGCGAGATCATCACCCTGCCGGGCCTGCCCAGGGTGCCGGCGGCCAACAGCATCGAGGTCAACACCGAAGGCAGGATCGTCGGCCTGTTCTGATCCGACACACGGACTCAGGATGGAGAAGGCCGCCCCGCCCCTGCATGCAAAGCACAGGGGGCGGTCTTTTTGCGCCGCGGCTGCCGGGGCACGCCGCGCCGGCTTAACGCCGGCAGATATAGAGGACGTGCGGGTAGGGGAGATAGTCGACCATCGAGTGGACGTGGATCGTCGTGAAATGCGGGGCGAGCAGCCCCTTCAACGCCTCGACCGGCCAATAGGTCACCGGGGCGCGACAATCCATCGCCTTGTCGAGCGCCCAGGTGAACCAGCGCTTGTAGGCCGGCCGGTCCGCGACATCCTTGATCAGCAGGACTCCGCCAGGGCGCAGGTTGCGGGCGATATTCTCTATCAGAGGCACCACGCTTTCGGGCGGGATGTGGTGGACGATGTCGAGCATGTACACCGCATCCACCGGCGCTGATAGCCGCTTTTGCGACGCATCGCCGATCTCGAAGGCGACGTTGTCGAGCCCGAGCCGAGCTGCCGACCGTCGTGCCGTCTCGATCCGCCGCGCGTTGAGGTCGAAACCGGAGATGTGCCGGCGGCGCTCCTGATTGGCAAAAAACAGGGAGAACAGGCCGAAGCCACAGCCGATGTCGACGATCGCTCCTTCGGTGGGAAGATACTGGCCGATTTCTTCGAGGAAGTGCAGCCGAAGGATATGGAAGCGGATCTGCGCGTAGACGTAGATGATCGGATCCTCATAGCTTCGGATGATCCGCTGGATGGGCGAGGTAAATCCGGTAGCCGTCTCGCTCGATCGCGAGGTCGTAGCGGGCCGCCAAAAGCTGCGCAAACGCCGCCCAGGTACCGATCCGGTCATAGCCGTGTGTCTCCAGGGGCCAAGCTTCCGCTGTGATCACCAGCGCCCCCGGCAGATGTCCGGCAAACGCGATCAGAAAGCGTTGCCTGAGACGCTCTAAGACCGGCTCGGTCATCGGCACGAAGAACTGCCAATCGTAGATAAACGGTGTGGCCTGCACAACGTGCAATCGGTAGAGCGCCTCGATCCCGCCCCACGTCGTATCGAGAACCTGGACCCGCTCGATGCCGCCGCGGTCGAGGACCTGCCGGAGATCCTCGCGCATCTGATCCGGCCTCGCCCGCGGCGGGACATGGGCCACCGCGGCAGCCGAGAGCCACGGAGCCCATCCCAGGCAGGTGAGGGCGAACAGCGCAAGGGCGAGATGCCGCCCACGGCCCATGGCGCGCTCTATCAGCCGGCCGGCGCATGCCGCGCTGAGAACGAGACCGAAAAAGAAAAACGGATAGAGGTGGTACTGCCACCCTTTGCGCTGAAGGAAATAGGCGGCGACTCCGAGGATTATCCCCTGCAACAACACGTGCATCGCGAATGGCAGGTCGCGACGGAATGCCGGAAGAGCGAAGAACAGGACGACAAAGCCAAGCAGCGGCGCAATCTCGCCGCTCCACTGAAGCAGATTCGCCGCCATCTCGCCCAGACTGACGGCGCCGACACGGACGTAGACTCGTATATACGGTACGTAGTCGTCGAGAAAGGCCGGCAGCGCGCCCGACCCGAAAAGATAGGCGGCACCTAGGATGAGCGGCAACGCCAACCCGAGCACGAGCACGACAACCTGCAGGACCCGTTGCCGCCGATCCCCTCGTCCTCGGACAAACAGCAACGCCATCGCCTGGACGGCAAAGATCAACGCCGTGACCTTGATCGAGGCCGCCATGCCGATCAGAGCGCCCGAAAAAACAGCCCGGCGCGTCCGCCGCTCTCGTCGTGCCGGATCAGCGCGAGCGCCGAGCCGAGCAGCAGCACGGCCACGAAGAAATCGCGCTGACCCATCGAGCCGGCACCAAGCGACAGGTGATAGATGCCAATGATGCCGGCCGCTAGAACGGCGGCGATGGTGCCGCAGCGGCACGCCACCGCCGCTGCGGCGCCGCTACCCAGACCGAGCCACACCAGATCAAAAAGGCGCCAGGCGAGGTCGCCGGGCCCGAACAGGCCGATCGCCGCCAGGTGAAGCAGATACGTTCCCGGCAGATTCATGTCGAGGAAGTCCCGGTAGGGCACCGCGCCTTGAGCGATCCGCCACGCCGCGTAGTGCATCAACGGGGCGTCGCCGGTGAGCTGCCAGCCGAGCGACGCCGCGGCAGCCGCAACAACGGCAAGGACGACGACCGCCAATCCGGCGCCGATCGCCGGTACCGCTCCACCCTTGAGCCCTTCCAAATCCACCCCCGTACCCCGCGACCGAAAGGCGGTTTCGCGAGTCCAAAGCGCCTCGCGGCGAGCTGTGGAGCATATAGCCCGTCGGCTCACTCCGGGAAAGCGGTGCGGCCCACCGTCCTGGCGCACTTGAGACACCGATGTGCTCCGCCATGGTACCCTGAGCATAAAGAACGCGCTTGCGTCCCGCAGGACCTCCACACTCGGACAGAAGACGCGCCACGAGCAACGCGAGTACAGGCTTTGCGCGCCCTGGCCATCGAGATCATCCATCTATGCAGGCTGGCACCATGAGCTGGCTACGGACCTACCCCGGATCGAAGGGGGCTACGCCTGTCCGAAGACCGGGCCGGCCTCGGCACGGCTCTCCAGTCGGATCTAAGGCGACGCTCCGACGTCACTGTACAACGTTCCACACTGAATCGATCTTTCAGCGCCGCTAACGCTAAGAGGTGCGGTATCGGCGGAGGAAAGATGTGATCACCGGCGCCCGCGCATTAATCTTGACTCGAACTGTGCACGGCGCGAGGCTGAGACGTCCACGGATGCTTACGACCCAGGCGAACGCATCGGCGATCCGGCCGGTTGAAGCGCCGGGCAGCTTCGTGGGCGAGGCTCAACACTGCGGATGGGAGGCCACACGCATGGAAACTCCACCGGGCCAGTGTCAGAGGTTCCGCCAGGACGCGGAGCCACAGTCCCGTTAGGCGATGACACCCCTTGGCCAGGGCCGCTGGGGACTGCCGAAAGTCAGAGACAGATGACGAAGGACGAGCGCCGCCCGGCCAGGCAGCGATCTCCGATCCTCCGAAAAAGTCCGCTCTTGGAGCGGAACGGCTTAGGCCGATAGAGAGCCCCGATCCCTTGGCTGGGACGGGGCTCTCGCGTTTCGCGACCTTAAGCGGCGGTCATTCCATGCTGTCGCCGCCGCCCGTATCCCAGCCCGACGAGGGCTCCTCGCGGCTCATTTCCTGCTGCGGCATCTCCGCCGCCTGGGCCGAGCCCGCGCCGAACATCTGCCCGATGAGGTGTCCGAGCAGCATGCCGCCGGCCACACCCACCATCATCTGTGCCGCCGTTCCCATGAAGCTCGGGCGCGCCTGCCCGCCCCACGGCCCGGGCTGGGCGTTGAACATGCCCGGGCGATAGCCGGGCGCATGCACCGGAGCCGGGGGACGCCCACCGCCGCCGAACAGCGAGCCGAGCATGCCGCCCGACTTGCGCTGGGCTTCCCACTCGAGCTGCTGGATGCGGTTCTGCGCCTCGGCTAGCGCATGCTCCGCAACGATGGCCGACTGCGCCAGGTAGTAGGTGGCGCCCGGAATCGCTGCAGTCTTCTCGGCGATCAGCTTCTCGGCCTCGGAATCCCGAGCCGGCTTTTCGCTTTCCGCCAGCCGCTTGAAATAACCCTCGATGATCTCGCGGTCGCCTGCTTCCATGACGCTCTCCCTTGCGTTGGTTGGTGACCGCTTACCCGGTTTGCCGGGGGCCCGCAACGCACTGAAGGCCAAATGGACAAAATTTAATGCGGCCAAACGATGACAGGCCGTTCCCCTAGACCCGGCGGTGCAGGCGGTGATCGAGGGCCAGCAACAGGCCGTTGACGGCGGCGGCAAAGACCACCAGTAGCAGGGTCAGGGCCATGATCGAATCCATGTTGTGCCGGGTCATGGCCTGCATCAGCAGGTGGCCGAGGCCGTGCTGGGCGCCGAACATCTCGCCCAGCAGGGTGCCGATGAGCGTCAGGCAGAACCCGACCCGGATGCCAGTGACGATCTCCGGCAGCGCAGCCGGGATCAGTATTTTCCGCGCCGCTGCCCAGGGAGACAGGCGCAGGACCTGGCCCGTAAGCAGATAGACGGGGTTGATGTTGCGGATCGCGTTGAGGGCAAAGATCGAGATCGGCACGATGCCGTGGATGGCGCCGAAAGCCACCTTGGCCGGCATGCCGATACCGAAGACGAGCAGGATGATCGGGTAGAGCGTCACCTTGGGGATGGAATAGAGCGCGACGAGGATCGGCTCGGCTACCTCACCCGCCAGGCGGCTGGCGCCGAGCGTTACCCCGATGCACAGCCCGATAGCCATGGCGATGGCGAAGGCTTCGGCAAAGGCCAGCATGGATTCCCGCACATGCGGCATGAAACGCGGGTCGGCGAGCAGCACGGCCGCGTTGCGCACGGTCTCGGCGGGGGAGCGGAAGGCGATACTGCCCACGGCCCAGTAAAGCAGTTGCCACGCCACCAGGACGATCGCCACCAGGATCAGGGTGTCGCGCGTTTTCATGGCCGTCTACCGCCGCCGCCGCGCCATCAGGTGTTTTTCCCAGACATGCAGCGACATGTTCACCGTCAGCACGAGCAGCAGGACGAAGAGGATCAGCGCGTACATCAGCCGGTTGTCGAAATTGTTGTAGGCGAAGGAGATCTCGTAACCGATGCCGCGGCTCGAGGTGATGAACTCGGCGCCGATCACGCCGATGAAGGAATAGGCGACCGCCAGCTTGAATCCGGTGAAGATGTAGGGTGCGGCATAGGGCAGACGGATGCGCAGCGCCGTACGCAGGGCGCTCATGCGGTGAACCCGGGCGGCCTTGAGCAGGACTCGCGGCACGCGGTCGAGGCCGTTTAGCGTGTTGATGATCACCGCCATCACGGCGAGCAGGAAGCCGATGCAGACCTGTGGCAGGTCGCCGAGACCGAAGACCACGATCAGCAAGGGATAGAAGGCGTACATCGGAATCGCGTAGTAGGTGGCGAAGAGCGGATCAAGCACGCGGCGCGCGGCGGCCGCCCGCTGCAGCACCGTACCCAGCCCCACGCCGACGATCATCGCCGCCGCGATGGCCAGCCCTACGTTGGCCAGCGTCACCGCAATATCGACCCTGATCTTGCCCGAGGCCAGGATCGCGGCAAGGGCCGAGACCATTTCCGAGGGCGGGATGATGGTGAAGCGTGGCACGACGTCGGTCCGGATCAGGCCTTCCAGAAGAAGGGCGGCGCCAGCGATGATGACCAGACGCAGGAGGCCGGCGCGGCTCACGTCTTCGCCCTCGTGTGGCCCAGGGCGCGCAGCGACTCCCCGCGCAGCAACGTCCAGATCCGGCTGGTCAACCCGCCGAAGCGGGGATCGGCGACGATGGTGCTGTCGCGCTCGCGCGGCCAGCCGGTGGCGACGATCTCCAGGAACCGTCCCGGCCGCGCCGACATCACGCCGACGCGATCGGCCAGCATGGTCGCCTCGTCCAGCGCATGGGTGATCAGCAGGATCGTGGCACCGGTCTCGCGCCACAGGCGCAGCAGCTCGTCGCCCATGAGCAGCCGGGTCTGCTGGTCCAGCGCGCCGAACGGCTCGTCGAGCAGGATCAGCCGCGGCTCCAGCACCAGCGTGCGGGCGATGCAGACGCGCTGGCGCATACCGCCGGAGAGCTGCGCCGGATAGGCCCGGGCGAAATCGGCGAGCCCCATGAAGTCGATGGCGTATTTCACCTTGGCGCCGACGACGTCAGCCGGCCGCACGAGCTCGCGCAGGCCGAAGGATGTTGTCGTAGACGGTCA
>Ga0233424_10003213_pt1 | contig 10744 bp, 11 predicted proteins | sample Watercolumn_Towu_FD_181011 | JGI IMG/M metagenome (GOLD analysis project Ga0233424, IMG submission 181011) | Freshwater microbial communities from Lake Towuti, South Sulawesi, Indonesia - Watercolumn_Towuti2014_125_MG | ecosystem: Environmental > Aquatic > Freshwater > Lake | place: Indonesia... | reverse complement strand
TCCAGGCGCCAGTCCTCCGCCTTTACGGGCACCATGTCTTCAACGTCGTAATACGCATTGAAGCGCGGCGGCTTCACCACCTGATGCGGCGCATATGTCGGCGCCAGATGGTTCGGGCGGAACAGGGCAGCCTGCACGCGGTCATTCCAGTGCGACATAGTCTTCAGGACGCCGTGCACGCTGTCGGCCTGCGTCACGTTGCAGCCGGTGAGCATGGTCAGTGCGCCCAGCGTGAGCCCGCCGCGCAGCACCTTGCGGCGGTCGATATCGGCCAGAAGCACGCGGTTCTCCGAGAGGGCGCTCTGATCGATGCCCTGGCGCGGCCGGAACAGCGAGGAGAAGCGGGGGGGCTTGGACATCTCGGGTCTCCCTCAGCGTGTCGCGGTTTCTGTATTGGAAGCTAGCGATGGGGAGGTCTTGGCGTCGTCGGCTTCGACCAGTGGACCGCCCTTGAGCATCGCGACGAGTGTCTGCGGCACAAGAAGTGCAAGCGCGACATGTACGAGGAGGAAGCCGACGATGAGCGCCATTCCGATAAAATGCACGAGGCGCGCCGTCTGGAAGTCGTAGAAGAGTGTCGCGAGCTCGGAGAACTGCACGGGCTTCCAGACGACGAGGCCCGAAACCACTTGGACCACGACAACCACGATCACGCCGATGTAGAGGAGCTTCTGAACCGGATTGTATTTCGTGAGGTCATCGTGGGCGAGCTTGAGGGCCAGAACGCTGCGCAGCTCCGCGATGATGTCGGGGCCCCGCACGGGCAGCAGCATTCGGCGGAAACGTCCCGTCCAGAAGCCGTAACTGAGGTAGGCCACGCCATTGATCGCAAGGATCCACATGGCGAAGAAGTGCCAGAGCAGGTAGCCCTCTGCGCCGCCGCCTAGGGTCAGCCATGAGGGAAAATGCAGGGCGCCGAAGATCACTTCGTCATTGTAGATGCCCCAGCCGCTGAAGATCAGGAGCAGCATCGCGATCGCGTTCGTCCAGTGCATGATCCGGATCGGAACGGGGTGCAATCGACGGCGGGTGTATGAAGTGGTAGACGGCATCGGAGGCTCTTTCAGCGCTTGTAGAGTGCAACGCGAATGGTTTCGGAGGCTGCCAACGCACGTGCGCCGGCCTCGCTCCACGGGGGTGCGCGGTCGAAGGCCGCGCGGTCCATGTCGAGGGCAGCGAGCTGGCGTCCCGCGATCGCAACGACTTCGATCGGGACCGCGACGAGCCGCTTTCCGAAGCCGAACATGCCACCGTATGGAACGATCAGGATCAGTTTGCCACCATCCGTACGGACGACGGCTGTGATGCGTCCCAGGGTACGATCTTGATCATCGAGGAGCGGCAGACCGATCAGATCGCCGACCTTCACGGGCTGCGGATAGCGGCGCTGCATCCGCTCTTCCGGCGTGAGATTGGGGGCGGAGGCCGGTGATGTCGCGGGGCCGGTCGCGTGCGTCGGCACCACCGACAATCCGACCATCACGGTGGCAATGAGCGCGGACAAGCGATACTTCATGGGAACTCTCATCATTCTGCAGCGGAAAGGTCGTGCTCGCCCGCAGCATTTGCCCTGGCAAGCGCCTGCGTGATGTCGGCGATGAGGTCATGGACGCTTTCGAGCCCAACCGAGAAGCGCAGGAGGTCGGACGGGCAGTCGCTGTCCGTGCCTTCCAGGCTGGAGCGATGCTCGACGAGACTTTCGACCCCGCCGAGTGAGGTTGCCCGGCGCCAGACTTCCATCGCACCTGCCACAGCGATCGCCGCCGCCTCACCACCAGCGACACGCAGCGACAGCAGGCCGCCGAAGCCGCCGCTCATCTGTCGCGCAGCGATGGCGTGTCCTGGATGCCTTTTGAGGCCCGGATAGAGGACGCGGGCGATACCCGGATGCTCTGTAAAGTGCTGCGCGATGCGTAAGGCCGAGGCCGATTGGTGCCGAACGCGCAGATGCAGCGTCCGCATGCCGCGCAGGAGAAGTGCGGCCTCGAATGGCCCGAGCACCGCGCCGAGTGCCATGCGCAGACGAGCGGCCCGCTCGAAAGCGGCATCCATGCGCGCGAACACGATTGCGCCGGCCACCACATCGGAATGACCATTGAGATACTTGGTAGCGGAGTGAAGGACGAGATCGGCTCCCAAGGTGACAGGCTGCGTGAGGACCGGTGTCGACACCGTCGAATCTACCGCGAGAATCGCGCCTGCCGCGTGCGCGCAGCGGGCCGAGGCGGCAACATCAGTGATCGCGCAGGTCGGATTGGACGGCGTCTCGATCCATACGAGTTTGGTGACCCCAGGTCGGATGGCCTGGGCCATGGCGCCCGCTACAGTCTGGTCAAAGAAGGTGACGTCTAGTCCATGGCTCGGGGCGTCCTAAATGAGCCAATGGCGCAATCCCCAATACATCGCGGTCGGCGCAGCGATGTGGGCCGGACGCGGCAGGGCGAGGAGCGCCGTGGTGGCGGCGGCCATGCCTGAGGCGAAAAGCAGGCTGGTCTCGGCATGTTCCAGCTGCGCCAGCAGTTCTTCCACCTGCCGAACCGTGGCGTTATCGGATCTGCCGTAGCAGTAGCCGCGGCGGTACTGGTTATCGGCATCGCGCACAAACGTCGTCGCCATATGGATGGGCGGCACGATGGCGCCGGTGATAGGATCGACCTTGCCGCCTCCTTGTGCAGCAATCGTCTCGGGCGCGTGGGATAGTCGCGCCTTGCCCTGTACAATGGCCATTCCACCCGTCCTGCAAGCTGTATCCTTGAGGGCAGTACGGGAGACAGGCGGCGTTCGTTACGCCCGTTCGCAGTTGTCACGCCTTCGTGATGCAAGCAGCGGGGAGTCGTTGAAATCTTTCGCCCGGCATGTAACGAACCTCGCTGGGGGCACGAAGAGGGATCAGCGCGCCGCGTGAACGAGCAGGAACTTCAATGGGCCGACCTGATGCGCGCCGCAAACAGGGGCGACACGGATGCGTACCGTCACCTGATGGCGGCGATTGCGCCGGCCCTGCGCGGCTTCGCCCGCCGGGCGTTTGCGCGCTCCGGACTCGGCGTTGACGAGGTTGAGGATGCGGTTCAGGAGACCCTGCTCGCCTTGCATTTGAAGCGCCACACGTGGGACGAGCGGCAGCCCCTGGTGCCCTGGGTGAAAGCTATCGCCCGCAACAAGGTGATCGACGCGCTGCGCCGGAGGGGAGGCAGTACGCACATTCCTCTGGACGAATTGAGCGACACACTCGCCGATGACCGCAATAGTGACTCGGGACAGGCCGCCGACATTGCGAACGCCGTCTCGCATCTCAAGGAGCGCGATCGACAGATTGTCGTCGCGATGTCGATTGAGGGAGCAAGCGCGCGAGATGTCGCTCAGAGACTGGCCATGAGTGAAGGCGCGGTTCGTGTTGCCTTGCACCGCGCGCTGAAGGCGCTCGCAAAGACACTTGGAAGTGGAACGGCATGAAGACCGAAGATCTCATCAACGCAATCGCACAGGACGCGGCCGCGCGAACGATGCCGATGTCATGGCGCCTCATCTTCGCCGTGGGTGGCGGTTGCGTTCTTGCCGCGCTGGCTTTGGTCGCAACCATCGGCGTCCGTCCGGACATCTGGTCAGCGCTCGGAACCTGGCGGTTCGATGCTAAGCTGCTTTCGGTGGTCGCAGTCCTCGCCGGCGCCTGGGGTGCGGTGCGGCACCTGTCTCGCCCGCAGGGCGATAGCCGCAGCGCCCTCTTCAGCGCGGCGCTTCCGATGCTCGTGGCAGTCGTTGCGATCGCCGCGGAACTCCTCAGTGCCCCCGTGGCCACCTGGGGCCAACGCGCCATTGGGTCCAACGCCAAGCTCTGCCTTGTCGCCATACTCGGGCTGAGTTTGGCGCCTTTAGCCGTGCTTCTCGCTACAATGCGAGCGGGCGCTCCGCGTTCGCCAAGTCTGGCTGGCGGCGCGATAGGTCTGCTTGCCGGGGCGATAGGGGCGCTCTTCTACGCGATCCACTGTCCTGATGACAGCCCGCTGTTCGTGGCCCTCTGGTACACGCCTCCGATCGCCGTAATGGCGGCTACTGGCGCTGTCCTCGGCAATCGTATGCTGCGGTGGTAATCGATAGCAGTCTTGGGGTGCGACGTGCGTTCCAAACAGGCATTAGACGCCCCGTCTGAGCCAAACTAAACGGGCCACTGGAACTCCGAGTGACGTCGCCAGTGGACGCAATTGGTGCCAACGTAACGCCATGGCGCGTGTCTCCGGTGATGGCGGAAACAATCTTCGCATGCTAGGCACCTGCGGAAAAGTCGGGGGGGGGCGAAAGGCACGACGAAGTGACATTTCAATAGGCCCCCGGAAATGAAAACGCCGCAGGTGTTAGGGACACCGTCCGCTGTCTTGCCTTGCGTCGCAAGCAAGCGATGTCCGCTAGGGGGCAGGGGCTGCCGACTTAGTCGGCCGCCTAATGTCGCCTGTCCGCTCGCAAGCAGACATGTGTGCAATGGCGGCTGAGGGCCAGTAGCGGAAGTTAGAACCCTCGGCGTGCCATCTATTGTGCGTGGGGAGATATCGCGACCGCCATGCCCTCGGCGAACAAGCGCTTGTTTCGGAAATTCTCATCGTCCACGCTGCTCTCCTAGCGACCAGAGCCGTTCTCGACTATGTCAGCATGCGGTCCCCCCTTTTCCTGGAGCCTCTCCTCGGAGATTATTGCGGATGGACTTCCGCGTTCTCAGGTACTTTGTCGCCGTGGCCGAGGAGGGTTCCTTCTCGAAGGCCGCCCTGCGATTGCGGGTCGCCCAGCCCGCTTTGAGCCAGCACCTGCGCAAGCTGGAGGAGGAACTCGGCTTCGATCTCCTCCATCGCGCCTCACGGGGCATTACATTGACAGAGAGCGGCGCCCGGTTGCTCGTCGACGCGAAGGACATCCTTGCGCGCGTCCACGCCGTGCAAGAGAACCTGCGCCATCTCGCGAGCGTGCCGGTGGGTCACGTCAGCTTCGCGATGTCCCAGTCCGTAGCCAAGATCCTTGCCATACCGCTCTTTCAAGCCATGAAGCTGCATCTTCCCAAGGTCACGCTCCGCTTGATGGATTCAAATACTGGGTACATTCCGGAAATGCTCAGAAAGCGCGAGGTCGATCTTGGCGTCGTCTTCAAAGAGACTGCGGACCCAAGCATCGATCACGCGATTATGCTCACCGAAGAGCTGTATCTTGTCGGGCCGCCGAGTGATGGTGCAGAACCGATCACCTTCGCGGACGCCGCGCGCCTTCCTCTAGTCCTGCCGGGCCGGCCGCATAGTGTGCGTGAACTCATTAACGATTACGCGCGCCGCTGCGGGGTCGAATTGAGTGATGTTTCGGAGGTGGACGGCATCCCTCAACTTCGGGACTTCGCCGAAGCGGGTCTCGGCTACACGATGCTGACGCCGGGGTGCGTGCGGCTCGACGTGGCCGCGAAGCGACTGAGCATGCGCCGCATTGTCGATCCATCGCTTGGGCGCCCCGTCATACTTTGCCATACGCGCAGCGTACCCCTATCTCGCGCGGCCGTAGCTGTAAAACAGCTCGCGATCGACGTTTCACAGCGCCTTGTTCTGGAAGGACTTTGGCCTGGGGATCTGGGTGCTAGCACCACCTATAACGAACCGGTCTAGGAGCTAGAGGTCTTTTGTCTTTCAGGTCTGCGGGGCGCGCGCGTAGTTTTGCGTCGTGCCTCCAGAACCATGGCGAGACTGTGACACAATCGACCACCACCGCCCTGCACGGCTTCCGCGTCCTCGACCTGACGCGGTTCCTGTCGGGACCTCACGCCACGCTGCTTCTTGCCGGCCTTGGTGCGGAGGTCATTCGCATTGACGATCCCAAGCAGGGAGATCCAACCTTTTCGGCGCCGCCATTCGTCGGGCCGCACGGGGTGTCGCTTCAGCGCAAGAGCACAGACGACATTGGGCTGGCCTACCTGAAGCGGGGCCGCTCGAAAAAGTCGATCTCGCTCGACCTCAAGCATCCGAAGGGGCGCGACATCTTCCTCAACCTCGCGGCGACCGCCGATGTCGTGGTCGAGAACTTTCGTCCGGGCGTCATGCAGCGCCTCGGGCTCGACTACGCTGCGCTTCGCGCTGCCAATGCCCGCATCGTCCACTGCGCGATCAGCGGCTACGGCTCGACCGGCCCGATGGCGCGCCGCAAGGTCTACGACCTCATGGTGCAAGCGGCTGCCGGTCTGATGAGCATTACCGGCGATCCCGATGGCTCTCCTTACAAGGCTGGCTCGCCGATATCCGATGGCATCGCCGGCACCTATGCGGTTGTCGGGATCTTGGCCGCCCTTCTCCAGCGCGGACAGACCGGCGAGGGCCAGTTCATCGATGTCTCTATGGTGGACTGCCTGTTCTCGCTGCTGTTCGATGAACCACTCGATTGCTACGAGGGCCTGGGGCTAGCGCAACGACAAGGCAATCGGATCATGCGGTTCTCGCCCTTCAATGCCTACGAGACGCGCGACGGGGCCATCACGATTGGGGCCGCAACACGGGACGACTGGACTGCACTGCTTTCCGTCATCGGACGCGAAGACCTTCTGCAGGATACAAACTACATGGATCCTGGGTGGCGGGTGGCAAACAACGCGCAGGTTGATGCCCTGGTCTCGGCCTGGACCTCAACCCAAACCCGCGAGCAGGCATTGGCCGACCTGGACGCGCGTGATGTCGCCTGCAGCCCGATCAACACCATTTCGGACGTGATGCGCTGGAGCCATCTCATCGGGCGCGGAATGCTCCAGTCCATAACTCATCCCAAGACAAGGCAAGCCTCCGGCGCTCTGGGGCCTGGATTTCCACTGAAGTTCAGTGGCGCGGACGCAGGTTATCATGTGCCGGCAGCTATGCCCGCTGAAAACAACGCCGAGATCTACGGTAGCCTGATGGGCCTCTCGCATTCAGAGATCGACGACCTCAAGAAAGACGGCATCATCTAACGGCAGACCCAAGGCCTGAGGATCACACTATGCAGCTCGCTCTTGCGTCACACCTCACTTCGAAGACTTACGAGGTCGAAGACTTCGCGGCCTGCCAGGAGCTGTTCCACAGCAATGGCTGGACCGACGGACTGCCGATCGTACCTCCAACGGAGAAGGCGATTGAGGCCTGCCTCGAGTGGGCCGGTACGCCGCCCGACCAGCTGATCGGCATCGAGCCGGTTCGCGCTCAGGCCATCACGGCCGAGAAGCTCGCCATCAATGCCGTGATGGCGGGCTGCCTGCCGATGCATTTCCCCCTGATCGTGACAGCCTGGAGCGCCATGTTGAAGGAGGAGTTCCTGTTGCATGGCGTGACGTCGAGCACGGGCGGCTGCGCGGTCATGCTCATCCTCAACGGGCCCATCCGGCAGGAGATCGGTGCCAGCGCGTCATTCAACGCGCTTGGCAACAGTGACCGGGCCACCGCTACAATTGGGCGGGCGATACGTCTCGGCCTGATCAACATCATGGACGTGCGTCCGGGAACCATCGACCGCTCGACGCTGGGGCATCCCGGCAAGTTCTCGTACTGCCTTGCGGAAGACGAGGAGAACACGTCGTGGGAACCGCTCGCACAGATGCGCGGCAGCCCCAAGGGCGCGTCGTCCGTGACGGCTTTCGCTGCCATGTCCCCGCGACAACTGATGAACGAATGGACCACGGATCCCAAGGAGATCCTAGAGACGTTTGCAGCCGAAATACGCTCCAACCAGTTGTGCTATTCGATCTACGGGGGCAACTACGTCATCGTCATTCCCCCGCAGCTGCGCGAACACATCGAGGGTGCGGGCTGGAGCAAGCGCGATGTGGCCGAATTCGTCTACGAGCGCGCCCGCGTGAAGCGCGGCGAATGGGCGAATGTCGGCAAGGGATCCGTCGTTCGAGATCGCGCCGACAAGGTGCATACTGCGCTGCAATCGCCAGACGATCTGTTGGTCGTAGCCGCAGGCGGGCCCGCCGGTGGCTTTGGTGCAATCATCGCACCATGGATGGGCAGTAAGACGCGCGCTGTCACCGCGGTCGTCGGAGCCTGCGTCGACTGCGAGCCGCCTAAGTCGGCATAGTCTGCAACATCAACCGAAAGGAGGAGCCAAACTCATGAGGGTGTACGACCCGACCAACGAGGCAAAGGATGTCGGAGCCAGGCCGGCACCACGACTTGCCACGCTCGACGGGTGCACCGTTGGCATCATCACCAATGCCAAGGAGGGCACCAAAGGCTACTTCACGCATCTCGACCGCATGCTGCGTGAGGAGATGGGCGTGAAGGAAGTCATCTGGCGACAGAAGAGCAACTACAGCGCACCGTGTGACGCAGCCATCGTGCAGGAGATCACGAACTGGCATGCGGTGTTCACCGGTGTCGGAGATTGAGGCAGTTGCTCGTCGTGCAGTTTGCATGACTCGGTCGTAGCTGAAAAACTTGGCGTGCCCGCTGTCGCGGTCATGACCACCCGCTTCGTCAGCGCTGCGGAATTGATGTGTCGTGTATTGGGAATGGCGAACTACAAGTTCGCCGTGATCGACCACCCCATCAGCAGCGCCTCGGACGAGCGGCTTGCAGAGTATGCTCGATCCACAATCGAGCAGGCGCGAACTCTCCTCTTGCGCTCCGAATGATTGGCTCCCCGGCGAAGCCCGCTTCGCGGGGGAGCTTTTTTGTGCCTCGATCAACAAAAATGCATCTAGGGAGCCTGAAATGAAAAGCGCACTTGCGAACCTTGTCGTGGCAGCCGTGCTGGGGATGAGCCCAAGCGCCTTTGCGCAATCTCTTGCATTTCCCTCCGGCCCGATCACCATGGTCGTCCCGTATGCGGCGGGTGGTCCGACGGATACCGTCGCTCGCCTCACCGCGGAGACCATGGGACGCATTCTCGATCAACGCATCGTCGTGGAGAACGTCGCAGGCGCCGGGGGCACCGTCGGAATGGCGCGCGTCGCAAAGTCTGAGCCGAACGGCCAGACGCTGCTTCTCAATCACATCGGCATGGCCACGAGCGTTACGTTGTTTCCCAAGACTGCGGCCAATCCGGTTGGTGATTTCGAGCCCATTGGCCTGATCGTCGATGCGCCCATGACCCTCGTGGGCAGGGGCTCTCTTCCAGTGAATACGCTTTCAGAGCTGATCGCGTACATAAAGGCGAACAAGGACAAGATCACCTACGCCAATGCGGGGCCGGGTACGGCGTCCTATCTCTGCGGCATGCTCTTCATGTCGGCCATCGGCCAGGAGATTACGGCTGTGAGCTATCGGGGCACCGGCCCTGCCATGACCGATCTAGTCGGCGGGCAGGTCGATCTGATGTGTGACCAGACGACGAACACCACCAGCTACATTACTGCAGGAAGCATCAAGGCCTTCGTCGCCACACGCGCCGAACGGCTCCCCACGCTACCACAGGTTCCCAGTGCCAAGGAGGCCGGGATGGACACACTAGATTTGAGCATCTGGCACGGCATCTACGCACCGAAGGGCACCCCACCTGCAGCGCTCGAGAAGCTGCAAACCTCTCTGAGCGCCGCACTTGATGATACAAACCTGTCTGAACGCTTCACCGCGCTTGGAGGCATTGTGGTTGCCAAACCGGAGCGAACGCCGGAAGGCCTGAGGAAAAAGCTGCAGAGCGAGATCAATCGCTGGCGCGCAGTCTTGAAGAGCGCAGCCGTGCAGTAGGGCTAGCCCCCGACGGTCGGCAGAAAGGACAGCATCATGATCTTCCAATGGAAACATGCGTAGCCGCCGATCGCGTCGCGACGATCACCCTCAATAGACCGGACCGACTGACGAGACTTAGGGGCCCAATCTTCGGCAGCCAAGCCCCCGGCAATAACTGATCTTCCTCGGGCGTTCGTTGCGCCGCAAACCCTTCATCGAGCACCAAGGATAGTCATTTGCCTTTGAGGTCCTAAAGGCTTCAACGTGCGTCGACACGGTCTTAGCACGGTTCCTTCCGCTTTGGGTCAAACGCACGCTTTGGCGCGCGGAACTTCTCGTCGGCTTCCAGCCCGATTGTTGCCAGTCGCTGACGTCAGCCGAGGGCCAGAAACGGACCATCGTTGCAACGGCATCTGTCTCATTTGGACGGGAAATACTCTTCTATCTCACGTGCCACCCAGTTAGGTCGGGTTACTGTGGGAACATGGCCGACGCCTTGAGCAATGCAGATCTTTGCGTTTGGCATCAGCTTGGCCAGCGCCTGCGACGACTCGACGGGTCGGATTAGATCCCGATCGCCGTGCAAAATCAAAGTTGGAACGGTCATTTCGCCGAGTTTGGAAACCACATCCACGTCGCGCATGCATGCGAGAAGTTCGATGGCGTCTTTCGCACTCGACCGTTTGACTATCTTGCGCCCCCAATCCCGTTCAGCCTGGCATTCGAGTTCAGGTACACAGGCGTCGACGAAGGCGTCCATCGTCGCGTTGAAGTTGGTCTTGCAGCCTTCGAGCAGTTGCATCATCTGCGCGCTCACCTCATTGCTGTAGTGCGGGCTGACGAGCACGAGACCGTCAAACCTGCGTGGCTGCTTCTGCGCTGCAGCCAGTGCGACGGCCGCACCCGCCGATTCTCCCGCCAGCACACATCGATTGACGTCCAGCCGATCCAGAATTGCGAAGACGTCGGCCACTAACTGGTCGAATGTGATTGCATGGGCTCGGCTTTGTGATGCGCCGGTTCCGCGATGATCGAAGGTGACGGTGCGCCACGTCTTCGACATCGTTTCGAACGGAGGGAGCCAAAGTTCT
>Ga0233424_10003212_pt1 | contig 10744 bp, 5 predicted proteins | sample Watercolumn_Towu_FD_181011 | JGI IMG/M metagenome (GOLD analysis project Ga0233424, IMG submission 181011) | Freshwater microbial communities from Lake Towuti, South Sulawesi, Indonesia - Watercolumn_Towuti2014_125_MG | ecosystem: Environmental > Aquatic > Freshwater > Lake | place: Indonesia... | reverse complement strand
CGTGCATATCCATATCGACGATTTCGGCACCGGCTATTCGTCTCTGTCGCGCCTGCGCCACCTCAATGCCAATGGCATCAAGATAGATCAGTCCTTCGTCGCCGACCTCAACGGTCAGAGTAAGGCCATTATCGAAAGCACCATACTGATCGCCCGTGCCTTTGACCTGACCATCGTGGCCGAAGGGGTGGAAACGGACGAACAGCGCGAAACCCTGCGCACGCTGGGCGTGGATCAGCTTCAGGGCTATCTGCTGGGCCGCCCGCAGCGCCTGAGCGATATTCTCGACGCGGGCATGACGAGCGAGACCGCCGCCTGACGCTAAAAAACCCCGGAGCTTTCGCTCCGGGGCTGTTCATTCAGACCCGAACGTCGGATCAGAACTGCCAGTTCAGGCCGACAAACACGGTGCGGCCCGACGTCGTGGTGTTCCACAGACGCTTGGCCCCGCGCGCGGCGTCGCCGCCCGGCCAGAAGCTGTTGTACTGGATTTCCTTCTCGTCGGTCAGGTTGATGCCGTCCAGCGTCAGGCGCAGTTTCGGCGTCACCTGCCAGAAGGCCGCCGCGTCCACATAGGTGGTCGAGGCAAAGCCACCGCCGTCGATCGGATAGTCCGAGCGGAAGTTTTCGGAGACGCGCGCGCCCCATTTGGCGGTTTCATAATAGATGGTCAGGTTGTGGTTGACGTCCGACACGCCCCACAGCGGCCCCTTCACATCGACGCTCTGCACCGAATTGATCGTCGTGGTGTCGATAAAGGTGACGTTGGCGACCATGCCCAGATTGTTGAACGGCGCGGGCAGGAAGACGAAATCCGTCTGACCGCTCAGCTCAAAGCCCGTCAGCTTGACGTTATTGAGGTTGATCGGACGGGTATATTCGTTGACCGTGCTGCTGGCCGTCACCCCGGCGCTCAGACCTTCGGGCAGGCCGGTCGAGGCGTAGGAGACATTCGTCACCTTCTTCGACACGACCAGATTGTCGATGTCCTTATGGAAGACACCGCCGGTGACCATGCCGACGCGACCGAAATACCATTCGACGCCGAAGTCGTACTCGTTCGACTTATAGGGTTCGAGATTGTGATTGCCGGTCGAGACTGTGATGGTGTTGGTGGTGGTGTCATTGCCGACCGTACCGTTCATGGCATAGGCCGACAGCGACGGACGGTTGAGGTTCTGCGACACGGCCATGCGAACCTGCACATTGTCGGATGCCTCAACCACCAGGTTGAAGGCCGGCAGGGTGCCCGAATAGGTCTTCGACGTCGTCACCGGCTTCGTCGTGCCGTTGACGCTCATAAAGCCTTCGGAGGTCAGTTCCGTCTCATAGCCGCGCAGACCGAAATTGCCGCGCACCGGACGGCCCCCCAGCGTGCTCTTGAAATCGACCTGGGCATAGGCCGCATTGGTGTCTTCGGTGACGCTGTAATCGGCATTGCGCACCCAGTTCACCGTGCGCGTCACGCCGTAATAGTTGAGCGCCTTGTCGAAGTCGGCAATCACCCACGACTGGTCCTTATGGCCGGTGAACAGCTTGTAATAGCTGTTGACCTTGTCGTCCGGACGGCTGCCCCAGGTGCCGTTTTCCCACTCGCCCTTCAGCAGGTCGTCATTGGTGTACTGACGGCCCGAATTCTTGAAGCTGCGATAGGACAGGCCGCCCTTGAAGGTCAGGCTGTCGCTATAGGCATAGACGGCGTTGATCTCGGCATTTTCCAGCTCGGTCGTCTGATAGCTGCTGAAAAAGTCGATTTCGTGGGCGCGGTAGTTGTTCGGGTCGGTCGTGTCCCACTTGTAGGTATTGCGACCGTAGAACGGATCCTGCGTATAGTCGGTGATCAGGCCGCCAAAGGCTTCCATATAGAACTTGTCCGAATAGGGCAGGTCGTAGGTGGACTTTTCCTTGCCGATATGGCCGTTGATATTCAGCGAGTCCGACACCTGCCAGTCGGCGGTCAGGACCGCCTGATCGAAGGTGTTTTCGGCCTTCTGACGGCGGGTTTCGGTAGCGAAGACCGTATTATCGACGTCAGCATAGAGGACGCTGTAGTACGAATCGTACTTGATCGAATTCAGGCTGGGGGCCTTCTGCGCCGAGGCCGGGATGCCCGAATGGGTCATGGCCGTGCCAAGGATGGTCGAGCCGACGCTGGCGCGTTTGGCCAGGTGCAGCTCGTCGCGGTCATTGGTGAATTCGCCGTGCAGCGCATCGAGCGTCAGGGTCAGGTTTTCGACCGGACGCCATTGCAGGGCCGCGGTGATGCCAAGGCGCGTCTGGTCCGAACCCCACACCGACAGACGGTTGCCGCGCTGGAAGACCAGCAGGCCGGCGGTGGCCAGCGCCTGATCGGCAGCGCTCAGCTTGCTGACATTTTCCGCACGCGCCTTCTGATTGCCCGCGCCGTAGGTGTTGTAGCCCTGCTCCTGCGTCTGACGCTCGCCATAGGCGACCGAGATCAGGGCCCCGAACTTGCCGTCGTGATTGTACGACAGCATGGCCGCGCCGCGCTTCTGGAAGTCTTCGGTGTTGGAATTGGTCCCGCCTTGCAGCGAGAAGGCGCCCTTCAGGCCCGGCTTATAGTCGAACGGCTTGGCGGTATAGAGACCGACTGTCCCGGCCATGCCGCCTTCGTCCTGCTCGGCCGAGAAGGACTTTTTCACATCGACCTTGTTGAACAGGTCAGAGGCGAACAGGTTGAAGTCGAAGGCACGGTCGCGCGAGGTCTGACCGCGCGAATCCATCGGCGAATCGACATTGCCCAGCACTTCCATGCCGTTGAGCTGCACGCGGGTGAAGTCCGGCCCCAGACCGCGCAGGGACACGCGACGGCCTTCGCCGCCTTCGCGGTTGATGGCGACGCCCGGCAGGCGTTGCAGCGATTCCGCGAGGTTCAGATCGGGGAATTTGGCCATATCCTCAGCGACGATGACGTCGGAGACGATATCCGAATTGCGCTTCAGGGCGCGCGCCTGACCCAGCGACTTGCGGAAGCCGCGCACGACGACCTCTTGCGCCTCATCGCCCGCCGGCGACACCGTGTTGGTCTCTTCGGTTTGCGCCAAAGCCGGCGCGGCGTGGATAAGCGACAGGGACAGGACACCGAAGGCGGCCCCCGCCAGCAGCGTTTTTTGCGAAACAGACATGAAAACAGCTCCCAAAACCGTCGCAAAGGGGAGGACGCGACGGATTGAGGCGGCCTTAAGTTTTATTTATGAAAATGACTTGTCATACTTAATACAGTTTGATGACACCGCACATCTAACGGTGTTCGCCTGGCTTTTGGCGTCGTTTTGTCATCTGAGCGTGATACGGGCGCTACAGACGCTTTTGACAACTGAAAAAGGGCACGCCCATGACCCGCCATTCGACCCGCCTGCTGATGGCGGCCTTTGCCGCCGCCCTCACCGCCCCGCCCGTCGTCGCGGCGGCGCAATCTCTGGAACCGTCCGCCCCCGCCGGTCTGCACATGAACGACCTTCAGGCGGTGGGCACGCACAACAGCTACAAGATCGCCATTCCGCCGAAGGAACTGGCCCTGATCGCCGCGCGCAATGCCCAGGGGGCGCAGTCGCTCGATTACGGCCACCTGCCTCTGGCGACGCAGCTCGATCTGGGGATGCGTCAGTTGGAGATCGACTTCGTCTATGATCCGGACGGCGGCCGCTACGCCCATCCCCGCCTGCCGCAGATCAGCGGCGAACCCTATGACGGCAGCGATATGGACAGGCCGGGCTTCAAGGTGCTGCACATGCCCGATGTCGATGTGCGCAGCCACTGCCACACCTTCGTCCAGTGCCTAACACAGATCCGCGACTGGTCCGACACCCACCCCGGTCACGTGCCGCTGCTGATCATGATGAACGCCAAGGACGGCCCCCCCAGCCTCGACGGCGGCATCAAGCCGCTCGATTACGACGCGAAGGCCTTTGACGCGCTGGACGCCGAAATCCGCTCGGTCTTCGGGCCTGAGCGCCTGATCACGCCGGATCAGGTGCGCGGCACGCACAAAACCCTGCGCGAAGGGGCGATGGCCGGCGGCTGGCCCGCGCTGGAGGCGGCGCGCGGCAAGGTCTTCTTCGCGCTGGACGAAGGACCGCAAAAGGTGGCCGTTTATATGCGCGGCCATGCCTCGCTGGAGGGCCTGCCTGTCTTCGTCAATTCGGTGTCGGAAGACGCCGACCACGCCGCCTATTTCACCCTCAACGACCCGGTGAAACAGTTTGAGCGTATTCAGGCGGCGGTGAAGGCGGGCTTTATGGTGCGCACCCGTGCCGACGATTCGACAACCGAAGCGCGCCGTAACGATCTTCGCCGTTTCGCCAGGGCGCTGGCCTCCGGTGCCCAGTATATTTCTACCGACTATCCGACGCCGCGCAGTGACTGGAGCCCTTATCAGGTACGGCTGCCCGATGGGATGAGCGCCCGCGCCAACCCGGTGCGCCCGCCTCAAACGCGTCCGTAAGCGGGGGCCGCGGTTACCCTAAGTCAAGTGCGGCCCCACTACACGGAAGGATAGACGTTGCGACGCAGTAATGCCCTATTCTCTATACTATTGTGAACACAATTCTCCGGGGTTTCAGAGACTGGAAACTTCGCCCTAAGGGCATTTATTTCGTTTTTTTAGATCGCCTCAGTTGACTTCACGCGCAAACTGCTGTTTTGGGGAAGGAAAGGTAACAAGGATTCTTGGTTATGGAAGAACAAAACAAGCTGACCGATCTGGTTGTCGATATTGTCACCGCCTATGTCGGTAATAATTCGGTACCCGCGTCTGAATTGCCCGCTCTGATTCACTCGGTGCACAAGGCGCTGGGCGGTTTGACCGGCGAACCGGAAGCAAAGGTCGAAGAAGCCAAGACCCCGGCCGTGTCTATCAAAAAGTCGATCTCGGACGACTACATTATTTGTCTGGAAGACGGTCGCAAGTTCAAGTCGCTGAAGCGTCACCTGCGCACCAAGTACAATATGAGCCCCGAAGAATACCGCGCCAAGTGGAACCTGCCGAAGGATTACCCGATGGTCGCCCCCAACTATGCCGCGGCGCGCTCCAACCTTGCCAAGCAGATGGGCCTCGGGACCGGTGGCCGTCAGGCCGCCCGCAAGCCGCGCAAGGCGTCGTAAGCCTCAGACCACAGACGTTAAAAAAACGGCAGGCCTCAGCGCCTGCCGTTTTTTTTAAGCGTTTTTCGCTCAAGTGGATACCGGTTGAGCGTGAAAAAACGCGACAAAACAGAAATTTAGAGCGCCATCCGACAAAGCGGCGCTATGGCTGCGGGGGGCCGAAATGACGGCGCATCACCCCTTCGATGCCGGACAAGAGCGACCGGCGTTCGGCCTCATTCATCTGACGGCTTTCCGGCGGCAGGTGCGCAAAGGTGTCGGGCTGAGGATCGGCAATGTGCAGGCGGAACATCTCACGCCAGTAGGCGCGGTCGGCCGCGCTCAGACCGGCCATGGCGGCAAGGGCCTGATTGAAGACCACCGCCGGGTCCTCCAGCGGGTTGGCATAGCTGCCCCACCAGAAATTGGCCAGCATACCGAACGGCCCCTCGGTCGTGACCTGATGCCACCAGTAGCGCGGGATAAACAGGACGTCGCCGGGCGCCAGCGTCACGCTCTGCGCGTGCGCGAAGGCCTGTTGCAGGCGCGGATAGGTGTCGAAATCGGGCGTATCGAGGTCGGCAATGCCGATGGGCCGTCCCGAAGGCGTATGGCCTAACGGGCCGATATAGAGGTTGGCGACCTGTTCCGGCGGGAACAGCAGGAAGTGCCGCCGCCCGGCCACCAGACAGGCTAGGTTGAGGTCGTGATCATTATGCAGGGCCGCGCGCGTCGCATTGCCGATCCACAGACGCGGCCCGATCTCCGGCGGCAGCAGGGGCATGGGGTTTTGCGCGGCAAAGTCAGGGGCGTGGTCGCGGGCCGGGGCCGATTGCAGATAAAGACCCGGCGGCATGGGATGACCGCTCAGGCGGATCAGGGTGGCCACCACCTCGGAAAGGGTCTGCTGCGCGCGGCTAAAATTCAGGGCTTCCAGATCAGGCGTGTAACCGAAGCGACCTTTCAGGTGCGCACTGGCCGTCAGCACCCCGGCGGGGCGACCGTTGTCGAGGCCTTGCAGATAGGTCGCCAGCGTCGCGACGCCTTCTTGCGCCCGCTGAACCGCGGGCCAGTGTGCGACCAGCCCGCGCACGACAAAGGGCGCACTCGCCTGCCGGATGCGCGTCCGCATCGTCGTCTCATCGGCGCGCTCGATCGCCTCCACTTCGCGACTCATCCGGTCTCCCATCGTCTTTAATCACAGCTGTTGATGCCTTGCCGGCTGGCGGCTTGGGATTCGCCGTTTGATAGCGCCAAACACCGGCAAAGGGCAGGGTTTACGGCGTAAAATTTCCGCGTCCAGGGTTTAAACGGCAAAACCAATGCGGCAAAAATGTTACATTTCCGAGACAGGCCCCGGCATCGACCACGCACAGGCTTTAATTTAAAATTTTGTTTTTATTTATCTTTCTCAAACCCCGCAAAAACAACCCTGTTTGAAATGACAACGCTGGTCAATATTTTTTAAATCAAATTGTTTTAATCCATTTTCAAAAGCCACCACTTATTATAATCCTATAAATGTCAGCGCTGTCAGGCTTCGGCCTGTAGGTTAATCCCGCGTGTCATGGACGGGCGGGCAATAAAAAAGTGGTTACAGGTTTCGGGAAGCTCATCGACGGGCCAAAGCACACGCAGTGTCGTGTTGCTTTCGCAATTCTGCCTCCCCGGAACCCTTTTTTTGAGATGAAGAGCGGTCAGGGAGGACTTGAATCATGACAGTTAAGTTGAAGCACGGCGTTTCCGCTATGGCGCTTCTGATTTCGGCAGGCATAGCCATGGGCGGTGCGGCTCAGGCGCAAACCGCTGCCAAGGCGGACGAGCCTCAGGAAGTCGTCGTCGTCGGCGCGCGCAAGGCCTTGCAAAGCGCGCAGCAGATCAAGAAGAACGCCGACACGGTCGTTGACTCGATCACAGCCAACGACATCGGGGCCTTCCCGGACAAGTCGGTCGCCGAAGCGCTGCAGCGCGTCGCCGGCATCACCGTCAACCGCTTTGCCGCCACGGGCGACACGGCGCACTTCTCGGCCGAACCGTCGGGCGTGGTGGTGCGCGGCCTGCAACAGGTCCGCTCGGAATTTAACGGCCGCGACATCTTCACCGCCGACTCCAACCGCGGCCTGTCGTGGTCGGACGTCTCGCCGGAACTGATGGGTGGCGTGGACGTCTATAAGAACCAGACCGCGGAGCTGATCGAAGGCGGCATCGCCGGTACGGTCAATCTGCGTACCCGCCTGCCCTTCGATCAGAAGGGTCGCCTGCTGGCGGCGACGGCGGAATACACCTATGGCGACTTAGCCAAAAAGGGTGCGGCCACCTTCTCCGGCATCTATTCCGACCGTTTCGAAACCGACCTCGGCGAATTCGGCGTGATGATCAACGCCGCCCATTCCGAAGTGAACACCAATTCGGAAGGCATCCAGCTCGGTCGTATGGCGGTCGTGCAGGCCCCTGCCATCTGGGGCACCTCGGACAAGCGCTATATCCCGACTAGTATCGCCCTGCGCGACAACGTCTATAACCGCGTGCGCGACGGCATCGCCGCTGCGGCCCAGTGGAAGAGCAACGACGGCAATATTACCGCCACGCTGCAATATAACCAGTCCAAGAAGCGCGAGCAGTGGGAAGAATATGTTTCCACCTCGAACGTCCCCGTGGACGTATGGGCCAAGGATATCGAGTACGTCAACACGGCAACGGGCAATACGGCGGCCTGTAAGGCCGGTACGACCTGCACCTTCGACTCCAATGGCTTCCTGCAGAAGGGCACGCTGCTCAGCACGCCGGACACTTGGTTCGGCCGTGCCGCCCGCACCCCGACGGGCCTCGCCGACAACGATTTCTTCGCCTGCTATAACTGGCAGGCCTGCTACAGCCCCGTGGGATACGGCACGACCTTCAGCACGGGCAGCCGCTACAGCGACAGCGTCAATGACACGCGCGACACCTCGTTTAACCTGAAGTGGCGCATCAACGACAAGCTGACGGCCAATTTCGACATCCAGCACGTCGAAGCGACCCAGACCAATTACGACATCACCGTCGATATGAACACGCAGGCCGATACGACCTGGGATCTGACGGGAGACCTGCCGCAGATCAAAATCGCCAACGGCTCGAACTTCAACATGGCCACCGGCGGGGTCGCCAATCCGCAAAACTACCGTATCCATGACATCATGGACCACGTGACGGATTCGGACGGCACCGAAGACGCCTTCCGCGCCGATGTGCAGTACAGCTTCGATTCGCCTTGGCTCAACATGCTGAAGTTCGGCGTCCGTTACGCCGACCGCGAGCAGACCGTGCGCTGGACCACCTATAACTGGGCCAACGTCACCAATACCTGGAGCGACAACAACACCTACGACAACTACTTCATCACCGGTGCCAACTTCCCGAACAAGAACGCCTATGGCGTGCGCACGCTGGACCCCGACTTCTTCGGCGGCGATCGCACCAATGCCAGCTCGGCCGTCTTCTTCGCCATGGACCTGCTGAAGGACCAGCAAAAGCTGGCCAACACCTTCAACAGCACGGCCTATACGGCGGGCGGCACCAACGCCTGGGTGCCGGTGTGCAAGCGCACCAACCTTGTCGATGGCTGCTTCCGTCCGGCTGAAATCGCCGAAGTGTCCGAAGTCACCAAGGCGGCCTATCTGCAACTGAAGTTCGGTGGCGACGAAGCTCTGCTGTTCGGCAAGTTCCCGGTCACGGGTAATATCGGCGTGCGCTACGTCAAGACCGATAACGAAAGCATCGGCGGCACCAACTTCGGGGCGGGCTCCATTGTCTATGCGACGACGCCGACGAGCGATATTGCTACTACCGTCAACGGTGTAACGACGACACGGACGGTGCTGAACTCCACCTACTTCATCACCCAGGCCGATCGCAACTTTATTGCGGTCAATACCAACCGCGCGCCGAACGTGGCCACGCATGAGCACTGGCTGCCCAGCTTCAACGCCCGTATCGGTATCGCCGACGACTGGTTTATGCGGATTGCGGCTTCGCGCGCCATGTCGCGCCCCGACATCGGCAATCTGAAGGCCTATACGTCGGTGGGCTTCACCATCCCGTCTCAGTCGGAGCTGGTGTGTGGCGTCACCGTCGTCTGTGCCAATAATGCGCTTCCCGTAACCCCGGCCAATGCCAGCAATATCCAGAGCCTGATCCTGACCTACACGGCGGATGCCAACAACCCGTACCTGAAGCCGGTGACGGCGGATCAGTTCGACCTGTCGTTCGAAAACTACTTCTCTTCGACCGGTTCGTTCACCTTCTCGCTGTTCTATAAGCAGTTCCACGACTACATCACGCAGGGCGTTTACTTCCGTAACGTCACCAACAACGGCGTGACGCGCAGCGTGCGCACCCGCGGCCCGATCAATTCGGACGGCGGCGCGATTAAGGGCTGGGAACTGGCCTATAAGCGCTTCTTCGACAACCTGCCTTCTCCGTGGAACGGCCTCGGCATCGACGTCAACTATACCATGCTCAGCAACAAGGGCATCAAGTCGTCGAACGTCGTCGTCAATTCCGGCGATGGCACGGCGGGACAAACGGGTGGCGGCACGTCCGTGGCGGCCAATTCGTTCACCGATCTGCCGCTGGAAGGCCTGTCGGACAAGACCTTCAACCTGGTCGGTATGTACGAAAAGGGTGCCTGGTCGGCGCGTCTGGCCTATAACTGGCGTTCGGAATATCTCGTGACGTCGCAGGACTGCTGTATCGCTCTGCCGATCTGGCAAAAGTCGGCGGGCTATCTCGATGCCCGTCTGGCCTACCGCTTCAACGAGCAGGTCGAAGTGTCGCTGGAGGGCACCAACCTCCTCAACACCCGCACCGAGCTGATGCAGCAGGTCGATGGGGCCACTCAGAGCAGCCCGAACGATACCCGCCTGCTTCTGCCGAATGCCTGGTTCCAGAACGACCGTCGCCTTCAGGCGCAGGTTCGTCTGAAGTTCTAAGCCTGAGCCGTCCGCACCTCTTATCCGGGGTGCGGACGGTGCCTCCCCCTGCGCAGGGGTTTCGGTTTCTGCGCAACCTCTCCCTCCCTAAGTTGCGGAAAAACTTGTCGGGACGCATCACGCAACGGTGGTGCGTCCTGTTTTTATCCGCGTGGGAAGGCTTCGGGAAAGGCAAGGAACAGGCACGAAAGGACGATGTCCGCCGGATGCACTCCGATCGGGTGAGACCCTTTTGGCCGACCTTCTTTTGGGAAAACAGCACCATCAGGCAACCGCCTGGAGACAGGTCTCCATTCACACGGAACGTAACCTGCTTTAAGTGTGGTCGTTGTCTTCAGAAACGGGCAAAACTTCCTAACAAACACGGGTGAGACAGGCATGGCCCCCCTTCGCAATATCACCATACTGGGTGGCGGCACCTCCGGCTGGATGGCGGCGGCGGCGCTGAGCCGGGCCTTCGCGCCGGGCACCTGCACGATCCGCCTGATCGAGTCCGAAGAGATCGGCATTGTCGGCGTCGGCGAAGCCACCCTGCCGCAGGTGCGCAATTTCAACACCTGGCTCGGCCTCGACGAAGCCGAGTTCATGCGGGCCACCAACGCCACCTTCAAGCTGGGGATCGAGTTTCGCGGCTGGGGGGCGTCGCAGAGCTATCACCACCCCTTAGG
>Ga0233424_10003211_pt1 | contig 10745 bp, 11 predicted proteins | sample Watercolumn_Towu_FD_181011 | JGI IMG/M metagenome (GOLD analysis project Ga0233424, IMG submission 181011) | Freshwater microbial communities from Lake Towuti, South Sulawesi, Indonesia - Watercolumn_Towuti2014_125_MG | ecosystem: Environmental > Aquatic > Freshwater > Lake | place: Indonesia... | reverse complement strand
TCGCAGTCATCGGCATTCGCGAGTGCCGCGAAATCCTCAGGATCGATCATCGGAAAGGACAGGACGTTGGTCGGCTTGTCCTTGTGCCGATAGTCGCGGTTGAGCGCCTGCACCTCGTCATCGGTGCCGAAATGCACGCTGACCGAGACGGTGAAGCGGGCTTGCGCCAGCGAACCCTGCGCGCTGACCGCGAGCGCGGCAGAGACGGCGCGCGCGGCAAGCGCTTCCCAGTCGGTGTCGCCGGGCCAGATGGGGTCGATGGAGGTTTCGGTTTCGATCATGGGGTTATCCCGATCCCTTCGTCATTCCCGCGAAAGCAGGAATCCCGCTATCGTTTCAGTCGCTGGCTAGAAGCGGGACCCCCGCCTGCGCGGGGGTGACGGGCAGGAAAGAGCGGGGTTCAGCCTCAGGCATCCTTGCCCTCATAGGCCTCGACGATGCGCCCGACGATCGGGTGGCGCACCACGTCCGCCGCGGTGAAGCGCACGGTGCCGATGCCATGCACGCCCTCGAGCCGCCCGACCGCGTCGGCCAGGCCCGAGGCACCGACGCCACCGGGAAGGTCGACCTGCTTGGGATCGCCGCAGATCACCATCCGGCTGTTCATGCCGAAACGGGTGAGGAACATCTTCATCTTCGCCGGCGTGGTGTTCTGCGCCTCGTCGAGGATGATGAAGCTGTCCGCCAATGTGCGCCCGCGCATGAAGGCGAGCGGTGCGATCTCGATTTCGCCGCTGGCGATGCGCCGCTCGACCTGTTCGGCCGGCAGCGTATCGTAGAGCGCATCGTAGAGCGGGCGAAGATAGGGGTCGACCTTCTCCTTCATGTCGCCGGGCAGGAAGCCCAGCCGCTCGCCCGCCTCGACCGCCGGACGCGACAGGATCAGCCGGTTGACCGTGCCGGTGATCAGTTGGCTCACCGCCTGCGCCACCGCGAGATAGGTCTTGCCGGTGCCCGCCGGACCCAATGCGAAGATCACGTCATCGCGCACCAGCGAGCGCATATACTCGGTCTGCGTTGCCGAGCGCGGCACGATCGTCTTCTTCCGCGTGCGGATCATGATCGCGGGCGGCTCGGCCACTTCGGAGCGCACGATGCCCTCCAGCGTGGGCTCTGCCGACATGGTGATCAGCGCATCGACCGCGCCCTCATCGATATCGAGCCCCTGTTCGATCCTTTTGTGCAGGCCGACCAGCACGTCGCGGGCGCGCGCCGCAGCCTCGGCCTCGCCCTCGATCTGGATGCGGTTGCCGCGCGCCTGGATATAGACGCCCAGCCGGTTCTCGATCGCCACCAGATTTTTGTCGAATTGGCCGAATAGCGGGCCGAGCAATGTCGGCTCGTCGAACTCGACCCCGATCCGCGCCTTGTTGGCGGGTTCGGGCCGGTTGAACGGGAAGTCGCTGCCATAGATCGGCGACAATTGCGTCGATTGCGGGTCGCGCTTGCTGCGGAACTTGCCGTTATCGCCGCCGCGACCGCCGCTGCTGCCCTGTTTGCGCGCCATCAGGCGGCCACCAGTGCCAGCGGCTCGCCCGCCAGGCTATTGGGTCCGGCCGAGACGATCTCGACCTCGATCAGGTCACCGATCTTCGCGCCCTCGTGCGTCACATGCACCGATTGCAGCCAGGGCGACTTGCCGACCAGCTGGCCCGGCTTGCGGCCTGTCCGTTCGAGCAGCACGCTCATGCGCTTGCCGACGGTGCCCGTGTTGAAGGCGTGCTGCTGGGCATTGAGCAGGTCCTGCAGGCGCTGCAGCCGCTCGTCCATGATCTCGGGCGCGATCTGATCCTCCATGTCGGCGGCGGGCGTGCCCGGGCGCGGCGAATATTTGAAGCTGAACGCCTGCGCGTAATTCGTCGCGCGCACGATATCGAGCGTCGCCTGGAAATCCGCCTCGGTTTCGCCGGGAAAGCCGACGATGAAATCGCCCGACATCGCAATATCGGGCTTGGCGGCGCGGATGCGGTCGATCAGCTTGAGATAGCTCGCGGCCGTATGACTGCGATTCATGGCTTTGAGGATGCGGTCGCTGCCCGCCTGCACGGGCAGGTGAAGGTACGGCATCAGCTTGGCGATGTCGCGATGCGCCGCGATCAGCGCGTCGGTCATGTCATTGGGATGGCTGGTGGTATAGCGGATGCGCTCGAGCCCGGACATGTCCGCCAGCGCCTCGATCAGCCCTTCGAGCCCCTTCGCCCGGCCCCGGTCGTCCTCGCCCGTCCAGGCGTTGACGTTCTGGCCGAGCAGCGTGATCTCCTTCACCCCCGCCTCGACCAGCGCGCGCGCCTCGGCCACCAGATCGGCATAGGGCCGGCTGATCTCCGCGCCGCGGGTATAGGGCACCACGCAATAGGTGCAGAACTTGTCGCAGCCTTCCTGCACGGTCAGGAACGCCGAAGGGCGCTGCTGGCGTGCGCGGCCGGGCAGCGCGCCGAACTTGGTCGCCGCCGGCATGTCGGTATCGATCGCGGTCTCGCCCCGCCGCGCCTGCTCTATCAGCTGCGGCAGCCGGTGATAGGCCTGGGGCCCGACGACGATATCGACGCTGCGCGCGCGCTTGGCGATCTCCTCGCCCTCGGCCTGTGCGACGCAGCCTGCGACCGCAATCATCGGCTTGCTGCCATCCTCGCGGCGCAGGCGGCCGATGTCCGAATAGACCCGCGCCACCGCCTTTTCGCGGATATGGCAGGTGTTGAGGATGACGAGATCGGCTTCGTCGCGCGTCTCGGCCTGTGCCATGCCCTGCGCGCTCAGCATCTCGCCCATGCGCTCGCCGTCATAGACGTTCATCTGGCAGCCGAACGAGGTGACGAAATAGCGGCGGGGTGCGTCCCCGGCGGATTCGGGGGCGGGAGCGGGCGGTGTATCGATGCTGTGAGTCATGTATGCCCCCGGCTATACAGCCGGTTCGCGCCCCAAGGAAGCACAAAGCGCCGCGTCGATGCGGCGGCGCGCCTCTGCCGCGATCGCCTTGCGCCCCGGAAAATCGGCGGGACTGAACGGCTCGAGAAAATGCAGCGTCACCCAGAAGCTGCCGCGCCGGGTGAACAGGCGCAGCGCGTTGTTGGGCGCGGTTTCCTCCCCCAGCCAGGCGATGTCATGCGCGTTCGCCCCATAATCGAGATATATCGGCTGGACCAGCACGCCCGGCGGCGGGGGATCGAGCACCTGGAGCAGCGGCGACTTGAATGGCAGCAGCGTGCTGCCATCGGTGGTGGTGCCTTCGGGAAAGATGGTGATCGCCCAGGTCTCGGCGAGCGCATCGCGCAGCTCGTTGATCTGCCCGGCAATGCCGAGCCGGTTGGTGCGCGAGACGAACACGGTGTCGTTGAGCTTGCACAGCCAGCCGATCACCGGCCAGCTCTTGATCCCGTCCTGCGCGACGAAGGCGCTGCCATTGCGCCCGGCGATCACCGGAATGTCGAGCCAGCTCAAATGGTTGGAGATATAGAAGACATCGCGCTTGAGCGGGGTGCCGACCACGCGCACCTTGGCCCCGCACGCCCGGCCGACGCCACGCAGAAACAGCTTGGGCCAGGGATTGGAGAGGCGAAGCGTGCGCCAGACATAATAGAGCGGCACGCAGACGATCAGCATCGCCACGATCAGCAGCACGCGCAAGACGAGCCGGACGCGCCCGATCAGGCCAGGATCGCGCCAGTGCAGATGCGCCATGTCGGGCGTGTTCGGGTATAGCGGCGGCGGAGGCGGGGCGACCGCCGGGCTGGCCTCGCTCATCGGGAGGCTCAATCCTTGCGGTCGAGCGCGACGCCGTACAGTTCCATGCGATGATCGACCAGCCGGTAGCCGAGCCGCTCGGCGATCAGCTTCTGCAGTGCCTCGAGCTCGGGATCGACGAATTCGAGCACCTTGCCGGTCTCGACATCGATCAGATGGTCGTGATGCGCTTCGGGCGCGGCTTCATAGCGCGCGCGGCCATCGCCGAAATCGTGCCGGTCGAGAATGCCGGCTTCCTCGAACAGCCGGACGGTGCGATAGACGGTCGCGATCGAGATGCGCGGATCGATCGCCGAGGCGCGCTCGTGCAGCCGCTCGACATCGGGATGATCATCGGCTTCGGACAGCACGCGCGCGATCACGCGGCGCTGATCGGTGATCCTGAGACCACGATCGGCGCACAGGGCCTCCAGGTCGATTTTCTGGCGCATGCTGCCCCTTTGAAATGCCGTTGCTGGTTGAGGCCGCTCCGTGCAATGCGGTGGCACGGCAACTGGCCAGCGCCGGAGCCCTTGCCCCCGCGCATGCCGCTCAATTTATCGTGCAGCGCCGCAATTGCAACCGCCGCGACGCCGAGCGCCAGCCGCCGGACGATTACTTGGCGGTACGCTTGCCCGGCTTGCGGCCCAGGCCGATCTTCTTGGCGAGCTCGCGGCGCGTCGCAGCATAATTGGGCGCGACCATCGGATAGTCAGCGGGCAAGTTCCAGCGCGCGCGATATTCTTCGGGCGTCATGTTATAGTGTGTCATCAGGTGACGCTTGAGCATCTTGAGTTTCTTGCCGTCCTCCAGACAGACGATATAATCCGGCTTTACCGAGGCGCGCACCGAAACCGCCGGTTCGGGCAGCTCTGCCTCAGGCGCTTCATCGCTGGACGTCAGGCCGTTAAGCGCCCGATGAACATTCTCGATCAATCCAGGAATGTCCGAAACGGACACACTGTTGTTGCTAACATGCGCAGCTACAATATCCGCAGTGAGGGTGATCAGCGTTTCACGCATATCGAGTTCGGTTTCTGACATAATCCTTTTCCTCGGTTCTATTTGCGATTTTGCGACCACTAATCCCGTTGGTCCATTAGAGGAGGGCGATATGCAATAGGGCAGACGCTACGTCAACGCCCTTAATGACACTAGAGAAATGCGCTAGTGGAAGCTAACATTTTACAGGATTTTGTCAATTAAGCTTAGCATAACATCGTTGCGAGGGTCAGAGCATCATAATGACGACTATCCGATCCCTTGTAGTAGTCTTTACGTAATCCGACAGGCTCGAAACCGAATTTTGAGTAAAGCCTGATTGCAGAATTATTCGACCGCATTTCAAGGTGAAGACGTGTGACTCCGGCGGCGCGGGCGTTTTCAAGGACAAGATTCAGCAGCGCGGTGCCTGCGCCGAATTGACGCCAATCCGGGGCTACAGCAATCAGCAACAATTCTTCCTCGTCTGCCACCCGACGCGTCAGCGCAAAACCGATCGGCAGGCCAGATTGATCCATTCTCGTTGCAATTGTCTCTGCCAGAACGACATGGGTGAGGGGCAGCGCGAGCATGGAGCGGGTCTGGCTATGGTTCCACGCCTCGCCGTAAAGCGGATCGAACGCCTGACCCATGACCTGCATGACCGGCCCCAGCGCGTCTTCCGCCGCCAGGCCGCTGATCAGCTGAAAGGCGGGAGCGCCATCGGCATCGAAAGGCAGGCCGCCGCTAGCCATCACACCGGCCTTGCGTCCGCCATGGGTCGGGCATCGGCGCCGCGCCCATAGACCGGATCGGCAGGAAGCGCGCGCGCCGTTGCCGAAAGCAGCATCGCGGACCGGGCATCGGGCCATAACGGCAACGCCGTGCCGAAACCGCGTGCGGCAACGAGGGGCTCGGCCATGCTGCCGGCGACCAGCGCCTGTCGGCAGTGGTTGCGCGCCGCATCGGGCATCATCGAAGCCATCGCCCCCAGCGCTGCGCCGCTCCGATCGAAGCTCTGGACGAAATATTCGCCATGGCCGCCGGTCATCACGACATCGACGCCCTGCGCGCCCTCCTGGCTTGCCAGCGCCATGGCTGCGACCAGATCGTGCGTCGAATACCCGGCCACCGGCACGCCCCAGGCAAGGCCCAGGGCGCGCGCGGCCGCCAAGCCCACCCGTACCCCGGTAAAGCTGCCGGGCCCGCAATTGACCAGAATGGCATCGGCGCGTCCGCGTTCGGGAAGTGCACCGATCATCGGGACCAGCCGCTCGGCATGGCCGCGCCCCAGCATCGCGCGGTCGGATGCGGCCAGCGCAGACCCGCAGAACAGCGCCACCGAACAGGCTTCGGTCGCGGTGTCGATGACGAGCAGGGTTGATGCTTCGGGGGACATGCCCGAAGCGCGCTAGCTGATTGTATTGAACCGGTCAAAACCCGGGCGCGGGCTGCGACCGAAAATCGTCGACGGGTCGCCATAACCCAGCGTCGAGATGAAGTTCGACTTCACATTCGGCTGGTCGGCGAAGAACGCCTTGTCGACCGCATCATTGTCGAAGCCCGACATCGGTCCGGTATCGAGCCCCAGCGCGCGTGCGGCGAGGATGAAATAGGCGCCCTGGAGCGACGAGTTGCGCAGCGCGCTATCGCGGCGGAACTGCTCCTTGCCCTCGCCCGCGAACCAGCTGCGCGCATCGGTATGCGGGAACAGCTCGGGCAGCAGCTCGTGAAATTCGAGGTCCATGCCGATCACGGCGCTGACCGGGGCGGCGAGAATCTTCTTCGCATTGGCCTCCATACAGCACGCCGCGAGCCTCTGCTTCGCCTCGTCCGACACGCACCAGACCATGCGCGCGGGCAGCATGTTGGCCGAAGTCGGCCCCATCTTCATCAGGTCCCAGATGGCATGCAGCTGCTCGGGCGTCACCGGCTGGTCGGTATAGCCATTATAGGTGCGCGCGGTGCGGAACAGCTGGTCGAGCGCGGCATCGTCGAGCGGTGCGGACATAGTAGAGCTTTCTGGGTCTGGGAGGAACAAGCCGTCAGGCGGCGCGGACTTCGGTCACCTCGGGCACGTAATGCTTGAGCAGCGACTCGATGCCGTGCTTGAGCGTCGCGCTCGACGAGGGGCAGCCCGAGCACGCACCCTGCATCTGCAGAAAGACCACGCCCTTGTCGAAGCCGCGATAGACGATGTCGCCGCCGTCATTGGCGACGGCCGGGCGCACGCGCGTCTCGATCAGCTCCTTGATCTGCGCGACGATATCGGCGTCCTCGGGATTGCTCGGCCAGTCGGCATCTTCCGCCGGGACTGCGATGCCCGCAGCGCTCGCTGCGCGGAACAGCGGCATGTCGGCCGAGAAATGGTCGAGCAGCACCGAGAGCACATCGCCCTTCAGGCTGGACCAGTCGGTGCCCGGCCCGGCCGTCACCGAAATGAAGTTGTGGCCGAAGAACACGCCGGTGACATCGCCTAGCGAGAAGATCGCTTCGGCGAGCGGCGAGGCTTCGGCCTCTTCGGGCGAGGCGAAATCGCGGGTGCCCATCTCCATGACCGTGCGTCCGGGCAGGAACTTGAGCGTGGCGGGGTTGGGCGTGGTTTCGGTCTCGATCAGCATGCAGGTTATCTGGTGCAGGCCATGGCCCGGCGCAAGCCCGATTTTGTCTATGCCGGGCCGCCGGGCGGCCTGCCGCATATTCACTGGCCAGTCATCAACGGCCTGCCTATACATCGGCGCATGACCTTTCCCCTTATGCGCTGTGCGCCCGTGGCCGCTGCTCTGGCGGCGCTTTCGCTGGTAATTTCCCCGCCGCTGCTCGCCAATCTGCCGGGCGAACCGGTGGCCAGCGGCAAGGATGCCAATGGCAAGCCGCTGCGCCCGCCCAATCTGGAACCGGGCGAGAAGACCCCCTGGCTGTACGAGCGCAGCGATGTTCCAATCGACAAGGGCTGGACCTTCGGCGAGCTGAGCAACGGCGTACGCTATGCGGTGCGGCGCAACGGCGTGCCGCCCGGCCAGGTCGCGATCCGCGTGCGCATCGATGCCGGGTCGATGATGGAGACCGATGCCGAGCAGGGCTATGCGCACCTGCTCGAACATCTCACCTTCCGCGGCTCCAAATATGTCCCCGATGGCGAGGCGATCCGCATCTGGCAGCGCCAGGGTGCGACCTTCGGCAGCGACAGCAATGCCGAGACCACGCCGACGCACACCGTGTACAAGCTCGACCTCCCCGCCGTGACGCCGACCGCGCTCGACGAGAGCATGAAGATCCTGTCGGGCATGATCCGCGAGCCGGGGCTCACCGCAGATGCCGTCAAGGCCGAGGTGCCGGTGGTGATGGCCGAGCTGCGCGAACGATCGGGCGCGCAGGTCCGGGTCGGCGATGCGACGCGGCACCTGTTCTTTGCCGGGCAGAAGCTCGCCGAACGCTCGCCCATCGGCAAGATCGAGACGCTGAACGCTGCGACATCCGAGGCGGTGCGCGCCTTTCACCAGCGCTGGTACCGGCCCGAGAATACCGTGATCTCGATCGCGGGCGATGTCGATCCGGCCACGCTCGAACAGCTGATCAAGACCTATTATGGCGACTGGAAGGTCGGCGGCAAGCAGGCCCCCTATCCCGGTTTCGGCGAACCCGATCCCAAGCAGCCGGTGGCGCGGACGATTACCGAACCCGGCTTTCCCTATCTCGTCAGCATGGCGATCCTCAGGCCCTGGAAGCCGGTCAACGACACGATCGAATATAACCAGCAGCTCCTGATCGATCTGGTCGCGACCCAGCTGATCAACCGCAGGCTCGAAGGCCGTGCGCGTGCAGGCGGCAGCTTCCTTCAGGCTCAGGTCAACCAGGAGGATGTCAGCCGCTCGGCCGATGGCACTTTCGTCTCGATCGTGCCGATCGGTGACGACTGGCAGGCGGCGCTGACCGACGTGCGCGGCGTGCTCGCCGATGCGACGACGACTCCGCCGACGCCCGAGGAAATCGCGCGCGAGCTCGCCGAGTTCGACGCGGCTCTGGCAGTGCGCGTCGAAAGTGCGGCGACCGAAGCGGGCGCCAAGCAGGCCGACGACATTGTCGGCGCGGTCGATATCCGCGAAGCGATCGCCTCGCCCCAGACCGCGCTCGACGTGTTCCGCGGCATGAAGGAAATGTACACGCCCGAGCGGCTGCTCGAATCGACCAAGCGCCAGTTCAGCGGCGTCACCACCCGCGCGATCCTGGTTTCACCCAAGCCGGTCGACAATGGCGAGGCGCTGCTGACCGCCGCGCTGACCCGCGATGTCAGTGCCGATGCCAGCGCACGCCTCGCCGCCGCCAAGGTGACGTTCGACGATCTGCCCAAGCTGGGCGCGCCGGGCACGGTCGTCGCGACAACCAATCTCCAGCTGCTCGACATCGAGATGGTCGAGCTGTCGAACGGGGTGAAGGCGATCCTCTATCCCAATGACGCCGAAGTCTCGAAGATCATGGTCAAGGTGCGCTTCGGCAACGGCTATCAGGCGTTTCCGGGGGACAAGCCCTCGCTGGTCTGGGCCGGCCAGTCGGCGCTGGTCGCCAGCGGCATCGGCGAGATCGGCCAGGAAGGGCTCGACCGGCTGACCAACGGTCGCCGCATCGGCTTCGGCTTCGAGGTGGAGAACGACGCGTTCGCCTTCTCCGCCGATACCCGCCGCGCCGATCTGGAGGATCAGCTCAGGCTGTTCGCGACCAAGCTGGCCGCGCCGCGCTGGGACGCGAATCCCGTGCGCCGCGCCAAGGCTGGGACCGAGCTCGCCTATCGCAGCTTTTCGATGTCGCCGCAGACGGTACTCGAACGCGACCTCAATTACCTGACCCGCAACCGCGATCCGCGCTGGAAGGTGCCGGGGCCGGAAGATGCGGCGCAGCTGACCCCCGAAGCGTTCCGCGCGACCTGGGAGCCGGTGCTGCAACAGGGGCCGATCGAGGTGCTGCTGTTCGGCGATTTCGACAGGGCCGAAGCGATTGCCGCGCTGGAGAAGACCTTTGGCGCGCTTCCCCCGCGCCAGCCGGTGCCCGTAGTGGCCGGGCCAGACACGGTGCGCTTCCCCGCGCCCAACAGCGAACCGGTCGTCGTCCGCCATGAAGGCGCGCCCGATCAGGCGGCGGCGTTCATCGGCTGGCCGACCGGGGGCGGACTCGCAGGCGTGCAGGAAAGTCGGCAGCTCGAAATCCTGACCGCGATCTTCAACAGTCGGCTGTTCGACCAGCTGCGCGCCCAGGCCGGCGCGAGCTATGCCCCGCAGGTGCTCAACAACTGGCCGATCGCCTTCGACCAGGGCGGCTATGTCGGGGTGATCGGGCAGCTGGCACCGGAAAATGTGGGCAAGTTCTTCGAGATTGCGAACAGCATCGCAGCAGATCTGGCAGCAAAGCCGGTGGACGCCGATGAACTCGCCCGCGCCACCGAACCGCTGCGCCAGTTGGTCTCGCGCGCCAGCACGGGCAACAATTTCTGGCTCAACCAGCTCCAGGGCGCGACGCGCGATCCACGCCGGATCGCGGCACTGCGCACGATCCTGCCCGATTATACCGTCACCACGCCCGAGAAGATGCAGGCGCTGGCCGCCAAATATCTGGTCAAGGACAAGGCCTGGTCGTTCGTGGTGTTGCCCGAGGAAGCCGCTGCTCCCTCGGGGCGATGAGGTTCGCGATCAACTGGTCGGCAGCTCGTCGGGTCCCCGGCCGGGCTCGACGGTATCTGGACCGACCGGATCGATCTCGGGCGGCTGCTGCACCGGGTCCTCCATCGGCGGTTCGGTGACCGGCAGCTCGGGCGGGCTTTGCGGCTCGATGCGGTCGGGGGCGGGGATCTTGGGATCGTCGGGACGTGTGGCCATGAAAAGGCTCCTTTCGCCCGCACCTACGCGTCGCCGATGCAGCGGTTGCGGGCTCGGCATCGCCGAGGATGCGCCCCCTTGCCCTTTGCGGCAACCTTCTTTAGACGCGCACGCTTGATTACCGCGACGCGGGCGTGGCGAAACTGGTAGACGCGCCAGATTTAGGTTCTGGTATCG
>Ga0233424_10003210_pt1 | contig 10745 bp, 9 predicted proteins | sample Watercolumn_Towu_FD_181011 | JGI IMG/M metagenome (GOLD analysis project Ga0233424, IMG submission 181011) | Freshwater microbial communities from Lake Towuti, South Sulawesi, Indonesia - Watercolumn_Towuti2014_125_MG | ecosystem: Environmental > Aquatic > Freshwater > Lake | place: Indonesia... | reverse complement strand
CTCTAAAGGTTTAGAGTGCGAGGACCTTGTTCGTAGGGAGTTTGAAAAACGCGGATTTCAATTTTTTGCGCAACGACTTGAAACGCCTTTTGCAGAGGTGGATTTAGTGTTTATCAAAGAAAAAGTGGTGTATTTCGTTGAAGTTAAAACCTGTGATGAAAGATATGATCTTTCTCAGCGAGTGACCTGTCGGCAAATTCAACGCCTGCAACGAGCTGTTACTTGGTGGGCTGGCAGAGTTTGCAAAGAACCCAGCCTGATCTTGGCTTTTGTGAACCTCCATAAAAATCATGTGATATTAAGGGTTCCAAACGAATTTCTATAGATCCGAAAAAACCTAAAGATCAAATTCTGCAGACCCACTTAAGGAAGATTTTATTAATATTTTTGTTTAAATTTTTCTCAATGTGATCCCATTTTGGGCAAAGTGTTTCATAAAGTGTACACTATTTGAAAAAAAGTAATGATTCCTTCACTTTATCAATTTTTTATTAATAAATTTGCATTTTGTTTCGACAGGGCGACTCTTTAGCTCAAAAGGAATGCACTTTTAACTGGAACGATTCTTTCAAAATGAAACACGCAAGTCTGTTCAATAATAACGAATCCTTTTACGGGAGACTTGCGAATGAGAAGCCGGTTCTTGCTGAAATGTCTTGTTCTTGTGGCCTTGCTAATCAGCGGTGATTTACATGCCGCCACCAAAGAAGTGGGCATTTTTGATTTCGATGGCACCCTCACCCGTGAAAAAAAATCTGAAAAAGGAGCTTTTGTTACTCATTTGGTTCTTTTTAGAGCCGAAGGACGAAGTTCTCCATTGATTCCTATAGCCTCAGGGCCCCGTGAAGTTTTAATTAGTAGTCAAGAATACGAAACAAGAGCCAAAAAGTATCTTTCACACGGAGATGGAGGAAGAGTTTCGATCAGCACAACTTTAACGACGATGGTCAATGGTCAGAAACAATCCATACAACCAGGGGCCTATTTCTTAGATCCAGAAAGAAGCTTTCGATATTATATGGAGTCCGAAGAGCGAGAGCGAAATTATTTGCTTGAAGATGCAAAGGGCGCCTTTGAATCCGGTGGAAATTGGCAAGGTTCAATGCTTCCGATCTTTCAAAAATGGATTGAGAAAAAATATTCAAGTGCAGAAAATCGCAGAAATACCATCGTAGTTATACCAACAATGCGGGGGCATTCACGAGCCGAGTGGGCGGAGCTTTTTCAATTTTGGATTGATGTAGGGGTTCTGCCTAAAAATGCTGATGCTATTGAATTATCAGAGAGTGTCTATGCCTTAGGACGTTCGGAGTTTGACGAATACGGTCCTCGCAATAATTCTGCCGAGCGAAAAGCGGGCTTCATGAAAGAACTCCTTCGTAATTTAAAGCAGAGCGAGCCCGATGTTGGACCTCATCTAATTTTATTTGCAGATGATAGTCAGCCGAATGTGAAAGCCATCAAAGCTCTTTTTATGAGAAGGGCCACCGAAGAGTATATGCCTGCGAAATATGTCTTAATTAATGCGGGCACCGTGAGTCAGTTGAGAGAGCATTTACCCTCTTTAAGAATGATGACCTTCAGCACAGAATTCTTTCGTTGGACAAGTGTGCCTGATTCATTGAAGGCCTCGATGTCACTGGATTTATTCAATGCTCCTATTCAAAGCTATAGGTCAGAGGCTTCTTCTTGCAGAGATCTTCTTCGAGGTGGTTTATGATGAAAATAGGTTTTATCTTTTTACTGATTTTTTCAATCGCTAATCAATCTCATGCCTACAGTTGTTCTGTGGTTATGGATGAGTTTTTTACTCTAAATCGGGGACAGCAAGCTGAATATGTGAAAGCGGTTAAAAAAGCCGGAGGCTTTTTTAAAAATCATTTAAAACTTCCTGAAGTTGAAAAAGAAATGCCCACGGCCACTTCAGAATTTCTGGCTATGTTTCAAAGTGGTCAATCTAAAAGATCTTCGGTGAATTCTGTTTCAGTCCCAGAAAGAAAAATCACTCTTGATTCGATAAAAAGATTTGATCCAGATTCTTATTTCGCGGCAAAAGAAAGGCTTGTCGGTTTGTTTGTTGAAATCGCCACTGGACTGTCTCGAGTCCCGACAAAACTTGAAGTTGCTGAAAGATTGAAAATCTCGGAAAGCGAGGTATCCAGTCTCCTTTTTGGACCAGGTGCTCTTTTTAAAGATATGACTGAAATCTATGATGCCGCTGCAGAAAGATATAGTGGCAAGAAAAACAATCCTCTCGCTCGAGTTTTAAGTCCACGTATTTACAATGAATATAAACTCGAGGCACTTCACAAAGCTTTTATTAAGAGAAAGCGTTTTATTGTCACAACCGCAGCGCCGAACACTCCAGTGCATCTGCCATTCTTTAAATCGCTATTGACCTATGCCAAAAGCAAAGACGCCGAGATCTTTATATTTGTTCCATCACTAGATACTTTTGGATTAGATTCAATTTTATTAGAAACTCCTGGGGTTCATATCATCACCAATACAATCAAGCTTCATCCGCAATTGACTTTGAATAATATCAAAGTGATGTTGAGCCAAAAAAATCCAACGGCTGGGAATGAGTTTTTAGGACAACGTGGAGAGATTCAAGTTCAAACGGGGACCAAATTGCAACTCAAAACAGTAGCCACCGTCGATAATGATGAGAATCCACATTTTGTCATGTCAACCGGTGGAGTGACTATCAACGCATATAGCATTAAGCATGAAATTCAAGATGCGCAAAGGCAAAGGGCCCAGCAAGAACATATTTACTCAGCGGTTTTACTTGAAAAAGATATGATCGAAAACACTGGAAAGGCTCCTGTTTTTGAAGATCAAAAAGGATTTTTTCACTTTCGTCAGTTGCGATATTCAGAAACGCTTAAAGGTTTTGGAGATATCAATAGAATCTATACCGCAGATCGAACTTACTCAACACGAGTGGATGCCATTAACTTTGGGGATATTCATAGCGGCATCACGGACCCGACCTTTTTAGCGACCTTGATTGATTTAATTAAAACAACTCGTCCTAAGAAAATCTTTTTGCACGATCTTCTAGATGGGCGGGCGATCAGTCACCACGATGAAAAAAATCTATTAACTCAGGGGCGAAAGTTTCTTGAAGGTAAATTGGACTTTATGAAAGAATTGCGAGAAGTAGGAGCATTTCTCAATGCCCTCAGAATGGCCTGTGGTGATTGTCAATTGGTGGTCGCAGATGGCTCAAATCACAATCAATGGATCAATCGTTGGATTGACTCTTTTAAATTTGTTGAATCGGCTCACAATCGTTCTCTAGGAACCACTTTGGCCGCGATTCGAAATCAAGGTGAGAATATACTCGAGTATGCTTTGCGAGAGTTGGTTGGTATTGATCGTCCTCAACAACTCACCTTTATTGATTGGGATACGGCTCGTCGATTTGGAATTATTCTAACCATGCATGGAGATAAAGGAGCTAACGGAGCCAAGGGAAGTGATCTTCAGTTTAAGCGAGCAGCTGGGAAAATTTCGAAAGATCATTCTCACACGCCAGCGATTGATGGTCATATGACATCGGTGGGCACTAGTACGGCCAAACGCGTGGGCTATAATGATGATGGCCCTAGCAGTTGGGTGATCACCGCCGAATTGATCTTTGATTCAAGCGATATCTCAGCGGGTGCCAATTGCTGGAGTTTGGGAGACGGATGGGCTCGGCAATTAATTTCATTAACTAAAGGGCAGTGGTACAGCCGAATGAAAGATGAAAAAATCTTTAGCAGCTCGGAATTCTTCTTTAAGGGGTATCCTATGGTGGTTCCGAACACTCCTCAATCGATTGGACTGCTGGTGAATCAGCATTCACATCGAATGAAAGGTGAAAAGCCCGAAAAAAAGAATGGTTTATATCAAGAAATTAGTTCGCCAAGCGCGCTGGGATTTCGTCCTAAATAAGTTGGGGACTTCAGGCCTTAGAAGCTCCCCACTTGGCCGTATTTTTTAGTGTTCTAAAGAAAAGAAAATTTTAAACTCGGTTCCTTTTTCTTCGTCGGTGATGACTTGAAGTCGGCCTTTAAAAAATTTAACTAAAGCCTGGGCTTGCAAAAAACCAATATCTAAATTGCTTTTTCCTGGTTCCGAGCTTTCTAAGCGAGCTTGAATATCTTCATCGTCTAGCTGCCATTGAAGAAGCTGTTCTGGTGTTATGCAGCAAAATGTGCTTTTGAGGCTCATTTGAACTTCATGATCTTGCGCCAAGGCTTCAATTTTTAAAGTGCTCTCATCGGGAATATTTTTGAACATCAGTTGCAGTAAACTTTGAAAAAGACCTGTGGTGAGCAAAGAAGACTCGGCCTGTATCAACGAGCTGTCTTGAGTTTCCCATTGAATTTTGAGACGTCGCTGTTCGATCAGTGATTCAAAGGTTGAAAGCGCTTTTTTTAAGGCTTCCAAAGGGTCCATGGAGGTCAATGTGGGCTTCAAAAGCTTGCGATAATAAAGTTGCAGATTTTTTACTGCGTTCAGTAAGAATCTTTGATGTGCAATGGATTGTTGCAATCGTAAAAGGGGCTTAGCCTGGTTTTCAGTTTTTGAGAATTGCTGGCTAGACATTTCCATAACTAAAAGCGAATTGCTTAAATCATGGGTTAAGGAGCTAATTAAAAGGCCCTTTCTTTGGACTTGCCGCTGAAAAAGAAAGGCTTTTTTTTCAGATTTCTTCAGGTCCAAATAAAGAAAGATCGAAGTAAGCCCTAAAATTAAAACCAAGAAGAGGACAAAATCGAAGAGAGGCACTTCTGTTGCTGTGTTCCAGAAGTGGGGTAGCGACGGCGAAGAAAGGCTTAAAAAAAAGTCGATCAAAAGTAGCTTCCTCTCGAATGAAAGACCAATTAGATTATTTTAGCTTTACGTTTTTTTAAATAACAAGTTTAAAAACTAAAAATTGGCCTTCGATAGGTCTGGATTGTTCCCACAAAACATGTAATATTTGTGCTTTACATTGAACAAGATAAATTGGAGTGCACATGGGTAAGGTTGGCAAATTATTAATTGTCGAAGATAACAGCGATGATGAATTGTTGACAATTCGAGCCTTTCGTAAAGGAAATCTTGGCAACGAGATTGATGTTGTCCGAGATGGCGAAGAGGCTTTAGATTATCTTTTTCGTCGCAATGGTTTTGAGTCAAAAAAGAACGAAAGTCTTCCGGACTTGATTCTTTTAGATTTAAAGATGCCAAAAGTCTCAGGTCTTGAGGTTTTGCAAATTATTAAAAATGATCCTCACTTGAAGGCTCTGCCTGTGGTGGTATTGACCACTTCGAAAGATGATTCAGATCTCAAAAAGGCCTATGAACTTGGCGTCAATTCTTATGTTTTGAAACCGGTTTCGATTATTGAGTTTATTGAAGCTATTCAAAAGCTTGAGATCTACTGGTTCGTTCTGAACCAGAGGCCTCAGCGTGGACAATGAAAACTCACTAAATATTTTGATCATCGAGGATGATGAGAATGATTTTCTTTTAATTAAAAATTTAATTCAAAAATCGGGTTTAAAACATAAAATTAAAATGGTCGCAAATAAAGGTCAGGTCTTATCTTTCTTAGAAGATGTGGATCTTATTATTGCTGACTTTATGCTCGATGGTTATACGATTTTAGAGGTCATTCCTCAAATTGTTGCTATAAAGCCCGACCTACCAATAATTCTTTTTTCTGGAAGACTAGGGGAAGATTTGGCCGTAAAGGCCATGCAAGAAGGGGCCTGGGATTATATTTTAAAAGATAAAATTTCATTGCTGTTGCCCGCGATCGAGAGGGTTGTAAAGTTAGCCGCCGCCCGAAGAGAAGTGCAGATCACTCAATTGCGTCTGAAAGAAGCTGAAAAATTTGAAGCTTTAGGGCATATGGCGGCAGGCGTGGCCCATGATTTTAATAATATTATCACAAATTTTCGAATGAGTATTGATAAGCTAAATTTAGCTTTGCGAGCAAGTCAGAGTTCGCAAATGGAGTCTTATGTCACTCCTTTAGAACTGTCAGCAAAGTTGGGGTCTTATTTAACTCGTCAGTTGATTACATTTTGTAAAGACCAAAAAATAAACTATCAAGTCATTGATTCTGATGAAAGCATTCGTCAACTCGAGCCTTTGTTGCAACAGATGATCGGAAGACGTGGTCAATTGCGTTTAAACCTCGATGCTGAAAAATTTGGAGTTCGTCTTGCTGATGGTCAGTTAGAGCAAGTGATTCTAAATTTAGTTGGTAACGCCAAAGATGCTTTGCTTGGAGAAGGATCTTTCATTGAAGTGGCTACACGAATTCAAAGGGAGAGTGAGGCGGATTGGCTGGTTTTAACGGTCACTGATGATGGCTCGGGTATTCACCCCAGTCATCTTGAAAAAATATTTGTTCCTTTTTTTACCACGAAATCAGGAAAGGGGACGGGGATCGGCCTGCCTATGGTTAAAAAGATCATCGAGGCGGCTCACGGTACGATCGAAGTTGAGAGCCATGTTGGTAAAGGTACAAAATTTCAAATCACCCTACCGGCTGAGGTTATTGTTTTCAAAGACTCTAAAAACAGGGCTCTTAACGAAGCCTCTGAAAAACCAAAAGTTGCAGTTATGGATGACGATGAAATGATTGCTCAAACACTGACTGAAACTTTGCAAAGACTTGGATATGAAGCTCGAAGTTTTGTTCCATCCTTATTCGGAGCTGATCAATTGGTTGAAGAGTCCTTCGATTACAATGTGGTGCTTTTAGATTTAAATATGGGTATCTTGAATGGTTTGGAACTAGCAAAACGAATTCGCAAAAAAAATCCCGATTTAAAGATTATCCTCTTAAGTGGCTATGTTGAGGAGTCTGATCTGAAGGAAATTCAAAAACATAATTTTCACTTTCAAATGAAACCATTTGATTTGATTGAGATTTCGACCTTGCTAAATCAGAAAGTAGGTCAGGTCGTTTGAAAGCATGGTCTAAGTCTTTAGCGGTTAGATTGTTAGTAGCTACATGGATTGTTAGTAGCATTGGAACTTTTGCTTTTACGGCGATTCAAGTCTTTCTTGATTATAATCAATCTGAAGAAAAATTACTAAAGACCTTTGATGTGGTTCAGCTGAGTTATTTGGCACCCATTACAGAGAGTGTTTGGGGGTATGACAATAAATTAATTGAAGCTCAGGTGCTAGGACTTTCCAAATTGGATGGGGTTAGTTTTGTTTCGGTGGTGGACGGCAAAGGTGAAGCCATATCAGAAATTGGAGACAAGAATGTCGAGGGTTCGCTAGAAAAATCTTATGAGTTAGTGAGAGATACTCCTAGTTTTGGGGCGCATACGGTTTTGGGATATCTAAAAGTTCATCTTGATATCTATGAATTGCGCAGAGAGTTTGTTAAAAAAGCGATTCTTATTTTTGCAATACAAGGGTTGAAAGCTTTTTTAGTTTCGACAATTCTATTCTTAGTTTTCAATTCACTTGTCGTTTCGCGAATTGTTAAAAAAATTAAAAGTTTAAGGGCTGAAAACCAGCAGTCATTTCAAGAAGCAACCACCAATGATAAAGATGAGCTTGAGACTCTCATACACACAGTCGAAAGACTGATGCAAGAAAACCAGCGGGCTTTAGAAAAGCTTCGTGAGGTGAATGAACATCTTGAGCAAAGAGTGGCAGAGCGAACCAGTGATTTAGAAGCTTTTTCGTATTCAGTGGCCCATGATTTACGTTCTCCATTGCGATCTGTAAATGGCTTTGCCACCATTTTAATGGATGATTTTTCTCAGAGTTTGCCGACCGAAGCGCAGGCTTATGTTAAACGAATTGTTCAAGCGTCAATACGGATGGGTAATTTAATTGATGATGTTTTGACTATTAGTAAAATTTCAAGAGAAACTATATCACGTCGTGTTTTTAATATCAGCGAAGCCGTAAATGATGTGGTAGAGCAGAAAAGACAGCTTTATCCGAATACAAAGTTTAATATCGAAATTGAAAGTGATCTAAAGCTTAACGCCGATCCAAGAATGGTATTGATTGCACTGGACAATGTCATAGACAACGCCTTTAAATACTCTTCAAAAAAAGATCAGGCTCAGATCTCATTCAAATACGATCGCAATCTGCGAGCTTTTGTTGTCTCTGACAATGGAGTGGGATTTGATATGAAATACGTAGCTAAAATTTTTGGTATTTTTCAGCGTTTACATAGTCACGATGAGTTTCCTGGAACTGGAGTAGGATTAGCTTTTGTCGATCGTATCATACGTAAGCATGGAGGACGCATTTGGGCTGAATCTGTTCTCGAAAAAGGGACACGAATCTTTTTCTCATTTGGAGAAGACTCAATTTGAACTATTTGTTTCAGTATTTCTTGAGGATTGTTTGAGTTTGAAAATTTATTTCTTGACCAATGGCTCACAAATCTTAACCGTATCTTTGAATGTACAATTTTTTAACTGAAAGTCTAGATACTTTGAGCCTAGTTTTAAAGTTTTAAACTTTAGAAATTATGAAAAAAAACCGAATAGTTAGTATATCATTTCGTTGGCGGAGGATATATGAAAGCGACGGTTTTGTTGGTGGATGATGAGGATGAAATTAGAGCCTCAATTGAAGAATTAATAGGTGAAGAGTACTCGTGCCTACATGCTCGAAATGGTCATGAAGCTATATATACTCTAAGTCAACTTTCTGTAGATGTCATAATTACAGATTACAACATGCCTGATCTGGATGGTATGGAGTTGGTGAAAATATTGAATGAACGAAAGAAGCAAACTCCAGTTATTGTGCTAACGGGGCGTGGAAGTATAGAGCTAAATCGGCGAACATTGGCATTTAGTGTCTATGAATATTTAGAAAAACCTTTTCATCCTCAGTTGTTGCGCAATACTTTGCAAGCCTGCTTAAAAACGGGGGCCCTATCAAAAGAAGAAATTGAGGCTAAAGAAGATAATATTTTTTCAAAAGCCTATTATCGAGATTTGAATCTTAAGCTCTCAAAGGACTCCTACAGCTTTATTGAAAGTTATTGTTTGAACCAAGGGATTTCGATAGGGACCTATTTTGAAACCCATATTGCAAAACTTAGAGGGAGCAAATAATCTTGTTGGACAATTTGTTGAGCAATGAAAATTGTTTAGCCGACTTACCTTTGACGATGCTCTTCATCAGTGAAGAGGGGAATCTTCTTTATCAAAATCGCTCTTGGCCCCTAACAAAAGAAGAAGATAATTTGCTAAGTTTGCCGGTTCAACAAACCGATGCAGAATTATTTGATTTTAAAAGCGAAGCCTGGATTTTGAAACTGCAACAAGCCAAAGACGAAGGTGAGATTGCCTTTTTTGAAAAGAGTCATTCGCTCTTTTGCAAAGTTAGAAAAGCCATCTTTAAAGAAAAAATGGGTTTTTGGGTTGTATTTATCGAAGCCGCAATGATGAAAGAAGCTATAAGTAGTGTTCAAGCTGAAGGAATTCAAAGTGCAAAGCTTAAAGAAATGAGCGAAATGGCGGCCGGTATAGCTCACGAAATTAATAATCCTTTAACAGTGATTTACGCTAAAACTCATTTTTTAAAAGAGTTCGCAGGTAAGAATGCACAGATCAATACAGAAATGCTTATGGGACATTTAGATAAGATTCATCAGCATTCGGAAAGAATTTTTAAAATTGTCAGCGGCATGCGTTCTTTTTCGCGCGATGCTCGTCGTGATCCACAACAACCTACAAAAATTGAAAAGTTGGTTCTTGAATCAACGGCTCTTTTAAATGCAAGAATGCAGGTGCTGGGAGTTGAAGTCATTTGCTCTGGGAACATGAGCGAGATTTCGGTGAAGTGTTGGCCTTCGATGCTTATGCAAGTGTTTGTAAATATTATTAAGAATGCGATTGATTCAATTCAGTCACTGCCATTCCCGCAAATTTTTATTGAAATTGAAGAAGCCAATGAAAATGTAAGAATTTGTATTCGTGATAGCGGACCTGGGGTGCCGGTTGATATAGAAAATAAAATTTTTTCTCCCTTCTTTACTACAAAACCGGTGGGCGAGGGGACAGGAATAGGTTTGAGCATCTGTTTAAAAATTATTAAAGATCATTCGGGTCGACTTTATTTAGATCGCAGTAAGTCTGATAGTTGTTTTGTTATTGAATTGCCCATTGTTAAAGAAGTTGTTCATCTAAAAAATGCCTAGTAGTGAGGGTTTATGTTGCATCCAAAAACGAGTCAATATGAGTTGCCAGATTATTCGCAATACAACATCCAGAATGAAATAGATAAATTAAAGAATTTTTTAGAGGCGAACAATCTTTACACCTGTGAAAATTTCTTCTCGCAGATTCGCCCTGGCGACATCATTGACCTTTACACCAATCCGCCAGATTTAAAGCAGCTTTATTGCAATGACGAGTTTAAGCGTCTTTCTTCGTATACGGTGGAGGATCTTAAGACCCAACCATTTACGGCTCTTTTTTGGAGATCGGATGATATTCAAAAAGCTTTGATTCAAAAGGCAACAAAGGTCGCTTTGAATTTAGAACAAGCGGTTCCATGGGATATTGAAAATCACGAATTGATTGAAACACTTCATCCTCAAAAGCGAACTTTTGAAATTGAACTGGGGTGGGTGGCTCCTTGCTTTGATAAAACAACTAAAAAAAGGATCAGCTTTGTCTCATCCTTGAGAGTGAAGCTGATCTTTGAGTGGCCTGAGTTTGTTCCTCCGGCGGTCTAATTTATTGCCATTG
>Ga0233424_10003209_pt1 | contig 10746 bp, 13 predicted proteins | sample Watercolumn_Towu_FD_181011 | JGI IMG/M metagenome (GOLD analysis project Ga0233424, IMG submission 181011) | Freshwater microbial communities from Lake Towuti, South Sulawesi, Indonesia - Watercolumn_Towuti2014_125_MG | ecosystem: Environmental > Aquatic > Freshwater > Lake | place: Indonesia... | reverse complement strand
CCAAAGTTTCCGAACTGATGCACCACATCCTTCCGGGGAAAGCGTCGTACAGCCGCTTCAGAGTTTGGAAATGTTCGAGGGGAAGGTGAACGAGGGGCCGGGCGTCGATCCCGTTGCCGTGGTAGCCGACAAGATGTTGTTTGGCATCGAAGTCGATGGCGTCCACCGTGGTCTTCTTGGCCATGTGCAAGCCCAGCCAGATCGGGGAAGACGGGACGTGCTGCCCCGATTGAACCGACTTCCACATGCCCCAATAAACATGGCAAAGGTGCCGCTCCGCATAATCGACCGCTAACTCAGGGAAGAGTGGCCGGGAGTTCCCGTTTGGCTTTTTCTTTTCACAAAACCCGGTCTGGTAGCTCCGCTTGACGTGAAAAGTGCGGCGGGGCCAGAACTTGATGAACCGTTCCCAGAAAAGGTGGAACTCGGTGGGGTTCAGTTCGGAGCGGCGCATTCCAAAGCCAAGCTGGGCCTCGTCCGAAAGATTGAGTTCGTTTTCATCGGGATGGTACACGTCCACGAAGGAAAGTGAACAAGGGCAGTTGGCCGCTGCGTCGGAAAGATCGAAAGCCGCCTCCCCGACGAGGCTGATCGCCTTTGTCTGCGGGCTGGAAGAATCTGCGGATATTCCTTCCGAAATGTGGGGGCTGCTGGATAGATAAAGTTGAGTCATGGTTCGTGCCTTGGCTCGGTAAAATTCATTTTGCACATGCGGAACGCCGTCTCGACCTTCTGAGGCGGCGTTTTCGTTTGGATCACTCGCTGTTAAGCAGCCGAACGATCCGATGGGCCAGTTCGGGATTGACCGTCCACGCAACGGTCAACCCATCCTCATCCTTGATTTCCTGACCGATACCGTCAGTCTGGTGGACCGAATACGGTGTTCGTGACTCTTGGGTATCCAAATGAGTCGAATAACTTGCAGATTCGGCCCCGATGCCAGCGGTAATCGGGATAGCTCGAATCGGGAAGTGGTTTTGCAAGCTCGCCCTTGAGGGCGGACTCGGACGGCTTGCCGTAGTCTGTCCAAAGGGCGACGTAGAAAAGCCACTTCTGGACTTCGGAGACTCGGACGCCGTAGAGGTATCCGATATGGGCAAGGGAAACGTACTTGTCATCTTCATTTGTCATGGTCATCCTTCTTGTTTCTGTTATTGAAATAGGTCTTGATGTTATCGACCTCCTTGGCCGAGAAAACTCTCTTGCCAGCGATCCTGAGCTTCGGCTCAGGGAGGGTCTGGGAAGATATGGCGTAGGCGATGACGTGGGCCTTTACGCCGACGATCTTCGCCACTTCGTTCAGAATAAATTGAGTCTGTTTCATATGATCCTCCTACTCGTATGTATGCAGCAGCGTTCATTTCTTGATGACAAAAAGAAAAGCCGTGGCCTCGAACGGCGAGGCCACGGCAGAGAAGCCGACTATCAGACTTGTTCGGAACGGCACACTTTCGGAAATCCCAGAACAGAAACCTGCTTCTTGGCTTCCCATTTGTACGGTCGTGACGGCGCTCGGAAGGCTCTACGCCATTCGTCTTCGCTGGGATCATTCACAGTTCCATTCACGCCGCAATTCACGCAGACCACCATCAGGTAAACGTCATGAAGTGCAGTGGAGAAGACAACCCATTCGTGATCGCACGGGTCGGCCTTTCGCCCTTTCAACAGTTTCGCTTTAATTTTTCCGTTTCCCATTTAGTAAAGTGTGTTTCCGACGAGAAATGGCCGTGATTCCAGACAGTGGAATCACGGCTCATTTTCTAGGTCACGACCATAGTTGGCCTCTTCCACGGCACTTCCGTTACGAAGTATCCAGTGACCTCGTTTTGATGGTGCCCGCTGTGGATGTGGCCATTGGGAAAAACCGACCAAATGCGGTTCAGTGGTGTGTTGTTCAATACTGCCGATAGAGCTTCGTCCGCTTCAGAGAGAATGCTGCCCACGGTATCAATCGGGGCAAGCACGTTGCCGGGGCGGTATTGGGCAGTCCATTCTCTAAGTGTCATGTACTCATACAACGAGGGAGCAAACTCAGCGATCCAGTCGAGAGTGTCACTTACAGAGTGATCGACAAGTTCCTCGAACGGCGTTCCGCATTCCCACACATCACCAGTGTCCTCGCTCGGTTCAACCGCCCTGCATTTGATGCCGATGATCTTGTCAACAATGTAGGCAACGTCCTCATTATCAATGTCCTCAAACAAGTGGTGCAGGATCACCAGAGCAATCTCGCAGCGATTCAAAAGGTAGTTTTTCATTTTCACGCTTCTCCAATCAAAAGTGCTGTACCCCCAGCAGCCAGCCTGTAGCCAAGAACGAAATGGCTCGGAAGTGGCCTGGGGGCTTGCTCGACCGCCGAGAGAGGCGGGAGCGGCTTCGGCTGCTCAGGTATCTCAAACAATCAGATGGAGCAGACCAGTTGAGAAGTGGAGGGTGAAGTCGTTGTGCAGTTAATTAACTATAAGAGTCTTCTCATCACCAAAACAAGAGCGATGGCGAAAAAAAGTCCGCAGCTTCGCCAGTTGGTTGCACACCCAACTGGTCTTGAAGCACGATCACGAAGAATGCGAGTCCCGTTCATCGGCGAGGCGTTGGGAACCACGCTGGACAGCTTCAGCGTCAACATCACAGGTTAGGCATCGCCGTCCAAGTCGATGGCATGCTGCTGCGGTCGTGAAGCCGCCGCCGAACGGGTCCACCACTAGATCGCCGGGCTGACTAAAAGCTCGAATGAAGTGCATGGCTTCCTCGATGTTTTGCTGCCAGGCGTGGAAGTCTTTTTCTTTTCCATTCCCTTGCAGTACGTCGTTAATCTGCTTCGGTGAACGGGCTTCTGACTTCGTGAAGATCAGCACCGGCTTGTACTTGTTCACGATGTTCCGATGCCAAACCTTGTCCTGGCCGCCGTTGTGAATGACGGCGATCTGCCAAACGTAAACCAACTCACTCGTCAGCGCCGCCAGAACCTCCGGCAAGAACATCGTCCCGGCGTAAGTCGCCAGCACACCATCCGGTCGAAGCACCCGCTTAGCGAAGCGAGCCAGGTCAACCCAGAGGGGAAGAGCCGCCTTGTCGTAGGGCGGATCGGTCATGATGAGCGGCACGGTCGCCGGTTCGATCAGCAAGTCCCTAAAATCGCTGTGACGGATTTGGATCGAATCATCCGGCAGAATCGGAACCGGAGCGTTGCGGCGATCAGCGGCCTTCTTCGCTCGAACTTGCTTTTCGGCCCTGCGGAGGTCGATCTGTTTCTTGGGTGCCTCGTCACCGAGCAAACCCAAAGCGACTCTCGCTCGATCCGCTTCCTTGTTTGTGGACACGGCGATGCGGGGGAACTTGTAGGTCTTGCCATCGGCTCCCTGTCGTTGCTCGACCTGGGGAATCTCCCCACGCTCTTCCAACTCTTCTCGAACGCTGCTGACCGTCTTGTGGTCCAGTCCACAAGCTCGGCCAATTGCTCGGTCGGTGTTACGGGGATTCGCCTTGAGGAGTCGTTCTGCGGCCTGCCGTTTGCCCGATCTCGTCAACTGCTTGCGGCAGAAATCCAACTCAAACGCCAACTGCTCTCGTTGCTCCGGTGAAACGGCAATTACCTCCGTGGGGCAAGCCACGCCCAATTCCTGGCAGGCCAGTTTCCGAAGACGACCGGCGATAATGCTGCCAGTCTCATCCACGATCACTCGCTGGATCGCTCCGAATGTGGCGATGCTCGCTTTTAGGCTCTCGTATTCCGTATCGCTTGCCGCTGGCACGAGGGAAGTTCTTCGGGATTGCCGCCGAACAGCTTCCCAAATGTCGTCCCAACCGATGCCCTCGATGTCCGGGTGATACGCCTGAATCGCCGCCGTGGGGCGATCTCTTTCGTCGTAGTCGTTACCAGAAATATCAAGGACAACAGGTGGTCCTGGCGAGGCAACCGAAATCTGGTGTTCGCCGGGGCCGAGAGCCTCAGTGATCCGAAACTTCAGCCAGCCTCGGCGGGCCGAGGAAGACAGCGGAGAAGAAATTCCGAGACGGTCGTGCTGGTTCATATGGTTTCTCTGAGAATGAGGGACTGCAATACCCATCACGCCTACCACACCCGACACAGCCGTGGTGGGTGTGTCAGGCGTGGCAAGTGTCAGTTGCTTGCTTGATCGACGAGGACGGAGGTCGGAACGAAGCGATACATCTTTTTGGGTTCGCCGCCGTCACGCTTTCGGGAGAGTTCCAATTTGAATTTTTCCAAGCCTCGGTCGGTTTCGACCACGAAGGACTCGCCCTCGTGATATTTCATCGTGATGCCCAGCCCACGACGACGGCTTTGCTCGGTCGGAAGATCGGCAGAGGGAATAATTGCCTTTTCCAGCCCTTGTTGTTCGACCTGCCGAAGCCACTGCTCGATGTCGAGCCATTCGCCCGGCTTGCTCGCCCCGATGATTCCCAACCCTCGGCGAACCGGATCGTCACTGGTCTTCCGCCGTCCATAATTGGCAAGGAAATCGGCGAAACCGGCGACCTTGAGAATCCCGCCCACGGTCTTCGCCCACGGGCTGAACGGATGCCGAACATCGTGATCCAGCGGCTTTCCGGCAGCTTTCCACCGCTCGATCATCCCCCGAAGCTCAGCAGCAATGCGGTGGCGGTTCTTGGGGAGGAATTCGAGCTTCGGATTCACGATGGGAGAAACTCGATCCGTGGTGTCGCCGGTCGGGACCAACCGGATCGGCAGGGAACGGTTCAGAATGTCTTCGGAAACCGTACCGAAGTTGGTCGAGATGGCCACGACATAATCGTTGCGGATTCGCTGCGGAGCGCCGGTTCCGGTCGAAAACAATTGCGGTCGGGGATCGGTGGCGAATCGCTCAACAAAGGCCGAAGCAATTACCTTGTCGCTTCGATTCAGGCGGGCATTTTCGACAACAATTACTTTGGTGTCGGTGTTGTTGCGGACTGCCCCGGTGAAGGACCGCTCCAGTGCCCAATTGGCTTGGTCGTACGAGATCGACACCAACCCGTGCAGCCCTGCGGCGAAGGCAATCACGGTGTCTTTGCCCGAATGGCTTTTGCTGCCGGTCGCCAAGATGATCGGCTTTCCGCCCGGCCAGTGGTTGTGCAGCATGACCGTCAACGCCGCCGCCACAGCGTTCGTGCGGTCGGCATTCGTCTCGAAGAACATCACGTCCAGGAAGGCGTTGATCGTCTCCAATCCGGCTGCGATTTCCGATTCGCCACCAAAGTAAAGCGAGCGGTCGCCAGGATTCTCGCCGTTCAGCCCGTTGACCGTCAGTGAGAAATCTTCCAAGTACAGGGGAACGTCGGTCACACGATCCACCGTGGGGAAATTCCCCAGAAACGACTCCGACTTGAGCATGGCGTTCAAGTGGCTGGCGTTGATCCGGTTCCCCCTGATCTTCCCTTCCTTCATGACAATGATGTTCACCCGGTCTACGATCACGGGCTGAAGGTCGGTGCCCTTCGTAATCGGAACCGGGTTTACGGCTCCCGTGTACAAGATCAGCCCCCCTTCGCTGGAGCGGAAGAGTTGCCCGGTACGAGCCAAACGCTCTCCCAGCCCTTCGTAGTTCAGCTTGGCGGGCTGGTCTTCGTGCCAAAGAAACTCGTCATTCGGTTCGGTCGTTTCGGCTTCGATCACGGTGGTCACGGCGGCTTCGGTTTGCATATTATGGAACATAATGATCCTCCTCGTTGAGCGGATTATACCACAGGAATACAGCGCTGTAAACTTGCAGGAATTGACAAGTATTTCGTCGCAAGCTAAGCTACAAGGCAGACATATTACCAAGACGAGGAGAATCCCGGTGGAAACCGAAAACGACAAACGCCTCTCCGACGTGATCCGGGACGTAATCCGAACCATCCCTTCCCAGGAACTCCCCTACGCCAAACCCGCACGGGTTCTGCCTGGCGTGGAAAAGGCCGGATTTGAGATCACGCCGTCCGTTCGAGCCACGGTCAGCAAGATTCTCAAGAAGATGAAGGATGCCGAAAAACCTCAGGTAAATCGGGGAAATATCGTCGCATTTCCTGAATCGAACCTTCCTCATCTTGTTGCTGACCGCACTGAACTCGCCCTTAAATTGGTCGAAGCCTGCGGCGGCGATTGCTCCCTGGCGAAAGCCGAAATTGACCGTTTGGCGAGGATCGCCAAGGTGGTCAAGGACGCCTGATCCCGCCTCTCTCTGGTACTGTCCAACTTAGAAATGCAGCCCCTGGCCGTAGCTCGGCGAGGGGCTTTTTTGTTTCCGTCTCAAGAATTTCTCCGGTTCGTTTTTACACTCGAAAAGTTTCGTCGTATTATCATGATAGAAGCTTGAAACGAACCACAATTTGCAAATTCAAGGCATATATTCCATGAGTACAGAGAGAGAAGAAGCAGAAGTCCAGCCAGTTGAAATCACCCCGCTGCTCACCTGCCCCATGTGCGGGTCAAGCCGGTTTGAGGTTCAGTTTCAGGTGGACGGTCAACTCCGAACGGAGTTTCCCCGTGGTGATGGTTTTGCGTGTGCCCGCTGCCAGCGAGTCCTCACGGATGAAGAAGGGCGGCCAGCAACTACGCCGGAGGGAATCGTTGCCCTGATTGATAGCGTCGTTCCCGACCAAGAGCATCGGGAACGAATTGCCTTCTGGAAATGGAAGGCCGAGGTCATGAGCCGAGTCTTGGCTCATCCCGCCTTGCAGGAGGGAGCCGATCCTGCGGTCTACTTTGACCTCGACTCACCGACGCTGAAGGAGGATTTCGAGGCTGGGAAGACTGTGGACCAGGTCTTCAACGAGGTTGATGAACGATTCAACGAATGGGGCTGGTAGGGGGAAGCGTGTTCTTTTTTGGAGCGACACCAATGCAATACGACAAAGTCGAACTTACTGTCAAAGATATACGAGACAGTCGAAACAATTTTAATTTTAAGCCACCGTATCAGAGGCGGTCGGGTGTCTGGACCATGCCAAGGCGAAAACGGCTCATCCTCAGCATCCTCCGAGGCTTCGACATTCCGAAGTTCTACATCCACGAGAACAGTGGCCGGTGGGATTTCGTTGACGGGAATCAGCGAACGAACACGATCCTCGATTTTCTTGACGACGAGTTCGTGACCAACACTACAGAAATGCCAGGGGTCCATCGCCGAAAATTCTCCAAGTTGCAAGCAGAGGATCAGGCAAGGTTTCTCGATCATCGGCTGGATTTCGTTTTCTGTCGGGACTGCGGGATTGAGGAAGTTCGGGAGATGTTTCTTCTTCATCAATCAGGGCTTCCGCTGAACTCTGCCGAGAAGCGAAATGCTATCCCCGGTTGGCTTCACGAAGAGATGAATCGAGTTTGCGATCACAAGTATTTCGGCCTGCTGACTACGGCGAACAATCGCTTTCAGCATCAGACGCTTGCCGTGCGGACGTTTGCCCTTGAGCTATTCGAGCAGCCCCGAACCGTAGGTGATGCAGGGGCTACACGACTCCTCAAGGATTACAGCGTTGCGAGTGAGAGAGCAACTGATGCTCTCGGTCGCCAGCAACATGTCTTTGATTTGATGTTTGCAGCCTTTCAACAAAAGGCAGGCGTAAACTTGATGATCGAAAACAGTGTGGCGCTTTACTGGACGTTTCGGCAGATGAAGGAGAGTGCGAAGATACTGGTGACATACTTCGGGGATTACTTCCTCGATTTCGAGGAGCGAAGGCGAATTGCACGACGCCGTCAGAGCCAGGGCGACCAAGAGCTTAACTCCGTGGTTATCGGCATGACGGGACGGTTCTCGGTGCGTAGTCGGTTCGACTTCATCGGCGACTTCTTCCAAAAGGATTTCGAGTCCTACTTGCTGCGTCGAGGGATTGCCCTCAGCAGTTGTCCGCAAGGGAGTGAATCGGCAACGGGCAATATGCAGGCCGTCCCGAAGACGGCGAAGGAATAATCAGACCGGAACCACTGGCCAACTCGTCCCAAGAGGCGAGATGCACCGCAAGGTGAGGCCCACGCTGCGGCAGGCGTGTCATAAGGACCAATGGGGTGCTTGGCCCCGCCATTCTCCGGCACGACGCTGGAGGCCATTGCAAGGGAGGCTGGATCATGCTCCGGCCAAACGCTCGTCAGGAAAACAACCTGTTGTTTCCCTTGCAGTGAGCGTTCAATGTCTACCAATCCATCTCCTCCTCCGCAGTCTGCCCCGGAACCTCAAATCGCCACTGGCTTTGATTTCGAGCCGTTGCCCACTGGCAACGTGCTGATCGAGTTCTTCGCCGACGACGGCACGACGTTCAACACACAAGTCATCACCTGGGAATGTCTCATCCGTATTCCGGTTGTAGTCCATGCCACGATCCTACTCGTGGAGAAGGGCAAGGATGCGGCGTTGGCCTTCTTGGACGGCGTGACCGTCAGGGAGGATGGACAATGACCGCACACAACCTCCAAGCGCCTGCCGAAGTTCTGGACCGCTATGTGCAGGAAAAGCTCAAGCTGGAAAAGTTCTACGACATGGTCGTGAACTATTTCCGGTGCAAGTGCCTGGACAAGACCAACCTCGAACGCCGCCCTCCCGTGGCGCTGTGCCTTCGTGACGCCGACCATATTTTCACTATCAAGCCGGGCTTCAAGAAGCCACGAAAGCACTTCCATGTGGACGGCAGTGTGACCGTTGAGGAATACGGTCAGATGCAGTTCGAGACGGTCTACATCGAGTGCGTGAGCGTTACCGAGATGCCGCCCCAGAACGGTAGGCCGGTGTTGAAGCACCAAAAAGCCTGCAAGCTGCGGCTCAATGAGGCAGGGGGACTCACCTGGTCGGGTACATGGTATCCCCGCTTTGCACCCATCGCCGTCCACGAATTCGTCAACACGGTGAAGGGCTTCATTCTGTTCCCGTGGCAAATCTTCGAGCGATCGAAAGATCACTGCTGCTGCTGCCGAAAGCCGTTGACGGATGGGACTAGCCGTTCACGAGGGATCGGGCCGGAGTGTTTGCAAAATGCCGCTCTCTGCTTCGGAGAGCCGATGAAGTGAGCGAGTATCTATCAGGCGAACTTCGTCAGGAATGGCCGGTTGTTGAAGTTTTCTGATCTAAAGAGCCAGGAAAACAAAATGAAACCCACAAAGAACCTCAACACCCTGAACCGGCGATATTCCCGGCTGGGCGTGACGGTCACGAAGTCGGTCGTCACCACTGAAGGGCACCTGATTGCAGACGGATTCCGCTGCTGTAAATGCGGGACGGAATTCTTCCCCGACGCCTTGCGAGTTCGGAATCGTCACCGTTGCCCGAACGGGTGCAAACTTACTCGGCGAAAGCCAGGAGGAAGTGAGGAATGAGCAACAATCAACGATCACCAGCCGTCGAAGAACTTTGCCGCCACTGCACCACGTTGCCGCCCGGCCCGGTTGCCGACGAGCTTGCTCTCCGCCGACTTCTCGCCGACGCATGGGACGATCTCGTTCGTGACGACGGCGGCATGGAACCCTACAAGCTGCTCCGGCCATTGGAGGCCGTTAGCTGGACGCCGCCCGTCCTGAGTTTAGTGATCGAGCGGCACGGGGGCTTGGCGGTGGGAGGAACCAGGGCCAAACGGCAGCACTGGCATGTCGATGTCGAATTGGGGACCGCCACCTTGGGGAAGATTGGGTGGAGGCAGGATCGTCCCCAGCAAGAAGGATTCCCTGTCAAAAAAGCTGCCGCCGAAATCACGGAGGCAATTCGCAACGGTCAAAAGCATGACCGGGTTCAGTGGGACGGTCCCAAAAAGGTGAAGTTGATGACGACCAAGCTGTTCCCCGAAGGTTCGGGCTACCGCAGGACTGTGGAGGGGCAACGGAAACGGTTTCGCTCCTATGTGGCTGCGTCCCTGATCGCCGATGGTTGGAAGCGGTTGGGCAACGATCATTTCGAGAGGTCAAGCAAAGGAACGGGGAGTTGAGCGATGAACGCATACGCAGATATTTCGGTGGAAAATGGCGATTACCGCTCGTGGGACCATATCTGGGTCTTGGACGACTTGTTCAGCGTGATTCTCAATCACTGCGATGATGTAGCGACTACGACAACTAAAGACGGCTTCTCGATGGAATTCATCAGGGGCGGCATGAGCTTGTGCGCTCTGGTCCATTTCGAGGACAGGCCCAGAACATTATTCGTGAACGTGTCGATCTGTCGGGAACTGTGGTACGCCCTGTTCGGGATCGCTCATCAGCATGATCTTGAGTTCGCCGAGTTTGATGATTCGTTGGCGAGCGAGGCTGAGATGGACGAACGTGGTGCAACTTGAAGCTCGTGACCTCGCTATGGGTAGGAAACCTTTCCAGCCGCCTGACAGCCAATTCCTCGGCCAGTGGGATTCAGATAGAATAGCTGCTGTGCCGGGGGGTATTTTCTTGTAGCCGCTTCGCAAATCTCGCTGGTTTTCTGCCCTCGAAGGACGACGGCTCGACCCCTTCAGGCAATTTCGACCCGCACCCAATGCGGGCAGGGAAATTGTCTGGAAGGTGTCAACGATGCCAAACAACACGTCCTCCTCCGATCTCCTCACCCCCGAAGAACTCAAAATCTGGCGACGAATCACAGACGAGCAATACGAGGAACTGCTCAGACGGGGGTTGCCGTTCATCCAGACGAAAAGCGGTGTCCGCCACTTCAAGAACGAAGTGGACTTCTGGTTCGGTGCCGTTCCGCCCGGCGCTCCCAAGTGGGTCACTGGCGAGCGAATTTCTGACACGATCCGAGTGTGGCAACCAAGCTATAAGCAGCTTACTGGCTTTCT
>Ga0233424_10003206_pt1 | contig 10754 bp, 14 predicted proteins | sample Watercolumn_Towu_FD_181011 | JGI IMG/M metagenome (GOLD analysis project Ga0233424, IMG submission 181011) | Freshwater microbial communities from Lake Towuti, South Sulawesi, Indonesia - Watercolumn_Towuti2014_125_MG | ecosystem: Environmental > Aquatic > Freshwater > Lake | place: Indonesia... | reverse complement strand
ATGACATTCCGACTTTCGTGCTCCTGTCGGCGCAAGCCGCGCGCGCGGAGCTTTTTCTTGATAGAGTCGGCTCGCCGCTGAAGACGGCGCTAGATCGGACGCCTTCATGATGGCGTCGGCCGACTTCGATCAATGCGCCTTTGCCCGCGCGTTGCTTGATCCCGAACTGCCGGCGCCGACAGGGCTTGAAGCGCGCCACGGCCTTCCGCCGGAGCGGCGCTTCGCCGTCTATCGCAACAATGTGTGCGTCGGACTGGTCGACGCGCTGGCGGAGCGCTTTCCCGTCTGCCGACAACTGGTCGGCGATGAGTTTTTTCGCGCCATGGCGCGGCGCTATGCGCGCGAATTTCCTCCACGCACGCCGATGCTCTTTGAATATGGGGACGGGTTTGCGACATTCGTCGCGAACTTCGAGCCAGCGCGCGAACTTCCTTATCTTCCCGATGTCGCGCGGCTCGAATATGCCGTCGGCGTGGCCTATCACGCCGAAAATGCAACGCCGTTGGCGACGGATGTCATCCGCGCCCTTCCTCTGGATCGGCTCGAGGAAGCGACCGCGACCTGGCATCCCTCGATGCATGTCGTCGCGTCGAACTATCCGATCGTTTCGATCTGGCGACGGCATATGTCGCATGAACCTATGACGCCGCTGGCGTTGGACCGAGGCGAAGAGGCGCTCGTCGTCCGCCCCGAACTGGCGGTCGTCGTCGCGCTTCTCCCGGCCGGCGGGACGGCCTTCGTGGATGCGCTTAAGGCAGGACGAATATTCGAGCAGGCCGTGACGGCGGCGATTGGCGTAGCGGGGGATTTCGACCTGACGGCCTGTTTGCAGGCGCTGTTTCTGGCGGAGGCGTTCACCGCCATCAGCGTCTCGGGCTGAACGACAAATCGCGTCGGGACGCGGCTCGATCATAGTGGAGCTTGAGGCGTTATGAATATCATGACAACCGCCGCGCGCTGGCTGGATGCGATCCCCTATGCGCTGATCGCGCTTTTTCTGCGGATCATCGCCGCTCATCCTTTCTTCGTCTCCGGCCAAACGAAAATCGACGGACCGACGGTCGGCGGCGAGATTTTGGGCCTCGATCTGTCGTTCCAAATCCCGACGTCGATCCGCGACTCGACCTTCGCCCTGTTCGCCGATGAATATAGACTGCCGTTGATTTCGCCGACGCTTGCCGCCTATGCGGCGAGCGCTATCGAATTCACCCTGCCGCTGCTGCTCGTCATTGGGCTGTTGACGCGCCTGTCGGCCTTCGGCCTCTTGATGATGACCATGGTCATCCAGATTTTCGTCTTTCCCGACGCATGGTGGACGGTCCATGCTTATTGGGCGGCGATTCTCATCGTGCTGATCGCGCGCGGACCCGGCGCGATCTCCCTCGATCATCTGCTGTTTCGCCGCTGGTCGGCATAGACGCCGGCCCCACGAAAAGGGCCGGCAACCCGCCTGCCGCCGGCGATCAAGGCCTCACGGTTCATCGACATAGACGACGACGCCGGTCTGCTGGGGCGCGGTATGCGCATGCGCGAGGCCAATGCCGACGCCGAAGAAGATGATTGAACCGATGATCGCGCCGACGAACGTGCTGCTGAACTTCGACATAATGTCCTCCTGTCGTTTGGTGAAAGGACATTAGCGGTTGGGCCTCCGAGCGAATGTGCGTCCCCGCACGCGCTGCGATCTTGCGTCAATGCGCCCGGCGGGAGCGCCTCGCCAATTTGTCTTCACACGAAGCAGAACCTGTCTCAGTGGCGGTCCAGCCACACGCCGAGGACCGCCCCGCCGATGGCGCCGGCGAGCGAACAGATGAATCCGGCTGGAAGGCCTGCGGCGGCGACCCCCAAACCCGCGGCGAGCGCCGCGCCGATTCCGGCGAAGGCGATGGGAGTCGTGCCCTGCACGTCAGAGGTCCTGGCATAGGCTTTCGCTGCTTTCCGCGTCCTGGACATTTTATGATCCTCGCTTGCGCCCAGGCTTTTCGCCTGGTCGCTTGCAAGAGCAGATAGGACGCGGCGCGCCAAAGAGGCGTGTCCGCCGACGTGGCGCGCCTGTTAATTTCATAGGGATTTGCAGAGCTTGACGGCGAGCCGCCGAGCGTATCGCCGAGCTGTGGATCAGGCCGCGTTGAGGCGGAAATGCCAAGACGCAGATGCGGTGATCGGTTCAAAAAAGCGTGGGGCGCGCTTTGCGCAAAAAACCGGCATCCACTGTTTCGTGAACCGCGCGCCATGGCGCGATGGCCGCGTCGTTTTATTCGCTGACTGCGCGGACTTTTTCCTGACCGTCGCGATCTTTCTGCATCAGTCGAATCAGCAAAGGCGGGTTCGCCCCCGACGGAAGACCGCCGGGGGCGCAGATAGGGTCAGGCCGCGATCTGCAGCTGATCGGCCGACGATTTGCCGCTGCGCCTGTCGACGGCGATTTCGTAAGTGACCTTCTGGCCTTCGGCGAGGCCAGAGAGGCCGGCGCGCTCAACCGCGCTGATATGAACGAAGACGTCCGGGCCGCCGGACTCCGGCTGGATGAAGCCAAAGCCCTTCTGGGCGTTGAACCATTTTACGGTGCCTGTCTGCATGACATGTCCTTTCAAGAACAAGCTTTTTGCGCCCGCACGACTTGCGCGGCACTTGAGGATCGAAGTTCTGGAGAGGAAGTCAGAAGCCGACGCGCCAAGGGAGCGAAAGCAAGATCATTCGGCCGAAACTCGATGGGCGATACTTAGCCTCTATGGCCAAAAAAACAAGCTGTGGCGCGTGCGCAGCGAAATCAACGCCGTTGCGCTTGCCGACTGTCGAATCATGACCGCCGCCGCGGCGGCTATGCGATGGACGGCCTGGTTTTCTGATGTGCTTGGAGATAGGCCGTCACAAGCGTGATGAGTTCTCATTGCAGGCGCGCTCTCACGGGCGCCGCCGCATGTTCCTTGAGCATGGCTTGCACCGGCCCGATCAGGGCGCCGAGCGCGATCGTGGCGACCATGGCGGGATCGTCGATACGCGCGTCAGGCGCGCTGGCCAGCATGGCGGCGACCGCCGCGGCGATGCGGGCGCGCATGCGCGCGGCGAGCGCGGCGCCGCCCCACTCTTCCGCGACGGCATAGAGCGCTATCGCCTCCTTGGGGTTGCGAAGCTTGGCGTCAAGAAATGAAAGGACGAAAGCTGAAGCCATCTGAGACAATGGCTTGCCCCGATGCTCCTGGCAGCCGCGCTCCACGGCGGCGGCGACGCCCGCCAAATGCTGTTCAAGAACGGCGGCGAGCAGCGCGTCCCGGTTGGGATAATATTGATAGAGGCTGCCGACCGACGCGCCCGCCCGCCCGGCGATGCGGGTCGTCGTGCAGCGGCTCAGGCCTTCCTGGATCAAAACCTGAATGGTCGCGACGCGCAGCGCTTCAACGGTGACGACCGAGCGCGCCTGAACCGGAGATTTTCGGGGCTTTAGAGTTGTTGCGACTGCGCTCATCAAATGCGAATTCAGAAAGTGAAGGATGCTTCATATATTCGGCCGAGCGCATTGAAACAAGGACCGACGCAATGGCGACCACATTCACCCTCGGCGACCGCGCCGTGAAACGCCTCGGCTACGGCGCGATGCAGCTCGCTGGGCCCGTCGCCTTTGGTCCGCCGAAAGATCATGCTGCGGCGCTGGCCGTGCTGCGCGAAGCGGTCGCCTCCGGGGTGAACCATATCGACACCAGCGACTACTACGGCCCCCATGTCGCCAACCGACTGATCCGCGAGGCGCTGCATCCCTATCCGGACGATCTCGTCATCGTCACCAAAATCGGCGCGCGGCGCGGCCCAGACGGTTCATGGCTGCCAGCTTTCTCCCGCGAGGAACTCACGCAGGCGGTACATGACAATCTGCGCAATCTCGGTCTCAATGCGCTCGAAGTCGTCAATCTGCGACTCATGTTCAGCGCGCACGGCCCCGCGGAAGGCTCGATCGAAGCGCCGCTCGCCGCGCTCGCGGCGCTACAGCGCCAAGGCCTGATCCGCCACATCGGCCTCAGCAATGTCACGCCCGCTCAAATCGTCGAAGGACGTGGCGTCTGCGAGATCGTTTGCGTACAGAACCACTATAATCTCGCGCATCGCACCGACGATTCTCTCATCGACGAACTCGCCGGCGCCGGCGTCGCCTATGTGCCGTTCTTTCCGCTTGGCGGTTTCACGCGGCTGCAATCCTCGATCCTCTCCGATGTCGCGCGGCGCCTCCATGCTTCGCCAATGCAGGTCGCCCTCGCGTGGCTGCTGCGTCGGGCGCCCAACATCCTGGCGATCCCCGGCACGGCGTCGCTCGCGCATTTGAGAGAGAATCTCATGGCGAGCGAACTCGATCTGCCGGACGATGCGATGGCTATGCTCAATGGCGTTGCAGAAAACCTCGGTTCGTCCGAATGAGCGATCGTTGATCTCGGCAGGATGCCGACAGCGCTCCTCTTACCCTAGCCAGCCGCTAATGCTCTCAGGTTTCGCTGTTCGCTCGACGAAGGAAGAAATCTCTGTCACTGACGATTAAGACGATGGACAGGATCGACAGCAGGATGGTTTGAATTATTTTGCTGTCGGGATGAGTAGCGAACAATTCGTTGAAGCTCCCAGCGGTGACATGAAAGGCGATCGCGATAAGAATATTTCTACATGTCTTATAGTACAGCCAATTCATCAATATTACAAAGGGAATGAGGCTCAGCGAGAAGTTCAGGCTATATAGCAGACCACCAGACGCCGCCGATCAGCGTGAGGCGGCAATCACGCGACGCCTCGATAAAATGACGCGCGGGATCGAGCGTCTCGAGCGAGATGTGTCAATCGGCAATGAAGCGCAGGCGCTCTTTATCCGCGCCTGGCTCACCGCGACGCCGCCACTCCCCGGAGAGGCGCAGGCCGCAGCCCGGGCGAAAGCAAAAGAAAGATACGAGGCTTTCGTCCAAGCGTTAGGACGAAGGCTGGCGAAAGGACAGCGTTTCGCCAAAGAGGTGTCGCAAGATATCGACACAACGAGATCGGAGACATCTGAGCCATAGGTCCGCTTGGCGCCAGGAGCAGACATTCTCAAAAGGTTCCATATGTTGATGCATATGGACCCGCCCCGATTGCAATGGCTTTGACAGGCTCTGGCTTTCGGTCACAACTGTGAGAGGGTACCTATTCACAAGTCAGCAATTGCTCAGATCGCCCGAGGGCGAAGGGGAGGCTTCAATTGAGCATATCGGGAAAAATAGCCCGGCTGGCCTTACGCCTTGCGGTTGTGATGTCGGTGGTGACGGTCGTCAGCGTTCCTGCGGCGGCGCAGACGGTCGAAAAGCGCGGCCGCGCCGGCGAGGGCGAGACGCACCTCGTCCTCACCTATAAGGCGCCGATAGAGAAGCGGGTCGCGTTTCGCAAATATATGGAGAGCTCCGGCGTCGCGCAGTTCGAGGGATGGAGGAACAAGGGGGTTTTCACCGGCTACAAAATTTTGTTTGCGACGCAGGTCAACGAACAATTACCCGACATGTGGGTGATAATCGATTTTGCCAAGTTCGACGACGTCGCCAAATGGCACTCGATTCAGCGCGACTATCCAGGTGGCCTCGCGCCGGAAGGCATTGCTTTGGGAGCTCCCAAGACTGACATCTACACTGACCTCGTTTGGCAGGGCGGCATAGCCAAGGCTGACCAGTCCAAGTCGCTGTACATAATCATCCCTTACATCTCGTTAGTCGCCAGCGAAAAATACGCGGACTTCGTCAACAAATATGTTGTCCCGCAACTGACCGGCTGGGCCGAGTCAGGCCTGATGCCGTCTTACGCCATTTATTTGAACCAGAACCCGACCAATGCGCCGTGGCATTCACTCCTGCTGCTCGAATATGATGGGATCCGCGGCATTGCGCTTCGCGACTCGCTCAAGGAAAAGATCCGCGGCAGGCTCGCTAACGATCCTGGATACAAACAATATAGCGAGATCAAGACGACGATTCGAAAAGAGCTCGAGCCCGCCACTTTTGAAGTGATCTTACCAAAATAAAAATAGGAGTGTGATCAAGTGTTCGAAATCGGCCGGCTTCTCATTAGGGTCGGCTAATTCATATTCCGTCCGCCGCTCAAAAATGCGTCGGGACTCGCGCCCTAATCGGATCCCCCCGCCACGCCCCGGGACAATATCTTGTCAACCAGGGCTGCCGTGAAGTGTTGGACTAAATTGTAGAAAATGATCGGCAACATGACGCCTGGGTGATCGGAGAACTCAAGCGACGCCATTACAAGGCCTGCGCCATTGTTATTCATGCCGAGGCCGAACATCAATGACGCCATTTCAGCGCGACCAGCACGGAAGACGCGCGCCAACATGTACCCCGCGCCGAACATCACGAAACACAACAAGATCACGATGATCAGCATCACAGCGACGAAATCGAGATCAGGCTGAGAAATGACTCCCGGCAAGGTAAGCGACGCATTTGAATAGTTCAGCAACGCTAAAATAATGAAATTGGCGAGCTTCAGGTATGGCGAAATCAACGCCGAACGTTTTTCTCCCAATACGCGGTGTGTCAGCATGCCTACCAAGGACGGCAGGATAACCCAAACGCCGAGGAAAAGGTCGGTACCGCTACTTGCGAGCTCGTGTAGGTCCTCGGAATAGTGGCCCGCTGTGATAAAGCCCCCAGCATGAAGAACAATCGGCGTGAGGATGGGGCTACTTAGGGTCGTGAGCAGGATTAGCCCAAGGCTTAAGGTGAGGTTCCCGTTTGCGTTCTGTGACCAGGCGGTCGACGCCCCCGCGATTGGCATGGACGCAACCAGCGCGAGGCCCGTCAGGATTTGCTGAACCTCCTCGGGGTCGTGCCAAAGTTTCATGATGATGTTGACGCAGACGATAAAAGCGAGAGGCACAAGGAGATTTCCTGCAGCGCCGGCGATGAGCACGTAAGGCTTGCGCTTCAAGCCAGTCAGTTCAGTCGCTCTGATACCCAAGCCAGCATTGAATAGTAGGAAGGCCAGCATTGCGGGAGGCAGCGAAACGCTAATCTTCATATGCGCAATATCGATATTCCCAAGTTCTGTACTGCGTATAAGAAGCCCTATGCGAGGAAAAAAAGCGGCAACAATGTAAGATGATACAATTACCCATATAAAATATTTGTGGATGAAATGCAGGACCGTAGCGGTGATCGGGGGCAATCCATGGTTCACTTTGCTACCTCTCCTACGAGATGGTGATCGGAGGAACCGCCTCCTTCTGGCCAAGCGTCGAGAGGGCCGGCTGCAAACACCTTCCCGCCGAAAGGGCAATCAACAAGAATCGATTTCGGATCTGGCAACATCAGCATTCTTCAGGCGGCTTCAGGCGCCGAAACTGATTGAGCAACAAGAAATCGTAAGCAACTTTTAACGCTCCACAGATGATCAGTGGCGACGCCGCCCACGAAAAAGAAAAGAGGGCGCCCGCAAGCGCTGGGCTCAAGGACGCGGCGAGATTGCGAGGGATGGATGTTAGACTCGCAGCTGCCGTGCGTTCGGTTTCGGTCACAACCGCCATCACATAAGATGAGCGGGTCGGCACGTCCATTTGTGATAACCCGGCACGAACAAGCAACAAACTGAGAGCAAGTGGGAGCGACGGCGCCAAGGCCGCGAGGATTAGGCACAGGCTCGAGGGGATGTGTGTGAAGACCATCGTATTGATCAGACCGAAGCGCCTCGAAAGCCAAGCAGCCACAGGGTATGAGAATGCGGACAGGATTCCCGACCAGAAGAAGAACAGGCCTGCAGCCGCAAGCGATAAATCAAAGCGCTCGAATAACCAGAGGGCAAGGAGCGATTGAACCACAAAGCCGCCAGCGAACGCGTCGAGACTGAACAACGCGGCGAGCTTGTAGACAATTGTGCGTGATGGCCCAAGCGACCTTGAATGGCTGCTTGGCAACGACGGAGGCATCGGGGTCATGCGCACATAGAGCAACCCTCCAACCAGCCCCAGCATCGCATAGACTGCGAACATCGCCTTCACGCCCAGAAGCTCTGGCCAGCCCATTCTCATGAGAATTTCCGGCAAGGAGACCGCCAGCGCGCCGCCAGCGGCTGCGAGGCCGCCCACGAGGCTATAGCGTGCGAATGCACTGGTCCGCGCCGCAGCGGCTGCCTCGCGAGTTAGAACGGCGTGTTCAATGGGCACGAAGGCGCTTGCGCTACCGCCCGACGGATTTACAGAGCCGATGAAGGCGACGACGAGTAGTAACGCGTATGAATCAACGATCGATAGTGCAACGCCGGTCGTCGCCATCAAAGTGGCGGCGACGATCAGCAAATCTCGCGCGTCATAGCGATTGCCGATAAGGCCAATGACCAAGGTAAGGAGCGCGGAGCCGAGCAATGCGGCTCCCGCTAGCACGCCGATTTCGAATGGTGAAAAGCCGAGCCTCGCGAGATAGAGCGGCAGCAACACGGCGACGAAGCCGTCGCCGAAGTCACGGAGGCCGCGCGCCCAGATCAATACGCGAAGAGTCTCGTTCATCCACGAGGCAGCTGGTTGCGACGCGAATGACTCTTTCACCGGACGCAACTCACTTCAAGATTCCCTCCAACGAGAAATCTGATCCATCGATGGCGAATTTGACTTCCGAGCCCTTGGCCCAAACCGTGTAACAGTTTTCGCCGAAGCTATCGGTCATGCAGAGCTTGTCCTTCGCGACAGCCCATTTATCGGTCGTCGTCTTACCCATCCGCGTGCTTTGCATTGTTCCGCCTGCGGCAAAGCGATAGGAAAAATGGATGCCGTCGCTGAACTGCTTTCCCCTGAAGACCTTCTGAATCTGAGGCCCGGTTAGCCTTTTGAAACCCTCGGATTGGGGTGAGGCCGCTCGGGCTGGCGACATCAGCAGAGCTGCCGCGAACAGTGCACGAATAAACATTTTAGCTTCTCCGATAATCTCGCGCCGCAGCTCGAAATCAGCCCGACTGCATGGCGCCGCCAATCGTCACCGAGGCAGCAAGCGTTCGCAGCAACCGGCCTTGAATCAAGATCGCGACGGCTACGCCTATGGCGAAGAGCTACGTCCGGGGATCATGACCAGGCAGTCTCCTGGCCAAGTCTCGCCGTGTAGCAAGACGAGTATGAATCGGTTCGATCAGCCATGATCTATCGGACTGACGACCAAATCATCGAATGCCGTTATCGAGTCGGCTTTCGTCCAGAGCCCAACTCGTCCAGATTTAAACCTGTCGTCTCGGTGATCGATGAGCTGTTGCTCATTGAGCCAGCCCCTCAAGCGGTCGCCTTCGGCGCTGATGCGCAGCTTATGCCATTGACCGAGTGCGGGAGCCTTGACCCGCGTTTCAAGGATTTTATGCCGGCTGCTATCGTAATAGTACAGATTGAAATTATCCTCCAAGGCGTTGGCTCGGATCACGTAATAGCGGCCTTCAGAAAAGCGAAAGACAATGCCGCCCGCCGCGTCCTTAATTCCCGAGATTGGCTTGAACCGCACCGAGACATTGACGTCGGCAAAAGGCCCGCCAGGCGCAATGATCACATTAAATGCGTTGTTTGTGGCGCGTTGGACCAGCGCTTTACCGCTCGAAGCGCCGGCGACATCCTCAATGGCCCATTGTCCCGTCACGGTCTCCCAGCCCCCGAAGGCGCGCGTAAAGTCGAAGCGCATTTCGGAGTCTGCAGCTTTCGTTTGACGACCAGCGAAAATCATCGAGCCGCCTATGGCCGCGGCAGTGGTCATGAGCTGTCGTCTTGAGATCTTGTCCATGATTCCTCTCCTTTGCACTGGGCCATACTGCCGGGTCGACCAGCAATTTTGTCTCGTCAGACCTCTGAGCCCCGCGGTTCCGCTAGTGGGTGTGATGGGTCACATCCAAGGAAGCCTTCAGTCCCTTGGCCAAACCAACAGCGTCGGCATTCGCCCAGAAATGAACGAAGAACAGCCGAGGTTCGTCGTCGAGCATATGGCTGTGTAGTGCGGTGACCTCGATCCCGTTGGACAGAAGCGCTTTCAACAGCGGCTCGACCTCCTTGGCCGTAGCGACGATATCCCCCGTAATCGCCGCCTTGCCGTCGCCTGTGGGTTGGAAGTTGATCGCGTTCGCGACGCCCATGGCAGGGACGACTGTCGCGCCTTCTGCCTTGATGGCGTCAGCTCTCGGGATGCTGAATTGGTAGACGCCGCCGTTGTTTTTCCCTTGGGAGCCGAGGGCTTCTTCGACCTGTGCCGTGTCGAACTCGATCTTCGGAGGTTCACCAACCGGAACGGCAGATGGCTCGAATGGCGTCCTTGTTTCGGCGAGTGCGTCCCGAATGGCCTTGCTAATTTTCACGGGGTCGCCGTGCGCGCCGACGTGCATATAGAAAGGCGCGGGGCTGGCACGCAGGAGGTGGTTATGGACGCCGGTCACCTCCACGCCGTTGGCGAGTAGCGACCGCATCACGGGATTCACCTCGGTTTCCGTCAGGACCAGATCGCCCATCATCATGGCCGCATGTCCTGATGGCTCGAAAGCAATCCAGCCGCCGAGGGCGAGGCCGGGCTTGATGCTGACGCCGTCGAGGGTGACGTGAAGATCGCTGCGCGGAAGACCGTATTTGTGCACGGTCCCAGCGACGACCGCCTTCTTGCCGATAGCGGCATCTACCTTCGACCAGTCAGTTTCCGTCGCGGCCGACGCGGACAATGGCAGACAGATTGTGCAGAGAGTGGCCAGCAGATTTTTCATAGCTTTCTCCATTTTCACTGGTTGCCTAAATCGCCCCC
>Ga0233424_10003204_pt1 | contig 10758 bp, 14 predicted proteins | sample Watercolumn_Towu_FD_181011 | JGI IMG/M metagenome (GOLD analysis project Ga0233424, IMG submission 181011) | Freshwater microbial communities from Lake Towuti, South Sulawesi, Indonesia - Watercolumn_Towuti2014_125_MG | ecosystem: Environmental > Aquatic > Freshwater > Lake | place: Indonesia... | reverse complement strand
AACCGCCCCCGCACCGCGGGGCGCGATGGACCTGCGCACCTACGGTGTGGGCGCCCAGATCCTGAAGGCCCTCGGCGTGCACCGCATGAAGCTGCTCGGCAGCCCGCGCCGCATGCCCAGCATGACGGGCTACGGGCTGGAAGTGACCGGCTTCGTGTCTTCCCCGTCCTGCTGAACCCGCGAGGCAAGCGATGCAAGATTCAGATCAAGGCCTGCCCGGCTTCGAGGGCGCACTGGACGGCAGCGCGCTGACCGTGGCCATCGTGCAGGCGCGCTTCAACGACGCGATCACCTCGGCACTGGCCAGCGCCTGCCTGGCCGAGCTGTCGGTGCTGGGCGTGCCGGCCGAGGCCATCCGCCACGTCACCGTGCCCGGCGCCCTGGAAGTGCCGCTCGCGCTGCAGGCCCTGGCCGAGAGCAACAATTACGATGCGCTCATCGCCCTGGGCTGCATCATCCGCGGCGAGACCTACCACTTCGAGCTGGTCGCCAACGAGAGCGGCTCGGCCGTCACGCGCGTCGGGCTGGACCACGGCATCCCGATCGCCAACGCCATCCTCACGGTGGAGAACGAAGCCCAGGCCTGGGCCCGCGCCGAACCCAAGGGCCGCGACGCCGCCCGCGTCGCCGTCGAGATGGCCAACCTGCTGAAAGACATCGAGTGAACGCACCCAAGACCGCACCCAAGACGGCCACCCCGGGCAAGGCGCCTGCCGGCAAGAAGGCCCCCGTCAAGTCGGCCCGCCGCCGCTCGCGCGAGGCCGCCGTGCAAGGCCTCTACCAATGGCTGCTGACCGGTGAAGACCTCGGGGCCATCGTCGCCCTGGGCCGCGAGCAGGAAGGCTATGCCAAGCTCGACGTGAAGCACTATGACGCGCTGCTGAGCGGCTGCGTGGCTGAAGCCGCCGACCTCGACGCCATCCTGTCGCGCCACGTCGACCGCCAGACCACCGAGCTTTCGCCCATCGAGCACGCCGTGCTGATGATCGGCGCCTACGAGCTCAAGCACTGCCTGGACATCCCCTACAAGGTCGCCATCAACGAAGCGGTCGAACTGGCCAAGTCCTTCGGCGGCACCGACGGCCACAAATACGTCAATGGCGTGCTCGACCGCGCCGCCGTCGACCTGCGCCCCCTCGAGGTGACGGCCAAACGCGGATGAAGCTCGCCGGACGGCTCGATCGCATCGAGCCCTTCTACGTGATGGAACTGGGCAAGGCCGCCGCTCAAATGGCAGCCAGCGCCGCCTGCGACCCGGCCCAGGGTGGCCGTCGCATGATCCGCCTGAACATCGGCGAGCCCGACTTCGGCGCGGCGCCTGCCGTGCGCGAAGCCGCCGCCCGCGCCGCCCACGAGCCGCTGCCCTACACCGATGCCCTCGGCCTGCCTGCCCTGCGCGAGGCGATCGCCGGCTGGTACCTGCAGCGTTTCGGCGTGGCGGTCTCGCCTGAGCGCATCGCCATCACGGCCGGCGCCTCGGCCGGCTTGCAGCTCGCCTGCCTCGCGCTCTTCGAGCGTGGCGACGAGGTGCTCATGCCCGACCCCTGCTACCCCTGCAACCGGCACTTCGTGACGGCGGCAGACGCCACGCCCCGGCTGCTGCCGACCGGCGCGGCCGAGCGCTTCCAGCTCGATGGCGCGCAGGTGCGCAGCGCCTGGACCGCGCACACCCGCGGCGTGCTGCTGGCCTCGCCCAGCAACCCCACCGGCACGTCCATCGCGCCCGAGGTGCTGGCCGACATCGCCGGCCTCGTGCGTGAGCGTGGCGGTGTGACCGTGGTGGACGAGATCTACCTGCCGCTGAGCTTCGACACCCGCTTCGGTCAGACCGCCCTCAGCCTGGGCGAGGACATCGTTTCGGTGAACAGCTTCTCCAAATACTTCGGCATGACCGGCTGGCGCCTGGGCTGGCTGGTGCTGCCACCGGCGCTGGTGCCGGCCATCGAGCGGCTGGCCCAGAACCTCTACATCTGCCCCTCCACGCTGGCGCAGCGCGCGGCACTGGCGGCCTTCGAGCCGGCGTCGATCGCCGAGTTCGAGCGGCGCCGGGCGGTGCTGCGCGAGCGGCGCGACTACATCGTCGGCGCGCTGGAGGGCCTCGGCCTGCCGGTGCCGGTCAGCCCGGACGGCGCCTTCTATGCCTGGATGGACATCCGCCGCCACCACAGCGACAGCTGGGCCTTCGCCCACGAGCTGCTGGAGAAGGCCCAGGTGGCCCTGACGCCCGGCCGCGACTTCGGCCTGGCCGACCCGCAGCGCTGGATGCGCCTGTCCTTCGCCTCGTCGATGGACGACCTGCACGAGGCCTTGCGCCGGCTGCGCGAGGTGCTGGCATGAGCGCCTTCCAGTTCCAGGTGCTCGTCTACTGGGAGGACACCGACGCCGGCGGCATCGTGTTCTACGCCAACTACCTGAAGTTCTTCGAGCGCGCCCGCACCGAATGGCTGCGTGCCGCCGGCGTGGAGCAGCAGGCCCTGCGCGACAGCACCGGCCTGATGTTCGTCGTGGCCGGCACGCAGCTGCGCTACCTGGCGCCGGCACGCCTGGATGACCTGCTCAGCATCACCGTCGACCCCGAACCCGCCGGCCGCGCCAGCCTCGTCGTGCGCCAGCGCGCGCTCCGGGGCGATACGCTGCTGTGCGAAGGTGAAATCCGCATCGGCTGCGTGCGCGCCGCCGACCTCAAACCCCAACGCCTGCCCGACCCGGTCGTGGCCGCGCTTCACCCATGAACCAAGACCTCTCCATCGTCTCCCTGATCCTGCACGCCAGCCTGGCGGTGCAGCTCGTCATGGCCGGCCTGCTGCTGGTGTCGCTCGCCAGCTGGAGCGTCATCTTCAGCAAGCTCATCGGCCTGGGTCAGATCAAGCGCCGCAACGATGCCTTCGAGGCTGAGTTCTGGAGCGGCAAGAACCTCAACGACCTCTACCAGTCGGTGGGCAACCGCACGGATGGCGCGCCGCTGGAGCGCATCTTCGCCTCGGGCATGCGCGAGTTCATGAAGCTGCGCGAGAAGCGCGTGACCGACGCCGGCGCCCTGCTCGACGGCGCACGCCGTGCCATGCGCGCCAGCTTCCAGCGCGAGCTCGATGCGATGGAAACCAATCTGTCCTTCCTGGCCTCGGTCGGCTCGGTGTCGCCCTACGTCGGCCTGTTCGGCACGATCTGGGGGATCATGCATGCCTTCGTGGGCCTCTCCAACCTGACGCAGGTCACGCTGGCCACGGTGGCGCCCGGCATCGCCGAGGCCCTGGTGGCCACGGCCATCGGCCTGTTCGCCGCCATCCCTGCCGTGCTGGCCTACAACCGCTTCGCGCGCCAGATCGACCGCACCGCCATCACGCTGGAGACCTTCATCGAGGAGTTCTCCAACATCCTGCAGCGCAACACCGCGCAAGCGAACTGACATGGCCGCTACCGTCAGCCGAGGAGGCGGCCGCCGCCGCCGCACGATGAACGAGATCAACATGGTGCCGTTCATCGACGTGATGCTGGTGCTGCTGATCATCTTCATGGTCAGTGCACCGCTGATCACCACGGGTGTGGTGGACCTGCCGAGCGTCGGCAAGAGCCGCCAGCAGCCCGAGCACGTCATCCAGGTCATCGTGGGCACCGACGAGAAGCTCAAGATCAAGGTCGACCAGCTCGAACCCGAGTCCATCCCGATGAACCGCCTGGCCGAGCGCGTCAAGAAGGCCCAGGGCAAGGATGCCAATAGCCCGGTGGTGATCTCGGCCGACAAGAACGTCAAGTACGAAGCCGTGGTGCAGGTCATGGACGTGCTCCAGCGCGCCGGCGTGCAGCGCGTGGGCCTGGCCGTGAAGAGCGGCGCCGCGTCCAACTGATGAGCACCGCGACCCTGCGTCCGCCCGAAGCGGCCGGCATGGGCCGGGGTGTGGCCCTGGCGCTGTTTGCGCACGGCCTGCTGATCCTGGCCCTCACCTACGGCCTGCACTGGCGCAGCGACAACTCGGCGGCTTTCGAGGCCGAGCTGTGGTCGGCTGTGCCCCAGGTGGCCGCGCCGCGTGAAGAGGCGCCGCCCGAACCGGAGCCGGAGGCCCCGAAGCCGGAGCCGAAACCCGACTTGAAGGCCGCCCAGCAGCGCGCCGAGCAGGAGGCCGCCGAGCAGCAGCAGCGCGAGGCCGAAATCGCCATCGCCAAGGAAAAGAAGCGCAAGGAAGAGAAGGCCCGCGAGGAAGCGGCCAAGCTCGAGCGCGACAAGGCGGCGAAGGAAAAGGAAGCCAAGGAGAAGGCGGCCAAGGACGCCAAGGAAGCCAAAGAGAAGGCCGCCAAGGAAGAGCAGGAGCGCAAGAAGGCGCAGGATGCCAAGGCCGCCAAGGAAGCGAAGGAAGCCGACGCCCGCCGCGAGGCCCTGCGCCAGGAAAACCTGCGCCGCATCCAGGGCATGGCCGGTGGCACGCCGGGTTCGACCGGCACCGCCGCCCAGAACTCGGCGCCCTCGTCCGGCTATGCCGGTCGCATCAAGGGCAAGATCCGGCCCCTCATCATCTACGCCGACGACGGCGGGGCGAACCCGATGGCCGAGGTCCAGGTCACGCTCGGCCCGGATGGCCGCATCCTGGGCACCAAGGTGCTCAAGGCCAGCCCGGACGCCGACTGGGACCGCGCCGTGCTGCGCGCCATCGAGAAGGCCGAGACGCTGCCGCGAGACGTGGACGGACGCGTGCCGCCCGTGCTGATCCTGAGCTTCAGGCCGCGCGAATGAAGCGGTCCACCGACCAGCGCCCAGCGCCGTAGAGCACGATCAGCAGCGCCAGCACACCCCAGAGCGTGTGCTGGGCTTCGGCGGCGGGCGAGAAGTCGTCCGCCGAGAGGGACAGGGCCGCCATCAGGTTGACGACGAACAGGCCCGCGCCCGCAAAGCGCCCGGCCAGCCCCAGCACGAGAAGCACGGGCAGCGCGAGCTCGCCGGCCGTGCCGAGGTAGGCGGCCAGCGTAGGCGACAGCAGCGGCACCTGGTAGACGTCGTTGAACAGCGCCAGCGTCGATGACCAGTCGCGCAGCTTGGTCACGCCCGACAGGAAGAACACCTGGGCCAGGTACAGCCGGGCGCCCAGCAGCGCGAGTGACTGCGCATGGCTGACCAGCACGTCCAGCATGGCGGGCAGCCGCGTGGGCTGCAGGCCGGGGTCGGTCGAGGTGCGCAGGGCGGCGGAGATCAGAGCTTTCATGTGGTCGTCGTCGAGTTCGGTGGCGTGGCCCTGACCGCTTGCAGCCAGGCGTTTTGCAGCGCGGCTTGCAGCCACGTGCCGAAGTCGAAGTCGGCTTCAGCGCCGGAACCTTTCAGTGCTGCCTCATCGAGCGCCTCGCCGAGCGAGGCACCGGCCAGCACCGCGGCCATGAAGGCAGCCTCACCCGCCGACACCGCGCGCCACTCGCCACGCCAGCGCGAGCGCCAGACCAGCACCGGCCCGTCGCGCTGGTTCAGCAGCGTGACGGCCGGCCGCAGCAGCAGCCAGAGCGCCTCGGGCGAGCTTGTGCCGAGCTGCTGCAAGGAGTCGGCCTCCAGCGTCACGTCGGCCGAGCGCTCGGCCTGGTGGATGGCCCAGTCCAGCCGGGCGAGGTCGGGCAGGCCGGAATCCTCGCCAGCGCGCTCCACGAGAAACTCGGCCAGCGCCCCGCCCCAGTCGCCCAGGTCGCCGCTGACGGGGGGCGCGTGCCGCCAGAAGGTCCAGGCCAGCGCTGCGAAATCGTCATCCCCCAGCGCCTCACGCACGCGCTCGAACGCCACGCCCAGCGCCTGCGCCGACAGGGCGCGCAGGTTGTTGCGGTAGACCTCAAGCCCGCTGCGGCCTTCGCGCAGGCTGGGCGGTGCGTCGCCGCGGCCAAGCACGGCATCGACGAAGGCTTGCTGGTCGGCCTTCATCCGATCACCGCCCGGGCGCGCTCGGCCTCGTCCAGCAGCACGGCGAGTTCCGGGACGTCGGTGTCCCACTCGATGAGTGTCGGCACCGCGCCGAAGCGCCGGCGCGCATGGGCATAGACCCGCCAGACCTCGTCGCGGACCCGGCTGCCGTGGTCGTCGATGACCCAGCCGTCGTCACGTTCGCAATGGCCGGCAAGATGGATCTCGCCGACGCTGCCCGGGCGAATGGCGTCCACCCAGCGCATGGCCTCTGCCGCCGCGGCTTGCGGCGGCAGACCGTCGTTGCGGGCATTCACGAAGAGGTTGTTCAGGTCGAGCAGCAGGCCGCAGCCGGTGCGCGCGGTGAGCGCATTGAAGAACTCCGGCTCGGCGAGCGTGTCGCCCTGCCAGCCCACATAGGCGCTCAGGTTCTCGACGAGCAGGCGCCGGCCCAGCTGCTGCTGCACCTGGTCGACGTGCCGGGCCATCAAGGCCAGCGACTCGTCGTTGAAGGGGATCGGGAGGAGATCGGCCGCATGCAGGCCGCTGCCGACGCGGGCGAAGCAGGCGTGGTCGGACACCCAGTCCGGCTGCACCCGCTGCACCAGCCGTTCGAGCCGTGCAAGGTGCGCGTCGTCCAGGCCGGCGGCCGAGCCCAGCGCCAGCCCCACGCCATGCAGGCTGAGCGGGTAGGCCTCGCGCCCGGCTTCCAGCACGGCGAGGCTGACGCCGCCGTCAGCGAAGAAGTTCTCGCTGTGGACTTCAATGAAGCCGAGCGCCGGCCGATCGGACAGCAGGCGCTCGTAATGCGGCTGGCGCCAGCCGATGCCGACAGGGGCGGTGGCTGGCGCCTGGGCGGGGTGGGCCAAAGGGATTACTTCTTCGGCGCGGTGGTCTTGCCGCCTTCCTTCTCGCACGTGCCCTTGGCGACGTACTTCCATTCGTTGGGGTCGTTGTCCTTCTTGGCCTGGCCGGCGCAGGAATGGCTGCCGTTGGCGCTGGCGCAGTCGTTCTGGCCGGCCTTGGCGATGCCGTAGCACTTCTCCTTGGCGTCGGCCGCCTGGGCTTGGGCCACGAGGCCGAGGGACAGGGCGGCAGCCAGGGCCGAGGACAGGATGACGGGGTTCTTCATGGACAGGTCTCCAAAGGGTTGAGTGCAGTTGCGCGGCGGACAATCCGGCCGACGGGGATGCTGTCGGCGCCCACCGCCCAGTCCTTACACTGCGCGTCGATTGTGCAGAACTCATGAGCGCCCTTGCCGATTTCCACCACCAGATCGAGGCCCTTCGGCCGGTCCTGCTGAAGTACGCCCGGTTGCAACTGCGCAACCCTGCCTGGGCGGAAGACGCCGTGTCTGAAACACTGCTCGCAGCCTTGGAGAAGCCCCAATCCTTCGCCGGCAGCAGCCAGCTCAAGACCTGGCTCATCGGCATCCTGAAGCACAAGCTGGTCGATCAGATCCGCAAGAACAGCCGCGAGTTGTCGACCAGCGCGACGAGCGAGGACGGCGAAGACCTCGACGACTTGCTCTTCACCTCGAACGGGCACTGGCGGGAAGCCCAGCACGACTGGGGCAACCCGGAGGACGCGCTGCGGCAGGTCGACTTCATGAAGGTGCTCGAAGCCTGTGTCGACAAGCTGCCTGGCCAACAGGGCCGGCTCTTCATGATGCGCGAGTGGCTGGAGCTGGAATCCGACGAGATCTGCAAGGAGTTGGCCATCACGCCGACCAACCTCTGGGTCATGCTGCACCGCGCCCGACTGCGCCTGCGGGAATGCCTGCAACAGGGATGGTTCCGGGCCGAGCCGGCCGGAGGAGCGACGTGATCAAGCCGATGCTCAACTGCCGTGAAGCCACGGAGCTCACGCTGCAGGCCGAGGACCGCCGCCTGCCGCTGACCGAGCGCCTGGCGGTGCGGCTGCATCACCGCGTCTGCGGCAACTGCCGGCGCTTTGCCCGCCAGGTGGAGCTGATGCGCCAGGCCAGCAAGCGCTGGCGGCACTACAGCGAAGAGTGATCAGGCCGTCGGCGCGCCCTCATCCACCTCACCGGCTGCCAGCCGGTCATCGGCCTCCAACGCCACGGCCATCGCCAAACGCAGGGCCTCGATCTGCGCAGCCAGGCCTATGCTCGGCACCGACGGCTGGGCCCGGGCGGCCTGTTCCGGCAAGGCCGGCACGTGGATGAAGCCGCTACGCACGCCCTGCCCGGCCAGGCGGTGCTGCAGCACATAGAAAACCTGGTTGCAGACAAAGGCCCCCGCCGACAAGGACAGGCCGGCCGGATGCCCGGCGGCGCGCAGCGCGTTGCGCATGGCCTTGAGCGGCAGGGTGGAGAAATAGGCCGCCGGCCCCTTCGGTTCAACCAGCACGTCCTGCGGCCGGTCGCCCGCGTTGTCAGGGATGCGCGCATCGATCAGGTTGACGGCCACGCGCTCCAGCGAGATTTCGGCGCGGCCGCTGGCCAGACCCAGGGCAATCACGAGCGATGGGCGGCTCCCGGCCAGTGCTCGCTCAAGCGCCGCGGGCGCGCCGGCAAACGTCGTCGGGAGGCAGCAGGCCTGCACGGTGGCGCCGGCAATGACCTCGCCCCGCAGCGCCCGGGCTACTTCCCAGGAGGGATTGATGCTGTCACCCCCGAAGGGCTCGAAGCCGGTGAGCAAGATGTTCATGCGCCGGATTCTGCGGCAGGGCACGCGGGTCATCTGACAGCGCAGCCCCAGGCTATTCGGGCTCAGCGGCCCCGGCACTCACCTTCATAATCGGCCGCAATCCCCAGGCGCCCTCCCCCCCACATGAACGACCCGTCCCAGCCCATCCCCTGGCCCCATGTCGAAAGCGGCACCGCCGCTGCCGGCCCGGCGGCGCCGGCTTCGGGCTTCCTGTGGCCCTGCCCGCCCTACGTGGCCTATCCGCAGCCCGAGGTCCAGCGCGGGCCCGAGGCCTGCGAGATCCTGGGCTTGAACAACAGCCGCAGCAGCGGCCAGTTGCTGCGCATGGACGCCACCGAGCGCCTGGTGCACATCAATGTGCCGCCGGCCCGCAACAGCATGCCGCTGAAGTTCAGCCAGTTCCGGGCCATCAAGCTGCAGCGCGTGCTCACGGTGCCGCCGCGCGACGACGCCGACATGAAGTCCCCGCTGAGCCTGGACCAGCGCCCCCGCACGCCCTTTCGCATCGTCTTTCATGGGGGGGACGAGCTCAAGGGCGTGACCATCGGCCACCACCACGATGCCCTCGGCCTGTTCGTGTTCCCGCCGCTGTCCGACACCGACGACTCGGTGCGCCGGGTCTTCGTGCCGCGCGAGGTGCTGATGCACTTCGAGATCGGCGAGCGCATCGGCGACATGCTGCTGAAGGATGCGCTCGTGACGCCCGAGCAGCTCGACGCGGCCGCCACCGAGCAGGCTGGCCTGCGTCAGCGGCGTGTGGGTGACATCCTGGTCGAGCAGCACATCGTCACGGCCGAACAGCTGCTGCAGGCCATCGAGCAGCAGGCGCGCATGCCCATGGTGCGCATCGGCGAGGCGCTGCTGGCGCTGGAACTGGTCACGCAGGAGCAGCTGGAGCAGGCCCTGGTGCAGCAGCGGGACGACCGCTCCGTGCCCCTGGGTGAGCTGCTGGTGCGCCGCGGCGTCATCAGCCGGGCGCAGCTGCAGTCGGCCCTGGCGCGCAAGATGGGCTATCCGGTCGTCGACGTCGACAAGTTCGCCATCGAGCCCGATGCCGTGCGCAAGCTGCCCCACGCCGTGGCGCGCCGCCTGGAGGTGCTGCCCCTGGTGCTGCGCGACGGCCGCCTGATCGTCGCGATGGAAGACCCGACGCGCCGCGACGCGATCGACGAGGTCGAGTTCATCACCCAGCTCAAGGTGGTACCGACGCTGACCAAGCTCGGCACGCTGCAGTTCGCGATTCCCTCCGCCTTCGAGCGCTTCGGGGCTGAGGCCCTGCCACGCAGCAGCGGCGACGTGCTGCCCGACTTCCAGCCCGATTTCACGCTGGACTCCTCCAACAAGCTGATCGAGACGCTGGAGCGCGACAGCGGCGAGCGCCCGGGCAGCGAGGAGGAATCCGCCATCGAGCAGAGCGACAACTCGCTCGTGCGCCTGATCAACTCGATGATCATCGAAGCCCACGGCCAGGGCGTGTCCGACATCCACATCGAGACCTACCCGGGCCGCGAGAAGCTCAAGATCCGCTTCCGCCGCGACGGCGTGCTGCAGCCCTACCTGGAGCTGCCGCACACCTACCGCAACGCCATGATCGCGCGCATCAAGATCATGTGCGACCTGGACATCTCCGAACGCCGCAAGCCCCAGGACGGCAAGATCAACTTCGCCCGCTTCTCCGCGCAGCACCGGCTGGAGCTGCGCGTGGCGACCATCCCGACGAACAACGGCCTGGAGGACGTGGTCATGCGCCTGCTGGCCAGCAGCAAGCCCATGCCGCTGGACCGCATCGGCCTGGCGCCGGCCAATCTGCAAGCCCTGCAGAGTGCGGTGGCACGCCCGTACGGCATGGTGCTGTGCGTGGGACCCACCGGCTCGGGCAAGACGACGACCCTGCACTCGGCGCTGAGCTACATCAACACGCCCGAGCGCAAGATCTGGACGGCCGAGGACCCCGTCGAGATCACCCAGGCGGGGCTGCGCCAGGTCCAGGTCAACCCGAAGATCGACTGGACCTTCGCCAAGGCCCTGCGCGCCTTCCTGCGGGCCGACCCCGACGTGATCATGGTCGGCGAAATCCGCGACCAGGAAACCGCCGAGATCGCCGTCGAAGCGTCGCTCACCGGCCACCTGGTGCTGTCCACCCTGCACACCAACAGCGCGCCCGAGACGATCACGCGCCTGCTGGACATGGGCATGGACCCGTTCAACTTCGCGGACTCC
>Ga0233424_10003202_pt1 | contig 10764 bp, 7 predicted proteins | sample Watercolumn_Towu_FD_181011 | JGI IMG/M metagenome (GOLD analysis project Ga0233424, IMG submission 181011) | Freshwater microbial communities from Lake Towuti, South Sulawesi, Indonesia - Watercolumn_Towuti2014_125_MG | ecosystem: Environmental > Aquatic > Freshwater > Lake | place: Indonesia... | reverse complement strand
CAGCTCCATCTTTGCCTTCTCAGCGGCTTCCCGCAGACGCTGCAGCGCCATGCGGTCGCGGCCGAGATCGATGCCGTCGGACTTCTTGAACTCGTCGATGATCCACTCGATGACGCGCTGATCCAGATTATCGCCACCCAGGTGGGTATCACCGTTGGTCGACTTCACTTCAACGACGCCTTCGCCGACTTCGAGGATCGAGATGTCGAAGGTGCCGCCGCCGAAGTCGTAGACCGCGATGGTCTCGTCCCTCTTCTTGTCGAGACCATAGGCCAGCGCAGCGGCCGTCGGCTCATTGACGATGCGCATCACTTCAAGGCCGGCGATCTGGCCGGCTTCCTTGGTCGCCTGGCGCTGCGCGTCGTTGAAATACGCCGGCACGGTGATGACCGCCTTGGTCACGGTCTGGCCGAGATAGTCCTCCGCCGCCTGCTTGAGTTTCTGCAGGATCATGGCGGAGAGCTGCGGCGGCGCCAGTTCCTGATCGCCCGCCTTGACGCGCACGTCGCCGTTGGACGCCCGCTCGACCCGGTACGGCACCATCTTCATCTCTTCACTGACTTCGTCGAAGCGCCGTCCCATGAACCGTTTGATGGAGAAGATGGTGTTCTCCGGATTGGTGACCGCCTGACGCTTCGCGACCTGGCCCACCAGCCGCTCGCCGGTCTTGCTGAACGCCACGACCGAGGGGGTGATGCGGCTACCCTCCGCGTTCTGGATGACCGTGGGCTGATCGCCTTCCATCACCGCCACGACGGAATTGGTGGTCCCCAGATCGATGCCGATAATTTTGCTCATGTTCTTAGTATGAAATCTGAGTCTGATACCGTCAACCTGAACTTGAATCGCGCGGTATACTGGCGAAAACCGTGAGAGTCGCCGTTCGATACGCTCGCCATGCCGGCATCGCCGCCCTGTTCGTGGCGGCCGCCTTGCTTGGCACCTTGAGCGGCGTGCTGTTCGCCTACTCGGACGACCTGCCCGAAATCAGCGCGCTCGACAACTACCGGTTCAACACCATTACGCGCGTGCTCGGCAAGGACGACCAGTTGGTCGGTGAGTTCGCCGTCGAGCGCCGCGAGTTGATTCACTACAAGGACATTCCCGACAACCTGCGCGACGCGATTCTGGCGGCGGAAGATGCCGGCTTCTTCGAGCACTCCGGGTTCAGCATCTCGCGCATGTTTCTGGCGCTGATGCGCGACGTCGCCACCCGCGGCCGGTCACCCGGCGGCAGCACCATCACGCAGCAGCTGACGCGCGGCATCTTCGCCGGCAACATCGGCTTTTCGATCGGCGATCGCAGCTGGGAGCGGAAAGTCAAGGAAACCCTGGTGTCGATGCGCATCGAGAAGCGCTTCACCAAGGAAGAGATCTTCACGTTCTACGCCAATCAGATCTACTTCGGGCATGGCGCCTACGGCGTCGAGGCCGCATCCCGCCTCTACTTCCGCAAGCCCGCCAAGGAACTGACCCTCGAGGAAGCGGCGACCATCGCCGGCATCATCCAGGGCAATGCGCGGCAGAGCCCGTTCGTCAATCCCGAGGCGACGCGGCGCCGCCGCAACTACGCGCTCGACCGCATGGCGGCTGAGGGCTTCATCACCGCGGAGGTCGCGGAAACCACCAAAGCCAAACCGATCGTCGTCGGCGGCGACCCGTATCGGGACGCCAGCGCCGCGCCGTACTTCCTCGAAGAAGTCCGCAAGCACCTCGAGGCGACGTATGGCGCCCAGGCGCTGTACGAGAGCGGCCTGACAGTGAAGACTGGCCTGGACCTGAAGCTGCAGCAGGCCGCCAACCTCGCCGTCGATCGCGGGCTGCGGCGCGTCGACAAGCGGCGAGGGTTCCGCAGGCCGCGCCGCAATGTCGTCGCCGAGGGGCACACCATCGACGGCTTCAAGATCGATCGCTGGGCCCGCCGCATGGCCCCGGGCGACATCGTGCCAGCGGTGGTTCGCAGCGTCGACGACACGACGGCGCAGCTGCGCATTGGGGACCTCGACGCGGAACTGACCCGGGCGGGCATGCTGTGGACCAATCGGAAGTGGCCGAAGGAGATTCTCAAGGCCGGGGACCTGATCGACGTCGCTATCACCGAGCTCGACGGCCGCACCGCCACCGTCACGCTGGAGCAGACACCGCTCATCGAGGGTGCGCTGGTCGCCCTCGACAACCATACCGGCCAAGTGCGGGCGCTGGTCGGCGGTTACAGCTTCGCCCGCAGCAAGTTCAACCGCGCGACGCAGGCTTATCGGCAGATGGGCTCGACGGTCAAGCCGATCCTCTACACCGCGGCGATCGACCGCGGGCTGACCCCGACGACCATTCTGGTCGACGAACCCACCACCTTCGACGCCGGCGCCGGGCAACCGCCCTACGCCCCGCGCAACTACGATCGCAAGTTCATGGGTCCGCTCACGCTGCGGCGCGCGCTCGAGCAGTCACGCAACATCCCGTCGGTCAAGGTGATTGAGATGCTGGGGCCGACCCAGGTGGCCGCCTATGCGAAGAAGTTCGGCTTTGCGCAGGATTTCAGACCGTTCCTGTCAATGGCCCTGGGCGCGCAGGAGGTGACCCTGCTCGAAATCACCAGCGCGTATTCCGCCTTCCCGAACCACGGCATCCGCATGGGGCCGTTGCTGGCCGAAACGATCACCGATCGCGACGGTTCGCTGCTCGAGCAGCGGCGCCCGCAGCCGAAAGACGCGATTCGCGCCGACACAGCATACGTATTGACCAGCCTGATGCAGGGCGTCGTCCAGCACGGCACCGCCGCTGCGGCCAACGCCCTGACATGGCCGCTGGCCGGCAAGACCGGCACCGTGGACGACAACACCGATGCGTGGTTCGTGGGTTTCGACCCCAATATCACCGTCGGCGTGTGGCTCGGCAACGACGAGAAGAAGCCGATCGGCCACAACGAGACCGGTGCTACGGCCGCGCTGCCGATGTGGATCGACTTCATGAAGGCCTACATCGATCTGTACGGCGACCGCGAGAACCCGCCGACGTTCGAGCCACCGGGCAACATCGTGTTCATGCCGGTCGACCGCCTGACCGGCGAACCCCCGACGGGCGCCTCCGAATCCGTGGTGAAGGAAGCCTTCATCAGCGGCACTCAACCCATCAGGCAGAATTAGTCTTCGTCGGCCTCCGCGGCCGCCTGGCCGAGGGTACCAGAGGCTTTCTGCATCAGATAGGTCTTGATGAAGGGATCGATGTCGCCATTGAGAACCTTGTCAACCTGGCCTTCCTGGTGCCTGGTCCGGTGGTCCTTGATCATCTGGTAGGGCTGCAGCACGTAGCTGCGAATCTGGCTGCCGAACGCGATGTCCTTCTTGGCGCCGCCGATCTGTGCCAGCTTGTCCTGCTGTTCCTTGAGCTTCAGATCGTAGAGCCTCGCCTTGAGCACCTTCATCGCCACGTCGCGGTTCTTGTGCTGCGAGCGTTCGTTCTGGCACGAGATGACGATGCCCGTGGGCAGGTGCGTCAGCCGGACGGCGGAGTCCGTGACATTGACGTGCTGGCCGCCCGCGCCGCTCGAGCGGAAGGTATCGATGCGCAGGTCCTTCTCCGGAATGTCAATCTCGATGTCATCGTCGAACTCCGGCCACACGTACACCGACGCGAACGAGGTGTGCCGGCGCGCCGCCTGGTCGAACGGCGAGATGCGCACCAGGCGATGAACGCCGGCCTCGGCCGACATCAACCCGAATGCGTTTTCGCCGTTGAGCATCAGCGTCACGCTCTTCAAACCGGCTTCTTCACCGGGCTGGTAGTCGAGCAGCTCGCGCTTGAAGCCGCGCCGCTCCGCCCACTTCAAGTACATGCGCAGCAGCATTTCGGCCCAGTCCTGCGACTCGGTACCACCAGCACCAGGATGAATCGAGACGATCGCGTTGGCGGCATCGTGCTCGCCACCGAGCATCTTCTTGGTTTCAGCGCTGTCGACCTGCTCTTCGAGCGCGTCGAGGGCCTTGGCCAGGTCGGCGGCGACGTTCTCGCCGCCCTGCGCCCATTCGAGGAGGACGCCAATGTCGTCGATCTTTCTGGCAAAGCTGTCGCGCAGCTCGAGGTCCTCGGTGAGCCGGCGCTGGCGCTGCAGGGTCTTCTGCGCCTCGGCCTGATTGTCCCAGAAGTTGGGGGCGGCGATCTTCTGTTCGAGCTGCGCTAATTCGCCGCGGTCGTGCGCACCGTCAAAGATAGCTCCGCATCTCGGCAGCGCGCTTCAGCAGGTCTGTAGAACGGCGGACCAGATCATCCATCTGCATGTCTTGTACGACCCTCGACGACGGTCAACGCGAGCGCTGCCAGAACCACTGCGGCCGACAGCCACACAACCAGATTTCCAATTGTGGCATACACGGTCGCCGACTGCACGAAGCGGGCCTCACCGACCACGGCGGCCGTCTCGAACAGATTCGTCCGAATCAGCACGCGGCCGTAGGGATCGATGATGCCGCTGATTCCGGTGTTGGCCGCCCGCACGAGATACCGGCCTTGCTCGATGGCGCGCATGGCTGCCATTTCGAAATGCTGAAATGCCGCCGAGGACTCGCCATACCATGCGTCGTTGGTGACGGTGGTGAGCATTTCGCTCCCCTGCCGCACCGCCTCGCGCGCCAGTTGCGGATACGTCACCTCGTAGCAGATCGCCGTGCTGACCATGTGGCCCTGGACCGGCATCATGGTCACGCGCTCACCCGCCGAAAGGGCCCCGACCAGCGGTCCCACAAAAAACAACAGCCGCTGGAACGGCACGTACTCGCCGAACGGCACCAGGTGGATCTTGCGGTATACCGCGGCGGTCGCGCCGTGCGTGTCGAGCATGAACGCCGAGTTGTAGTGCCTCGGCGGGTCGCCGTCCGCCATTTCGTCGCTGCCAAGCAGCAGCGGAACGCCCAGGGTCCTGGCGAGATCGCGGACCTGACCACCGCTTGGGTCGTCTTCAAAGTAAAACGGCGTGGACGATTCCGGCCACATCAGGAACTGCGCGCCGTTCTGCACCGCTTGGCGGGACAGCTGCAGATAGCGATCGAGAATCATCCCGGCACGCGCCGGATTCCACTTGTCGGTTTGCGCGATGTTCCCCTGAATCAAACCCACTGTGATTGGCGCGGCCTGCGTCAGCGTGCCGGACGACAGACGCAGCCCGCCCCAGACCGAAACAGCGGCGACAGCGGCGAGCGTCGACCCGGCCAAGATCAGGCGCGTTCGTCCGGTCGCGACCGCGGCGGCCGCGAACCCGACGTTCAGAAGACCGACGAAGAGGGTCAGGCCGTAGACCCCGATGATGCTGGCCAACTGCGCGATCGGCAACAGCGTGACCATGGTGTTGCCCAGCGGAATCCACGGAAACCCGCCAATCAGGATGCCGCGCAGATACTCGAACACCACCCAGACCGCCGGCGACAGCCACAGACCGTTCAGCCCGAACCGGCGCACCAGCCGCGCACTGATCGCTCCGAACAGCGCGGTATAGGCTGCCATGTAGAGCGCCAGCAGTCCGGCGACGATCGCGGCGACGAACACAGGCAGCCCGCCAAAGGTTGAAACGGTCGCACCGGTCCAATAAACCGTGCCCGCAAAGTGGATGAAGCCGGCGATCAGGCCAAGCAGCATGCCACGGCGCGTCGAGACACCAGGCAACTCATGGCCGCCGTTCCAGCCGCCAATGGCCACCAGCAACGGCACCAGCGCAATAAAGGCGAGGGCAGGATGACCGTACTTGGGAAACGAAAGTGCGAGCAGGACGCCCGAGAGAATCGCGGCCCACGTGGGCGTGGCGATTACCTGCTGCGCCATTTGTGCCTTCTGCGGACTAGCGAACGGTCCAGGGCTTGAACTGCTCTTCCTTCTGCAGCCGGGCGGCGATCGTGTCCGCTTCACGGCGTTCCTTGAACTTGCCGACGCGGACGCGATAGATCGGGGCCGAGCCCCGCTGCGGCGAGACGACGTAAGCGGGATAGCCCTTGCCAGCCAGACGCTTGGCCATGGCGTCCGCCTCCTCGGCTTCGCGTAGTGCCGCCACCTGAATGGCGAACCCACTGCCGGCCGGTTCCGTGGTCATGGGCACAACCGGGGGAGCATCCGGCGGCGCGGGCGGCGTTGCCGGAGCAGGTTTGGCCGTTGCCTCCGCGGCGACCGGTGTCGCTGCAGCAGACTCGGGCTTCGGGGTTGGCGCCGCCTGCTCGGGGCTCGCTTGCTGCGGCAACGGCTCCTTCGGCGGCTCCGTGGCTCCAAGCCGCTCGGCATAACTCAGCTTCTCGCCGGCTGTAGCCGGCGATGCGGACGAGCCGGGCGAGGCAGATGCGGGCGGAGGGGGCGGGTCGGTCTCAGCAGCCGCGAGGCTCGAGCCTGCGTTCGCCGAGTCGCTCATCGGACCCTTGGCAGCGAGCACGCCGCGACCCACCATCACGCCGGCCAGGAATACGCTGACGCCAATGACGACAACCGCCATGGCGAGAAACACCAGCTGTTTCCCGCCCAGCTGTATCTCACGAAATGAATCGTCTTGGTTTGAGGCCATCAGTGCAGAAGTGAGTCGAATGTTACCACGGCCCACCGATCTTCGCCTTGAGGGCCAGCGCCTCGGCAGACTTCGGGTCGAGGGCCAGCGCGCGATCGAGTTCGGCGCGGGCGGCCATCTGATCATCGACCTGCAGCAGTGCCTCGGCGAGCGCGACGTGTGTCGCCGCCGTCTCCTCGCTCCACAGCGCGATCTTCAGCGCCTCGACGGCGTCGGCCGCGCGGCCGCCGCGGAGGTACAAGCGGCCGAGCACTAGATGAGCTTCAGCAAGGTATGGCGAGAGGTAGAGGGCCCGACGCAGTTCGTCGATGGCGTCGCGATCCGCCTCCCGCTCGAACGCGCGGCGGCCGGCATCAAGATGAAACAACGCGAGGCTTTGCTGCTCACGTTGTCCGGCGGTCGTGATGATGCTGTCCACTCGCGCCCGCGCCGGCGTCAGCTCTTCATGAAGCCGCTCGAGCCCTCGCGGCACCGCGTCACCGCCCGGCGGGCGGGTCTTCTCCCAGCCGGCGTACTTCGACGACAGACGTGCGGCCAGCTCGCGCTCCCGGGCGGCTTCCGCCGCGCCGCCGGCCTGCTGCAGGGCGACGCCAAGAACAAAGTGTGCGTCACCGTCGCCCGGGTCACGCCGCACGGCTTCACGCAGCCAGTAGATGGCCGCTTTCGAATCCTTGTCGATCCAGTAGGCATAGCCGAGATTGAAAAAGAAGTCGCCGTCGGTCGGGTCCAGTTCCGACGCCTGGCTGAAATAGTAGGTCGCGCGCCCCGGCTGCGGCGTGGCGGCGCGCCGCAATTCGACGACTCCGATGGCGTTGGCGACGGTGGCCGAGGCCTCTTCCTTCTGCATCACGCGTAGCGTCTCGAGCGATTCGTCAAACCGTTTCAGGTGCATCAGCGACAAGGCGCGGCGGAACCGTCCGTCGCGAGCGTAGCGGCTGTCGGGCCGGATCGCATTCACGGTCTCGAGCGCCCGCGGATGTTCCGAGGCCTCCGATTGCAGGTCCCACACCGCGAGCCGGGCACGGTCGAATGAAGGAGCGGCTTTGAGCGCCTGTTCGAGAAAGGCCAACGCCGCGGTCGGCGTCTCCGCCACCAGGCCCTTGACATACAGCTCGAACACCTGCGGAGTGGCAGGCAGGCGATCGGCGGCCGCTGCGGTTGCCGGAGACGAGGCGCCACGGATCTGCTGCGCCAGCCGGCCGAAGACGCCAAAGAGATCCGACAACGGGCCGGCGGCCTCCACCTCGGGCAACAGCCGCCCGGTGTCGAGCCGCACCGCGCGAGCCTTGGCGAGCAGCCGATCGCCCTCCATGGCTACCGTTCCACTCACCACTAGCGACGCAGCCACGGTCTGCCCCACTCGGATGGTCGAGGCGCGGCTGAGCGTGGCGTTGGCCGGCAGCTGCAGGCGATCGAACGCCTGCAGCCGCTCCTCCCGCTCGATCACCGTTTCGCCGCTGGCCGCCAGCATGTCGCCGAGCAGGATGGCCGCGCCGTCTCGCATCCACGTGAGGCGCGGTTCGTGAGTGGGATTGTCGAACGGAATGACCAGGACGGTCGCGCCGGGCGGCACCTGAGCACGCGCGACGGGCGGCGAGACTGCCGCGCCGATGGCTATCAGCCACAGCGCCACGCGCGCCCACATCATGCAGCGTCGACGGCTTCGAGCGGTCGCGGCCCCCTGACGGTAATCGCCAGGCTCCACGCCCCGGGCTGGTCGTTGCGAACGCTCACCTCGGCGTCGACCGCACAGTGCTGCAGCAGTCGATCGATTGCCGACGCGTAAAAGGCGCGCATTGGAATAGTGGCCGGATCCCGGAGCTGATCGAACAAAGCGGAGCTGATGTCGATTCCGGCCGAGGCGCCGGTGAAGCGCGTCCCGACCTTCGACTGCCTGACGGTCCGCGCGGATCATCCTCGTCCCAAGTCCTAGCGCGGCGCGGGCCCGCAAGCTCATCGGCAGCCGCCGGATGCACCAGCGGCGCAGGGCCGACACGTCAGCGAACGTCCAGTCGGCCGCGTAGCGACCGGCGCGCTCGACGATCTGATCGTTGGCCGGCGCTTCTTCACGATGCAGGAAGCTGAGCACGGCGCCGAGCGGCGCAAGGCCGATTCGGCCGTCCCGCATGCCGGTCGGGCTCAGCCAGTTCTCGTAGAAGTCGAGCCGGTTGGGGCGAACGTCGGCAATGCCTTGATGGAGGCTCGAGATGAGCAGGCGGCCGATGCCGGCGTCAGTCATGGCGAGCTCGCGCAGTCCGGTGCATCAAACTCGACCTCAGGGCACTACATCCGCCTCGGAACGCCCATGCCCAGCACATCGAGACATGCCGACAGGACCGTGCCGGTCGCCGCGCACAGGTTGAGGCGCATGGCCTTCTCGGGTTCCGGCGCGTCGAGCACGGCTGAGTCGTGATAGAAGCGATTGAACGCCCGTGCGAGCTCAAAGCCATAGGCGCACACGCTGGACGGGTTGCGTGTCTGCGCCGCAGTCCGCACCTCGTCCCGCAGTTTCGTCATCTCCATGATCAGCGCCCACTCGCTGTCATTGAACGCCGGCGGTGTCGCCGGAATGGCCGGCAGCGCGCCGCCGTGCTTGGCGAGAATCGAGGCGATGCGGGTGCACGAATACTGGAGGTATGGTCCGGTGTTGCCCTCGAACCGCAGCGATTCCTCGAGATCGAAGACCACGTTTTTCGTAGGACTGACGCTGAGAATGCCGTAGCGCACCGCGCCGACCGCGATCGTGTCGGCCAGCTCCCGCACCTCCTCGTCGGCCAGCTCAGGGTTTGATTCGCGCAGGCGCGCGGCCGCGTTGTCGCGGGCCAGGTCGATGAACTCGCTCAGCAGGACCACGTTCCCCTGCCGGGTGGACATCTTCCCCTGCTTGAGGAGCACGAACGAGTAATAGATGACGTCCGGGGTCGTGATGCCGCTCGATCGCAGGATCAGGTCGAGCTGCTCCTGGTACAAGCGGTGGTCCTCGCCAAGCACCGACACGTTCAGGTCGGCCGCAATCGTGGATTTATGGATGGTGTAGGCAAGGTCGCGTGCCACGTACATCGAAGTCCCGTTGGCGCGGCTCAGGACCACGTAGCGGCCTTCCTCCCGCTGGAAGCCGAGCTGCTGCAGGTCGATGACTTGGCGGCCGTGTTCGTCGGTGATCAGGGCATGGACGGACGTCAGCGACTCGATGACGGGCTGAAGCCGCCGGTCATTCAGGAACGCCGACTCGCGATCGAACACGTCGTAGGCAATGCCGAGGCGGCCCAGGATGGCCACCTGCCCGTTGACGCAGAGATCGACGACCCGGCGAAATTCCTCACGCACGCCGGCGTCGCCGTGTTCGAACGCATTCAGCAGATCAAACGCAATACCCTCAATCGCCGGATCGTCCTTGGCCTTCTGGCTGATGGCCACGTACTCATCGAGCAGGTCGTTGAATTGCAGATCGTCGCGGCTTCGACAGGCATAGACCAGTAGCGCGATCTGCTTGCCCATGTCGTTGACGTAGTAATGGACCTCGGTGTCGTGACCGAGAAAGCGATACAGCCTGGCGATGGTGTCGCCGATGATGGCATTGCGCCCGCGCCCGACGTGCGGGCTGGCGTTGGGATTAATGCTGGTGTGCTCGATAAGCACGCGGGAGTTCGTCGACGGCAACGCGGTCGCGCGTCCCTCCAGCACGTCGGTGACGAAGCGCCGGGCGAACACGCCTCGATCGAATGACAGGTTGATATACGGACCCGCGGCTGCCGCCTCCGCGATGCCGGGCAGCCCCTGAATCTGCCCGGCCAGCCTCACCGCCAACGCCTTTGGATCGGTCCCGACCTTGCGGGCAATGGGAAACACCACGATCGCCACGTCGCCCTTGGCGGCGGCCGGCACGGGTCGAAACGTCAGCTCCGCTGCGGCTTCCGCGGAGCACGCGCCGATCACGATCCGGCCAATCTGTTCTTTGATCTCACCTAACATAGGCGGGCATTGGGAACCAGGACACCTGTCGATTCTAGTCCAGCCAGGCGGAGCCTCAGACCAGCAACCATGCTCAATTCGAGTGATCGTGGTTCGGCTCCGCCCCGCCAGCGGCAGCGTTGTTTGGCCCGGCCTCCGGCCGGGCGAGACACACTCTTCGATTGCTGTATTGCCCGGAATGTAGGACGCTGACACATGCCCTTGATCGCGGTCGCCCAGAACCTGCGGATGAACGACTACATCGAATCGGTCCGTCGCGC
>Ga0233424_10003201_pt1 | contig 10764 bp, 7 predicted proteins | sample Watercolumn_Towu_FD_181011 | JGI IMG/M metagenome (GOLD analysis project Ga0233424, IMG submission 181011) | Freshwater microbial communities from Lake Towuti, South Sulawesi, Indonesia - Watercolumn_Towuti2014_125_MG | ecosystem: Environmental > Aquatic > Freshwater > Lake | place: Indonesia... | reverse complement strand
GCGCGAGGCGGCATTCAGCCTGACGCGCGAGCAGCTTGCCAAACGCGCCATGTTCTACCCCATCCGCGTCGCGAGCGAGGTGATCGAACTGCCCGGCAAAGAGCAGCCGGTCCGCGCGGAGTTGATGGCGATGAAAATCGGCCCGTTCCTCTTGCTCACCATGCCCGGCGAGCCGATGGTCGAATACGGTTTCAAGCTCGAAGCGGCCATCGCGGATCGCACCACACCGATCATTGTCGGCTATGCGAATGGCAACATCGGCTACATCGCCACCGCCGATGCGTATCAAGTCGGCGGCTACGAACCGAACAGCTCCAACCTGCTGCCCGAGGCCGAGCCGATCATCCTCAAACGTCTCGGCGCGCTGGCCGACCGCGTCATCGGCGATGTCTTTGAATCGATCTCGAAGCATCCGAAGGACATCCAGAAGCGCGAAGCGGAGGAAAAGGCGCGCCTTCATTCCACGCCCTCCGCCAGGCCTTAAGTTGTGGCCGAGTCGCTCCGCGACTCGGCGGCGACGTGCGGAGCAACTCGCCCACAAAGATCCAGGACCCATTCATCCGCCATGAACAACAACGACCACAACGAAACCGCCCGTCGCGCCTACTGGACCGAGCAAATGGAACAAGGCTACGCGATGGTCGAAAAGCTCATCGCGTTTCCCGTGAACGAGTGCGGTGAGCGATTCGCCTCACTGCCCGATGCGGCCGCCAGCGCGGGAGTGGAGATGCGATTCTCCAGGAGCAAAATCGCCGGAGAACTCGACCGCGTGTACTCCATGCGCGAGACCCTCACTCACGACGTCGTGGCGATCGGGCGCGCGATGAACGAGCGTGGCTGGGCTCTGCAGATCGAGGACTGCTTCCGCACGCTGGAGATGCAGCGCCAACTCGTGCGCAAACCGTCCGTCTTCGACACGATCCTGAAGAAGTGCATCTGGGAACTGGGCGGCGAGATTCCGACGCCCGAACTGATGTTCCGCCGCTCCATCGTGCTGACGGCCAACATGCCGAAGATCGGCGCGCACATGTCTGGCTCGGCCATTGACATCTCCGTCTGGCGCCGCGACGACGGCACCGAGGTCTGGCGCGGTTATCCGTATCTGGAAATGAGCGAATGCACGCCGATGCGTTCTCCGTTCGTCGCGCCGGAATTTATCGAGAACCGCCTGGCCATTACGGGCCTGATGGAGCAGCACGGCTTCATGCACTTCCCGTTCGAGTTCTGGCACTACGACAAGGACGATGCCGCCATGCACATCGTCACCGGCAATCCGGCTCCCTGCCGCTTCGGCGCCGTGAACTGGGACCCACTCAGCAACGAGGTCACGCCCGTCGAAAACCCGACCGCGCTGCTCAATCCACTCCCCGTGATCGAGCAGGAAATCGCCGCCGCACTGAAGCGTGCCCGCTCATGAAATGCCGTCGCACGACGGCCGAACCAGCGTGTACCTGGCTTGAAGATGACCAGGGTCGTTCTCGTCTCTCGACCACAAACCCAGCGCTGTTATCTCGCTTTCCCGCTACGACGGATACGTTACCAGCAGTTCCAGCTCCATCAAGTGAATTCGCTGTGTCAGATCCGGACGGAGGCTTGTGGGAGTGACGACCAGTTCGTTGACTCCGGCCTGGAGCTGCGACGGGTTCAGCCCCACGTGGTATTCCAGGAACGGTCCGAGTGTGTTCGTGTGCATCCGCGTGTCTCGACCGTTCGCGGCGTAGCGCAGAGTTACTTGATCGTCGGCAATCGGCTTTCCATTGAGCGTCAACGAGAACCGTTCGCTCCTGGCCGTGTTTTCAAGTTTGAAACGCAGCGAGATCGACCGCACGCCGTCGAAGTCCTCGAAGCAACGGAATCGCGACGTGAGGCCACCCGGCGAAGGGGAGCGTTCCAGACTCGCTTGATCCGGATCGTGGTGGCGGTAATTCTGGACGCGGGTGGAGTAGAACAGGTAGTGCTTGTCCTGGTGCCGTAGCGCTGCGGCGCTGCCGATCTCATCGAGAGCCCGATCCACCTGACCGAAATCGCGCTGGCCGCTGGTGCGCAGGTCCGTCAGTTTCATCGGCACGCCGGCCACGTCGCTGGCGGTTTGCATGGCGAGCTCGAACAGGCACGGGTAGTTGAACAGGTAGACGCCGTCTGCCCCGCTGCTAAGCGCATTCGCAGCCGCGGCCCGGTACTCCTCGCGGGCCAGGTACTGGCCGTCGTTCGGCGAACAGCCCACGTATGCCAACACGGGAGTTCCATGCGGCAACGCCCGCTTCCACGTCTCCATCGGATGGTTCATGTAAGCGTTGTAGGTGCCGGCGCTGATGGCGTGGAACAACTTCTCCCGGTCCCAGGTGGCGACGTCCAGACCGCTCGCCAATGCCAGCTCGGGCGTGAGTGGGACGTTGACGGTCAGGAGATACTCGGGACGTTGCAGCCTTCGCGCCTGATCGGCGAGGAACACCTTGATCTTCTTCACCAATTCCGTGAACAGCGGAGCATCGGCCGGCCCCTTATCCGGAGGAAAGAAGAACGGCGACCGCATGCAATCCAGTTCGATCCCGTCAATGTCGGGATAAAGGGCCGCGAACTCGACGATCCGATCATAGACGTGCTGTCGCACTTCGTCGTGCTCGTAGTTCAGACATCCGCCGTAGTATCCGTAAACGGGGCCGAGCGTCCGCTTGGCGTGTGTTCGCCAGAACTCGCTCACGTTGGGATTGTCGACCTGGGTGAAGTGGGCGTCGTTCATGCGAAAACTGGCGAGTACGGTTTTTCCCAACTCGCGGACGAGAGAAATGACAGTCCCGAAGTAACCCCCCGGCTCTTCGTCGAAGTTCATCACGTTTCGATGCACCCGGATCGACTTGATGTTGCCTTCCGGTTTGACCGCCTCGTAGTGAACCCCGACCTTGGTCGGATACAAAGTCGGCCACGACATATCCCCGACACAATAGGCGATCGTATGCACGCCCGCCTGGCAGTAGCTTTGCAGGTATCGCCGCAAGTCGTCCTTGTGAAGGTCGTCACTGAGGCTCAGAAAGACATAGCCGTCATCGTTCAGAATCAGCGATCCAGGATTCCGGCGCGCCGGTGCTGCCTGGACGGCTTGCGCCGCAGCGGTGGCGGCCGATGCCGCGGAAATGAGCAGAAAGTCGCGTCGATTCAGCGGAGCTTGAATCGTCATATTTGTCTCCGGCCTGTTGGAGTGCGATTGCCGATTGCATACGCCTTGTTCAAACATCGTATCGGACTATTTTATCATGGCCGAGTCACTACACGGTTCAGCAGCAGCTTAAAATGAACTCCCAAGACCTTGAAAGGGGTGCATGCCCTCTCACCGCGAACCATCATTAGAATACTCTGTATTCTCTTTGCCAAGGAATCTCATGGTTCCGGTGTAACTTTCGCTCACGTCCCGCGTATTATCCTCGGGTAAACAAGGAATGAGCACTTTCGAAGAAATTTATCGAACGTATTCGGAAGACGTATATCGCTTTTCCTGTTGGCTTTGCGGCAACCCCATCGAAGCGGAAGACATTGTTTCGGAAACATTTTTACGCCTTTGGGGAAGCCGAGACAGTTTGCAGGTTGCGACCATGAAGGCGTACTTGTTAACCATTGCTCGCAACGTGTATGTAAGTCGACGAAGGCGTTCGAGTCGTTACGAGCGATTGTCCGACAGCCCGCAGGACAAGTCTCCTTCTCCAGATGAGGAATCCGAAACCAAAGACGAACTGGAAGTGTTGAAGTCTGCCATTGCAGAATTGCCGGAGGGCGAACGAACGGCGTTCTTGATGCGGACGAAGTGTGAACTTTCGTACGAGGAAATCGCCAGGGCATTGGGCATCAGCTTGTCGGCGGCGAAGGTACGAGTGCATCGGTCCCGCATCAAGCTCTCCCAAAAATTCATGACTACAGGTGACTGACGATGAAGATTACACGAGACGTGATATCCGACCTTTGGCCGCTCTACGAATCCGGAGAGGCTAGCGATGACACGCGGCATTTGATTGATGATTTCCTTGAGCATGACAGGGAATTTTCCAAGCTGATTCGCGAGTCCCCAAAAGCATTTCGCACGAACGATTTGCCACCGCTAAAGCCGGAAAATGAAATTAAGACAATCCAGATGACGAAGCGTGTGTTGCGACTTCGGGATTGGTTGTTCATCATCGCCGCGTTCCTGACATTAACTCCCTTGACCGTCTACGACACTTCGTGGGGTGGGGGATGGGTCATTCGTGACCATCCTCTGCTCGCTGGTGCTTTGATATTGGCGGCAGGTGTCGCCTGGCTTTGCTACTTTCAGTTGAGGCGACGATTGAGCACGACCGGGCTCTGAACCGGAGCGGCCATTTTCGCGCACTCAGACTGCTCAGGAGGGCGTGTCCGAGGTAATTTGTTGCGCCAAGTCCATCAAACGGTTTGTCCTGGGGCGCGAATGGAATGGAAATTGTCGTCGCGATTGATGGTCGCCAGCGAATAGATAAACTCAATGGACTTTCAGCATCAGGAACAGGTCGATATGCTCTGTCTTTTTCGACGCGGCGCAACGCTGTGTGACCGATTGAGGTTTCCGGAAAGCAAAACATGGGCACTCGGCTGAAATGGCTTTCGGTCTTCCTGGCGTCGGTGTGGACGAGCTTCGCGGCTGGCGCGGATCCGATCGACATTGGTTCGCGACGGGAACTGTTCGTCGACCAGGCGTTGATCGAGCGGCTCGAAGGGCGTGCCGAATTGCGGCTGCATCATCCGACGCCGCGCGAAGTCGCGATCACGTTCGAGAAGCCGTGGGAAGGGAATGCCAGCGGTTATCCGACCGTATTCCAGGACGGCGACGTCTATCGGATGTACTACCGCGGCCATCGCTACATCATCGACCCTCCGCCGCTGCGGCAGGCTCAGTCGGAAGTCGTCTGCTACGCCGAGAGCCGCGACGGCATTCATTGGGTGAAGCCGAATCTCGGGCTGTTCGACTGGCCGCCGACCATGAACAACACCGGCACGAAAGAGAACAACATCTTCTGGCGCGGCGGCTACGAGACGCACAATTTCGCTCCGTTCAAAGACAGCAATCCGGCTTGCCCGCCCGATCAGCGCTACAAGGCCGTTGGCGGAACGACCGCCAGCAATGGACTGCTGACGTTCAAGTCAGCGGACGGGATTCACTGGTCGAAGCTCAGCGACGGGCCGGTCGTGACAAAAGGCGCGTTCGATTCGCACAACACAGTCTTCTGGGATCCGAATCGCCAGCGCTACGCGATGTATCTGCGGTACTTCAGCGAAGACGAATTCAAGGGCCTGCGTTCGATCGGCGTGTCGCATTCGACGGACTTCAGGACTTGGTCCGAACCGGTCGGGCTGACGTATCTCAATTCGCCGCCACAGCAGATGTATACCAATCAAATCGCGCCGTACTACCGCGCGCCGCATCTGCTGCTCGGCTTTCCGACACGATTCGTAGCTCGTCCACTGACGGAGCATGCGAAGCGTCTGGAACCGGTCGAGACGCGGGCGCAATTTGCGGCCTCGGTGAAAGGGAGCGATGCCTACACAGGGGCGGAAGTGACGGACGGCTTGCTCATCGCCAGTCGCGACGGTCAGACGTTTCGTCGTTGGGACGAGGCGTTCCTGCGTCCGGGTCCGCAAGCGGAAGGCCGGTGGATCTACGGCGACAATTATCAGAGTTACGGCCTGTTCGAAACGAAGTCCGACTCGGCCGGGCTACCCAACGAGATCTCGCTGCATTTTAACGAAGGCTCTTGGCGCGACGAGATGCACCGGCTGCGACGCTACACGATTCGGCTCGATGGCTTCGTTTCCTTGCACGCGCCGCTGCGCGGTGGCCAACTGACGACGAAGCCGTTGAAGTTCACCGGCCGACGCCTTTCCTTGAACTACGCCACGTCCGCGGCAGGCAACCTGCGAGTCGAACTGCAAGACTCCAGCGGCCAGCCGATCCCCGGTTTTTCTCTGGCCGACGCGGATGAGTTGTTCGGCGATACCATCGATCAAACAGCCGCGTGGAACAACTCCACCGATGTCAGTCGTCTGGCGGGCCAAGTGGTGCAACTTTACTTCGTACTCCGCGACGGCGACTTGTTCTCGTTTCAGTTCACGGACTGAGCACCATTATCGCAATCCGAACTCGACACTTCTGCCGGGGGCCGCTCAATGAAATCGAATCGTCGCCAGTTCATCCAGGCCGCGGGAACCGCGGGAGCGGCGCTATGGACGTTGCAGGCCGCTTCGGCGGACGACGCCGCGGTGAAGGCGGCCGATCGAAACCGACCCGCCGGTCAGGCGCCCTTCACGACCGAGTTGTTCCTCGACAACCAGTTTCTGGAAGCAACTCCTGGCGTGTCGCGGAGATTGCACCCGGCCAAAAAACACGTGCTGAATCCGGTGATCCGGCCGGAACGCTGGTGCGAGGGAACGTACATCGAGCCCTACACGACGATGTATGACGCCGAGGAAAAGCTCTTCAAGTTGTGGGCTCGTGCAGGGAGCGATGCCAAGGCCGGGTACGTCGGGGGGAACGCGGGGTGGATGCTCTATTACACGTCGAAGGACGGTGTGCATTGGGAGAATCCGGACCTCAAGGTATGCGATGTGGCGGGACGCCGCGACCACAACGTGGTGTTCGCCAGCGACCTGGTTCTGAATGCTCCCACGCCGCTCGTGTACGGTCCGGAGAAGTTTGTCATCCCGTCGCGTCCTGCGGCGCCGCAGGGCAAAAAGGCGTTCTTCTGGGGCGTGAACAAGCATCCGCAGCCGCGAGATCCGTCGGAGAATTACGTCGCTCTGGCGATCGTGCAGGATCATCGCCGCGGAGCGCACATCGTCACCTCGCCGGACGGCGTTCACTGGTCTTGCGCGGCATCGCCGTTCTGGCAAACGCCGCACGATGTTGCGGGCACCGGGGACGACTGCCTGATGCACTTGATGTTTGACAAGGCGAAGCAGAAGTGGGTGATCTATCGCCGCATCATTCCCGAGTTCAGCGAGCGAATGATCGCCAACGACAGCGATCGGAATCGGTCGCCCATCGACCGCTACAATCGCTCCTACGCCTATGCGGAGAGCGACGACCTGCGTGAATGGAAGAACCATCGATTCATTCTCGCGATGGACGCCGATGACCCGGCCGACACGGAACTCTACCAGTTCGGCTGCCACAAGTTCGGCGCGACGTACGTCGGCTACGTGAGCATCTTCTACCTGAGTCGCCCGCAGCCGATCGACATTCACCTAGCGACGAGCCGCGATGGCATTCACTTCACGCGGGTCTGCCGCGGGACGCCGTTCATACCGCACGGGCCGCTGGGGTATTACGACTTCATGGCGATGGCCTGTTCGCAGCCCCAGCCGATCGTGGTCAATGATACGATCTACATCTATTACGCGGCCCTGAACTTTCCCCACGACGTCGATGAAAGCGCGTCGGCGGATTATTCCGGGGGCGTGGCGCTGGCGACCCTGAAGCGCGACCGATTCGCCTCGCTGGAAACCGGCACGCCCGATGCGGAACCCTGCCGCGTGCTCACGAAACCGCGGGTCGTCTCGCACCCCCACCTGTACCTGAACGCCGCGACCTGGGGGAAAGGTTCCATTCGCGTCGAGGTGCTGACCCGCGACTGGCAGCCGATCCCGGGCTTCACAGTCGCCGAGTCTCGCGAGATCCAGGGGGACGCTCTCGACCATCCCGTTCGCTGGTCGGACAACGCCGACCTGAGCAAGCTCCTGGGTCAGGAGATTCGGCTCAAGTTCCACATGACGCGCGCCCGGCTGCATGCGATGACCATGAGCGAACAAGAGCGGCCCTTGGGACTTGTCGAAGCCGAGTATCGCTCTGACCCGGCGGGAGATTCCGCACCTAAACAGAACTGACCTTTGGCTGTAGGACGGACTTCTAGTCCGTCCGTAAAGCGAATCGACGGACTAGAAGTCCGTCGTACACAAAAGAGCCGACTGGTAAACTCCTATCTGCCGCTCGCCTTTGACTTGGAACCAGCCTGCCGACGACACACTTTCTGAATGGAAAACCGAAACTCAATCCAGCTCCGTGGGACTTTCCATGCACACAATCGCTCGCATCTCCGCTGCAATTGCGCTGTCGACTCTGTCTCTTCAGGCGCCCGTCCTGGCTCAAAGCCGCAATGCACCTCCTGGGATGTTCAAGGATCTGGACGACGAACTCCTGGGCGACGCATCGATCATTCACGGCAAGCAGCTTTTCATCGATGACTACCTGATCGGCGAGATGCAGGGCGTTCGGAAGCAGCTCAATCAACCGGTCAAGCATCCGCAGAATCCGTTGATGAAGAAGGAGAAGTCGTGGGAGTACGCCATCACCTTTGGCGCCATCGTCCGCGACGAGCGTGAGGGCTTGTATAAACAGTGGTATCAGATCTGGAGCGACGAAAAAGATTCCATCGGTTCCATCGGCTATGCGACTTCGCAGGACGGTCTGAAATGGGATCGGCCCGTCACGGATGAAGCCACTGGCAAGAATCTGGTTCGGTTCACGCCGGATGAACCGTGGGCCGGCGGCCCGGGCGTGTTCATCGACGAGCTGGATCCCGATCCGGCCCGGCGGTTCAAGATGATCTACATCTCCAAGCCGAACCTGAAATCGTCATCGCTCGCGACGCATCTGGCTTGGTCCGCGGATGGAATTCATTGGACGCAAGCTGCCGTCAATCCGGCAATCCCGTTCAGCGACACGCAGGTCTGTCCGTTCTGGGACAAGCGCATTAACCGATATGTGGCGTTCCTGCGGTTCGGCCCGCCGAACATCCGGCTCGTCAGCCGGATCGAAAGCGAAGACTTTCTGCACTGGTCGCCGAAGGTAACCGTCGTCAACAAATCGAAAATGGATGGGCCGTTTTCGACCGATCACTACACGATGTCGGCCCTGCCCTACGCGGGCATTTATCTCGGGTTGATCAACACCTATCACGGCGAAACGATCGCGCCGATTCCCGAGGACAAACTCTGGATGGATCGCAAGGACGTGCAACTGGCGTTCAGCCGCAACGGCGTCACTTGGCAGCGAGTCGGAAAAGAGGGGGCGATCTCGGCGAAGGAGCTACGTGCCGACCGCGATTGGCAACAGACGGCAAAGGACGCCGTGTTCCTGCCTTATGGCGAATTCAAAAAGGAATGGGACTGGGGTTCGATTGCAGCAACATTTCATCCGCCGCTGGTCGTCGATGACGAAATCCGCATTTACTACACGGGCATCAACGGGCGGAACTGGTACAACCATCACAAGGACGCCAGCGATCACGCCGTCGGCCTGGCGACCTTGCGACTCGACGGATTCGTTTCGGTTAATGCCGGAGATGAACCCGGTACACTCACGACCAGGCCGCTGGTATTCCTCGGCGACACGCTGGTTGTGAACGCGAATGCCACTGGCGGCTCGCTCACGGTCGAGGCGCTCGACCCGGAGGGCAAAGTCATCGAAGGCTTCGGCACGGCCGACTGCGCGCCGATCACCACCGACAGCGTCCGGCACATATTGACGTGGAAGGACAACCCTGACTGTCACCTGCTGCAAGCGCGGCCGATCAAGCTGCGATTTCACTTGAAGAACGCGAAGCTGTACGCGTTCGAACCGCAGATTGGTCACAACCATTATTTGCAGTCGTACGATTGAAACCTTCGTTTACCTCCCAGCCGCAGGCGCCGGCTCACTGGAGGCCCGATGCATCAAGGCCAATGCCTGCGGGTAGGCGGTAAACTATGGCGAACTCTATTCAGTCGGATGATTGAGGATTCACTGACCCCCGCGCCTTCCAAAACGGTTCTTGACGACTCCCGATCCCGTGGTACCCCGAGATGAAATATTTTCACATCGCGTTCTGGATCATCTTGACAATCTGCTTTCGTGACGCAGCGGCGGTCGCTCAACAACCCGCGCGGGCGCCACCCGGGATGTTCAAGGATCTGGATGATGCGATCGTCGGCAATGCGTTGATCATCCGCGGAAAACAGCTTTTCATCGACGACTATCTCGTCGAGGAACTTCGCGGGGTTCACAGGTCCCTGCATCAGCCGGTCAAACACGCGAAGAATCCGGTGTTGATTCGAGACCAACCCTGGGAAGAGGCGGGGCCCGGCTACGGAACCGTCATCTACGACAAAGAGGAACGTCTCTTCAAGCTGTGGTACGAAGTCGCAGGCCAGGCCGGCGGGCCGGAGAAGGTCTCGGTCAATCGGCTCTGCTATGCGACTTCCAATGATGGAATCGTCTGGCAGAAACCGATCGTCGACGTCGAACGGCGCACGAACTACGTGAGTCCGCCGAAGACCAGGCACTTTCAGATCATCGGTCTGTTCAAGGACAACCACGAGCGAGACCCCCAGCGGCGATACAAGATGCACTACGTCTGTTCGCCCGATGGTTCACCGGAAGGAGGCATCGACCTGCCGAAGTACCTGAGGTCGCTGCGAACGAATGTCGGCTGGTCGCCGGACGGAGTCCATTGGACAGCCGCGTCCGAGACTCCGCAGATCCCCTTCAGCGATAGTCCGAGTTGTCCGTTCTGGGATGAAAGAATCGGCAGGTACGTCGCCTATCTGCGTTACGGACCGCCGAATACCAGGAAAATCTCCCGCATCGAGAGCGAGGACTTCCTCAATTGGTCGCCCAAGGTGACGGTGATCAGCCCTGGCAAGTTGGATGAACCGTTGGCGACGCAGTTTTATCAGACTTCCATGATGCCGTATGAGGGCGCCTATGTCGGTCTGATTACCGCCTATCAC
>Ga0233424_10003198_pt1 | contig 10771 bp, 10 predicted proteins | sample Watercolumn_Towu_FD_181011 | JGI IMG/M metagenome (GOLD analysis project Ga0233424, IMG submission 181011) | Freshwater microbial communities from Lake Towuti, South Sulawesi, Indonesia - Watercolumn_Towuti2014_125_MG | ecosystem: Environmental > Aquatic > Freshwater > Lake | place: Indonesia... | reverse complement strand
TGACGTCGAGGGTGGTGCCGGTCACGTACGCCGCCTGGGGGGACAGCAGCCAGAGGATGGCCTGCGCGACCTCGTCGGGCGTGCCGCCCCGGCCCAGGGGGACGCTGCCCGCGAGCCGCGCCACGCGGCCGGGTTCGCCGCCCAGCGCGTGGATGTCCGTCTCGATTAGGCCGGGGCGGACGCCGCACACACGGATGCCCTCGGCGGCGACCTCGCGGGCCAGGCCGACGGTCAGGGTATCCACGGCGCCCTTGGAGGCGGCGTAGTCCACGTACTCACCGCCTGAGCCGAGCACGGCCGCGCGGGAGGAGACGTTCACGATCACGCCGCCCGGCCCGCCGTGCCGGGTGGAGAGCCGCCGGACGGCCGCGCCCGCGCAGAGGAACGCGCCGATCACGTTCGTGCTGAGCACCCGCTGGAGGCGGGCGGCGTCGAGTTCGTCCACGCGCGCCTGCCGTTCCAGCGTCCCGGCATTGTTCACCAGGGCGTGCAGGCCGCCCAGTCCGGTCTGCAGGGTGTCGAAGAGGCGTTCCACGTCCACGGCGTCGCCCACGTCGGCCTGGACGGCCAGCGCGCGGCCTCCGGCGGCCTCGATCTCCCGGACGATCCCGGCAGCCGCGGCGGCGTCCTGGCGGTACCCCAGCCCGACCGCGTACCCGGCCTGCGCGGCGAGGCGGGCGGTGGCCGCGCCGATGCCCCGGCTGCCGCCCGTGATCAGCACGGTCTTCATGGACGTGCCGGGCCGTACGTGAGCAGGAGGACGCCCGCGCCCAGTTCCCGCGTGGCGAGCAGGGTGAGGGGCAGGTGCTCCAGCGTATCGAAGATGCGCTTCCCGCGCCCCAGCACGAGCGGGAAGACCATCAGGCGCAGTTCGTCTACCAGTCGGTGCCTCAGGAGCATCTGCGCGAGGGTGCCGCTGCCGTACACGAGCAGCGGCCCGCCCGGCTGAGACTTCAGGGCCTGCACGTCCGCCACCACGTCCGGGCCGAGCGCGGCGGCGTTCCACCCGAGCGGGCCGGGGCGGGAGGTCGCCACGTACTTCGGCAGGGCGTTCATGCGCTCCGCGAACGCACCGGTGGCGGTCGGCCAGTAGCCCGCGAATTCCTCGTAGGTGGTGCGGCCCAGCAGCAGCGCGCCGCTGGCGAACAGTTCGTCGCGTTTGAACGGCCCGTCGTCCGGGTCGTACGGCGCGCGCCACGGCGAGTGTTCCTCGTACACGCCGTCCAGGGACACGAATTCAGTGACGATCAGTGGGCGCACGTGCGGCCTCCCCTGCGCTCTACGCGGGCGTGATGCGGATGCGGGTGTTGTGGAAGGTGCTGCCGCCCCCGAGGTCGGTCAGGGTCTGCGCGGTCAGTTCGTTGATGCTGCGCCCGTCCGGCGCGCTGAGGCCCCACCACGTGCCCTCCAGGATGGCCGCGCCGGGCTGCGCGGCGTCTGTGACCTTCACGCGGCGCTGCACGCTGCCGACCTCGCTGCTCAGGGTGGCGGTGTCGCCGTCGGTCAGTCCCGCCGCCTGCGCGTCGTGGGGGTGCAGCAGCAGGTGCGGTTCGCCGCCCTCGGCGCGGTTGAGGTTCGGCAGGTTCCCGTATGTGCTGTTCAGGAAGTGATGCGCGGGGGGCGTGATCAGCCGGATGGGGTACTCGGCACTCAGCTGCGCCTGGGGTTCACGGTGCTGCGGCGCGGGGCTGAGCTGCACCTTCCCGCTGGGGGTCTCCGCGCCGTGCGCGTACGGCAGGAACCCCTCGGGGAGGTTCAGGCGGACGCTGCCCTCGGCCTTCAGGCGTTCCGGGGTGATGCCCGCCACGAGGGGGTGGTCGGTGGCCAGCACCTCCTTGAGCAGGTCGTCCACGCTCCAGTACACGCCGGGTTCCGTGACGCCCAGACGGCGCGCGAGTTCCTGGAACACCCAGGAGTTCGGCCGCGCCTCGCCGGGCACGTCCAGGGTGGCGGGGTTGTAACCCAGGTAGTGGTGGCCGTAGCTGGTGTACACGTCGGCGTGCTCGGCGAAGGTCGTGGCGGGCAGCAGGTAGTCGGCCAGCCGCGCCGTCTCGGTCATGGCCTGTTCCAGCACGACGACCAGCAGGTCATCGCGTTGCAGGCCCGCGCGGACCCGCCCGGCATCCGGGGCGACCACCGCCGGGTTGCAGTTGTAGATGAATGTGGCCCCGAAGCCCCGTTCCGGGCGCAGGGCGGCGGCGTACTCGTTCATGTTCACTCGCGCCGCGTCCGGACGGATCAGGTGTGCGGCCCCCAGCCGGGCGCGGTTCAACCGGAACGCCCCGCTGGTGCTCAGGGTGCAGCCGCCCCCCCGCCAGCGCCAGTCGCCGGTCAGCGCGGGAATCAGTGTCACGGCGCGGAGGTTCGTGCCGCCGTGCTCATGGCGGGTCATGCCGTACCCCACCCGGAAGTACGTGGGGCGCGTCGTGCCGACCGCGCGGGCGAAGTTGCGGATCACGTCCGCGTCCAGCCCGGTGACCCCGGCCGTGCGCTCGGGCGTCCACTCGCGGGCCGCCTCGCGCAGTTCCTCGATGCCGGTCGTCGCCTCGGCGATGTACGTCTCGTCCGTCCAGCCGTGCGCGAACAGTTCGTGCATCACGCCCAGGGCCAGCGCGGCGTCCGTGCCGGGAATGATCTTCAGGTGTTCGTCCGCGAAGGCCGCCGTGCGGTTGCGGTACGGGTCCACGCACACGATCCGCGCCCCGGCCTTACGGGCCGCCGTCAGGTGCGGCGTCAGGTGACTGTTCGTGCTCAGGGAATTGATCCCCCACAGCACGATCAGCCGCGCGTGCGCCACGTCCGCCGGGTCCACCCCGAAGCGCGTGCCGTAGCCCAGACTCCAGGCCTCGGTGCCCGCCGTGGCGCAGATCGTCTCGTCCAGTTCCGGGGCGCCCAGCGCGCGGAACAGCGCGTGCACGTGCGTGCCCTCCATCAGGCCCATCGTGCCCGCGTAGTTGTACCGCAGGATGCTCCCGGGTCCGCGCGTGTCCAGCAGGGTGCGCAGGCGCGCGGCGATGTCGTCCAGCGCCTCGTCCCAGGTCACGCGCGCCCAGACCGGCTCGGCCTCCGTCTTGGTGTTCACGCGTTTCAGGGGGTACAGCGGCCGGTCCGGGTGGTTCGCGCGGGCCGGATAATGCACGGTCTTGGCGCACGCGAAGCCCTTCGTGATCGGGTGCGCGGCGTCCCCCGTCACCTTCAGCATCCGCTCCGGCGCGCCCGGCGCGTCGCGGCCCACCGTCACCTTCAGGCGGCAGGCATCCGGGCAGTCCAGCGGGCAGGTGAGCAGCACGTCACGCGAAAGGGAGTCGGGCGCGGTCATACCGCGAGGATACGCGCCCCCGCCACCTACCGGGAGGGCCGGTTCAGGCGGGCGCGGCCGGTGAGGTGGCGCGTGAGGGGGTGGGCAGAACGCTAGGCCATCTGGCCTGCCCGGCGGGTTTCTGCCGCGCTCGGGCCGGGCGGGCCGGTATGGTGACCGTCACGGACAACAGGAGGCAGTCATGCTGGATGAGGCGTTGGTGGCGCAGGTGCTGGGCGCGGCGCAGCGGGGCGGGGCGGATTTCGCGGAGCTGTTCGTGGAGGACCGCGTGAATACGGCCCTGCGGCTGCATCAGGGGGAACTGCGGGACGCGCGGGACGGGAACCTGTTCGGGGCGGGCGTGCGGCTGCTGTACGGCACGCAGGTCGTGTACGCGTACACGAACGACGTGACGGCGACCGGGCTGCTGGAGCTGGCGCGGCAGGTGGCGCAGGCGCGCGGGGACGCGGGCGTGACGGACGCGGGCGGCGCGGGCGGACTGGATTTCAGGCGGGTGGACGTGACGCCCATGCAGGTCGCGCGGGAGCATCCGCTGCACGCCGCGAAGGCCCGCAAGCTGGCCCTGATGCGCCGCGCGCACGCGGCGGCGGCCGGGGTGGGCGCGGTGCGGACGGTGGATGTCACATACCTGGACATGGTGCAGCGCGTGCTGATCGCGAACTCCGAGGGGCTGTGGGCGGAGGACGAGCGGCTGAGCACCCGGATTGCCTGCACGGCCATCGCGCAGGAGGGCACGGACCGCGCCACAGGGTCATCCAACCCCGGTGCGGGACGCGGCCTGGAGTTCTTCGAGGAGCGCCCACCCGAGGAAATCGGCGCGGAGGCCGCGCGGATCGCGAACGCCATGCTGGGCGCGGCGTACGCCCCGGCGGGTAAGTACCCGGTCGTGATCGGGAACGCGTTCGGCGGCGTGATCTTCCACGAGGCGTGCGGGCACATCCTGGAGACGACGGCGGTGGAGAAGAACGCCAGCGTGTTCGCCGGGAAGATCGGGCAGCGGATCGCGCACGACTGCGTGACCGCCGTGGATGACGGCACGATTCCTGGCGCGTGGGGTGCGCTGGGCGTGGATGACGAGGGCATGGTTCCGCAGCGCACCACCCTGATTGAGCGGGGCGTGCTGAAGTCGTACATGGTGGACCGTGTGGGGCACCTGAAGACCGGGGAGGCCCGCACGGGCAGCGGTCGGCGTGCCAGTTACCGCTACGCGCCCGCGAGCCGCATGCGCAGCACCTTCATCGACGCGGGAGACCGCACGCCCGAGGAACTGATCCGGGGCGTCCAGCATGGCATCTACGCGCGCACCATGGGGGGCGGGAGCGTGACGCCGGGGACCGGGGACTACAACTTCGCCGTGAACGAGGCGTACATGATCCGTGGAGGCGAGGTGGCCGAACCGCTGCGGGGCGCGGCGCTCGTGGGGAACGGCGCGCAGGACCTGATGAACATCGTGGGCGTCGCCGGGGACCTGCACCTGGGCCAGGGGATGTGCGGCAGCGTGTCGGGCAGTCTGCCGACCGACGTGGGGCAGCCGCACATCCTGATCTCGGAAATCACCGTGGGGGGCCGCGCATGACCCGCCTGAAACGTGATCCGGCCGCGCAGCTGTCCCTGGAAGGGGCTCAGACTTTCCTGCTGGGACTGGCCCGCGCGCGGGGACTGGAGCTGGAGGTCTTCGCGCAGCGCGAGCAGAACACCAGCGTCAGCGCCCTGAAGGGTGAGGTGACGCAGTTCCAGCTGTCCACGCAGCAGGGCGTGGCGCTGCGCGTGCTGCGGGGTGGCGCGTGGGGTGAGAGCTTCACGGAGAACCTGAGCGAGGCGGCCCTGGAGCGCGCCCTGGACCGCGCCTCTGAGAACGCCGAGCTCACGGTCCCTGAATCGGGCGCGGCGCTGGTGAACTGGCCGCCCGCCCCCGCGCTGGACCTGAGCGGCGAGGGCCTGAGTGGCGTGACGGTCGCGCAGAAGGTCGCGGCGGCCCTGGAGCTGGACCGCGTGGCAGCCGGGGCCGACCCGCGTGTGATCAGCGTGCCGTACGGCGGGTACTCGGACAGCGTGCGCGACTGGCAGGTGGCGAACACGGGCGGGCTGGAGCGCAGCGCGCAGGCGCTGTCCGCCATCACCGAGGTCTACCCGCTGCTGTCGGAGAGCGGGCAGAGCAAGATGGACGGCGACTGGCAGTTCACGCGGGAGTTCACGCAACTCGATCCCACCCGGACGGCACTCGTGGCGGTAGAGCGCGCGGCGGCGCTGCTGGGCGCGCGGCCCGCGCCGAGCGGGGCGTTCCCGGTGTGGATCAGCGGGCGGGCCATGGCGGAACTGCTGGGCCTGTTCGCCCCGATGTTCAGTGGCCGCATGCTCGAGGAGGGCAAGAGCCCCCTGGCCGGGCGGGTGGGTGAGGTGATCGCCGCGCCGGGCGTGACCATCGTGGACGACGCGACCCTGGAGACGGGGCTGCTGGCCCGCCCGTTCGACGCGGAAGGCTGCCCCAGCGCGCCCCTGACGCTGGTGGAGGGCGGCCTGTTGCAGGCGGTGATGCACAACCAGGGCACCGCTGCCCGCGCGGGCGTGGACAGCACCGGGCACGCAAAGCGGTACGGCCTGGGCGGCCCGGTGGGCGTGGGGCACAGCAACCTCTTCCTGCGGCCACACGCGCCCGGGGGGGCCGCGCCGCCCGCCGCGTTCAGCGGGATTCAGCTGCTGGGCGTCAGCGGCGGGCACGCGGGCGCGAACGCTGTGACCGGGGATTTCAGCCTGGAGGCCAGCGGGTTCCTCGTGCAGGACGGCGAACGGCAGCACGCGCTGGACGTGTTCACGGTCGCCGGGAACTTCCTGGATCTGCTGTGGGACGTGCGATGGGTGGGGGCGGACCTGCACTGGACGTCCCTGGGCACCGGCGCGCCGGACGTCCTCGTTGGCGCCCTGTCCATCGCCGGACAGTGACGGGCCGGGGAGTGGCGCCTGTCACGGGAACGCCCGCCACTCCCCTTCCGAGATAACTTCAGTCACGCCGTCCACGATCCGCAGGGCGCTCTGGTCGTCCAGGGCGTAGGCGGGCCCGCCGATCTGCGCGGCCCAGGTCTCGGCGTTCGCCATGCGGTTGTCGGGAAAATCCGGGTAGTTCAGGTGCGGGAAGATCGAGACGTCCACGAGGCCCAGTCCCCGGTCGTCGCCGTCCGTGCCCGGCCAGGACAGGAACTGCCCGCCGATGCGGGGGGTGAGGGCCATGCTGCCCGCGCTCACACCCACCCAGACGGTGTCCTTCAGGCCGGGGAGCAGGTCGGCCAGTCCGGTCTGCCGCAGCCAGTGGGCCAGGAAGGCCGCGTCGCCGCCGTCCACGAGGAGCACGTCGGCGGCGCGCACCCACGCCTCCCAGCGGTCGCGGGGGCGGTGCGGCAGGGCCAGCAGTTCCAGCAGGCCCACGCTGGCCCAGCCCAGGTCCACCATCGGGGCGGGGCTGCGTCCGGCCACGAAACGCCACGCGCTCCCGGGCGTGCACCAGGGGTGCCCGTGCTGCGCGGTGGGAATGCACAGCGCATGACACTCGGTGGTGGGCCTGCCGAGCATCTCGACAAGCGCGGCGTGGATGCTGGCGTTCGTAACGCCACCGGACGTGAGCAGCAGCTTCATGGCGCCTCCTGCGGGGCAGCGAAGGTCAGACTGTGAACGGCGAGAGCCTCCCGCAACGTCCCGAGCGCTTTTGGCCCCATGCCGTGCAGCGCAGCGATCTCGCGTTCGGTGCGTTCCGCGAGGGCAGCCAGCGTGGTGACGCCTGCGTTCGTCAGGGCGCGGCGGGCCGGGGCGGCCACGCGCGGCAGGTCGCTCAGGACATCCTCCCTCATCGGCCCTTCCGGCAGCAGCATGGCCGTGGCCCACACGTTCAGCACGTTCCCGGAGCCGGGGAAGGTCTCCGAGCGCAGCAGGCGGAACGGCACGGGGGGGCGGCCCGTGAACAGGGGCGTGCCGCCGGGCCCGGCCAGCAGCGGGAAGGTGGTCAGGTGCAGTTCGTCCACCAGTCCGCGCGCCAGCAGGTCATTCCACAGCAGGCGGCTCAGGAGGATCAGCAGCGGTCCGCCCGGCTGGCCTTTCAGGGTGCGGACGGTGTCGGGTGCGTCGGCCACGCGGACGGCGCGGGCGTTCGGGAAGGCGGTCAGGTCGTCGGGGGTCAGGTGGTCGGACACGGTGACCACCTCGATCTGCGCGATGCGGCGCGCGAAGGCCCGGCGGACGTCGGTGGCGGCCGGGTCGGTCAGGACGCCCTGCCAGTAGCGCAGGTTGTTCAGCGCGGACTCGTGCCCGGCCAGCAGCAGCGTGCCCGCACGCTTCAGCAGCGAGAGGGTGTAGTGATCAAACTGGTCGTCGGCGTGGTAGTCGGGGTGCTGGTACTCGAACAGCGGCGCGAGGGTGCGGGTAGCGTCCTCGTAACAGCCGTCCAGCGTGACGAAATTACAGACGATCAGTGGGCGCATGTGGGGGCACCTCGGGGGTCAGGGGCGGGCGGTGATCTGCTGAACCGTCCAGCCGTTCCCGTCCGGATCCTGAAACGACAGGAATCCCACGACGTTCAGGTCGTCGTCGGCTGTGGCGGGACGTGGGCTGGGGCCGCCCAGCACCTGAATGTCGCCGGCGGGGACGCCGCGGGCGAGCAGTTCGGCGTGCGCGGCGCGCAGGTCGTTCACGACGAGTTGCATGCCTCGCAGGGTGCCGGGCGGCATGGGCCGCAGCGCGGAGCCCATCACCACGCTGCATCCCGAACCGGGGGGCGTGAACTGGATGACGCGCTGACCGCCACGCACGGTGTCGTGATCCACGTGAAAGCCCAGCCCGTCGGCGTAGAAGGTGCGGGCGCGGTCGAGGTCCGTGACGGGCACCACGATGACTTCCAGCGTCCAGTTCATGCGGGCAGGTTCACCTGCCAGGACACGCCGTGCGGGTCGTTCAGCCACGCGAAGCGGGTGCTGAAGCCGTAGTCGTCCGGGGGCATCAGGTACTGGCCGCCCGCGCCGAGCGTGCCACACACCCGGTCGAATTCCTCGCGGGAGTCCCAGTCGAGGAACAGCGACGTGGACGGCGTGAACGTGAACGCGTGTGGGACGGGCGAGTCGGTGACGCGCACGCGCTGTCCGCTCAGTTCCAGTTCGGCCAGTTGCACGCGCCCGTCGGGGGTGTCCTGGCGGTGCAGGAGGCGGGCGCCGGGCAGGGTCAGGTACAGCGCCAGGGCGGGGGCGGCCTCACCCTGGAACATCAGGAAGGGCGTGACGGCGCGCATCAGGGCTGTGGGAGGACGTTCATCATCCAGTGGTGCCCGTAGCGGTCGGTGAGCTGCCCGAAGGTACCGCCCCAGAACGAGGGGCTCAGCGGGTGAGTGACTGCGCCGCCCTGCGCGAGTGCGCCAAAGACCTGCCGGGCGTGATCGGCGTCGTGGGTGGTCAGCGCCAGGGTGACGCTGTGGGTACGGCCCACGTCCTCGGTCATGTCCGAGGCGCTCAGGGTCAGGGAGCCGCTGCTGAGACTGCCGTGCAGGATGTGCCCCTGCATGTGCGCCGGGATCTGCGTGGCGACCGGGGAGTCCGCGACGGTCATGAGGTCCAGGGTGCCGCCCAGGCACGACTGGTAGAACTCAAGGGCCTCGCGGGCCTGTCCGCCAAAGCCGAGGTAGGGGTGCAGGTGCATGGGTGACCTCCCGGCGGGAGGACATCCCGCCTGAATGTGGCGAATCTGACGATGCTGGATTAGCCTAAAACAGAACATCCTCCCGGCGCAAGTCCCGACAGTGGAACAGGAGACAGGCCAGCACCGCCTCTCACCCGTTCTACTGATCTGCCCTTACTGCAGGATGCCGCGATCCACGAAGGCCGCCTTCACGGTGGTCGCCGCCCCCGCGCCGTACATGGCCTGCGCAGTGTCCACGGTGTGCTGCGCGGCCGCCGCGAACGTGGTGTCGGGCGCGAACCGGAACTGCGCGTTGATGATGATCCGGTCGGCCGTCTCGCGGCCCAGGGCGTTCCAGATGTCCCACAGGGCGCGCGACCAGATCTGCCCGTCGAAGTGCACCTGCCCCTTGCGGTCCGCGTACTTCAGTTCCGTGTCGATGCGCCGCAGACAGTGCGGTTCGCTGGTGGTGTAGCTGGTGGCGTCCCAGTCCATGATGCAGGCCAGAGGCGCCAGCGTCGGCACGCCCAGGCGGCCTGCCACCGCGGACCCGACCGTCATGGCGAAGTAATCCCCGAAGCCCTCACCGATCGCACCCGCCTCGATGCTGGCACCGAACCCGGCCACCTGATCGGCATGGATGGCGTGCCCGTACTCGTGCAGGATCACCTCGCCGTCCTCGGCGTCATCCACACCGCCCTTGCCCAGGCGCAGCCAGTTGTGCTTGTCCCACAGGTAACTGTTGTCCACGCCCTGCTGGCTGACCTTCACGAGCATCTGACTCTTCTTCACGGGCGCGAGTTCCGACCCGAAACCCAGGGTCTGCAGGTACTTCTGCGCCTCGGTCACCCAGTAGTACGCCATGACCTGCTCGAAGCCGTCCTGATCACGCGTGAAGTTGAACGGTCCCGTCCCGTACACGGGCGCGCCCGTCTCGTTGATGACTTTCGCCCAGCGGCCACTCAGGTACCCGCTGCCGTCCAGGTCGGTCAGGGTCACGCTGTGGTAGGCGGCGGCAGGCACGGCCGCGGCGCTGTCCTTGTCGTCCTGGAGGGTCTGGACGCCCGTGCTCTGGATGGGATTGGGCATGAACACCCGGGCCTGCGCGGTCGCGCTGCCGGTGGCCGGTTTGCCCGCGCCGCCCTGCGCGCCCAGCGTGCCGCCGGCCGGGGTCTGCCCGCACGCGGCGAGCAGCGAAAGACCGAGGAGTCCCGTCAGGGCCGACCGAGTGTTGAATTTCATGGTGCGGGCAGTCTACCCCACCCGCCGGGGGGGGAACGGACACCGCCCACCCTCACCCCCGGACAGGTGGGGAGAATGCAGGGTTGCCGACTTCACCCCCGAAACCCGCGTTGCTCTTTCCCTGCGGGGCAGCTCTGCGAGTCGCATCCGCCCGGGTCGAACGTGTTGGCACACCGTTCAACCGGAGTCCGTATCAGTCCCAGACGGGCCGGGCGCTCTCCGGGTTGGCGATGCGGGCGGCCTCGCCCACGTCCAGCGCCGCGATGCGGTCCATGTCCTCGGTGGTCAGCTGGAGGTCCTGCGCCCGGAAGTTCCCGGCGAGGTTCTCACGTTTTGTGCTGCTGGGAATCACGCTGAAGCCCTGCGCCAGCGCCCACGCGAGCGCCACCTGCGCGGGGTTCGCGCCGTGCGACCCGGCAATGTCGCGCAGCACCAGGTCGTCCACGACCTTCCCGACCGCCAGCGTCATGTACGACGTGAGGTGCAGGCCCTCTGAACGGGCGAACTCGACCAGCCGGCGGTTCTGGAGGTACGGGTGGATCTCCACCTGATTCGTCGCCA
>Ga0233424_10003196_pt1 | contig 10776 bp, 10 predicted proteins | sample Watercolumn_Towu_FD_181011 | JGI IMG/M metagenome (GOLD analysis project Ga0233424, IMG submission 181011) | Freshwater microbial communities from Lake Towuti, South Sulawesi, Indonesia - Watercolumn_Towuti2014_125_MG | ecosystem: Environmental > Aquatic > Freshwater > Lake | place: Indonesia... | reverse complement strand
GCGCTGAAGTGGTGCTTGCGGCCAACGGTTCGCCCGTGCGCGCTATTGGCATGGGGTTCATAGAGACGAAGAAGCTCGTCCTTATGACCTACCTCACGCTCGATCGCCTCTTTCGAGGCACCGTCGGCGTTTCACAACTTCGAGGACCAGTTGGGATTGTGCACATTGGCACGCGCGTGGCCGACCGCGGTGTGACCTACCTCGTCTTCTTCATGGCGATGATCAGCGTGAACCTCGCGGTGATCAACTTTCTTCCAATTCCAATCGCTGATGGCGGCCTGATGGTGTTCCTCATCTATGAGAAGTTGCGCGGACGACCTCCAAGCCCCGCCTTCCAGAGCGGCGCGTTGGTTGCGGGGCTGGTGATTGTCGGACTCCTCTTCGCGGTCACCTTCTACAACGACGTGATGCGATTGGTGACCTGACCGCCATGCCTGATCGCGTGACGATCCTCACCGGTGCGGGTGGCGGCATCGGTCGCGCGCTCGCCAAGCTTCTTGCTCACCGTGGCCACTCCATCGTTCTCGTTGGAAGGCAAAGAGCGCTACTCGAGTCGACCGCGGAGTATTGCGGTGGCACGGTGCGGGTGGTTCCCGCGGACTGCGTGGACGACGCAGCGGCACGCGCTGTGGTCGATGAGGCGATGGATGCTTTCGGACGCGTCGATGCGCTGGTCAACGGCGCTGGCTATGCGCCGTTGGTTGGAATCGCGGAGACTTCTGAAGCGTTGCTCGCAGAGGCATTCCGCATCAACGCACTTGGTCCTGCGGCGCTGATGCGTCGGTGCTGGCCGCACTTTGTGGCACAGCGAGGCGGCCGCATTGTGAACCTCTCAACGCTCGGCACGACCGACCCATTCCCGGGCTACTTCGCCTACGCCGCTGCCAAGAGCGCGCTCGATTCGATGACGCGCAGCGCGGCGCGCGAGGGGGCTGCCGACGGAATCGTCGCCTTTTCGATCAATCTCGGCTGTGTTGAGACGCCGATGCTGCGCGCAAACTTCTCTGTCGAACAGATCCCGCCCGAACGGGCGCACTCTCCCGCCGCCGCGGCTGCGTTCATTCTGCCGTTCGTCGACGGCGCGCGAGACGCTGAGAGCGGGTCGTGTGTTCCATTACACAGTCCCTGAGCCGACCGAGAGCCGCGCTACCTGCGCCTGTGCACGGCACGATCTATCTCGCGATCGCTCTCGCGCTTCGCAATGGACTGCCGCTTGTCCGACTTCGTTTTTCCCGTTCCGATTCCAACGAGCAGTTTCGCGAAACCGTTCTTGAAATAGATCTTGAGCGGCACGAGCGAAACGCCCTTCGCCTTCATGACTTCGGCGAGGCGCGAAATCTCCCGGCGCTTCGCGAGGAGCCGCCGTATCCGCACGGGTTCGTGCTGTCGATCCTTCCCGGCCGGCGGATACTCCGCTATGTGAACGCCGTGCAAGTCGAGGCGAAGCGGCACCAACTCCGCCATCACCCACCCCTCTGCAAGGCTCACTTGGGAGGCTCGAATGGACTTGACCTCCGTGCCCCGCAGTTCGATTCCACACTCAATCGTGTCAGAAATCGAAAAATCGTGGAACGCCCGGCGATTCTCGATCGTCGGGCCCTCGCTATTGGAGTCTGCGCCCTTTCGTGCCATGCTCTGGTCTTTGGGGGGGTTATGAGTCCATGCCATCCAGTTGCCGGCAGCTTCGGCTTGCCAGATGGTCGTTTTCGGGCAGATTACAAGGACACATCTCTACGTCTGATGCGTATTGTGTCGCACATCTAGTTTCGCCCGCGCAAGCACCGCTCCCATCCAGAGGCAGACCAAGAAATGACCAACGCACGCATCGCCGCCATTCTCTCAACCGCGACCGCCATCCTGGCATCGAGCTTCGGCACGGCCTCCGCTCAAGTTGCTGGCCCTTCCGGAAGCGCGGGGGTCACCGTTGATGTGGCGCAAGCCCGACGAGACTTCCTCGATGCCAACCCAGCCGCGGACTTCTTTGAGCGGGCAGAACGCATCACCCGCATCTACGGTCGCGCATTCTCCACTGGTCGCAGCCCAAGCGAGAGTGCGTCGAACTTCCTTAGGAACCATGCTGATGTCTTCGGCGTTCGCGTGGACGACATCGCGGCGTTCGGCGCATTCCCCGATGGGTCGCACGCGGTCGATGTGATGTGGGACGCGGCGACCGAGTCGTACAAGTTCACGCTGCTCGGTTACTCGCAGGTTGTGAATCAGGTTCCTGTCTTCCGATCGGTGTTGAAGTTGCTTATGCGCAACGAGCCTGGATTCCCGCTCGTCCTCGCTTCATCCGACCTACGCAACCTCCGCGAGTTCGTAGCGACAATGCCGCCCCGGCCGTCACTTGCGGACTACGACCGCGCCACATGGTCGCGCGAGGGTGTTCGCAACCGCGCAGAAGAGGCGATCGATGCCCAACTCGTGATCTTCGCCGGTGCCGACGACGCGCCCGCCACGCCAACGCTCGCGGTGAGCTTCAGCGTTGTCCGCGGCACCCCCGGCGAAGGACTCTCGAAGATGCTCTATGTCGCTGATGCGGCAACAGGCAAGATCCTCTTCCAAGAAGAACAAGTCTGTAATGTGGACATCACCGGAACGGTGACCGGCTACGCGACGACGGGCTGGTCCGCGGACGCGTGCTCTCCTGAGATTCCAACTGGTCTTCCGTACGCCAATGTGAGTTACACCGGCGGCACCGCGACCGCGAATGTCAACGGCGCGTTTACGGTCCCGTATTCGGGCACGGGATCGCTAGCGCTCACTTCAAACCTTGCTGTCGCGGGCAAGTACTTCAAAGTCACCAACATTGCTGGATCCGCCTCAACTATCACCAATACTGTGGCGAGCGGTGGGACGACCACATTCACGCACAACGCCGCGAACTCTGCCGAAACGGAGCGGTCACAAGTCAACGCCTACCTCCACGCGAACAAGGCGCGCGACTTCGTCACGGCTGCGAACCCGAACTACCCGACGATCTCGACCCAGCAGGATTCAACGGCCTTCCAGATCAATGTGAATCTCGCGTCCACCTGCAACGCGTACTACGACGGCACCTCTATCAACTTCTATAGCTCTGGCGGCGGCTGCAACAACACGGCATTCAGCACCGTTGTGCACCATGAATACGGGCACCACTTGGTCGCCGCAGGTGGAAGCGGTCAGGGCGCGTATGGCGAGGGAATGGGTGATGTGGTTGGTGCCGTGCTTACCGACACTCCCATGCTGGCCGTCGGATTCCAGATCTGCTCAACCGGAATCCGTAACGCATCGAACAACTGCACATACAGCGCGACTGGCTGCTCGAGTTGCGGCAGCGAGATTCATGCGTGCGGTCAGTTGCTCTCCGGCTGCGTCTGGAGCACGCGGAACAACATGGTCGCGACGGAACCCGTCAACTACAAGACGATCGTGCGCAACCTCGCGGTGAATTCTGTACTCCTGCACACCGGTACGACAATCGCGGGGGACATCACGATCGACTTCCTTACGCTTGACGACAACAACGCGGACCTAAACGACGGCACACCGCACTACGCTGAAATCAACAACGGCTTCACGGTGCATGGCCTCCCCGGTCCGGCGATCACTCCGATCAAGTTCAACTTCCCGAGCGGGCTTCCGTCGACGGGCGCACCGAACGCGACGAGCACCGTCGCCGTGCAGGTGCAGGCGCTCGGCGGTCAGCCGCAGGCTGGCACCGGTCGCGTCTACTGGCGCACGGGAACCGCCGCGTTCCAGAGCGCGGCGATGACCCAAACCTCCGCGAACAACTACACCGCCGGTCTCGCGCTCGGCGCGTGCGGCACCTCGCTCGACTACTACTTTGAGGCGCAGACCACGACTGGCTTGTTGGTGACGAGTCCAAGTACCGCCCCCACAGCGTTTCACACGATCGCTGCTGGATACGGCGATACCGTCGTGATGAACGACGCGCTCGAGGTTGCATCCGGGTGGACCGTTGGAGCCACGGGCGACAACGCGACGACTGGCATTTGGACCCGCGTCGATCCGATCGGCACGGCGGCGCAGCCTGAGAACGACCACTCCGATCCTGGCACGATGTGCTACGTGACCGGTCAGGGCACAGTTGGTGGCGCCCTCGGCGAGGCAGATGTCGACGGCGGAACCACCTCGCTCACCTCGCCGACCTTCAACGGCACGCTCGCGGCGAACGCGACCGTGAGTTACTGGCGGTGGTACTCCAACAACACCGGCGGCGCTCCGAATGCTGACTCCATGCCTGTTCAGATCTCGAACAACAACGGGACCAGTTGGGTCCAGTTGGAACTCGTGACAGAGAACGCGAACGCGTGGGTCTTCAAGAGTTTCCGCATCGCAGATTTCGTGACCCCTTCAGCGTCAATGAAGGTCCGCTTCCAAGCGAGCGATCTCGGATCCGGTTCGGTTGTCGAAGCAGGGGTTGATGACTTCAAGGTCTCAGGCGTGAACTGCACGCCCCCGTACGACCCTGCCGACCTCAATCAGGACGGCAATGTCGACGGTCTCGACCTAGGCATCCTCTTGGGTTCGTGGGGCTCATCGGGCGGCGATATCACCGGCGATGGCAACACCGACGGTGCCGATGTCACCAGCCTCTTCGCGGCCTGGGGCTGAGTCCCTATACTCTCCGCCCCCTCCTGCCCAGGTGGCGGAATTGGCAGACGCGCCAGCTTGAGGTGCTGGTGGGAGAAATCCCTTGGAGGTTCGAGTCCTCTTCTGGGCATCTAATGAATGAGCGCGCCCGCACGTGAGTGTGGGCGCTTTCATTCACGCGCGCCGAGCGACGGCTCGGCAGTAGCCTCAAAATCCATGCCGCTGCGCATCACCGAGATCTTCCACTCGATCCAAGGGGAGTCGACCTACGCGGGGACGCCCTGCGTCTTCGTGCGCCTCACTGGATGCCCCCTGCGCTGTCACTACTGCGACACGGCGTATGCGTTCCGCGACGGGATGTCGCGAACGGTAGCGGATGTCCTTGCCGAAGTTGTCGGATTTGGCTGCCACCTCGTGGAGGTCACCGGCGGCGAGCCTCTCGCGCAGCGCGAGGTTCACCACCTCGTGACTGCCCTGCTGGATGTGGGCCACACGGTGCTCATCGAGACGTCGGGAGCTATCGACACGACGCCCGTCGATCCGCGCGCTCGACTGATTCTCGATGTGAAGACCCCCGGTTCAGGGGAGTCGAGTCGCAATGTGTGGGGCAACCTGGCTCGCCTCCGCGCACATGACGAGGTCAAGTTCGTGATCGTGTCGCGCGAAGACTATGACTTCGCGAAGGCGATGATCACTGAACACGCTCTCGCTGCACGCTGTCAATGCGTTCACCTCTCGCCCGTGCACGAGCAACCTGGATGCAATGATGTGCGCGGCTCACTGGGACTTCCTCCCCGACAACTCGCAGAGTGGATACTTGAGGATCGCCTCCCTGTGCGCCTCCAACTTCAGGTGCACAAGTTCATTTGGGATCCGCAGACTCGGGGCGTCTGATCGACTCGCCGCGCTAGTAGGTCCAACCCTCAACAGATCCCTCAACAGGGACAACCGTCTGAGCTCCGGGCAGCAAGAGAACAAGCGCGTCGAGCATCTCGCCGGCCTCGTCCGAGATCGCGTGCTCTGCCAATGACTGGCTGAGGGGCACACCCGCGCCGCGGGTTGCCCGTGCGCGCCAAGCGTGGCAAGCGGCAGACCCGACGCGGCATCGATTCGCCAGACGCTTGCCGATCCCTCTTGCGCGCTCGCGAGCACAAGCCGCACGAGGCCGCGCCGATCAACGCGCACGATCGAGATGGGTTGCCCCTCGCGCCACGACGCCACGCGGATCTTGTGCGTACCACCGTCATCGCCACCCGCAAAGTCAACGCCGTGAAACTGCATCAGTTTCTAGCTACCACACTGCGACTGCGGCTTCCCACAGGGGCAGCAGCCGCCGGTGTGAACATGCCCCGACGAACCCGTCGATGGTCCGCCGCGCGTGCCAAAGAGGCTCAACTGCCGACGGAAGGTCCGACCCTTGCCGGACGGATCTTCGACTGGCTTGTCGGCGTCGGCCATTGGGCGAAGCAGCGTTATGAGTTCACCGTCCTCGTCGCTGATGTATTCGTATTGCGGCATCGCGAGAGTGTAGGTCGATCACGCTCGCGACTTGCGATGAAGCTTTGCCGCATCTGCGAACGCCTCACGCTTTAGCGAGGTCCGTTCACTTGGGGTGAGGTCGCGCCATGCGCCAATTCCGAGCCCCTTGAGGCGAAGCGGTCCCATGCGAATGCGGCGTAGTCGTTTCACCGGGTGTCCGAGATCGGCCATCATGCGGCGAATCTGTCGATTTCGTCCCTCTCGCAGTTCCATCGTGAGGAGCGTGCGATCTCGCTCGCGTCGGAGGATCTTGAGATGCGACTCGCGTGTGCGCGATCCCGGCGTTTCGCCCGCGGGAAGAAAGATGCCCTCTTCCAGTCTGGCCACATCGGCGGGATTCAGAGCGCCCTTCACCAGCACTTCGTACTCCTTGTGCACTTCGTAGCGCGGATGCGTGAGGCGATTGGCGAGTTCGCCGTCGTTGGTGAGGAGCAGGAGTCCGCTCGAATCCATGTCGAGGCGACCCACCGGATAGAGCCTCACCTTCGACGGGTGCTCAACCAAGTCGTTGGCACACTTGCGCCCTTCAGGATCGCTGTTTGTGCAAACAAACCCCATTGGCTTGTTGAGCATCACATAGACAAGCTCGATCGATCGACGAAGCGGCTTCCCCTCCACAACAATGCGGTCCGATGATGCGTCCACCCATGCAGGAAGAGCGTCGATGACCTCACCGTTCACCGTCACGAGTCCTTGTGCGACGAGCGCCTCGGCGGCACGGCGCGATGCCACTCCCGCGTCGGCGAGCACTTTCTGAATACGCACGCCGCGCGAGGCGTCCGTGAACGAGTGGGTTGGCTTGGGGGCACGGCGGGGCATCGCGTGAAGGTATCTACCGCGCGAACCAGTAGCCTCCGAGCCGTGCATTCCTGGATTGGCCCACTCTTGATGGCGCTTCTCGCCGCGTGCACGCCGCACGGAGGTGCTGCGGCACGCGCTTCTCTCGAAGATCCCCCCACGACGCGTAACCCCCCGAAGGCGTATCTCCTTGCGGCCAGCCGTGCGCACGTTGCACTTGACACTTCAAGCGCCGATTCACCGCTGAGCCGGGAGATCGACGCTGCAGGGTTGCGCGCCCCCGTGCAGGCATGCCTGACCGAGACGGGACGCGCCTGTGCGACCCCCCCACTTGCCATCCAATGCGAACCCATGCTCGCGGCGGCGCGCTCGCCGCTCAATCTTGCGGAAGCGGCACAGAGCGTGTGCTTACCAGCGCTTGCCACACTGCCCCGCGATGATGGCGAACCCACCTCTTCGCCTCGGGCACTCGCAGAGATTGTGACACGCGCCTTCGGTGGCAACTGCGCGGACCTACCTGCGTCGCAGGGAAGCGTTCCCGTCCCGAGCGTGCAGGGTGCCGTCTATGCGATGGACTTCCTCTTGAACGCCCCCCGCGTGTTGCTAGAGCCGGTTGTCGCTAACCGACCGAGTCCCGAGGAAACGCGGTCGTTCCTTATGGAGATCGGCCGCGAAGTCAATCCCGGGGCGGCCACCGAAGAGCGACAGGCGCTCGTCGCGCGCCTCGCGAGAGACATGCACGGAGGACCGGCGGGGGCGATGCGCCACTTCGCGCTCGCGCTTGCGCACATCGACGCCTCACTTGGATGCACACTCGATTGGTCCGCCGCCGAGGCTGATCCTGTCCCACCGGAAATCCAAGGAGCCATCGACGGCGCCGTGCTTTCGGCCCAACTTGTTGATGGCATTGGGTGGATTGTGATTGGTGGCTTGGGCGACAACTCTTACGACATGAGCGCGATCGCAGGCGTGATGGACGCCGGCGGCAACGACACCTACCGGTGGAGCCGACCACGCACCGGCAACCAAGGCGTTGTGGACCTTGCCGGCAACGATCGATACATCGGCGGCGACGGTTGTGGTCCGGCGACGGGGGTCTTGGGGCTCTCGTTCGTACAGGACTTCGCAGGCAACGACTCGTATGAGGGTGGCGATTTTGGTTGTGCGGTAGGCGTGCTCGGCGTCGGCGTGATATTCGACTATGCGGGTCATGATCGCTATCGCGCCGGCTCGTGGTCGCTTGGCGCTGGCGCATTCGGTGTTGGCGCGATCGTCGATGCCGATGGGAGCGACACCTACGAGGCCGCCTCATATGCGCAGGGACTCGGTGGTCCGCTTGGGATCGGTGTCTTGCTCGACCAGGCCGGCGCAGACCTGTACCGTGTGGACGGCGCGATCCCAAGCATCTACGGCCTCCCCGCGGTGTTCTTGGCGATGAGTCAGGGTGTTGGATTCGGCGCGCGCAATCTCTGTGCGGGCGGAGTCGGACTGCTTGTCGATGGCGCCGGTGACGATCGCTATGAGGCTGGTGAGTTCGCGCAGGGCGGCGCGTACTACCACGCATTCGGCGCGCTTCTCGATGTTTGCGGCGATGACCTCTACCGCGGAGATCGCTACACGCAAGGATTCGGAGTCCACCGAGGTGCGGGGACGCTCATCGATCTTGATGGTCGCGACACCTACTGGGGAACGATGGCTGCAAATCAAGGTGCTGCTTGGGACGAGGCCACGGGACTGTTGCTCGATGCTGCTGGCGACGACTCCTATCGCGGCGGACTGCTCTCGCAAGGGGCGGCCGCGCATCAGTCGGTGGCCGCGCTCGTTGACCTTGCGGGGAGCGATCACTACATCGCACGAGGTCCATCTGCTCAGGGCGTGTCTGGAGACAACTCGTATCACTTCAAGGCATGCAACACACGCAGTGTGAGTGTGTTCGCATTCGCGGGCGACGGTGTGGACACGCCCCCAGAACTTCGCCGCCATGTGGGGGCGACGGGACCATGGCGCGAAGCGACCCCGCCACCGACCGCACCTCTGTATGGCTTCGTGATCGAGGCGGCGCTCGAACGGCCCGCACAACAACGCCGATAGACTCGGTGCGTGAGTTTGTTCCAGTCATCGAGTCGCGGCTGGGTCGTCGCCCGGTGGTGCTGCGCACATCTGGCCGGGATTCGCGCCCCGGAGATGGCCGCGGCACTCGCGTTTCGCACGCTGTTTGGGCTGATTCCAGTTCTCTTTGTCGCGACACTCGTTACAAGGAGCCTTCTCGGGGATGGCTTCCCCCGATTCGTGCGTTCCCTTGGAGAACTCGCCGGTCTGGACAGGCTCCATGCGCCGGCCATCGCTGGATCAACCGAAGCGCCGCCCGCGCTAAGCGCATGGATTGAAGAACTCGTCTCCATCACCGGCACGCTGAACCTCTCGGCGCTCGGTGCAGTCGGCGTGGCGGTCGTCATCGTCTCGGCACTCTGGCTCGTCGTCTCGATCGAAGAGACTTTCAACACCGTCTGCCGAGTCCCAAACTCGCGCTCTTGGAGTCGGCGATTGCTTGTCTACTGGTCAGCACTCACGCTCGGCCCTGCGATCCTTGCGTCAATTCCGTTCGTGAGCGCCGAAGTGCGTGCGTTGTTCGCCGGAGTCGAGACGGCGCAAGAGGCGTATCGATTCTTCGAGCCCGTGTTCGGCTTCGCACTGCTCTGGGGGCTGCTGATCTTCGCCTACGGTGTGATTCCCGCGGAGCGCATTCGGTGGAGCGCCATTCTCATCGGGGCGCTTGTGGGCGCGGTAGGTCTCGAAATCGGCCGCAAAGGTCTCGGCCTCTATCTCGAGAAGGCCTTCACGGTCAATCGACTTTACGGTTCGCTCGGCTTTGTTCCCCTCTTCATGTTCTGGGTCTATGCGATGTGGCTCATCGTGCTCTTCGGGCTGCAGGTCGCGGCGCTTCTCAACATTCTGATGAACCGCGAGTCGCGCCGCACCGCACTCGACCCCCCGACCGCCCCCTTTGATCCTGCCCTCGCCGTTGCCGCGATGGAGTGGCTTGCTCAGAGATTCGTGCGCGGAGAACCATGCCATCTCGGTGGGCTTGCCGACACGCTTGCCATCGATAAGGCTGTCGCTGCGCGACTTGTCGCACAGCTTGCGAAGGCCGATTTCGTGGTAGCGGGACGCGAGGACGGGCTCTTACTTCCTGCACGGGCGCTCGACGCCATTGCGGTGGAGTCGGTTCTGCGCATCGGGCAGGCGATGGCGAACCAAGGTCGTAACGGAAGCTGCGGTGGTATCGTCGGGCGGCTTCGCAGCGCACAGTTGGCGTGCGTTGAGGGGCTCAACTTCGGAAGTCCCACCCCCACCGACGAGCTTCACAGCCGATCTTTCGAAACGAGTCGCCCAACATGATCCCCGACAGTTCAGCATCATCGTCCACGGCACTCGTCACCATCAGTTCCAGGAATCAACATGTAGTAGTTCGGCTGCATGCTGGCACGATCGGAGCTCGCGAAGCGCTCGCCATTGTCGAAGAAGCGGCGCGAGGTCTTGAGGGTGCGCCCAAGGGCAAGCGCTTCGTGATCGACCTCTCTCGGACGAATGCGCTCTCCAGTATGGGGCTTGGACTCTGTGTCGATCTTCGCAATCGCGCCGTTGATGCGGGCCTCAAGCCTGTGCTCACCGGCATGAATGTGCAGCTCGCCGAGCTGTTCCACATGATGAGAGTCGATCGACTCTTCACGATCGCCCAGTCTGCGGGCGAACTCGAGCGCATGCTCTTGTAATGGGCTCGTACGCACGAGTCATCGTCGCGGCCCTAGCCGTTGTTGCGCTCGGGACGACGCAGGGCTG
>Ga0233424_10003193_pt1 | contig 10781 bp, 8 predicted proteins | sample Watercolumn_Towu_FD_181011 | JGI IMG/M metagenome (GOLD analysis project Ga0233424, IMG submission 181011) | Freshwater microbial communities from Lake Towuti, South Sulawesi, Indonesia - Watercolumn_Towuti2014_125_MG | ecosystem: Environmental > Aquatic > Freshwater > Lake | place: Indonesia... | reverse complement strand
CTCGCCCAGCGCGCTTGTCACGGTGAGCTCGCCGCCCATCAACTCACAAAACTTCCTGCTGATGGCCAAACCCAAACCGTTGCCGCCGTACTTCGTTTGGGTCGAAGCCTCCGCTTGCGAGAACTCTTGGAAAAGTTTCGAGAGTTGTTCGGGCGTCATCCCAATGCCGGTGTCGCTGACCGTGAAGATGATTCGGGGAGCAGACGCGTCTCGCGTGTTCTCCGAGGCGTCCCGCCTCGGAGTCTCTCGGTGCACCAGAGAGTCGTTCCGCGCGTCTTCCTCCGGTGCGCCGGAAGTGGGTTTCGGCGAGGACGCCGAAACCGGCACGCGAGACGCGTGCGCTCCCCCGCGCTGCTGGCGCCGCGCTCTACGCTCAACCGATCAAGTGTTTCCACCCTTCTTGCCTTCATGTCTGATGTCAGGACGGCAAAGGTTTATGGGGCAAACATAGTCGAAGCCCTCGCTTTTGTGAATCATCTACGAAGACGCTCTCTGCACGCCCGATGTCGGGCGTGCTTCTCGCGCTAAAATGATGATAAAACAAAAAACTGTGGGATTTTTCCAGGCCGCCTCAACGACTTCGTGCCGGATAAACCTTGCCTTGGACAAGCCTTTCAAACTTTCATTTGACACTAACTGTATGGGTGTTATCATACACCAAACGGACTGAGAAAAGGCCATGCTGCATTTCCAGATCGATCCGCATTCAGGGTTGCCGGTTTACCGGCAGATGATGGATCAGATCAAATATTACGTGGCGTCTGGCACGCTGCGGCCAGGAGATCAGTTGCCTTCCATCCGGGAACTGGCGCAGAACCTGGCGGTCAATCCGACGACCGTAGTGAAGGCTTATACGGAGCTCGCACATGAACAAGTCATCGAAATGCGGCACGGCAAAGGGGCCTTCGTGGCCGAAGGCTCGACCCGTCTTTCCGACCGCGAACGCGAAAAGGCCTTGCGCCGGCTCGCCCGGCAACTTGCAGTCGAGGCGGCGCAGATGGGCGCTACACCGGATGTGGTATTGCGCGTGCTCAATGAAGAGTTTAACGACATCGCCGGCCGAAACTTGGGAACACTTCCCAAAAAACGCGACGACTCCCAAAGCTGAGACAAGATGAAGGACTACGCGATTCAGGCAATCGATCTGACCAAGACCTTCCCAGGCGGGGCGGTCGCGGTCAGCGGGTTGGATCTCCAGGTTGAGCGCGGCGCTGTCTTCGGTCTCATGGGGCGAAATGGGGCGGGCAAAACCACGGCGCTGCGTCTGCTGATGGGACTTCTGCAGCCTGACCACGGCACCGCGCTCCTGCTTGGAGCAAATCTTTGGACCGCCCGCCGGTCGGCGAGATCACGGATCGCCTACGTGTCCCAAACCGAACAGCTTCCCAGTTGGATGACGCTGGGCGAACTCTGCCGATATGTGTCGCACTTCTACGAACAATGGAACCAGGATCTGATCCGCGATTTGGCGCGCCGGTGGGCGCTGCCCTGGAACCGCGCCGTCGGACAGCTTTCCAACGGGGAGCAAAGAAAGGCCGCGATTGCGCTGGGGTTGGCCCCGCGACCCGAAGTGCTGCTGCTGGACGAGCCCGCCGCCGGACTCGATCCCATTGCGCGGCGGGAACTGGTGGAAGAACTGGTGAGTGTAATCAGCCGCGGCGACGGTTGCACCGTGCTTTTCAGCACGCACGTCACGGCGGACGTGGAACGGATTGCGGAGTACGTCGGGTTTATGGATCGCGGACGTCTGTTGTTGAGCGCACGGCTGGATGACCTGCAGGCCGGCACCCGGCGGGTTCAGATCATTTTCCCCGGCGAGGCCGCGCCGAAGAATTTGGCCATCCCTGGAGCCGTCAGAGTTGAAACGGCCGGGCCGGTGGTCACCGCGATCACACGGCACGCGGACTACCAATACTTTGAATCCTTGCAAACCAGGCCGGGTGTGCGGGTTCAGGTTTTTCCGATGAACCTCGAAGAAATCTTCATTGAGGTCATCAGCCAGAACCATCGAGAGGACAACGAAACGGCAACCGCTCCTTGAACTATGAACTCTGAATTGGGGCGCACACGCGCCTCGCGTGTTTCGACCGGCGCCTCGCCGGTCGAGATCGTCGCGAAGGTCGTCCAGAATGATGACTCTTTCGAACGCTGGAATGTGGTCGGCGAGGGCGCCGACCACAGCGCGCGAGGCACGTGCGCTCCCCGAACCGGGACGAGATTTAAGAAAACTTAAAAAGACTATGAGACGTACCAAATTCCAAAACTCAGTTGTGGCACTGCTCCTCGGACTGGCACTTCAGTCCGCTCCGCAATCCCTTGGCCAATCGCCTGGAAGCATTCTTCCGGGCAGCCTGGTCGCCATCGAATCCATCCGGCTCGACGGCACGAATATCGTGGTGACGGTCGATGTTTCGGCTGACGTCAAATCCGTGTTCCTGGAATCCCGGCTCCGGATTGGCAGCGGGAGTTGGGATCCGCGCGCGATTCAACGGATGACCGATTTCACCACGCCCGTCAAAGCGGTCACGTTCCGCATTCCGCGCACGGAATCCATGGAACTTATCCGAGCGCGAGGGGAGACGACCGAGACCCTTCCGGCGACGTTCTTCCAAGGCACGAATTCCATCCAATTCGCAGTCAGTGGTGTCGGGAACAGTCTCGCCGCGGCGCCGCCGATGGCGACGGCTTTCGATGATCGCGCCAAAGTGGCGGCACCCGCCGAAAACGCGTCAGGATCGGCTGCGCGCAGCGTGGTGGAGTCCGACATCTGGAAACTCCACGGGGACACGCTCTATTTCTTCAACCAGTACCGCGGGCTGCAAGTCATCGACATTGCCCGGCCTGATAAACCGGTGGTTCGAGGCGCTTTCGACCTGCTTGCGGCCGGCGAACAGATGTATCTGCTGGGATCCAGCCAGGTGGTCTTGCTCGCGCGCGACAATTGCAACTGGGGACCAACCGCCGAGAGCGAACTCATGCTCCTGGAAGTGAAGGATGGACAGCCCATCCCCGTCGCTGAACTTGCCATCGCCGGACAAATCCGCGAAAGCCGCCTCGTCGGCACCGCGCTCTACGTCGTGTCCGAGCGCTACCAGCCCATGCTGCTGCCCGCCAAACCTGGCGACCGGCCTCAACAAGCGTGGGAATGGGGCAGCCAGGTGACTTCGTTCGATCTGAGCGACTTCGTCAAACCCGTTGTGAAATCCAAGGAATGGGTTTCGAGCGGGATGTATCAAAATGTCAATGCCATCATGGCCACGGACCAATACCTTTTTGTGGCCGCACCGACACCCGGTCAGAATTCCTGGAACGGAAACTCTTCGATCCACGTCTTCGACATCTCCGCGCCGGATGGCACGATGCAGAAGCTCTCGAGCATTCCGGCCACGGGCAAGGTCAAAGACAAGTTCAAGATGAATCTCGACGGCACCACGTTCTCGGCCGTCACGGAAACATGGAATCTGACGCGGAACAATCCCTCCACTCAGGTCGAAACTTATTCGCTCGCCGATCCCAAATCGCCCAAGCAACTGGCGGTGCTCAAGATCATCGAGCGCGAGCAACTGCACGCCACGCGATTCGACGGCGATTTGCTTTACGCGGTCACATTCTTCCGGATCGACCCGCTCTGGATCATCGATCTGTCCGACCCGGCCAATCCCAAGAAAGTTTCCGAGCTGGAAATCCCGGGGTATTCCACTTACATCCAGCCGCTCAATGGCCGGCTCGTGACTATTGGCCTCGACAACACCGCGGGCTGGCGCACGGCCGTCCAGCTTTTCGATGTCGAGAATCCTGCAAAACCATCACTGCTGAGCAAGGTCATCCTGGGCGAGCAATATTCCTCGAGCGAGGCGAACTACGATGAAAAGGCGTTTGGCGTGCTGCCGGAGGACAAGTTGCTCCTGGTGCCCTACTCCACCTACGGAGCGGAGGGCTACTTCCAGGGCGTGCATTTGATTGATCTGGAGCGCGACACGCTCCGCAAACGCGGCGCCATCGAGCATGAGCTTCAGCCTCGCCGCGCGACCGTTCACCGGAACCGGATTCTTTCGGTGTCCGGCCAGGAGTTGTTGAGCGTGGATGCCACGGATCGCGATCGTCCGCGCGTCGTTTCGACCACGGAACTCTCCTGGGCCGCGGATCGCATCTACCTCGAAGGACAGCATCTGATCGAAGTCAGCTCGCAATGGAATTCTCGGGTTTCTCTGCGGATCGTTCGGGCGGATGATCCATCGAAGGTCTTGAAGCAAGTCACCTTGTCGAACATGCCTTTCCTCGGCGCCGTGGCGCGTGACCAACGCCTTTACGTCACGCAAGGCAAGTCTGCGGAATACGTGTGGGAAAAGGATCCAGCGGCTAACTCCTCGCGTCTCGCGGGGACCAATGAAGCCACGCTGACGCTCTCGATTTATGATCTCTCCAAGCTGCCGGAAGTCCCGTTGTTGGGCCAAACCAAGAAGGCCTTTGGCAACCGCTACTGGTCTTCGCTCACTGCGCTCTGGCCCAAACCGGGCGTGCTCGTCTGGAATGCCAGCAGCCACGGTGGACCGTGGCGCATTCTGGCTGTGGACACCGCCGTCGGCGCACCCGGGATCGCGGCCCCGGTGGATTCGCGCGTTGCGTTCGCGCCGTGGTGGGGCAGTTCCGAGGGGGTGTTCCTTGCTTACGACGTGGCAAACGCCGCTCAGCCGACGTTCCTCTCCGAAGTCAAAGTCAACGGAACCAACTATTGGTGGAGCTTCAGCAAGGCGTTCGCAGTCGATGGCCTGGTTTATCTCAGCCACCAGGCTTCCGAATACTTGCCCTACCTTCGGCCTCCGCACTGGATCGATGGGACAAAGCCGGCTATCGAGCCTTCTCCCGGCGTCTGGGCACAGCGCTATTTCCTCGACGTCATCAACTACGCCGATCCCAAAGAACCCTCCGTGCGCAAGCCTGTAGCTCTTCCGGGATCCCTTATCGGCGTCGCGCGCAAAGGCCAGTTGCTCTACACGCAAGGCTATCGTTACACCGACGTCAAGAAATGGACAGACATGCGCGAATACCTTGACGCGGTGGCTTACGACGGTGTCGAGACGCACGGAGTGGATTTGATTCAATTGCCACAAACCTGGCCGCGTGCGGTCCTGGCCAACGACGCACATCTCTTCATCAGCCGCACGCCGGAAGCCCGCGCGGCGAGCGTGCCGGGCACGGAAACGAAAGTCGTGGACGCCACGGCGCCGACGCCGGCGTCTGGCGCGACCACCGGAACTCTGGAAGTCTGGACTGTGGCGGATAACGCGAAGTTCGTCCGGCTGAGTTCAACAGCCTTGAGCACAGCCGCGACCGATCTGGAGAAGTTCGGCAACCTGCTCGCCACCCAGGTGAACAACAAAATCCAGGTGTACGATGCGACGAATCCGTCGGATTTGAAGCTGCGCGCCACCGGTGCTCCGCTCGGCTGCATCGGCGGCAGTTTGGAATATGCGACGGGATCGCTGGATCGCGGACTCTGGATTCCGTTGGGTCCGTACGGCGTGACGCGCATCCTGGCCAATCAGTGAACGAAAACCGGTGGGCAGACCTGCCGGTCTGCCCCACCTTATCCATGTTCGATTCAGAAACAGAATCGGGAGAAACGTCGCGCCTGACCATTCCGTTGAGCCCGAAAACCGAAATTGGATGGGGAGCGCACCCGCCTCGGGTGCAGTTTTCCGCGCCCTCGCGGAAAACTTTCGCGGCGCGAAAAAGTGCGGAGGATCCAGGGCCGCAGCAAGCGCAATCCGGCTGGACGCGAGGCGCGTCCAGCGACACGCGAAGGCGCGTGTGCTCCCCAACTTCGTTTTTCGGGTTCAGTCGTTTTGAAACGGTGGCGTGGACGCCCGCCTTGAGAGCGTGTCCGAAAATTCCAACAGAACCTTCTGGAATTTTCGGACACGCTCTGAGGCGCGCAGGAAGAGAAGTTTTCTGCGATTTTGGCGGACCGCAAGCAAAGCTCCGGCACGAACCCTGCAGGCCATCACAACACCGAAACGCCTCCGTGGGCCGCCCGAGGGCGCCGGGCTTTACGCTGGTCGAACTCTTGACCGTGATCGCCGTCATTGCCGTGCTCGCCACGTTGCTTTCGACTGCCCTGAGTTCGGCGAAGCGAAAAGCCCGGCAAGTGGCCTGCACGTCGAACCTTCGGCAAATCAGTCTCGCCTTTAACATGTATTTCGACGACGAACAAAAGAGGCCGAACTATCTGGGTGCGCTGGTCACGGCCAAGTACCTGCCCGCTCCTGCTGTATTGCTTTGCCCCGAAGACAGAACCCGGAATTGGGGCGGCCTCGTCGAAGGATCGCGGTTCGCTGACACGACCTCAATGCTCGAAGCCGCTCCGGCTACCGAGGCGATGAAGGTCGCGGGGCGCCCGGAGCCAACACGAGAAATTCCTTACTCCTACTTGCACCCGTTTTCGTGGGAAGACGAGGCGTGGAATCGTCTCGTCAAGGCCGATCCGAGCGCGGGCATTGCGGCCTGCCAGCTTCACGGACTGGGCAAGCCGAATCTGGATTCGCCAAACATTCGCGATTTCCAGGGCTTGCTTCTGCGGGCGCAACGCGACGGCGCCGTCGTCAAACGCCAGGTTTTCTGGGAACCGATCGCGAACCCCGCCGCGCGAAATGTGATCGACGCCGCGGCCGCGCCACCGGCCGCATTTGCCACCGGCCCGGCCATGACGGCGTCGCAGCCTGAGATCGTGACGACGACGAAGACGATGACTACGACGACGGACACTTATCCGTGGCGCTTGTTCACGGATGAACCGGTGCCATGAATCCGGTGTTTCGATTTTGCGGAAAAACACGAGTGGACACCCGGGTGGGTCTTCCCAAGACGAACTCAGGGACGCGCACGGTCGCGCGTCCCTGATTCATCATAGGCTATGAAAGCTCGCGAGCTCTCGTCTCGTCAGGTAGGGCGGTGCTGCTGCGCCGCCACATCATCTGAAGAACGGCTGCGCGGCAACGCAGCCCTACCGTCGGGTTGATGGAAACCCTCCAAGCAAGTATGCTGGGCCACATCAGCAAAGAATTGTCCTCCTCAAAACCAGCCAGCGCGAGCGTGGAGGCCGCGCGCGCGGTGAGCGAACGTCTCCGCGCCAGAAGCTCGCCGTTGCGGGGATTGCTCTGGGCGGAATGGTTCGCGCACAGCAAGCTGTTGCTCTTCTTTCTGGCTCTGTGGTTGATCGGCGTCTGGGGTTCGCCTCTCTTCATCAGTCCCGGCTGGATACTTCTGCTGGGCGGCTTGTACGCGTTGCTCGCGGGCCCGGCTTACGGAGGCGGAGACGTCCTGGAAGGGTGCGAAGAATTCTCCTTTGCCTTGCCGGCCAGCCGTTCGGCCCGCTACTGGGCGCGGGTGACCGTGGGCGGCGGCACTCTTCTGCTGCTGACCGCGATGAACTTCATTGCGCTGGGATTCGACTTGCCGCAAATCCTCGCGCGTTTCTACGTGGGCACCGGCATCATCAAACCTCTGCCGATTCTGAAGCCCGGCTTGCTCTACGGCCTGGTGGGCGCTTTGCCATTCGCGGTGTTTGCCTTTTCCTTCGCGCTGGCCGCCAACACGCATTCGCGAACGCTGGTGATGACTGCGTGGTTCTGGGCCGGACTGGCGGCCCTCCTTCTCGTGCAACTGGGCTTCTGGTACGAGCAACACCTCTGGGAATCGCTCACCGGCTTTTTTTCTTTTCCTCTCCTCGTTGTGGCCGGCGCGGGCGTGCTCTGGCTGGGGCAGCGCATCTATTCCCGAAAAGAAATCGGAAGCCCGGCTGCGCCCTTCATCATCCCCGCCCGCTTCTGGCTGTGGCTGATCGGGTTTATCCTCGGCGTTTGCGTGGCGCTTGCGCTCCTTTCCTCTCTCGCCAAGCATTACCCCGAATTCTTCGCCGTGCCGGCGCGGTAGAATCCAGCGGCCGAAGCGTTAACTCATCAATCAAACCATGCGGAGGGTGTGGTGGAAAAGCTCGCCGAAGAATTCCTCTCTGGCCCCGGCGTCGTTGAGAAGAGACACGATGTTGTAAGTTTTTTCCACAAGACGGTCATCACGAATGCGGTTCGTCACTTCGTCGGTAAGCACGCCGCAGAGGTAGAAATTGCGGCACCGTCCAGACCGACGAACTGCATGCTCGAAGGATTTCTTCGCCGCTCCGTAGCGTTCGAGCGCGCCTGCCGGGTCGATGCCGCCCTTGATCTCCACCGAGGCTTTCAAATCCCGATCGTGCTCGAAAGCGACGTCTGGCTCGGAACTAAAACGCATGACGACATCTTTCTTCAGCATGATCTGCTTCGGCAAGTCGTCCGGGATGTGCTCAACAGTCATATGAGGTTCAACAACCAGATCGCGCTCAATCAACCACTCGATGATCATGCGTCGGACACGGTCTTCGGCGATTTCGCCCACTTTGTTCCTCATCGCGCCGTCCAGGGTGATTCCCATCGTGGCAAGGATGGTGCGGTGGCCGTTCTCAAGTGACCAATGCGTGGAATTTACAATGATTGAGCTAAGGAACAGGTTGTAGGTGCGGGCCATTCTCAGAGCTTTTTCTTCGCTCAGCCGTGTCGAGCTGCCCGCCTCAAGGGCTTCCACCGCACCGAAGTAATCTTTAACTGCTTTGATCGAGAGTCCGGCCATGCCGCGGTAGTACAAGCTCGTGGAAGGATGAGCGCGTAACAGTGTTGGATGACAAAAGACCAGTTGCGGCGTGAGGGCCAGGGTTCGGACATGTTCCCACGCGCCGTCTTCGATCATCAACTGCTGCAACGGCCGAAATTCGAGCGGCTCCTCGAACCCCTCGATAAGTTTCCTGGCGACAATGTCGCGGTGTCGTTGAAGTGTCGTCGCAACGAGGAGAGATTTCGTGAGCCGGAGTCCGGTGGCGTAGTCCGATTTCCCGGGCTCCAGTGGCATGCTTGGTCTTACGGTTTGCGCCAGAGATAGACGCATTTCCTCAGTTCCTGGCGCCCCCAGCGCCCCATCTGTTGGCTGCTGTTGCCCTTGCCCCTAGGCAGGACCCAAATCTTCTCCGTCACCAAGCCTGCGGTTTCAGCAAAGTCCGAGAGGATCAAGTCCACAGGCACCTCCTCGCCGTGATACTGAACGTTGTCGTTGACCATAATCGTATGGCCACCGCGTCTCAGCACCCGAGCCAATTCAAAGACCACCTGGGCCATCTCAAAGAAGTAGTTCTGCACCAACTCCGGCACATTGTTGTTGCTCAACTCGCCACGGTCCCGGGCCGCCCGCAACAGGTCCAAAACTTCATGCGCCGCCTGTTGTTGATCGAAAGCCTGCGCCTGTGATTCGAAGCGTGTCGGTACGCCTAGTTCGGCGTAATAGTTCCGCAACTGGGTGCGCTTGCTCTTGTTCTCCACAGTCGCCGAGAGCAGCGCCTGGCGAAGACGCCGAATGCCTCCCTCATCGCAGCCGCAGAACGCGAGCTCAAGCGCGTACGTGCGTGTGTAATCGTATCGGTTGCAGTATGGAGGCGAGGTCAGCACGAGGTCGAAAGCGTCCGCTTCGAGCTTTGGCAATTCAACGAGGCAGGAGCCTTGAATGACCCGGGCGTTTCTGGAAAACACCCCTCCGTTGCGCCGGGCCAGATCCTCGGAAAAGCTGTTGAGTCGTTCGCGAATAGCCTCCGGGAAAGACGGTACGTGGCCTTTGTCAAAGCGCCGGCCCAGAGTCCGGCCCGAGCGATGGTCCCAGCGCAAGTATTGGCCATCCTTACGAGTAAAGCTGATGTCTTCCAGGATCGAGAGGCAAGCGAACCAGAACAGAAACCTCACGTCATCGTCCCGGATGGTGTCAATAAACCGCAGGAAGGCGGACAGTTGCCCTTCGGTTTCGCATGAAAAGGCGTCCCGTGTGATGCGGAGATGCGGAAATTGCCAGCCGGCTCTTGGTTCCTGCCAGTCAAGCTTGTCCAACGCCGCCAGAGCCTTTCTGAACGCACCGACCTCCACGCGGTCGGCGGCGAAACGAGCGTTCAATGCGTGAGCGCCGACGGGCAGCAGTTCGATTCCGGTGGCTTTCCAGCCTCGGGCGCACGCACGCGTGAGGGTCGTTCCCGTCCCGGCGAAAGGATCAAGAACACTCATGGGCCTGGATGTCGTTCCGGCAACAACCTCGAACAGGTATTCGACCAACTCAGGCGAAAAGGCTTCCTTGTACTTCAGCCACCGGTAAAACGGCGTCGCCTTGCTTGCCTGAAAAGAAACCAACCTTCGCGTCAGGAGTGGGTTCACGACAAGCCTGTCTGCGAACCGGTCGAAAAGCGCCTCGCGTTGGCTACCGGATGACTTCTTCGTTCGTGGCCTCCGGATCACGTAGTTAACGCGTGGGCTGTTCCGGAAGGCTTCTTCCAGCAACTGCGTCATCAACGCGGTTGCGGTCTTTCCCCGAGCTTCCGCCTGTTCGCGAATCTGATCGTAAAATTCGGTGCGGACGGGGGATTCAACTTGAACAGTGCCATTGTGCTCGTGGATCTGCCTTTCAAGTGCTGGCGCCGTTTGGGGGACAGCCGAGTCGGCCTTGCGGCGTCCAGTTCGACGCTTACCGCTCGGAATTTGCTTTTTCACCGGTCGACCCAAGCTAGCCCACCGACACGGGAGGAGCAAGATCAAACGGCCTCGATAGCCTCAATCGAATTGCGCCAAAAGTTTTGTTACCCGGAAGGGGGAGGAAGGAGGTGTAAAAGGATACGTTGCGCCAAAAGTAACTGTTACCGTGGCCGGAATGGATGCAGCGATGAA
>Ga0233424_10003191_pt1 | contig 10791 bp, 8 predicted proteins | sample Watercolumn_Towu_FD_181011 | JGI IMG/M metagenome (GOLD analysis project Ga0233424, IMG submission 181011) | Freshwater microbial communities from Lake Towuti, South Sulawesi, Indonesia - Watercolumn_Towuti2014_125_MG | ecosystem: Environmental > Aquatic > Freshwater > Lake | place: Indonesia... | reverse complement strand
TTTGCAAAGGAGAGACTAAAAGCTGTTGGCTGGGGAGATACAAGACCCATTCTACCCAATCGTAATCCTGCAGGACTGCCCGTACCTGAAAATCAAAACCAAAATAGAAGAGTCGTGCTCAAAATCATGAAGGGCGACGTTTTGCATGATTGAAGTTAGGTTGTTGTGAATTTCCAAAAAAAACTATTCCTATACATATTATCAATCAATGCCATAGCATTGACTCTGTTATTGATATCCATTCTAAATACGATCAATTCTGACAACAAAAGTGAAATACAAAAAGATATTTTCGACCGACAAATGCTTCTTTCAGAACTGATTCAAAAAAACCAACTCACTCAAAATTCACTCTATTATTTTAAGTACATTAAGCCCGGGGACTGGATAGAATCATATCTTTTTGATAATGAAAATAGACTCATCTTACAAAATAGCGCTGATATCAACCCCGAGTATCTTGAAATTGCAAAAAAATTCTCAACGCTAAAAACCAACCTCAGGAAGAAATTAATCGTTAAATATGATGAAAATTATGGGCTTTATTTCTCGATTTATTACCTAGCGAATCAACATAAATTGATCAGCTTTGTACCCAAAGATAGAATCAACCGCCATCAATCCTTCATTGCGCTATCAGTGTTATCCAGCTTGCTCATTATAGCACTAGCCCTTTTTTTTATTATAAAAAGAGCTTCTTATGAACTATCACGAAGATTGATTGCAATCGCCGATGACATTACAAATTACAGCGTGGGTGACCCTCTTTTTAAAATTGTCGATCAAGGACAAGATGAAATCGGAAAAATTGCGGGCCAATTTAATGCTCTTGTAAACCGAATTGATCAATTTATAAAAATAGAAAAACAAGCCATCTTATTCGAAGAAGAACTGAAAACAGCACAAAGAATCCAAAAGTATTTTTTACCAGAAAACACATATTCGAACCATTTCTGCGAAATCCAATCTTATTACAAATCTGCAAGTCAATGCAGTGGCGACTGGTACTATATAAAAGAGCAAAAAGGAAAAATTTTTCTAATGATTGGTGACGTAACAGGACATGGGTCAGGGTCTGCCTTCTTAACTAGTTCTTGCTGTTCTATTATTAATCTCATGTTCAATACCTATAGCAGCCTAACACCTGACTTTTTAATGACTCAACTTAACAAGGGAATTTTTGAAAACTCGAAAGGAGATTTAAATATGACCATGCTTATTCTCTCTTTCGATAATGAAACGAAACAAGTAACCTACTGCAATGCAAGCCACGAACCTGCTTTTTTGTGGAAAAATTCTGCCACTGACAAGACAGATGAAATTATGATACTAGATCAAAAGCACGGCCCCCGGCTTGGGGAAGTTCGTGATCATCTATACACTAAGAACGATCTTCTAGTAGAGCAAAAATTTAGCTTATTTATGTACACAGACGGGTTGTTTGAAATCCAAAAAAATTCAAAGAAAAAGTTAAATGATAAAGCCTTGTACAATCTAATTTACAAAGAGCATTTAGACTCTGATCCACTCCATCTAAAGGATACTATTTTAGCATACATAAAAAACGACGAAAATTACAATTCATTAAAAGATGATATTTCGCTGATGATTGCAAAATTCAATGAAAAAAATGAAAAATAATTTCCTTAAATACACAAAGCAGTCAGTGTTGTTTCTATTTTTTTTACTCACCTATTATTTTCTATCAACACATCAATTCATTAAACCTTTAAACACTCAAGAAATTAGCATTGCCAAAATAGAAAAAAAAGAAGGTCAAATTAAGGTGAAAAATGCCAAAGATACAATATGGATGAATCTTGAACAGGAAATTAAAAATGGTGACTATATTCAAATTGATAAGAAATCTAACCTCACTATTCGTCTAAAAATAAAAAACAAAGACGATGAATTGATCGACTTTACTGAAAACACATTTTTTCAGCTATTCAAAATCAATGACCAGTTTTTTTTAGATTTAAAAAGTGGCGATGCTCCTGACAACTTAGACCAATTAATTGCAAAAAAAATTTTAATAAGCACATCTACAGACTCCCCTGCACAAGAAATTCCAGTCCAAAAAACTGCGCCAGAAGAAACCACTTTATCCGAAAACGCAAAGGCCATCGAGCCAGATAATAGCAATCAACCTTCTACAGAAAATCCTGTCGACCCTGTGGCTCGTGAGCAAAGTCCAACTAAAAGCACTCAACTCAAAGTGTACCCAGCAGACAAAAGTATTCTTATTTACAAAAAATCAAAATTCATTGATTTTTCCCTCAATAAAGAGTGTCCCGATCATTGTGAGGTTTATTTGAAATCATCTGCGACTGGAAAAGTTGAATCTTATTCTTTTAAAACCAGTGAGCCAGTACAAATAAGATGGAGTATTGCTCAAATGAGTAAGAGCGAAATCACTTGGAAGTATCAAAGCACAAGTGAAAAACTTAGCGGCTCATTTCAAATCATTTTACAAAGCGATCAGAGTATATTGGAAGTAATGAAATCAAACAGATCTTTTGAGATCATTGATTAACCGCGAAACGTCAACAACATCATCTAAACTTCGGGGCGATCATTGATAAAAAGATCAGCTATGATTTCATCACGACAGCTCATAGGCAAAGAATAGTGCCCTTCACCGTTGATTAATTTCAGTTGAGCGAAAGGCAATATTGTTTCCATATCTTTTGCAAACCGAAAATGAACAATATCATCTTCACTCCCATGCCATAAAGTGACTGGGCACCTTACTTCAGATAATGGAAACCCCCACCGATCTGCATAAACCCGAATATCTGAAAGAATTGCATTGGGTCCCTGGGCAAGAGCCGTCTTTAACGAGTTGGCTAGCGCAGGACCGATTATGGGATGTTTGATAACAACTTGATCAGGAGAAGAGAATTGATTTACATTGGTAAATAACATTTCATCCAACTTTTCCAAATTAGAAATCCAAATTTTTTCGAGGGCCAGCTTTAACAAAGGACGAGGAACGAACCACCGTAAAAGCCAAGCTTTCTTCTGTTGAGAATTCATAAACCTAAAATTCTGTATTGTTAACGGAGCCACTCCAGCAACTGAAGACATTTTTTTGACTCGTTCACCAAGCAGATGGGCCATCGCCATTGCAAATGGGGCTCCCCCGCTCACAGAGAGAATTCTTATTTCATTGATTCTTTTTTCATCCAAAAAATCACGAATTTGAGAGGCAAGAATCAAGGGGCTCATCACCTTCTGAAAGTCAGAACGCCCATAACCAGGACGATCAAATGAGATCAATCGCATTTGACTCATATAAGGAGTCGACGACAAAAGCATTCCATGTTCAGCGCATCCAGGGAAACCATGGACAAGAAGCACAGGAGGGTGATCTGGAGATCCCCACTCTTGGAAATAAAGTCGGCGTGAAGCTTGACCAAAAAAATACTCTTTATCTGGAGAGCGCATGAACAGAAATTAATAAAAAATCTAGATGATGTCAGCAAAGAATATGGCTGAAACCCAAAGATAAACATTGCAAAATAAAAAATCGGGCTATGGCTGAACCGAATTGTTTGTTTTCATCAGAGCTTATCATCGCCCGCTGAAGTCGTGACATTCACTTGTGCAAGGCAGCTCTGTGCCACAATGCCTATGATACAGATAGACCAGAGAGCTTTGCGAATAGGCCACAGGTCGAAAAAATTGTAGTTACTATTAGTGAACGAATCATTTACCTCTTTTGTGCACTTGAACCAAAGAGTGTCATTGATGCCATACACTCACGAGGCTTATCCGCCAAGAACAAACATAATTCAAGCTTATGAGTTCGCGAACCTAGATACTAATCCAAATGTTTAGGACTGATGTCTTCCAATTTTTTAAAATAGAACGTATGCGAAGTCGGAGGCAAAGCTCCCATTAAAGTCGTATCGTACTCTAACCCTAGTTCCAGTTCAAAATAGCTTCTGGGAGTATCATAAACGGCTATTTTTCCTTCTTGAAAAAAACCAGCATCCTGCGTGACACGAATGGCTGTGGGATAAAAATCTCCTACGTCGCCATTCCTTGCAATTCTCACCGTAAGTCGATTCGTAAGACCACTTAGTTTGTCTAGCAAAGAGGTCGATTTGAAAATCAATTCAATATAATATACATTCTTATTAACTTCGTTGAGTTCTATTCGGGCCAGCTCTTTATCACTTCCATAAAGATCGGCAAGGATAGTTTGAAAATCGACCCAATCTTCATCATGTTTGTAATACTCTTCATATTCCGATTTTTTTATGTCGTTTCTATTTAATACAATCTTAGAATTTGGTGGAAACATTTTACTGAGATTATATTGTACACTCTTTTGTAAAGCATCGTCAGGATTTTTAGCCAATAAATTAGAATCAGCTGTTTGCATACGCTTAACAAAATCAGCTGGAGATTGAATTCCAAAACGAAGTGATTTTCGCTTTAGAATTCGTGGCCCTCGCTCAGCACCTTCTGGCAAATGAAATCGATGAATAGATAATGTAGAACTATATTCGCTCGAGCTTTCTGCTATTGGATCAGGGATATGGAATCCACTATCCACGGGCTTCTTTAAAAATGAAAGATGAGGATAACGATTTGCAATTTCACCGTATTCCTTTTGCGCAGGAGTCATTAATTGAGTGGCGTATTCTTGCCAGAAAAATGACTTTTGCGATTCTGATAATCTGTTCCAGCGAAACACCAAATTCTCGGCAAGAAAGCGTCTTTCTTTTGAGCCCTCGCCAAGTAATGCCAACCATTCACGAGCGTCGTTAATAGGCTCAGAAATCCGTACCAAAGAATAAGGGTTGGCTCCTGCTTCTAACAATTTCAGTATATTATTCAATAACCCCATCGCAAAACCTGGATCACGTTTGTGCCTATTGGCGAAATCGCGATCATAAAGAGGACTATTTGGATTGACCTTTTCCATAGACACAAGATTATTTCTTAGCTGTGTGAGGCCACTCTCAGTCAGACCCAATATGCCCGTGCTATTGTAATGTTGAGTCGCCTTAGAAAGGTTTGAATCCTGGTTATTCAATAGATCCTCACAGCGAGGATTCGCAAACGCTGAACCGTAGGTGGTAAGAATCATTAGAGTCAGGAAAGAAATCAGTGAATGCTTAGAGAACCCTAGGCTTATCGGTCCGAAATCTCTATTACCTACGCCATTCGTGGCACTACCAAATATTGTCACAAAATGGGACCGATCTTTGCCTAAGTAAAAAGATAATTTCATTTAGAGGCCTTTCTCAATCGATTGGATCTCGTTCGAAGTTAAGTGAGGGACTATTTCTATTTTAGACTTTGAACAAACCTATGAGGCTGAAGCAGAGCAAAAACTGCACCACAGAGCCCCCCTTCTAAATCGCTTTAAAGGCAAAAGAACTGTACTTCAAATTTACAGAGTGACTAGAGAAGCTGATATGGAAGCCCACTCCGGTTTTAAGCGGAGAAGGCCACGAGTCAATTATGGGCTGGATCTCAAAAGTGTGTCGCAACTCAAAGATTTAAGTCGACCTGCCTTACCTGGTAGTTCTAGCTTTACTTCACCGCCTTCAAAAATTCTATTATCGCGCATGAATGCTGAGATTCTAGTTCTTAAATCAGCCGATAAAGCCGATAAGGCTGTTCGATTGCTCATCTTTGTACTGTAGGTTTCGTCAACAACTTTTTCAATGAAGCCACGCAAATTTAGTAATTCAATCGTTGAGTCGGGATTATTAACTCGAAAGTCTTTCAAGATAGACCTGATTTCGCGAATGACAACACCCCTATATTCAGATTTGTAAAGGTTAAAAAATGGTATCACTCCATCAAGTCGATCAAGCAAGTATTTATCCAATCCATCCTGGACCATTCTAACTTTTAACTCATCAAGGTTTATTTTATTTCTTGAGCTTAAGCTTTCAAGATAGCTTGCACCTGCATTCGTGGCAAAATAGACGTGCGCATTTCTAACATTGACTTCAACCGCGTTGACAACAGTTCCATTGGCGTCAACCATTGAAACTGAAAATTGACCCCTATCTAAAATATCTAATAGGTCTTTTTGAACAGCCGGATGCGCTTTTTCAATTTCATCAATAAATAGAATTCGAACGGCACCTTTTTGCATTACTTCGGCTATTCGTCTTTTCAACTCCAAAGTTTGTCCAGGCATTGAATAATTCGTCATCATAATTCTCTCGACGTCGATATTCAAAACTGATCCCAAACTCATTACAAGTTGAGTCTTTCCTTGCCCCGCAGGACCCACAAAAATCTTTCGCCCTTTCGATTTTTCAGGGTCATCTAAACCAAAAATCGAATTTGTGAATGAGCTTTGTAATGCCGCCTTGGCCCCCTTCTGTCCTATAACTTTCTCTCCAAGAGCCTGGGGCAATTGACTGAGTAGCTCACCCATTTTTCTACGATCGAAGTAACTTTCATGAAGTCCGTAAAGCCTTTGAGCAGCTGCTTGCACATCTGCCAAATTGGGTTTTTGAGTGGTTCCTAACTTGATTTTTTGGTATGCAAATATTTCTTCAATCAACAGTATCCCTTTCGAGGGTTGGGCCCCCAAAGCGTCAAATTTATTCGAATATGCAAGTATCGCCTTGAGTTCGGCCATTTCAATTTTTGGGAATTCATGTCTTTTGGTGAAAGCCTCGAACCTTGCAAGAAGAAATTCTTCACTAGGTTCCGCAAGCACAATTGGTTTTCCAAACCGTCGCTGGACAGCAGGATCAGACAAATAGGCTCGTTCCCACTCTGAAACAGTGGACATACCAATTATTTTCAAAAATCCTTCTTGCAGACCAGGTTTCAGCATCTGCCAAATATCGCTAGGACTCCCTTCGCTGACCCCGGCTCCCTTTAAAGAATGAGCCTCGTCCACAACTAGAACGATATTAAACTGACGACAAAGTGCAATCAGAGCGTTTACTTTTGTTTCAAACTGACCATGATAGAATGTTCCCGCTTGCAAAGCACCAATATCGATCATTAAAAAAACCTTATTAGCGATTTCAGCAGGAGCCTTACCCGCCTTAACTTCACGAACCAATTGTTTAATAAGCTCTGTTTTTCCAACTCCAGGAGGACCAAGAATGGCCGCATTGCCTATTTCCTTCTTTATTAAATTCGAAAAAACTCGATCAATCACAGCCCTTTGCTGAGTGTCCGATTCGATGTATTTGCCTAAATTGGTTTCATTAAGAATCGTCGAAAACTGCTTTACTATTTTCCAAGGTGAGACTTCATTTCCACGATCGTCTGCAACTAATAAATGCGACAGTTTAATGTCTGATGAAGTTCGCTCCCAAGCTCCTGCTTGAACTCCGGCCTCGCGTTGAGCTGACTCAGAAAAGGGAGCCCTTTGATATGTGGCAGATCCATTGGTATTTTCAACTTGAGTGGCAGTATGAGACTGGTCTCTCTGAAAAGTTGGATTAGAATTAACTGTGCTCTCTTCAATAGACTGATCTGGATCTGTGACACTTAAAGAATTATCACTCAACCTTAAACGCCTGCCGTTATTACGGGGCTCCAAGCTTTGTTCAAATTTAGCCATGGCCTCAGCAACCGTTCGCCATTTTTGAGCATCGGTCTTAGGAAAGGAATTTGGAGTGTCCAATGAAAATTTTCGGGTAACGTAGTCCAACTGCGTCTCTGGTACTAGGTGAGTTTTAGCATCTGAATCAAAATGATGAAAATCATATACTAACGACTTTTTAACAGGGATATCGCTGTGATAAGTGTTTGAAGTATAGAGTTTATTACCGTCAAATATTCTAAGCCCGTAGCCTGTATACTTAGGTAATTTAACAACCTTTTCATCCCTTGGTCGGAAGACATAGACACCAAAAAATTCCGATGTTCTCTCGTAGGCGATAACATAAACCTCACCATTTACATTAATAACCTCAGGTGGCCAGCCAAAACCGCCAACACCATCATAATATCCAGGAGGGCGAATGGTTTTTAATACCTCACCATTTTCAATTTTGACACGATACTTTTCGTCAACGAGGTTGATATTTACATTTTTTCCAGCCCAATCAATATATGTCCTACGACGTGAAGGCAAATCACCAAAGGCTCGGGAGTCATTTTCACCCAATTCAATGTGACTTATTTTACCTTGGTATATCAAACGTGGGCTTGGATCATCCTCGGTTTGGCTCACATAAATTTCGTCTAAATCCTTTGAACCAAAGATGATCGTATAAATTCGACCGTCCTTTGGATTGCTTTTATAAACAATCTTGCCAATACCAATAACATCTGAATTTGTTGCCCAGACTTTACTTGTACATAAGTTCATTGCTAGAAAAGCTAACATGAAGAAGTGTCTCATTTTAAGTCCATTTCGCGAAAGGATAGAAAATCAAGAGTCTGAACACTTGTCAGCAAGCAATGGCAATGCCACATAAACGCCACCTCGTGGAGCCAATAGCATCGTTGCAATCATTGGTTTAATGTACATTGCTGACAGATATCGTCACTTCAATAGCCCTCTCCGGTTGTAAGCGGAGAAGGTCACGAGTCTATTATGGGCTGGATCTCATCATAGCTTTTTACCACTCGCATAGATTTGATAAAAACCGCTCCATGAATATAGGTTTTTGGAGCGGCCTCGCCCTCATCGCACTCCAACCCTTTGATTTCTTTAGCTCTCTCTCTAAAAAAAGATGATTTTGAGTCTGTCATACTTTTTAACAACCTCTAGCATTTTCGCTCAAAACTCATTTCATAAATGAAAATTTAAAATCGCTCTTTTAATTTATCTTTCATTGAATAAAAAAAAGGAGATCCTATGAAAACTCTCAAATCAATCACTCTCGCATTGCCTATACTTTTTTCCCTTATCGTGCAGGCGCAAGAGTACGTCACAGTTCGAAAAAACACTCGCATCAACGGAATCAGAAGTGCTCGAGATGAAATGCGAGTCGTGAGTCAGCAGATTGTCACCCGCCTCTTGAGCGGCGGTCATCAAGTTCAAGGTTTAGCCCAGGTGCAAGTGCAAATCCCGATCTGCACCCATGGCGGTAACTTTTCTTTAGACGTTAAGTCTTCAGACTTCACACAACAATTAGCAGCGATGGGTGGCCCCATTCATCTTTTTGAATCACAAAAATTGAATCTTGGCTACTACATGAGTGTACGTCGAGATGTTGCGCTCGCGGATAGCTGCCGAATTGCTTCAGTTGTTGTGACACTCAATTGCGGCTATAGCCAGCCACTTAATTTAAGAGGAGTTCCATCACGCTATCTCACGGAATCTGTTGAAGGGATCACCTGTCGTTATGAATTCGAAGGCCGGAGTACGGCAAATGAAAAGCCATTTATTGACGTCACTCTGACTCAAACAGGAATCGAAGTGTTCAACGGATTGTAAAAAATTTGAAGGGGCTAAAGATGGCCCCTTCGAGTCGCATAAGAGACAAATCGGCTTACAAAAATATAAGGCTAGGTGCGATTGTCCTCTACGGATGGGCTATCTTAGCAGAGACCTAAGCGTTCTCGTAAGCTTCTTTTAATTTTTTAATATCAAGCTTAACCATCTTCCACAGAGCGTGCATAACGGCATCTCGTTTCTTTCTATTTTTGCTAGTGTTCCACTTATCAAAATCGGCAGGAGTCACTTGCCAGCGAACGCCGTACTTATCTACAACCCAACCACATTGAACTTCTTTACCACCACCACTAGCTAACTTTTTCCAGTAATAGTCTATTTCACGCTGAGTCTTGCATGGAATAACGAATGAAATTGATTCGTTGAAAGACTGTTGCATATAACCATTCAAAAGCATCAATTTTAGACCAAGTAATGTGATGTGAATTGTTAATACCGATCCACCTTTTACATTCATTGGATTGCTATCAGGCCAGTAAGCGGTTTTGCCAACTTTTGTTCCTTTGAAAACTGATTTATAAAATTTTGCCATCTCTTCAGCTTTATCATTCGACCAAAGGCTCACGTACATTTTGCTCATATGGGTTTCTCCTAGCATGAAGCTTAACGTGCAATTTTATGCTCGGGCTAGTTGCCACGCGAAAAATGTAGCAATTCGTCTGATGTGCCTTGGATACATCCAAAACACGATATGGGTAATTCTCATTGAATGCTGATACTCTGGAGTCCATCTTGAAAAATACACATGCTTGTCGAAAAGTTGCGAGCTTCTTCTGATCCCGATCAAATATAAACCCTTTCCATTGAACCAAATGTGATCCTTTTACAATCACAGGGTGTTCAGCTAATTGACGGATCGATCCACCAAGTAGAGAAATTACAGGTTCGTGTTTAAACTTCGCAAATTTTTGTTTTTTCTTTTAAAAAAGTGTCGTCATAATTTTGAGAACTCGAAAAGAGGAGAAACACTATGAAGTATTTCGCTATTATATTCTTAATGTCAGTTTTTTTTAATTTCAGCAGCTTTGCTTCTGCGCCCTGCTTTGAATCTGGAAAGAAATATGATGCCCGGGGGTTTTTTGGTCCTTCGTGGCATCGGTATTACCAATTTTTATCGCTTGATCCAATCAACGAACCTACATTCGGTAAAGTCTACCCTACTCTTTGGTTTGACTCTCGTGCCACCGACGACGATGCTCAGAGCCGCGTAGCTTTAAATCTTCTCAATCACCAATTTAATAGCTATGAATTCTATGTTTCCCAAACAATTATTCTTGATAAATTCAATCACGATTTTGTCGAGTCACGGCATGCCGTTGTCGTCGAAAAGGGTACTTGTAAAGCTGTCGTAAAATTCCTAAAATATTTTGACGATGGCAAAT
>Ga0233424_10003190_pt1 | contig 10798 bp, 9 predicted proteins | sample Watercolumn_Towu_FD_181011 | JGI IMG/M metagenome (GOLD analysis project Ga0233424, IMG submission 181011) | Freshwater microbial communities from Lake Towuti, South Sulawesi, Indonesia - Watercolumn_Towuti2014_125_MG | ecosystem: Environmental > Aquatic > Freshwater > Lake | place: Indonesia... | reverse complement strand
TTCTTCCCGTTCTTTGCGCTCCTGTTTATCTTGCTCCGTGTCCACGTGGGCGGGCATGTTCTCAAAGTCAAACGGATTGGCCGATTCCGCCGCGGCAGTCGAATTCGCGGCCTCCGTCGGGACTGGGACGGCCGCCCCGCACGCCGGGCACTTCACTTTCCCGCCGGCAGCCGTTGACTTCGCCTTGAGCTTGTTTTGGCAGGCAGGACACTCCAGGGCGATCGACATACGCGATCTCCGTTTGTTGAACGGCGTGGGTAGTGCATCGCCGGCTCCCAGGTAATATGCAGCGCACGCGAAAAAATCCAAGAGCGTCCGCGAATCCGCTTTGAGCGGAATGCGCCTACAATGACGGTGGAACATCCATTCGACAGGAGGCCGCTGCGATGAAGCAACGCTTGTTGACGCCTGGACCGACCCCTGTGCCCGAAGAGACGCTGCTGGAACTTGCCAAGCCGATGATCTTTCATCGCACGGCCGAGTTCCGCGCCATGCTCGCCGAGGTGCTGGCGGGATTGCAGAAGATTTTCGTAACGAAGAATCTCGTAATCCCCCTGACAAGCTCCGGCACCGGCGCCCTCGAAGCGGCTCTTTCCAACACCGTCCCCGCGGGCGGCAAGATCATCTGCCTCATCGCCGGCCGCTTCGGCGAACGCTGGAAGAACATCGCCAAGGCGTTCGGAATCGAATCGATCAACGTCACCGTCCCCTACGGCCAGGCCGTCCAGCCCGATCAACTCGCCGCCGCACTGTCGGCCCACCCGGACGCGATTGCCGTCTGTGCCACGTTGAGCGAGACCTCGACCGGCGTGGGCCACGACATCGCCGCGTTCGGCAAACTTGTCGCCAAGACGCCGGCGATCCTGCTCCTCGACAGCGTGAGCGGATTAGGGGCAATGGAGTGCCGCACCGACGAGTGGAGCATCGACATCAATTGCACCGGCTCACAGAAGGCTCTGATGATGCCGCCGGGCCTGGCGTTCCTGTCGGTCAGCGCCAAGGCGTGGAGCGCGATCGACAAGAACCCCGCGCCGCGCGCTTTCTACTTCGACCTCAAGAAGGCGAAGAAGAACCTCGAAACCAGCGACACGCCGTACACCCCCGCGCACACGATGATCCGCGCCATGCGATTGAGTGTAAAGCGCCTCCTCGACGAAGGCATCGAGAACGTGTGGAAGCGACAGGCGCGCAGTGCCGAAGCCGCCCGCGCCGGCTTCAAGGCGCTGGGCTTGGAACTGTTCCCGACGCAGCCAAACACAGCGCTCACCGTCGTCAAGATGCCCGCGAACATCGACTCGACGGCGCTGCTGGGCAAGCTCGAAAAGCAGTACGGCCTCAAGCTCGCCAACGGCCAGGACACGCTGAAGGGCAAGATCATCCGCCTGGCCCACATGGGCTACATCGACCAGTTCGACATCCTCGCCGCCATCGCCGGCGTCGAACTGGTGCTGCACGAGATGGGCCACCCGCTCGAGATCGGCGCGGGGGTTGCGGCTGCGCAGCGCGTGTTTGCAAGGAAGAACGAAAGTTAACCACAGAGACCACGAGAGTATTCATGGTGGTGCAACTCACTCCGAAATTCTCTCCGTGGTGAATACTCTCTGCTACGGAGGCGAAATGCCACGCATCTTCATCAGCGACAAGCTCGGACCCGCCGGCATCGACCTGCTCAAGGCGTCGGGCCTCGACATCGATTTTCGCCCCGGCCTGAAAGACGCCGAGCTGCTCGAAGCCGTGCGCTCCGCCGATGGGATGATCGTACGCAGCGAGACGAAGGTGACCGCGCAGCTCCTCGACAACCCCGGCAAGCTGCGTGCCATCGTCCGCGCCGGCGTGGGCGTGGACAACATCGACATCGCTGCCGCCACGCGCAAGGGCATCGTCGTCATGAATACGCCCGGCGGCAACACCATCAGCACCGCCGAGCAGACGATCACGCTGATGATGGCGCTCGCCCGCCACACGCCCGCGGCCGACGCTTCCGTTCGCCAGCACAAGTGGGAACGCGCGAAGTTCGTCGGCACCCAACTCGCCGGCAAGACGCTCGGCGTCATCGGTCTGGGACGAGTCGGCCGCGAGGTGGCACGCCGCGCTGCCGGGCTCGACATGAAGGTCATCGGCTTCGATCCGTTCTTTTCGCCCGATTTCGCGGGCAAGCTCGGCATCGAGACCGCCGCGGACCTCGCCAGCCTGTTGCCGCGCGTCGATATTCTCACGGTGCACACGCCGCTGTCGCCGGAGACGACGAACCTGATCGGCGCCGCCCAGATCGCGGCGATGAAGAAGGGCTCGCGCATCCTCAACTGCGCTCGCGGCGGCATCATCAACGAGGCCGCCCTCGCCGACGCGCTCAAGTCGGGGCATCTCGCCGGCGCGGCACTCGACGTCTTCGTGGACGAGCCGCCTCCTGCCGATCATCCGCTGCTCAAGCTGCCGAACGTGGTCGTGACGCCGCACCTGGGCGCATCGACAACCGAGGCGCAGGAATCGGTCGCCATCGAGGCAGCTCAGCTCTTGATCGATTACTTGACCAAAGGCGCAGTGCAATATGCCGTCAACATGGCGGCCGTCGATCGCGCGGAGCTGGAGGAAGTGAAGCTGTACGTCGATCTCGCCCGCCGGCTCGGTCTGCTCCACGCACAGATGTGTCAGGGCACGATTCAGCGCGCCCAGCTCGTCTATCGCGGCGAGGTGGCGCGGCGCAGCACCAAGCTCATCACCGGCGCGTTCGCTGCCGGCCTGCTCGAAACCCGGCTCGCCCAGAACGTCAACATCGTCAACGCCGAGCTGATCGCCCGTGAACGCGGCATCGACATCATCGAGCAGAGCGTGTCGAAGAAAGGCGATTTCAGCACGCTCATCCACGCCGACGTGACGACTGACAAGAAGACCTACGTGGCCTCGGGCACCCTGTTCGGCAACCAGTTCCTTCGCCTCGTGCAGCTCGGCCCGTACCACCTCGACGCCTACATGGACGGCATCCTGCTCATCTTCACCCACCGCGACGTCCCCGGCCTGATCGGCTTCATCGGCACCATCTTCGGCAAGCACAACGTCAACATCGCCCAGATGAACGTCGGCCGCCAACTCCCCGGCGGCGAAGCAATCGCCGTCCTCAACCTCGACAGCTATCCGCCGCAAGCCGCGCTGGATGAGGTGCGCGCCCACGAGAAGATCACGAGCCTCAGCGTGGTGAAGTTGCCGCCGGCGGGAGAGATGCCGCCGTGGTTTGGGTGAGAAGGTTAGCTTGAGTAACCGAATGCCGTTCGTAGCCACTCATGCGATTCAGCAGGTCGCCAAGTACCTCCGCCCCCGCCGTGCAATACCCTGTCGGTCGGGAGTATCACAGCCGTCGATGCAAAATGTTCCATTTGCTCGGCTGAATACGGGCCGAGAACGACCCCGTGACGTTTGAAGTACCATTCATCTGGCAGAAGGATTACAAATGGAGCATCATTGGGCAGATTCTCTGGAACACGCATAATGCCCCTGCATTTGGGACACATCAATGACTTGCCCGCGGCAGAATGAGGAACTCGAAGCTGGTTACTGCAACTCGTACAAAATATCTCCCGCCCTGACTGAGGCATTGCCCCGCTCACTGTAGCCAGTCGTCCTCTATCAGAAGATAAGGTTTCTCGCACCTGCCTTGGAGTGAGAATTTGTTCGACCGCTGCAATTTCGCCGGCGGTTAGAGGAATCGGGTGAAGACTTGGTATTCGATCTGCAGTTGGAACTTGATCAAGTTCCGATTGGCTCGCGAGAATAAGCTGACCTACAATCGACCTCACGCTCGGATCCGCATTCCAAAGATGCCGTAGCAGTGCGGAATTCGAAGGATTCTGAAAATCCGATTCGCGAAACAACAGGTTATCGCCATTGTCGAACTCGTCCCAGAGCGATTCTCCCTCGACTGCCAAGGAGTGAAGTGCACAATAAATCACGAGCAGCGGAAATCGATCGATGGTGGCGTTGTAGGTTCGATTCTGAATCCGACGCTTGTGTTGGAAATTTGGGTGGCCGACCTCCTGCTCCGGAGCTCTGCCGGACAATGGCGGAACGAAAGCGCCGTCATAATCTACGAGCTTCACGCTTGCAGTTTTCTGGTCCTTGGCGACAATAAGAATATTCCCGTGTTGCAAGTCACCGTGTGCAATTCCAGTCTTACCGAGTTGCTTCCCCATCGTGATCATCAACTGGGCAATTCTGTGCAAAAGTTTGGCGTTTGACAGGTTGTCCTTTACGAAATCATTTAGTGTAACGCCGTCGATCCAACGCATCTTGAGAATTGGAAACCACTCGCCGTTTATCTTCATTCCCTGTTCTAGGAAACGAAACTCGACTGTAAAAGGCAAGTCAGCCTTGTGCCGAGCCAAGTACTGATCAATGGCGCTATATCGGGAGTGAAGATCTTGCACTCGGCGATGAAAGCACTTGATAGCCCATGTCTCATTAGTAATTCTGCATTGGAGCTTGAAAACTACCGCAAAATTGCCTTCCCAAAGAAGCGGAGAGCCTCGCCGTTGGTCAAATTCGGCTATGCCTCCTCGAAGATCAGGTTGCGCGAAGCAAGAGGCGGGGTTCTGGATCGCCGCTTTGTAATCAGCAACTGTTGGCCACCACTGCATCACCACACCCCGGCATTCCCTTTGTCAGAATGCAATCCCTAGTGCCGTCACGTCGTCATTCCGTATTTCGCTTGCCGAACGCAATTTTTCAATCCACTCTACAAAGTGGTTTTGGGTCGCATCCTTTTCTAGGAATGTACCGAGTTGACGCCAGGGTCTTCTGTCAGCGTCGCGCTCTTTCAAGAACCAATGTGCAAGGGCGTCAGTCATCAGCCAAAAGAGATCCCCTTGGCGGCATTCTCCCTCACAACGTCGTTCATTTTTCGACAACGCTGCGGAAAGGTGCGAGATGGACGCTACCAAGCACGGCGAATTGTGAAAATCGTCCGGTCTTGTAACAGGAAACGCCTGCGTACAGATATCGTTTCTGATCATGAACATGCAAGCGTCGCCAACTGCGATGGCACGCCATCGAATCGCATCTTTGTAAAACGAGAACCAGGGCAACCAGCGGCGATGCCAGGCCAACTCTTCGCGTTGGAATGTTAGGCCGAGAAATGTCGCATGTGCTCCCTTCTCTATCTTGTTTCTGCCAAACCAGGGTAGATCCTTTTCATCGACTATCTTTTTCCATTGCTCTTGCAAAGATGGCAGCCAGGAATGCCAGACATCTGCTTCAAATTCACCAAGCAAACGAAAACCATCGCGTGAGACAAAGCCATCTACCAATTGTTTCGCCCAAAGATCGGCGAACGAACTTTCTGTAGCGCCGTCTGCAACAGCAAAACGACCGTTACGCGCATCTAATGCAAATGCATCTTCAAACTCGTCGGGCGTATTCCCGCGTTTTTGCGCCCAAAACGAGCAAGAATGCCGGATTTCCAAATCGGATTGCATTGTGCACCGAATGCCTGTTTAGCGCCCGATTCGAGTTCCAATGTCAAGGAACTTTACAAGCGTCACGAAGTCGGCATTGAATGCAAAACCGCGAGAGGCCTCCGTAATCTTGAACGCTTCCTGGCGTGCGACCGCCAGCATTGGAGCCGGAAGTTTGCTTGACATCCGAAAGAGCATTCGACCATAGTCATCAGGCACATCAATTGCGCGGTCCGGAAACGCGAGCGGCGCTGCTTGGGTGGATGACAAGTGCAAGTTGAAGAGCAGGACATTGCCATCGTGACTTGCCAAGCTCGTTATCATCGACGCATGAGGCTCCGGATCGCCGTCACTCGCTTCACCATCGGTGATGTTGATTACCATCGGTGGATAACAATTCGGATGTTGAGGAATGAACTCGCTAACAATTCCCCAGGCGACATCAAGTGCTTTGCACATTGGTGTGTCAGTATTCGCTCTCGCCTCAAACCAAATCGGAAATCGAATTGTTCGTTCGACAATGCCACCTGCCCCATCGGATTCTTTCCGGGTGCGAGTTTCGATTCGCAGTGGATTGTTCCCAATTTCGCTAATCGGCACGATCACCTTACCTGTCAATCCTCCTCCAGGCTGGAGACGCATCGCCAGGCGAACTTCCGTAGCCTATCACCGAGACGTGATAACGATCCAGAATCTTGGCACCCTTCGTGCATCTGTCAGCTAGCGAATCCAGAAATCGGTTGATAGCATCGGCAACACCATCGGCCTTTGTCGAACCCGGAACAGAATGAAGCGGGTCAGACATTGATCCAGACTGGTCAATCAGAAAAACAAAGCAAGTTGGATTTGCGCGACTAATCTCTGCAACGAATGGCATTGGGCAGTCTCCCGGATAGGCATCAGACCACTTTTGCAATTGTTACGTCGCAAAGGAGCCGCGCCAAGCGAATTCGGCAAACTTGAATCGGGTTATTCGTTATCTGCGTTTCGTTTTTCCCTTCGACGCTCGAGGTCCTCGCAGATGCGATGCATCGGCGACGCAGTCGTCAGGCGTTTGACTCCACACCGTGATTTTCAAATCGCAAGGTCGATTCTAGAATTTTTTCGAAATATCTTACAAACGTTTCACCACCGGGCAGGGGTCGTGGGGTCGTGGAAAAGATGAAACGATTCCACTTACGATTGCGTGTTGCTGAGATGCTTGCCGCACCAGCCGATGACGAGGCGTTTGCGGGCTTCGTCGCGGTGCCAGTGGATGGAGATGCAGGTGTCGGCGCTGCGGGCGCCGATCGTCACGTGGTGCTGGAAGAGGATCGGTTGGCCTTCGTAGCGGAAGGTGTATTCGTCGTCGTACTTGCCCTTGGCGGTCGGCGAAATGAACTCGGCGTACTCGAAGCCCTTGGGCTTGAGAGCTTGATGCCAGCCGGAACCGATGCTGCCGGCTTCCTGCCATTGGCGAGTCAACTCGTCGAGAGCGTGGAAGAGTCTGTAAACCTTGTCTGGCTGGCGATAAGGCGACTGACGGGCTGACTCGACGGCCGACTCGAGGACGATGAGCGTGGCGGGAAAATCGGCCTGGGCGCGCTCGATCGCCTCGGCCACGGAGCGGACGGGGGGCCGTTCGATTTGCGTGTCGGGCGCTGCGGCCGCGACCGGCTTCTGGCCCTTGTAGACGCCCCACGCCTGCTTTTGCGATTCGAGTTCGCGCGTCAGCTCCGACACCTGATTGCGGGCGGCGTCGCGCTCCAGCTTCAATTCCTCGATCTCGTCCCAGGCGCGCTCCAGCTCCTTCATGATCTGGCCGCTCTCCTCGTGCGCCTTGGCGTTCTTCAGCATCGAATGGAAGCGCTCGTGGCGATCCCCCTCGATGGCCTCGCGCACCAGGCGCGCGACCGGCGGATTGGAGAAGCGAAAGCCCGACACGCCGACCAGCGTCCGGAAGAGGTGCGGGCCAAGAGGTTGCTGCTGCTCGATGTGCCAGCGGATCGAGTCGGCCATGTAGAGCGGATGATCGGACGGCCTCGTTTTGCGCGAGAACCCGGGCCAGTAGAGCCGGACAGCGCCGTTGTAGCAGGACAGCTCTTTCACCGTCAGCGCCTCGGTCCAGGCATAGCCGGATGATACGTCCTTGAGGGCCACGACCTGGGCATGGCCCAGAAGCGTCTGTTGCAGCTCGTGCGGATCGATAAGGTAATCGCGCAGGCTTTGCTGCGGCGAGACGGCCACCACGGGAAGCCAGCGCTCCTTGGCGCAAAGCGCGTCCTCGACGAACATGCCGGCATGGTCGCGATCGAGTTCGAGCACTTTCAGCGGGATCGGCGATTTGCCGATCGAGCAGGTGAAATTCTGCAGCAGCTTGTCCACGATGCCGGGGCGCTTGAGCGTGTAGCTGAGCGGCTTGGCGATGGGATGCGTCGAGGCGATGCGAATGGCGACCGACGCCTCGATGCGTGGGCCGTTGCGAGCGAACTGGCTGGAGAGAATCCACTGCAGGCCGGCGTCCTGGGCATCGGGATAGCTCCATTCGAGGCTCGCCAGCTCGCACACGCCGGCCACCCCTTCGCGCTGGGCCTGCACGCCATGGCAGGGCAATGGCACGACTTTTGGTTGATTGGGCTCGACCCGGCAGGGCACATTCCAGGTTTCCAGATAGGTCGTTTCAATCCACTGGTTGGCCAGCTCCCAGAGGCGGGAGAAGGTCTGTGCCGGCGTTTCTTTGGCTGGCAAGGCAACGTCCAGGACACAGGCATAAACCGTACGCATTGTCCTTGCGACCCTATCGCGGGCGACCTTTGCGAAAAGAACATCATACATACCCAGGATCGACACCGATTGCAAAATCTTTCGAAGATTCGCGTATGATGACGCCGTGGCGGCAAGATTCCCATCTTGCCGATTGCATCCGGCACCAAGCACCCGAACGGCAAGATGGGAATCTTGCCGCCACGCTTCATTACGCCATGAGCCATCCTCTGCTGCCGCCGGAAGCCGACGCGCCGTTGCTGCAAGAATTCTTGCGGCGATCGGGCATTTCCGCTGCACTGCCACCGATCGAGAAACTGACTGCCGTTGCCTGCGCCTTCGCAGCGTTGCCGTTCGAGAACCTCACCAAGATCATTCGCGAGGCAGAAGCGGGGACGGCCGAGGCGGCGCGGCGCTGGCCGGCAGACGTCCTCGGCGATCACTGGACGCTCGGCGCCGGCGGCACCTGCTTTGCGCTGACGGCAACGCTGCTGTACCTCGTCCGCGCGCTCGGCTGGCAGGCGGAGCCGATCCTCGCGGATCGCCGGTACGGCGCCGACACGCACAGCGCTCTCGTCGTCTGGATCGGCGGCGAGCTGCGGCTGCTCGATCCGGGTTATCTCATCGTCGACCCGTTGCGCCTGCCCGCCGCGGGCGAAGTGCGCGTGCCGACGCCGTTCAACGAACTCGTACTGGTCGGCAAGGAGGGCGGGGCTCGTGTGGAGCTGTCCACGGTTCAGCATGGGCAATCCACCTATCGCCTGACCTACAAGACGGCGCCGGTCGATGCGGGGGAGTTTCTGCTCGCCTGGGACGTGTCGTTCGAGGCCGACATGATGCGCTATCCTGTCCTGTCGCGCGTCGTGGGTGGGCAGCAAATTTATCTGCAGAAGCAGCACGTCCTTATCCGCGGCGCCGATGCAAGCCAGCGCATCGAAATCGCGACGGCCGCCCTGGCCGCCGAGATCGCAGCGCGGTTTCATTTGCCCGAACGCCTCGTGGCGAAAGCGCTGGGACTGCTGGAGCGGAAAGGAGAATCGCATGGCCACGCCTTCCGCTCCTGATCCAGTCAAGTACCTCGTGGCAATTCTTTGGGGGGACGAAAGCGCGTTGCCCGCGGTGACGGCACGCCTTGTTGCCAGGTGGGGAGCGATCGACCTTTCCGGTCCGGATCGCGCGTTCGACCTTACCGCCTACTACGAGGAGGAAATGGGCGCCAACCTGTCGCGCCGCCTGATTGCCTTCGAACCTCTCGCCAGCCCGGAGGACCTATCGGCCGCGAAACTCGCATGCATCGCCATCGAGGATGAGTTTCGCATCGGCGGTAGAAGGCGCGTCAACCTCGACGTCGGATATCTCGATCACAACAAGCTCGTGCTCGCCAGCATCAAGTCGGCGGGACAGAAAATCTACCTCAAGGACGGCGTGTATGCCGACCTCGTCGCCCGCTATGCGCGTGGGAGATACGAGCCCTTCGCGTGGACGTTTCCCGATTTCAAAGATGGCCGCTACGACGCGGAGCTGGCGGCGATGCGCGAGCGCTATCTCGAACAGATCAAGCGCTGGCGAATGCCCATTTAGCCGCTTGCCGCAGGCGAGCGCGATCTGCATGCCGCGCTGGCCGCGCTCGCCTTCGGCAAGCGGCTAAACATTTCGCTGGAAACCATGGGCTAATTCTGCTTTCATTGGTACACACCCATGAGAGGATCAACAATGAAGCGAGTATTGGCAGTCATCGCCTGTTCGTTGCTCACCGGCTCCGCGTTGGCGCAAGATGCGGCGACGAAGCAGACGATCGAGTATGTAAGGAAATTGCAGACGTCCACCGGCGGGTTCTTGTCGCAAGAGCCGAAGCCGAACATTCGCCTCGCGCCGACGCTGCGCTCGACGTCATCCGCGCTGCGGGCGCTCGGCTACCTGGGGGGTGAAGTCCCCGACAAGGCGGCGTGCATCAAGTTCGTCGAGAGCTGTCACGATGCAGAAAGCGGCGGCTTTTCCGACATGCCCAAGGGGAAGCCGGACGTGTTCACGACCGCGGTCGGCATCATGGCGGTCACCGAACTCAAGCTGCCCGTGGACAAATACGCTCCCGGCGCGGTGAAGTTCCTGAGCGAAAACGCCAAGGGATTCGAGGACATCCGCATCGCGGCCGCCGGGCTGGAGCGGCTCAAGGCGAAATCGCCGAAGAACGACGAATGGCTGAAGGAGGTCCTGCAACTCGAAAATGAACGCGGCACCTACGGCAAGGGACCGGGCCAGGCCCGCGCGACCGGCGGCAGCATCGTCACCGTCCTGCGTCTCGGCGGCAAAGTGAGCGACACCCCAAACGTGCTCAAGGCCCTCAAGGAAGGCCAACGCCAGAACGGCGGCTATGGCAAGGATGACGATCCGATCGCGTCCGACCTCGAGACGACCTATCGCGTCATGCGCTGCTTCGTCATGCTCAAGGCGAAACCGGCCAGCGTCGAAGGCATCCGCTCCTTCGTCGCGAAATGCCGCAATGCCGACGGCGGCTATGCGCTCGCGCCGGGCCAAACGTCGTCCGTTGGCGGCACTTACTTCGCCGCCATCATCACGCACTGGCTGAAGGATGAACGATGACGGTCGCCTTG
>Ga0233424_10003189_pt1 | contig 10808 bp, 7 predicted proteins | sample Watercolumn_Towu_FD_181011 | JGI IMG/M metagenome (GOLD analysis project Ga0233424, IMG submission 181011) | Freshwater microbial communities from Lake Towuti, South Sulawesi, Indonesia - Watercolumn_Towuti2014_125_MG | ecosystem: Environmental > Aquatic > Freshwater > Lake | place: Indonesia... | reverse complement strand
CTTCCTGTGAGGTCGAACTCGCCGACGTGCGGCTCCAGCTTCCTACATGCCCCGTCGCTCATGCTCGCCGCACATCTTACACGGAGTTGATGAGTTTCACGTTGAGGGAGTCTATGAATTCAGGCGAAATGAGACCTGGGATAAGCTGGAAGGAACGGGCAGGAGCAAAGTTGGAAGCGTTCTTGACGGAATCGGCTTTCTATCGTTAAATATTTAACTGTCTGGCGAAGATTCCGCGGGAATTGCCATGCCGAACCGCCAAGCTTCCATCGCCTTTAACCTGGACGACGGATTCCCCGTATCCGCTTCGCGCGAGGCGATGGTCGCTATCTTGCGGGCTTACGGCACGTTGCAGCGGCTCATGGAGCCTTACTTCGCTCAGTTCGATCTGACGCCGCCGCAATTTCAGGTGCTCTGCATCGCCTATCGCTTCCGCGCGGAGGCTCCCACCCAACGGCAGCTGGCACGCGAGCTGTATGTTTCGTTTCCCAATGTGACCATTCTCCTCAATCGCATGGAACGAAAGGGGCTCATCGAGCGCCATGGCAATCCGTCCGATCGCCGCGAGAAATTTGTCCGTGTCAGTGCCCTCGGGAAGAAACTGCTAGAACGCGTCTGGAAGGTTCACCAGGAGCAGATGGACCTTGTGATGAAGGGATTGACTGAGTCCGAACGCGAGGACATGGTTCGGCTCTTGAACAAGATGACCGCCGCCCATCGTTGACTCACCCAGATCCACCCTGGTGAGTTCCTGCCTGGGAGGCTCCCCCCCATGCGACGCAACGACCGCTACAAGGACATTCAACTGACGCAGCTTCGCGGATTCTGCCTGGCGGCGGCCCATGGGAACTTCACGACGGCGGCGCGAGAACTGGGATTGTCGGTACCCACGGTTTGGGAGCAGGTTCGCGCCTTGGAACGCAAGCTCGGCGCCACGCTCATGCGCCGCCACGGTCATGCGGTGGAGGTGACAGCCGAAGGACGGTTGTTGCTCGATCTGATTCAACCCAGCATCGGCACCCTTGAAGCACTTGAAACGCTTTTTGCCTCGCGCCGCACCGAGACTCCTCAGCATTTGAGCTTGGCAGCGACTCCCTATTACGTCTCGTGCCATCTGGTCAGGCCCGTGCAGGAATTCACGGCGGCGTTTCCATGCGTGCGGCTCAATCTGATCGCGGACCCTTTCTCCGATGAGATGATTCACCGTGTCGAACGCGGTCAGGCCGAGCTGGGTCTGGTCGCCTACAGCCGCGAGGGAGCGCGGAGCGCCGCGCTAGACTACGAGGACTTGTTTGAGCTGGAACTCGTGCTGATGACAGCGCCTCGCCATCCCCTTGCCGGGAAGAAGCGGGTGACGCCGTTCGATCTGGTGCGCTACCCCATGATCCGGGCCCACAAAGGGAGCTTCAGCCGCAAAGCTCTCGACCGCATTCTGCAAGCGCACGATCTGGAGGGGAAGGTCCAGGTGGTGATGGAGAACAACGTCGTGGACATCGTTCGCAAGTATGTCGCTGCCGGAATCGGGATCGCATTGTTGTACGTGGGCGGGGAGGGGGAGAAATCGCCGCCCGGTGTACGGCAACGTGTCTTCGACCCGCAGATAGAGCGCATTCCGGTCGCGCTCGTCGCGCGGAAGGAGGGATGTCTCTCGAAGCCGGCGCAGGAGTTTCGCCGCATCCTGCTGCGGTTTCTCGGCTCGAAATGCGATTCCTTGTAAGGTCTTAGACCTGGTCTGATGGAGTTTCGCAGTGGTCGTATTCGCGCCGTCGGAACGGTGGATTATCATCAAACTTTAACCAATGGTACGGGTAGCCTGCGGGCTTGCCTGTTCCGGTTCAGGCCAGCGGCTGTCCATGCGACACCCACCAGCCGTCCCCCCCAAGCTGGTCTTTGCGAAGATTTCATCGGAGGATTGATCCCATGCGCACGTTCGTTTCCTCTCGCTTGGGGCAGTACGCTCTTGTTACGCTTGCGTTCGTGCTCGCGCCGGTTGCCGCCAACGCCGAGCCAGTCAGCTTGCCCGATGGCAGCCGCATCGACAAAGTCGATTTCGAGCGGCACGTTCAGGGCTTGCTCGGCCGGCTGGGCTGCAACTCCGGTGCGTGTCACGGTTCCTTTCAGGGCAAAGGCGGGCTATTCTTGAGCCTATTCGGTTACTCGCCCGAAAAGGACTTCATCGCCTTGACGCGCGAAGGAAATGGCCGGCGCATCAGCGTCAACAATCCGGATCAGAGCCTGATACTTCTCAAGGCGACGGGGCAAGTTCCACACGACGGCGGCGTGCGTATGGGGCGCGAGTCTTGGCAATATAGCGTCATCCGCGAATGGATTGCCAGCGGCGCGCGCTGGGAGCGGGGTTCAGGGAATGTCAAGCGCATGGAAGTGACTCCCAAGGAGCACTTGCTCGCCAAGCTCGGAGACACGGGCCGCTCGAAAGTGATCATCGAGTTCGCTGACGGCAGCAAGGAGGACTTGACGTATTTCTCCGAGTTCCGCATCAGCGACGATTTCATCGCCGAGTTGGGCAACACGGCGGGTGAAGTACGCAGCGTGCGTGCGGGGCACAGCGCGGTGATCGTCACCTATCGCGGCCACATCGAAGCGGCGCATGTGCTGGCCAGGCTGCCGCAGCCAGCGGGCTTCGTCTACCCGAAAGTCCCCGAGGTCAACTACATCGACCGCGAAGTCTTCGGCAAGCTGAAGAAGCTCAACATCATTCCCTCGGACTTGTCAGGCGATGCCGAGTTCCTGCGGCGCGTCACGATCGACACCATCGGCCAGTTGCCAACGCCCGAAGAAGTGCGTGCCTTCCTCGCCGACAAGGATCCCGCCAAGCGCACGAAGAAGATCGACGCTTTGCTCAAACATCCGCTGCACGCGGCGCTGTGGGCGACGAAATTCTCCGACATCACGGGGAACAACGTGGACGCCCTGGAGCAGCCGGCTCAGACGAAACCGCGCCGCGCCAAGATGTGGCACGACTGGTTCCGCAAGCGCATCGCGGAGAACATGCCGTACGACGAGATCGTCAAGGGCGTACTAACCGCGACCAGCCGCGATGGTCTGCCGGTCGACGAGTGGGCCAAGCAATCCGTGGAGTTGGAACTCGCCGCGCACAAGGGATTCGAGAGCACCTACGCGGATCGCGCCAGTCTTGATCTCTTCTGGCGACGCACACCATTCACGCGCGAGCAGATGGCCGAGCAGACAGCGGCAGCGTTCCTCGGCGTGCGTCTCGAATGCGCTCAGTGCCACAAGCATCCGTTCGACCGCTGGACGCAGGACGACTACCACGCCTACGCCAACATCTTCACGGGCGTCCGTTTCAACCCGTCTCCGGAAGGGCAGGCGGTCTGGAACAAGGTTCTGGCCGAACGCAAGAAAGTGCTGTCCGACGCCCTGGCCAAGGTCGATCTGGAGTTCGCCGAGCGCGTGAAGGCCATCGCCGATCCGATTGACAAGGAGAACAAGGAGCGGCGTCCCGAGGCCGAGGCGAAGCTGGAGAGCGACCTCGTCGCGCGGCGGAAAGCCGGCGAAGCGAAATTACCGGATGACCCCGAGAAGCGCAAAGTCGCCCAGGCGATACTGGATAAGGACCTCGCGGCATTTCGAAAGAACGGTTTGGCCGGAATTAACCAGCAAGAAAGCACGCGCAAACAGAAAGCGCTGGCAATCATCAACAAGGAGATCACGGCCCGCAAGGCCGACGTGCAAAAGAACCATCCGTTGCCAAGCCCGCAGTTGCGTGAGGTCACGTTCGGCGGTGGGCCACCTCCCAAGAAGGGGCCGGCCGCCTATCCGGACCTGGCCCCAAAGACGCTCGGCGGCCCTCGCCTGGAACTCACCGGCGATCACCGGGTCGGTCTCTATCAGTGGTTGACCAAGGCGGACAATCCGTTCTTCGCGCGCAGCTTCGTCAACCGCGTCTGGGCGCACTACTTCGGCGTCGGCTTGGTCGATCCGGTCGACAATTTCTCGGTCGCCAATCCGCCGTCGAACGAACCATTGCTCGACGCGCTCGCCCAGGATTTCATCGCGCACAAGTACGACATCCGCCATCTGGAGCGGACAATCCTCCTGTCGCGGACCTATCAGCTTGCCGCCCTGCCGAACGACACCAACAAGCAGGAGCGCAACCTCTTTTCGCGCAGCTATCCGCGTCGCATGATGGCGGAGATCGTGGTGGATGTCCTCAATTGTGCGCTGGGAGCGACCGAGAATTTCGGCCCGGAAGTGCCGCCCGACGTCAAGGCAATTGAGGTCGCGCCGAATCGTTTGCAGCAGAATCCGAACCTGGCGAACGTGTTCCGCCTGTTCGGTCGGCCGCCGCGTACGTCGACTTGCGATTGTGAACGTGCTTCCGAGCCTGCGTTGCCGCAAACGCTCTACCTCATGACCGATCAAGGCGTGCTGACGAAGATCACCGACGGCCGACTCAAAACGCTGCTCGCGTCCAAGAAGACGAACGAGGAGATCGTCGAAGAGCTGTACCTGGCCACGTTGTCGCGCCTGCCGAGTGCCCGCGAGAAGCAGCGGCTGACCGAGTATGTGGCCGGACGACCGAACCGCCAGGCCGCGTTTATCGATGTCACCTGGGCATTGATCAACGCGCGGGAGTTTATTCTGAATCATTGATCCGAACATTCCTCATGCCGCACCTCCAAGCGGCCGAGGAAAAACAAAACACGGCAACCTCGGCATGCCCCGGCCGAGGACGCCGTTGGGGGGCTTGCGGGGCAACACAAAGGAGCTGATCCATGACGCAGCAAGTTCGCAGAGACTGCGAAGGGTTCTACCGCCGCGATATGCTCAAGATCGGGGCGGCCAGCATCCTCGGCCTCAACTTGGCCGATGTTCTCCGACTCGAAGCCCAGACCGGTAATCGCGCCCGGCAACGCGCCCATGGTGTGATCCTCGTCTGGCTGGGAGGCGGCCCCGCGACCATCGACATGTGGGACCTCAAGCCAGGTCAGCCGACCGGCGGAGAATTTCGGCCCATCGACACCCGCGCTCCGGGCGTGCAGATCTGCGAGCACCTGCCGCGCGTTGCCGGCGTCATGGACAAGTGCGCCATCGTTCGCTCGCTGGCGCATACGATTCCGGATCATGGCCGAGCCACAACCTGGATGATGACGGGCAACAAGCCGACGCCCGCTGTGCAGTTTCCGTCACTAGGTTCACTGTCAGCGCGCCTGCTCACGCCGGAACCGGGCGTCCCGCCGTACGTCACCTTCGGACGCCAGGGAGCAGGCAACGCTGGGTATCTCGGCAGCGCCTACAATCCGTTCGAGGTCGAAGGTAGCCCCACCGGCGGCGGACAGCAGGGTGCACCCTTGCGTGTCCGCGGCGTGTCGCTTCCCGCCGGCTTCACGCAAGACGACCTGAACAACCGCGATCGCCTCCGGGCCGAAATCGACGACGCGTTTCGCAGCCTCGACAGTTCCGACGCTGTCCAGGGCCTCGACCGCTTCCAGCAGCAGGCCCTCGATATCCTGCGCGACAACAAGACCGAGCGGGCGTTTAACCTCGACAGCGAGCCGCAAGCCCTGCGCACGCGCTATGGGGCCGATAACTTCGGCCAGGCGGCGCTGATCGCGCGGCGTCTCATCCAGGCCGGCGTCCGCTTCGTCACCATCACGCTCGGCGGATGGGACACGCATGGCCAGAACTTCACCGCCCTGCGCACGCGACTGTTGCCGCAGCTCGATCGCACCCTCGGTGCTCTTCTTGAGGACATGTCTGAGAAGCGGATGCTCCAGGATACGATCGTTTACTGCGCGGGCGAGTTCAACCGCACGCCGGTGATTAACCGCAATGCCGGCCGCGACCACTGGGCCCGCTCGATGGCGGTGCTCCTGGCGGGCGGCGGCATCCGCGCCGGCTACGCCCACGGCACCACCGACCCGCGCGGTATGGCCCCCGCTAACGAACCGTGCACCCCCGACGATGTCGCGGCCACGGTCTTCCACTGCCTCGGCATCGACGGCTATCACGAACTGATGACCGCCTCGGGCCGCCCGATGAATCTCTTCCGCGAAGGCCGCGTCATCCAGCGGCTCGTCGGCTAGCCGCCAATCGCTTGCCGTTTAGCGTTCACATTGCCCCGTGCATGCTAAACGGCATTCCGAATCTCCAACCTCCTTAGGCCGGTTTTTTTGGAACTAGTTGACATGCCGCCGATCTAATAGTTAAATAGTTAATCATTTACCCCGTTCCGTGTGTTGGAGCCGCTCATGCGACAGGTCCTTCTTACCGCCATGCTGCTTGGCTGCCTTACTGTGTGCACAGAATCCACTGCGCAGAAGAAGGACGACGTTCCGCCCCCGAAACCGGACAAGGAGCAACTTCGGCTGAAAGTGCGGGACAACGTCACACAGGTTTTCAAGAAGCTTGAGCAACCAGAGCGGATCGAGCAGGCGGTTGAGAAGCACTTTGAGAAGGACCGCTGGGACAAGGCGCTGACGGCGTTCCAGAGCCGCCGCACCAGCGAAATTCACGACTCGGCACACGAGATCATCAAGACCACGTTGCCGGACATCATGCAGAAGTTCATGCCGAAGTACGTGCAAGCCAGGGTCATGGCCGAGCGCAAGGCGAAGAAAGCCAAGGGCCCTCCTTCGGCCGCGGAGATCGAGAAGATTCGCGCCGACACGATGGCGAAGATGAAGCCGGCCATGCAGAACACGGCGATGTCCGCGCTGCGGAAGCTGGCGGACGAACGCATGAATGAATCGGTCAAGGACGAGAGAGTTCTGACCCGCGCGATGGCCGAACAGATGTTGAAAGTAATCATTTTGCCCGAACCGGTGGTCGCGAAGTTCAAGGCCGAATTGGATAAGGCCGGTTATCCGGAATCGCTGATCCACGGCACGGACGCGGTCCTGAACGAGCGCGTGCACAAAATGCTGCAGTCAATCGACATCGCCGCCGTGGCAAAAGAAGCAGGGCTGTAGCGGCCCCAGAAAATTAGGGAGATTCCACCATGAAGACGCAATTTCCTTGGTTCACCGTCGCAATCGGCCTGGCCGCGATCGCCGGCCCGGCGTCGGCTGCGGAACTGCTTGTGCCGAAGGATTTCAAGACGATCCAGGCTGCCATCGACGCCGCCAAGCCCGGCGATACGGTCCTCGTCGACGCAGGGACCTATCGCGAGCAGGTGCGCCTCAAAGAGCGCGTCGCGCTCAAGAGCGCCGGCGATGATACGCCCTCACCCCTGACCCCTCTGCCAAAGGGGGAGGGGAAGACCTGGCGCGGCCTCAAGCGCGCAGAGGCGACGATCATCGAGCACACCGGCGCCAATGCCAAGGGGCCGGCAGTGCTCATGGCCGAGGGATCGGTGCTCGACGGATTCACGGTCACGAAGGCCGGGCTCTTCGACCAAAAGGAGTATGACCTCCACTACGCGACCAGCGGCGAGCTACTGCCTGACGAGCGCGGCGCCGTTGGCGTCAAGGGGGCGATGCCCGCGCTCGGCGTCTCCGGCGTCACCGCAACCGTGCAGTTCTGCATCATTCGCGACAACGGCGGCGCCGGCATCGGTTGTTCCGGCAAGGGCAACAGCTCGCGCATCTACAAAAACGTCGTCTATCGCAACATGGGCGGCGGCATCGGCAGCGCTGACGGTGCCGCGCCCACGATCGAAAGCAACATCTGCTTCAATAACCTGCGCGGCGGCATCGGCAATCGCAACTCGAAGGCGACCATCCTCAACAATGAATCCTTCGATAATGTGCGCGCAGGCATCGGCATCCGCGAAGGCGCGACGCCCATCGTGCGCGGCAACAAATGCTACAACAATCGCCGCGCCGGCATCGGTGTCCGCATGACGGGAACCAATCCCCTCATCGAGGAGAACGAATGCTACGGCAACGAGATGGCAGGCATCGGCAGCCGCGACGGCGCAGCTCCCATCATTCGCCACAACAAGTGTTATCGCAACCAAATGGCCGGTATCGGCTCCCGCGATGGCGCCAAGGGCATCATCCTGGGCAATGAATGCTACGAAAACGAGATGGCCGGCATCGGCTCGCGCAACGGCGCCGCCCCGATCATTCGCGGCAACAAGTGCTACAAGAACAAGATGGCCGGCATCGGTTCGCGTGACGGGGCCAAGCCTCTGATCGAAGGCAACGAGTGCTACGAGAACGAAATGGCCGGCATCGGCTCGCGCGACGGCGCGGAGCCGATCATTCGCGCCAACAAGTGCTACCGCAACGAGATGGCCGGCATCGGCAGCCGCCTCGGCGCCAAAGCGCTCATCGTCGATAACGACTGCTATGAGAACAAGCTTGCCGGCATCGGCTCGCGCGAAGGGGCCATGCCGATCATCCAGGGGAATCGTTGCACCAAGAACGAGCTGGCCGGCATCGGCTGCCGAGAGGGGGCCTTCTGCTTGATCGAAGGCAACGAGTGCAAGGAAAACAACTTCGCCGGCATCGGCGTGCGCGACAAGGCCGTCGCCATGCTCCTGCACAACAAGTGCATCGAGAACCGCCTCGTCGCCATTGGCCTGCGCCACGGCGGCATCGCCTACATCATGGACAACGAACTCGTCCGCACGGGCGGGATGCCCCCGATCATCGCCGTACGCGAGGGCTCGCAGGCCCTCATCGCCGGCAACACCATCAAGGGGGGCGGCGTCGCGGGCATCATCGTCGATGGTGCGGCCCGCATCCGCGGCAACCGCTTCGAGGGAACCGGCAAGAATGGCTCGGCCGTATGGGGCTGGGGCAAGGCCGATGTCACAATCATCGGCAACCAGGTTGACGGCTACCGCAATCTCGTCAACTCGACCGGCAACAAGATTACCGTCGTTGATAACGTCGTGCGCAACTTCCAGGGCGTCGCCATTACCATCAAGAACCCGCTCGGTGCTGCAACGGTGGGCGGCAACATCGCGATCTCCAAGAACCCGAAGGACAAAGCGGTCGTGTTCGATGGTCCGGCCGGCAAGCCGAAGGAGAATGTTCTTCTCGAACCGGACGGCAAAGAAGACCCGCGCACCGGCGATGAGGCGTTCTGGGCCATGCTCAAGAAGCAGGCCAAAATCGCCTTGCCCGAACGCGTCGGCACGCAGACGATCACCGACGGCGACTGGAAGCTGATCGTCGAACACGACAAAACCACGACCTACAAGCTCTATCACCTGCCGAGCGACCCGCAGGCAAATAAAGATCTGGCGCCGCAACTGGACACGCACGTTCTGAGAATGCGCGGACGGCTCGAACGTCAGGAGGCGGTCGCCGACAAGGAAAGGATGCGCAAGGAAGCGGGAAAGTAACCGCGAGCGTCACGTAAGCCCGATGGGGTTGGTATTTTGGTCCAGTCATGTCGGGACTATGTCCCGAGGAGGTTCGTCAATGGTGCGCCGCATTTCACTCGCAACGCTTGCGTGCCCTGCATTTCTGGCGTGTGGACTCGCTCAGGAACCAGCCAAGAACGAGAAGCCCGAACTCGAAATCCGCATTCTCTTCGACAACACCGCGGCCAACAAGGACTACCTGCGTTCCTGGGGCTTCTCCGCCCTCATTGATTTTCGCGGCAAGCGCATCCTCTTTGATTCCGGCGGCGATCCGATCTTGTTGCTAGAGCACATGGAGAAAATGAAGATCGATCCCAAATCGATCGACGAGGCGTTCATCTCGCACCATCACGACGATCATCGCCGCGGCATCTACTGGGTGTTCGAGAAGAATCCGAAGATGAAGGTGCATTTTCTGGACACCTTCGGCATCGAAGCGTTCAAGGCCGCCGACCAGGTGAAGATGAAGCCCAACCGCGTCAAAGAGGCCTTCGAACTGATGCCCGGCGTCTATTCGACAGGGCCGATCGACGGCTTACCCCCGGAACAGGCACTCTTGCTCGAAACCTCGCAGGGACTCGTCATGCTCGTCGGCTGCTCGCATCCCGGCATTGTCAAGATGGTCGAAGCCGCCCAGAAACAACGCAACAAGGATTCGATTCGCATGCTCGTGGGCGGATTCCATCTGCTCAAGAGCGAGCCTGAGGACATTCGCAAGGTCGTCCGGCGGCTCGAAGAACTAAGAGTCAAGGTCGTTGTCCCTGCTCACTGCACCGGCGATCTCGCGACCGACATGCTGAAATCAACGTTCGGCAATTACACCGCCGGCGCCGGTCGCTGGATCGTCATGGATGGCAAGAGTCTGGAATTTCGCACTGTGCCGCTTAAGTGAGGAGGAAAAGCCATGCGCTGTTGTCACCTCCCAAGCATTGTGATCGCCTTGGCCACGCCGTTTGTCGGCCTTGGGGCGGATGCGCGCCTCCTCGCACAGGAAACGCCCGGGTCAAAGTCCCCCGTCTTTCTTGTCGGCTTCCTGGGCGACAGCAAACATCTCCTGACGGCAAGTCTAGATGGCTATGACATCTGGGACCTTGCGAATGGACGTAAGTTGCGTTCCTTCGGCAAGCCGGAGAAGCCGCGCCCAATCCAGGACAGGACCACCGCTCTGGGCGCGCTATCTCCCGACGGCAAGGCGTTTGCCGTCTTCGAGAACGATCGACCCATCCGCATATGGGACACTGCCGCCGGCAAGGAGACTCGGGCGATCGCAATTGAGCAGTCCGATCGGAAAGCGCCGCTCCTTGCGGTCAGCATGGCCTTCTCTCCAAATGGCAAAACGTTGGCAGTGCGTGGCCAGGATCAGGTTATTCACGTATTCTCGGTCGAGAACGGTGAACGGCTTCGCCTGTTCGGCAAACCGATTGGGATCAAGCCATTTCGACCGGGATTCTTCGCTTATGGCGTTCCTTGCGATGACAGCGTCGCGTTTGCACCGAATGGAAAGTCG
>Ga0233424_10003188_pt1 | contig 10809 bp, 14 predicted proteins | sample Watercolumn_Towu_FD_181011 | JGI IMG/M metagenome (GOLD analysis project Ga0233424, IMG submission 181011) | Freshwater microbial communities from Lake Towuti, South Sulawesi, Indonesia - Watercolumn_Towuti2014_125_MG | ecosystem: Environmental > Aquatic > Freshwater > Lake | place: Indonesia... | reverse complement strand
AAAACGTATTATACGCGGGTGCCGCTAGGGCGGCAAACGTGGGAGATGCGAATGCGTGCGATGGCCGGCTTGTTTCTGGCTCTGGTTGCGACCCTTGCCTGGAGCGGCGAAATCTATACGTGGAAAGACGCCAGCGGCAAGATCCATTATTCAGATACCCCGCCTCCCGGCGCGGATTCCAAGAGGATGCGCGGCGGCGCGCAAACCGGTGGCACGACAACCTCCGCACCGTCGAAAGGCGTGGCGGAACAGGATATGGAGTTCCGCAAGCGCCAGCAGGCATCCGAAAAGAGTCGCGCTCAGGCCGAGCAGGAGAAAAGCAGCTCGGATGAAGCCCGCAACAACTGTGAGCAGGCAAAAAGGCAGATGCAAGCCCTGGAGTCAGGTCAGCGCATGAGCCGCGTCAATGAAGCCGGCGAAAACATCCCCCTCGACGACGAAATGCGGGCGCAGGAAATCGAACAATCGAGGAAGAGCGTGCAGTCCTGGTGCAAATAGCGGGATTGCTTTTCGCCAGCCGCGCCCTTACTCGAGGTCGCCACCGCCCTTTTTCATCGCCTTCCCTTCATCGGCCCGCTTCTTGCGCACCTCCTTCGGATCGGCAATGAGGGGGCGATAGATCTCGACCCGGTCGCGGTCCCGGAGCACGGCATCGAGCCTGCTCAGCTTGCCGAAGATGCCGATCTTGTTCTTCTTCAGGTCGATCTCACCGTACTTCTGCAGCAAGCCTGAAGTCTCTATCGCTTGCTGAGCCGTGCTGCCCTCGGGGAGGGTCAGCCGCACCAGTTCCTGCCGCTGCGGAAGGGCATAGATAATCTCGATGGACAATGACCCCGCCTCAGCCATTTTGCGGATACACCTGCCCCGCCCTCTTGACGAAGGAATCGACGAAGGTGTTGGCGATGTGGTGGAAAACAGGCCCGAGCGCCTTTTCCAGCAGCTTGCTCGAGAATTCGTAATGCAACTGGAACTCGACCTTGCAGGCCGAGTCCCCCAGCGGCTTGAAATGCCAGCAGCCGTCGAGGTGCTCGAAGGGTCCGTGGCGCAGGTTGATCTTCATGTAGTGCGGCGCTTCCTTGTCGTTCTCGGTGGAGAAATCGGCCTTGATGCCGTGGTAATTGATGTGCAGCGTGGCGACCGTCCTGGCCTCGTCGCGGTGGATCAGCTCGGTGCCACCGCACCAGGGCAGGAACTGCGGGTAGTCCTCGACCCGGTCCACGAGATGGAACATCTGCCCGACGCTGTATTCGATCAGGACGGATTTCCTGACTTCGGCCATGGCCGCCACATGCTATAGAATCGCTTGAATTCTATCGCAAAAGACGCCATGAGCATCGTCGACAACAAGAAGGCCTTCCACGACTATTTCATCGAGGAGCGCTTCGAAGCCGGTCTCGCCCTGGAGGGCTGGGAGGTCAAGGCCATCCGTGCCGGCCGCGTGCAGCTGAAGGAAGCCTACGTGATTCTGCGCAACGGGGAGGTTTTCCTCATCGGCTGCCACATCAGCCCCCTGCCGACGGCCTCAACCCACATCCAGCCCGATCCGGTGCGTACGCGCAAGCTGCTGCTGCATGCGGCGGAGATCAGCAAGCTGATCGGCAAGGTCGAGCGCGCCGGCTACGCCCTGGTGCCGCTCGATCTGCATTACAGCAAGGGCCGGGTAAAGCTCGCCATCGGCCTGGCCCACGGCAAGAAACAGCACGACAAGCGCGAGACCGAGAAGAAGCGCGACTGGGAGCGCGAAAAACAGCGGCTGATGCGGGTGAAGGCCTGATCAGGCCTTCCTGGAGAACAGGCCGCGCAGGGCTTCCTGCAGGTCCGCCGGCAGCAGCACCACCTTCGCATTGTCCGAGTTCGAAAGGTGGCCTATCGAGTTGATGTATTTCTCCCCCAGCAGATATAGCGCCGGCGTCTGCGACTCTCCGATTGCCTGCGTGACCCGCTTGATGGCTTCGGCCGAGGCCTCGGCGAGGGTCACTTGGGCATTCGCGTCCCTGTGCGCCGCTTCGAGCCGCGCCTCAGCCTGGAGGATGGTGGCTTGCTTTTCTCCCTCGGCCTTGGTGACCATGGCCTTGCGCTCCCGCTCCGCCGCGGCCTGCATCTCCATGGCCTTCTGCATCGAGGCGGAAGGCTTGATGTCCTGGATCTCGACGGACTTGACGGTCAGCCCCCAATCGACCGCCTCGTCGGCGATGCTCTCGCGCAGGCGCACCTTGATCTTGTCCCGGCTGGAAAGAGCCTGGTCGAGTTCCATCTCGCCGGTGATCGAGCGCAGCGTGGTCATGATCAGGTTGCGGATGGCCTCGGCAAAGTCCACCACGCCATAGACGGCCTTGACCGGGTCGGTCACCTTGATGAAGGCGATGGCGTTGGTGAGGATCACCGCATTGTCCTTGGTGATCACCTCCTGCTCCTGCACATCGAGGATGATGTCCTTGGTCACCACCTTGTAGGCAATGCGATCGATGTAGGGGACGACGATGTTCAGGCCCGGGTGCAGGGTGGTGTTGTACTTGCCCAGCCGCTCGACAATCCATTCCTCGCCCTGCGGCACGATGCGTACGCCCTTCCAGATGGTGACCAGCGCAAAGGCGAATACTGCGGCGACAACGATGAAACCTGCGCTCATGCTGTTCTCCTCAGACCTTGCCTACCTTGAGAAAACTGCCTTCGATGCCGAGCACGCGCACGCGCTCGCCGGACTTGATCGCCTCGTCGGCGATGCACTCCCACACTTCCGATCCGACCAGCGGTTTCTGGAAGCGCACCTGTCCCTTCTGAAAGGGCTCGACGTCGCGAATAAGCATGCCGACCTCGCCGACAATGTTCGAATCCGCCATGCCGACCTTGGTCTTGTGCATGCCGGGCTTGAAGATGCGGAACCAGAGCACGACCATCGCCACCGAGGCCAGGGTCCAGGTCAGCAATTGCGCCGTCAGGCTGAGGGAGGGCGCAACGAGCACCACGATCGAGACCAGCAGCGCGCCCAGCCCGAACCAGACGATGAAGAATGCCGGCACCGCCAGCTCGGCAATGACCAGTCCGATGCCCAACACCGCCCAGTGCCACCATTCGGGTTGCATCTGAATCTCCGTATCAGAACCTGGCGCTATTCTGGCAGATTGGCGCGCGGTTTGCCCAGCCGCCAGGATGGTCAGCCCCTGGCCTGTTTCTGGCGCACTTCCTCGAACAGGCAGATGGCTGCTGCGGCGGCCACATTCAGGGATTCCGCGCCGCCGGGCATGGGAATCCGCACGGACCGGGCCGTCCGTGTCTCCAGCTCCGGGGACAATCCGGCGCCCTCGTTGCCGAAAAGCCAGGCGATCGGACCGGTCAGGTCGAGCGCGTAGAGCGACCGCTGGCTGCTCAGGCTGGTGGACACGCTGGTCCCGGGAAATCCGTGCAGGACGGTCGCCAGATCGGCATGCTCATGGATGCGCAACTGGAAATGGGCGCCCATCGCCGCGCGCAGCACGCGAGGCGACCAGGCCTGGGCGCAACCGCGCCCGAGAAAGGCATCGGCCATGCCGGCCGCCGCGGACGAGCGCAGGATCGAACCCAGGTTGCCCGCATCCTGGATGGCGTCAAGCAGCACGCAGGAGGCGCCATGCTCCATTTGTGGCGTAGCGACAGGGATCTCGATCAGGGCAAGCATCCCGCTCGGCGTGCTGACGGGACTGACTTCCGCGAACAGGGCATCCGACAGCAGGATCGTCGGCGCCTTCGGATGTCCCCGCAGAAAACGCTGGAACTCGTCCGCCCCGGCACCCTGCTCGCTGAGTACCAGAAGCTCGGGCGCTCCGTACCGCCCACTGTAGGCTGCCACCAGATGCATGCCGTCGAGCAGGGTGCGGTTGCGGCTGCGGCGCTCGCGGGAGGAACCGGCGAGCGCACGCAGCTGTTTGAAGGTCGGGTTGTCGCGCGAGGTGATTTTCTTCATGCTCGCAGCCAAGTATATTGTGAATCCCATGCCGGCGCCCAAGGTTTGCATCGTCACCCCCGCCCCGCCCGCCTCGCGCGCGGGCAATCGCAACACGGCCCTGCGCTGGGCGCGCATCCTGAGGCGACTGGGCTGCCGCGTGACGATCGAAACGCGCTGGAGCGGCAGGGCCTGCGATCTGTTCGTGGCGCTGCATGCGCGCAAGAGCCGGCCATCCCTGCTCGATTTTCGTACGCGGCATCCCCTTTGCCCGGCCGTTCTGGCCCTGACCGGTACCGATCTCTACCGCGATATACGCGAAGACGAGGATGCTGCCCGCACGCTCGATCTGGCCGATCGCCTGGTCGTGTTGCAGGAAGAAGCGCTCGACGAGCTGACGCCGGTGCAGCGGCGCAAGGCGCACGTCATCCACCAGTCCGTCGAAACGACGCTGCGCCACGCGCCGCCGGCACGCCCCTTTCGCATATGCGTGCTCGGCCACTTGCGGGAGGAGAAGGATCCCTTCCGCATCGTGGCCGCCCTGCGCCAGATGCCTGGAGAAGCGCTCGACGTCGTCCAGGCCGGCGCCGCGCTGAGTGCAAGCATGGCACGCGCAGCAAAGCGTCACATGCGCGAAGATCCGCGCTACCGCTGGCTCGGTGACCTGCCCCATTGGCAGGCGATGCGCCTGCTCTCGCGCAGCCATGCCATGGTGATCAGCTCGCTCATGGAGGGGGGCGCGCACGTGGTGTCTGAAGCCATCGCGCTTGGCGTTCCCGTCATCGCATCGGACATACCCGGAAATCGCGGCCTGCTGAGCAAGGACTATCCCGCCCTCTTTCCTGCAGGCGATGAGGCCGCCTTGGCGGCACTGATCCGTAGAGCGATGAACGATCCGGCCTACCTGCGCACGCTCGGTAGTGCCGTACGACGGAAAGGCAACTTGACCGATCGATTGGCCGAAGAACACGCCTGGCGGAAAATGCTGGGCGAGCTTGGGCTAACGCCCGCCTCGGCACGGAAACGCTCGGCCGCTACGTGAGCAACTCGCGCACGGGCCTGAAGCTGCGACGGTAGATCGCGACCACGCCGTGCCGCCTGAGCGCGGCGAGGTGGTCGGCGGTGGGGTAGCCCTTGTGCCTGTCGAGGCCGTACTGCGGGTAGAGCGCATGCAGGCGCTGCATTTCCGCGTCGCGCGCCGTCTTGGCCAGGATCGAGGCGGCCGATATCGATGCCACCGTGCTGTCCCCCTTGATCACGGCGCGCACGGGCAGGTCGATGCGCGGGCATTGCGTGCCATCGACCAGTACCTCGTCGGGCCGCAGGCTGAGCGCCTCGACCGCGCGACGCATGGCGAGCAGCGTGGCCTGGAGGATGTTGAGCGCATCGATCTCCTCGACGCTGGCGTAAGCGACCGACCAGGCCAGCGACTGCTCCCGTATGCGTGGCGCCAGGCGCTCGCGGCTACGCTCCGACAGCTTCTTCGAATCCGCCAGCCCGTCCAGCGGGCGGTGGGCATCGAGGATGACGGCGGCGGCATACACCGGCCCGGCCAGCGGTCCCCTGCCCGCTTCGTCCACCCCGCAGATCAGGCGATGCGTCACGCAGCCTGTCCCTGCAGGCAGGACAAGATCGCTTCCGCCGCGCATTGCGCCGAGTTCTTCCGCAGCTTCAGATGCAGTTCGCCAAATACACCGGCAATGCGCTCCCGGCTGTCCCGGTCTTCCACCAGGTTGCCCAGCGCCTGGGCCAGGTTCTCCGGGCTGGCGTCATCCTGCAGGAACTCGGGCACCACGAAGCGCCCCGCCAGGATGTTCGGCAGACCCACATAGGGCTGGTAGCCCATATGCCGCAGGATGCGCCAGCTCCAGGGCGACATGCGGTAGGCAATGACCATGGGCTTCTTCACCAGCGCCGCCTCCAGGGTCGCGGTGCCGGAGGCCACGAGGACGGCATCCGCGGCCGCCATCGCATCCTGGGCGTGGCCGAACAGGCGGGTGATGGGCAGATCGGCGGCGTTCATCCGATAGAGCGCGAGTTCGAACAGGTCCCGCGTCTCCCGCGTTGCCAGCGGGACGAGAAACCGCGCCTCGGGATAACGCTCATGCAGCCGCCTGGCCGTTTCGATGAACGTGTCGGCCATGTACTGGAGTTCCGATTGCCGGCTGCCCGGCAGCAGCGCAAACACGATCTGATCCTGCGGCAGATTCAGCCGTTCGCGCACTGAAAACTGGCTGATTTCCAGCGGTATCACGTCGGCCAGCGGATGGCCGACGTAGCTGACCGGTATTTTCTGGCGGCGGTAGAGTTCCTCTTCGAAGGGGAACAGCGCCAGCATGTGACAAACCGATTTCGCAATGGCATGGATGCGGCCGCCGCGCCAGGCCCAGATCGACGGGCTGACGTAATGGACGGTCGTGATGCCGGCCGCCTTCAGCCGCCTTTCGAGGCCGAGGTTGAAGTCCGGCGCATCGACGCCGACGAAAACCTGCGGCGGCTCATCGAGCAATTGCGCCAGCAGCTTGCGCCGTATGCCGGAAATCTCCCGGTAATGGCGAAGCACCTCGGCATAGCCGCGCACCGACAGCTTTTCCGAAGGGACGAGGACCTGAAATCCTGCCGCCTCCATTTTGGGGCCGCCGATGCCGTAGAAATGTGCCTCCGGCAGCAGCCGCTTCAGGGCCGAGATGAGGTGGCTCGCCAGCAGGTCGCCCGAGGCCTCCCCGGCCACCATTGCGATACGGACCGTTTCGGGCATGCGAAAGGCCTAGCGAACGATGCCCCGGCCCGGTACGGCGAGAAACTCGGCAAGCAAAGTCAGTTCCGGCGACACGGCGGCTTCCTGGGCGATCGCATCACGCGCCTCCTCGAGCGTCAGGCCGGACCGGTAGATCTGCTTGTAGGCACGCTTGATGGCCGTGATCGATTCGGCGCTGAAGCCGCGGCGCTTCAGGCCGACGGCGTTGATGCCATGAGGCTGGGCGTTGTGGCCGGCGGCCATGACATAGGGCGGCAGATCCTGCAGGAGGACGGTATTCACCGCCGTCATGCTGTGCGCGCCGATGCGCACGAACTGGTGCACCCCGGTGAAGCCGCCGAGAATGACGAAATCGCCGACATGGACATGCCCCGCCAGCTGGGCATTGTTGGCGAAGATGGTGTTGTTGCCGATCTGACAATCGTGGGCCAGATGGACATAGGCCATGATCCAGTTGTCCGAACCAAGACGCGTTACGCCGGCATCCTGCGCGGTGCCGCAATTGAAGGTGCAGAACTCCCGGATCGTGTTGCGGTCGCCGATCTCCAGCCGTGTCGGCTCGCCCGCGTATTTCTTGTCCTGCGGGACCTCTCCGATGGAAGAAAACTGGAATATCCGGTTGTCGCGGCCGATGCGGGTGTGGCCGTGGATGACGACATGCGGCCCGACCGTCGTGCCGTCGCCGATTTCGACATGCTCGCCGACGATGGAATAGGCACCGATGCCGACGCCGGCGCCGAGTTTCGCGCCGGGATGGACAATGGCCGTCGGGTGGATGTTCGTTGCGCTCATTCGATCGCACGCAGGGTGCACATCAGTTCCGCCTCCGCGGCGACCTTGCCATCCACTTTTGCCTGGGCGGCATATTTCCAGATGCTGCGCTTGCTCGACAGGATGGACACCTCGAGCACCAGCTGGTCGCCCGGCGTCACCGGACGCTTGAAGCGCGCGCCGTCGATGCCGACGAAATAGTACACCGACTGGTCGTCCGATTTCCCCCCCATGGTCTTGAACGACAGAAGCGCCGCAGCCTGCGCCATGGCCTCGATCACCAACACGCCGGGCATGACGGAATGATGCGGGTAGTGCCCTGGAAAGAACGGCTCGTTGTAGGTGACGTTCTTGATGGCGACGATGCGTTCTCCCGGCACGACTTCAAGGACGCGGTCGACCAGCAGCATCGGATAGCGGTGCGGCAGGTATTCGAGTATCTCGTTGATGTCCATCTGGCTCAATTTCTTCCCTCCAATTGCGCAAGGCGCGCTTCCAGTTCGCGGATTCTGTCCGACATGGCTTCCAGATGCCGCAGACGCGCCGCGTTTCGCATCCAGTCCCGATGCGGCTCGAGCGGCATGGCGCCCGTGTAGGTGCCCGGCTGCGCGATCGACTTGGTGACCAGCGTAAATGCCGAAACATTGACATCATCCGCAATGTTCAGATGTCCGAGGATGCCGGCGCCTCCGCCGAAAGTGCAGCGCCTGCCGATGCGGGTGCTGCCAGCCACGCCGACGCAACCGGCCATCGCCGTATGGGCGCCGATATGCACGTTGTGCGCGATCTGGACCTGGTTGTCGATCTTGACGCCGTCCTCGATCACCGTGTCGCCGAGCGCACCGCGGTCGATCGTCGTGTTGGCGCCGATCTCGACGTCGTTTCCGATCACGACGCGACCGATCTGGGGAATCTTCGTCCAGCTGCCGTCGTCTTCCCGCGCCATGCCGAAACCGTCTGCGCCAACCACGGCACCCGAATGAAGGATGGCATTCCTGCCGATGCAACAGGCTGCATAGACCGTGACACGCGGATAGAGCAGCGAACCGGCCCCGATGCGCACGCCCTTGGCAAGCACGCATCCGGCTCCAATGGACGCATCCTCGCCGATCTGCACGTCTTCATCGACAAAGGCCTGGGCTCCGACATGCACGGTCGCAGGCAACTCGGAAAGCACGACGGCACTGGGGTGAATCCCGGCCGGTGCTGCCGCCGGGGGATTGAGAAGCCGGACAACCCGCGCGTAATACGCATAGGGGTTGTCGCAGATGATGTGCGGACGGGCACAGCCTTGCGCGCTCGCAGGCGCCAGGATCACGGCGCCGGCCCGGGTGGACTGCAGCTGCTTGCGGTACTTCGTGTTGGCGAAAAAGGCGATCTGGTCGGATGCAGCCTGCTCCAGCGTCGCCACTTGCGTGACCCGCAGCGTTGCGTCGCCAACGAGCCGGCCGCCTAAACGCGCAACGATTTCCCCCAGGCTGACGCCCTCAACGCGCCCGGTCATGCATGCTTCTTACTTGGCGTCAGCCAAGGCCTTGATGACCTTGTCCGTGATGTCGATCTTGGGCGAGGCATAGACCGCCTCCTGCAGAACGACATCGAATTTTTCAGCCTCCGCAATCGCCTTGATCGCCTTGTTGGCGCGCTCGAGTACGGCAGCCAGCTCTTCGTTGCGGCGCTGGTTGAGGTCTTCGCGGAATTCGCGCTGCTTGCGCTGGAAATCGCGGTTGAGATCGTTCAGCTCGCGCTCCTTGTTGCGCTTTTCTGATTCGGACATCGTGACCGCGTTCTTCTCCATGCTTTCCTGCAGGGTCTGCAGCTGCTTCGCCATGCGCTGCATGTCCTGGTCGCGCTTCTCGAATTCCTTCTCGATTTTCTTCTGCGCGCGCACAGCGGGGGCGGCCTCGCGGAAAATCTTCTCGGTATTGACGAAGCCGATCTTGGACTGGGCCGCCGCCGGCAGCGCAAGCAGGCAGGCCACGGCAAAGAAAATGAGTTTGTTCAACATATGTCTCCTGCGAATTTAAACCTCAGAATGAGGTTCCCATCTGAAACTGGAAGCGCTCGACCTGATCATCCGATTTCTTCTTGAGCGGCTGGGCGATACTGACCTTGATCGGTCCGAAGGGAGTAACCCAAACGCCTGAAATACCCATACTGTACCGCAAATCCGAAAGGCGCATCTTGGCTCCGGTTGACCAGACATAGCCCGTATCAACGAAGCCTCCGACCCTTAAACTTTTATCCATGCCCAGCCCCGGAAAGGGCATCAGGAACTCGGCATTGCCGACCAGTCTGCGATTCCCCCCCAGAGCGTCTTTCTGGTTGGGATAAACATCGTGCTCGCCAAGCGAACCGGTCTTGAAGCCGCGCACCGAACCGATGCCACCGGCATAGAAATTGCGAAAGAACGGCAGCGGCTCACCGCCGTAACCGTCACCCAAGCCGAATTCGCCATTCAGCATCAGCGTGATCTCCTTCGTTAGGGGGATATATTTCTGATGCTGGTAACTCAACTTGTAAAACTTCAGGTCCGCGCCGGGCAAACCGATCTCTGCATAGGCGCGCTGCACCGTCCCTTTTGTCGTGTAGATCAGACTGTCGCGCTGGTCGTTGGTCCAGGACGTATTAAGCAACAGCGTGGTATTCGAGTTGCCGAACTGACTGACGAAATCCTTGTAGCGCTGCGGACTGTCGGCGAAGGTCGTCACATCGGTCTTGTCCCAGGACAGACCGACGCCAATGGCATTGTCCTCGGCGATCGGGAAACCGTAACGCACGCCGAGTCCGGCCGACGAGGTCTTGTACTTGGCAATGCCAGTCGAATTCGAATTGAGGTCGCGGCGGTAGATGTCGAACCCCCGGCTGACCCCGTCAATGGTGTGATAGGGATCAGTGAATGACAGGGAATAGGTCTTGTTCACCTTGCCGGAATTGACCTTCACCGCCACATGGCGGCCGCTGCCGAAGACGTTGTTCTGCGACACCGAACCGGACAGGACAACCCCTTCTGAGCTGGAGATGCCGGCCCCGAGCATGATGTTGCCGGTGTTCTTTTCCTTCACGTTCATATTGACATCAACCTGGTCGGTCGTGCCCGGCACCGGCGGCGTCTCGATGTTCACTTCTTCGAAGTAGCCAAGTTTGTCCACGCGACTGCGCGTCTTGTTGATTTTCTCGCCGTCGTACCAGGCCCCTTCCATCTGACGCGCTTCGCGCCGGATCACCTCGTCACGGGTCTTGTTATTGCCGGTGACGTTGATTCGGCGCACATAGACGCGCTTGCCCGGATCGACGAAGATCGTGAAGGCGACCTCCTTCTTCTCCTTGTCAATCTCGGGTGCGGCATTCACGTTGGCGA
>Ga0233424_10003187_pt1 | contig 10814 bp, 12 predicted proteins | sample Watercolumn_Towu_FD_181011 | JGI IMG/M metagenome (GOLD analysis project Ga0233424, IMG submission 181011) | Freshwater microbial communities from Lake Towuti, South Sulawesi, Indonesia - Watercolumn_Towuti2014_125_MG | ecosystem: Environmental > Aquatic > Freshwater > Lake | place: Indonesia... | reverse complement strand
GATACAAAGAAGTTAACGTTGATTCCGGCGAGAATGCTTGACGGAGGAATAGGGATTGGGCAGTATATAGAAAAGGATTTCGCTCAAGACTTCAGGGCACGCAACCGATGCACACACCCGACGAATGGATACCCCAGGCAGCGGCCCTTCCGATTCGCCGCGGCCGAGTCTGCCTGGTCACCTCGCGCAATGGACGCCGCTGGGTCATCCCCAAGGGATGGATCGATCCCCGACAGACCGCCGGCGAAACGGCCCTCCAGGAAGCCTGGGAAGAGGCTGGACTTGTCGGCGCCCTCGACCCCGAACCGATCGGCACCTACCTCTACGAAAAAGACGACCAAACCTACCACGTTACCGTCTTCCTCTTGCGTGTGACCAGCGTGGAACAATCCTGGCCCGAACGCGATCTCCGTCAACGCGCCTGGGTCAACCCTGCTGGCTTCTTCGAACGCATCGAAGACGAAGGCCTCAACGACATCGTCCGCCTCACCTTGCTTCAGCCCACGGCAGAACATCAGCCATCGTGAGGCCTCATTCCTTGCCGCGCGAGGGGGCCGCGCATGCGCCATGGCGTCCGCGGGCCCCTCATGTTCTGATGCTCTTCAATCCGAATTGCATACCCAGCAGCGCGATCGAACTGCGGATAGGCACAACTCTCTCTCATACCTCTGTTCTGTCGTGTTGCTCAGGCGACCGGCAGGAGTTAGGCTACTTAAGAGCCGCGCACGTAGTAAGCGCCTCGGCACGCGACGGCCGCTTACTTCGTGCGCGGCTCTTTGGGCTCCTTGGCCCTTCGCCATCGAGTTTGGTAAGTTACGAGCCGTAGCCCGCCTCAGCAGCCTGACCGGCGATTCGGGCCAGGGCTCAAGTGAGAGTCTGACATGAAACAGTCGAGCGGCATATTGCTCTATCGCGAAGGGCCCGGCGGCATCGAAGTGCTGATTGTCCATCCTTCCGGCGCGTACAACCGCGGCAAGCCGTGGAGCATTCCCAAGGGTGAACCCGACCCCGGCGAGACCGACCTCGAAGCGACCGCGCGCCGCGAGACGCTTGAAGAAACGGGCGTTCAGGCCGGGCAACTCGTGCCCCTCGGCTCAATCCAGTACACGAAGAGCAAAAAGACCGTGTACGCGTTTGCCGGCCGGGCAGGTGAAGATGCCGAACCACGCTGTGCGTCGTGGGAGATCGATCAGGCTCGCTTTCTGCCAATTGACGAGGCGCGCAAGCTCCTTCATCCCGAGCAGGTTCCGTTCCTGGACCGCTTGCAAGTTCTTCTCAACGCCCCAGGATGAGCGCAGCGATTCCTGGGGGTTGAATCGCCGGTCGCCTCACCCTACCATTTCCATCATGAAAAAGACCTTTTTCGTCGCAGCGATTTCATTTCTGGCAGTCCTCGGCGCCGGTGCGGCGTTCGCGCTGCACGGCACGGATGAGCCTGCGTTCTCCATCGAGCGCATCCGCCAGGACATCAAATATCTCGCCAGCGATGAATTGCAGGGGCGCGGCATCGGCAGCCGGGGCGAGGACCTGGCGATCGACCATCTTGCCAAGGAATTTGCCAAGGCGGGCCTGAAACCGGCCGGCGATAAGGGGACGTTCTTCCAATCCGTGCCGCTCGTGATGGTGACGACCGGACCCAAAGCGACGCTGTCCGCGACCAAAGGCGGCGAGACGGTGGATTTCAAGCTCGAAGACGAGTTTGCCGGCGTCAGCCGAACGCAGCAAACCGAGGACTTTGACGCTGAAGCAATTTTCCTGGGGCACGGCATCACGGCGCCGGAGTTCGGCTGGGACGATTACCAGGGGGTCGATGTCAAAGGGAAAGTGGTCGTCGCTTTTACGAACGAGCCGCCGTCGAGCGACGAGAAATTCTTCGCAGGCAAGGCGCTGACCTACTACGGCCGCTGGACGTATCGCTACGAGGAAGCCGCTCGGCGCGGCGCCAAGGCGGTGCTCATCATCCACACGACCGAAACCGCGGGTTATCCATACTCGGTCGTCAAGAAGCTCAAGAGCGCCCAGATTCAACGCGGCCCCGACGAGCCGGCACTGGCGTTCGCGGGCTGGCTGTCGATCCGCGCCGGCGACAAGCTGCTCGGTTTCGCCGGGCTGACGGTCGATGAAGCCCTCAAGAAGGCCGACACGAAGGGCTTCAAGGCCATCCCCCTCGGCGTCAAGATCAAGGGGCACGTTCCGACCACGACGCAGAAGATCGTCACGCAGAACGTCGTCGGCATCGCCGAAGGCAGCGACGACGCACTCAAGTCGGAAGCCGTGCTGTTCACCGCCCACTGGGACCATCTCGGCATGGGCAAGTCGTCCGTCGGCGCCGACAACATCTACAACGGCGCCCTCGACAACGCCACCGGGTGCGGCATCCTCCTCGAAATGGCCCGCGCCTGGGGCAAGCAAAAGCCGATGCCCAAACGCTCGGCCGTCTTCCTGGCGACAACCGCGGAAGAGAACGGCCTGCTCGGCGCCTATTCCTACGCAAGGCGCCCCGCGATTCCGCTCGGCAAGACGGCGATCAACCTCAACTTCGACACCGTGTTGCCTCTCGGCGTGCCCGAATCGGTCGTCGTCAGCGGCGCGGAACGAACCACCGCCTGGCCGATGGTGCAGGACATCGCCCGCAAGCGCGGCCTGGCCATCGACCCCGATCGCAACGCCCACCTGGGCTACTTCTATCGCTCCGACCACTTCGCGCTGGCCCGCGGCGGCGTCCCGGCGTTCTCGGTCTTCCCCGGCGAAAAGATCAAAGGCAAACCGGCCGACTTCGCCCGCAAGGCGTCGGAAGATTTCGTCGCCAAGGTTTACCACACCCCCGGCGACGAGTTCCAGGACGACTGGGACTTCAGCGGCTACCCCGTGCTGATGCGCTTCGCCTACGACATTGCCATCGAAGCCGCCAACGCCAAGACGCTTCCGACATGGAACGCCGGCGACGAGTTCCGCAAGGCGCGGGATTTGAGCCAGGGGGTGAAGTGACGGAATGCGACTTTCTCGCTACGTGGAATTGTCAACGCCCGGCAGCGTTCGCGAACTGGAGAACCTCATCGAACGCGCGATGATCGTTTGCGATGGAACGACGCTGGCGATCGATGCGAGTTGGCTTGTTAACTCGTCAACTCCGCTTCAAGCAAACACATCCCTGCGCGAGCGCGAACGTCAGGCGATCGTGGACGCGCTGGCGCAATGCCGGGGCAAAATTTACGGCGCGGACGGCGCCGCGGCACGCCTCGGTCTCAAGCCCACCACCCTCTACGGCAAGATCCGCAAACTCGGCATTCAGAACGACGCGCGATGACCACCTGTCGTCGCGCTGACCAAATGGCGTCGGCGGCGGCGGCGCGCCGTTTTGCGGAAGTTGTTGTGCGCCATGCAATTCTTGAGCGTTGCCCTCTTCGGCATCTCGATTGCGTTTGGTCGAACCGACGGCGAGCCGGTCGCGCTCGCCTGCGGCAAGCGGCTAAACGGGAGATGACGATGGCACATGTTGTCTGTGAACCCTGTCACGATTGCAAGTACACCGACTGCGTGGTCGTGTGTCCGATGGAGTGCTTCTACGAGGACGGCTCGATGCTCTACATCGATCCTGACAACTGCGTCGATTGTCAGGCCTGCATTCCTGAATGTCCCGTCGAGGCGATTTACCAGGATTTCGATGTGCCGTTGCGTTGGCAGGACTACATCGCGCTCAATGCACGCCGCTCGGGCGAGTTGATCGCGGGCGGCGTCGGCCACATCCGCGACAAGAAGGAGGCGAAGGTCGGCCCGGGTTGCGCCGGCAAGGGGTAAATCACGCGCAAGCGGCATGGAGTTCCCGCGTTTCATCGGCATGTGACCTCCCCCTCACCCCCGACCCCTCTCCCCCGGCGGCGAGAGGGGAGGAAATCGAGGAACTCCCATGACCGCCTACCTTCGCAATAGACTTCCCTTCGGCGTCGCGCTAACGTTGCTCCTGCTGGCCTCCGGCTGGGCCGGCGCGACGGAGTGCTTCGTCCTGTCGGCCGGCGTCGATAACTATCCCCACGCCGGCAGGCTCAATGGCTGCATCAACGACGCCCGCAACACCAGCGGCGTCTTCCATCAGCAGCAGGGCAAGCTCTTCACTCGCGTCCATGCCGATACGCTCGTGGACGGCCAGGCGACGCACGGCGCGCTCATCCAGCGCATGCAAAACCTCGCCCGCGTCGGCAATGCCGGCGACGTGGTCGTGATCTTCCTCAGCGGCCACGGCGGGCGCACGAACGATAATCAGAGCTGGTACTTTCTGCCATACGATTACGACGCCCGCCGGCATGGACAGACAGCGCTTACCGATCGGCAAATTCTCGATTCGGCCGACGTACTCGTCAATCAGGGCAAGAAGGTCTTCATCATCGTCGACGCCTGCTACTCCGGCCAGCTGCGCATCTCAGCGCAGAACTACCTTGGCAAGCACCGCAATCCGCAAGGGGGCGGGCTGGTGCTGATGCTATCCAGCAGCGCCAATCAGACCAGCGCGGCGCTTGGCCAGTACAGCGCCTTCGCGAAGGCGTTCGTGGATGCGATGAACGCCGGCGACCTCAATCGCGACGGCAAGGTGACGATCGACGAGATTCGCCGATACTCCTATAGCCGCACGCACGATCTGATCCGCGAGCACGGCCAAACCGGCCAGCAGGACTGTGAAGTGGCGTGGTCGCCGTCGATATCGGGAAACATGCCGGTGGCGATGTTGCAGCAGGTGGCCGTCAATCCTCAGCCTCAGCCGCAACCCCAGCCGCAGACGACGGTGTGGACGGGTAACGAAGACCTCGCGAGTTTCGGCCGGCTCAGCTTCCACTTCCACACCGGCGGGCGGGTGCAGATGCACGACGCGGCCGGCTGGTCCGAAGGCCAGTGGCGCCGCGACGGCTCGCAGATCACGCTCTGGTTCTCGAATGGGCGCGTGGTCTACACCGGCACAATGCATGGCGCGACGATGTACGGCACCGCCCGCAACGATCGCACCGCGTGGAACTGGAGCGTCACCGAATCGACCGGAGGCCGTCGATAAGAATCAAATTCTCAATTGACGAAAACTGCGAGCGAGGAACAGCCGTTCCTCGCTTGTTGCATTTTAACAATGCACTCATGAATTGGCTTGACACCTCGCAATCGCCGATTTATAAGACAGAAGAATCATATCCCCTGACGATCGAGCCCGTGCGATTCGCCCTGGAACGCGACCACATCAAGTTGAGCCCGGCGGATATTACGTCCGTCTGATCAAATGCGACGAATTGATCCTCCCCCTATCCAATTGGAGGATGGTATGCCAGTTCACCCGCAACAACGGCGCGATGCGTTTACGCTGATCGAATTGCTGGTCGTGATCGCGATCATTGCCATCTTGATCGCGCTTCTGGTGCCCGCCGTGCAAAAGGTGCGCGAGGCGGCCGCACGCACGCAGTGCGGCAACAACCTCAAGCAGATCGGCATCGCGGTCCATGCCTATCACGACGCGAACAAGGGGCTGCCGCCGGACCGTATCTGCGACGACTGGGCGACGTGGGCCGTGCTGATACTTCCTTACATGGACCAGTCGCCAGGTTACGCGCGCTGGGACATCACGCGGCGCTATGCGGAGCAGCCAGGGAATCCCCAGCCGTTGACCGTGCCCGCCTATTTCTGTCCGGCGCGACGCAATCCCGGCCAGCTGAGCGTCAGCTATACTTTTGCATCCGGTGCGGGCCCGACACTGACGGCGCCGCCCGGTGGAATCGGCGATTATGCCAGCGTCGCCGGCACCGTCAACAACGACGGCGCGCTGTGTGTTTCAATTCCTTACGGCGTCGTCAACGGCGCTAAGGTGAGCGGCACCGGCCCCTTCAACAACAGCGGTCCCGGCGCCGTCATCACATCGTTCCATCGCAAGACCCGGCTCACCTCCATCACCGACGGCACCAGCAACACGCTCCTGATCGGCGAAAAATACATCCGCCCCAATTCCTTCCAGGGCAAGAACGAAGACCGCAGCATCTACGACGGCAACAACCAGAACAACTTCCGCCGCTTCCTGGGCCGGCAAGTGACGTCGTACAACCCCATGAAATTCGATCCGGCCGACCCGCCCAATCCGCTCATCTCCGACATGAGCCTGCAATCCAATCCGATCGACCCCGCCAGCGGACTGGTGATTCCGCTCAATCAATGCTTCGGCGGACCGCATCCGGGCCAATGCCTGTTCGTCCTGTGCGACGGCAGCGTTCGCGGCGTCGGCGTCAATGTTCCGATCGGCATGCTGACGCTCCTGGGCGTGCCCGACGACGGCCAACCTGTGCGTTTCGATTGAAGAATCGCGCCGAGGTAGGGTGGGTCGAGCGTAATCGCGAGGCCCACCAACCCTTGCAAAGGCAGGTGGGCCTCGCGGTTACGCTCGACCCACCCTACGGGGACTACACTGGGCGTGCCCGACGACGGCCAACCTGTGCGCTTCGAGTAATTCAAGCCCAGGAGTGAGGTACTCCGAACCCCTGGGATGCAGCGAAGCGATTCCGCGAGTTCTACTTCACTTCCCGAACTTTCAGCCCGATCTTGTTCGGTTCGCCATTCGTCAAGACTTTGCAGAGGTCCTTCGGACGGTGTTCACATTCGCCGATGTGCGTTCGACGCTCTTTCTCCAGAATGAAAAACGTGACGTAGTAGCCCATTTTCGGCTCGAGCTTCCCTTTCGACCCAATGGTGAATTCCTTTTTCGTCTCCTTCCCTTCCACATGCGCGAAGTCCTTGATCTCGACTTTCTCGATCAGTTCGGCTGCTTTTCCGGCGATGCGCGGATCGTGTTTGTACAGGCGAATCTCAACCAGTCGGCCCTCGAAGGACGAGACTTCCTTTGGGATAACGAACGCGCCTTCGACTTTCGTTGTCTTGTCCTCGCCTGCCGAGGATTGCAGGCCGAAGCCCACGAACGCAGAAGCGACGACAACGAAACACTGAAATCCTGCAAACATGCGAGTGCCTCCGAAATGGTGAATGCAGCGAGAACCTGTTCGCCGGGGACGAACCCTCTGATAGAATACGACAATACCCTGTGTGCCGGAGCCAGCCATGAATCCGCAGATGCAAGAGAAGCTTCACGTCACGCGCCGCCACTTCTTGCGCGATTGCCAGATCGGCCTCGGCGGCATCGCGCTCGCCGGCTTGCTGGGCGGCGCCGCAAGCGCTCAAGAGACCGCGAACCCGATGCGTCCGCGTCCGCCTCACTATACGGGTAGAGCGAAGAACGTCATCTACCTGCACATGGCCGGGTCGCCGCCGCACCTGGATTTGTTCGATTACAAGCCGATGCTGGTACGCCGCAATGGCGAACCTTGCCCCGAGTCGTTCCTGCAAGGCCGGCGTTTTGCCTTCACGAGCGGCGTGCCGCGCTTGCTCGGGACGCCTCAGCGATTCGCACAGCACGGGCAGTCCGGGCAATGGATGTCGGAAGCGGTGACGCACCTGCCGACGATCGCGGACGAACTCTGTTTCATCAAGTCGATGCACACCGAGCAGTTCAATCATGCTCCCGCGGAGTTGCTGCTCTTCACCGGGTCGCCGCAGTTCGGCCGGCCCGGCATGGGCTCGTGGGTGACCTACGGCCTCGGCTCGGAAAGCCAGGATTTGCCTGGCTACATCGTCCTCGTTTCGAGCGGCACGTTCCCGAGCGCGGGCAACAGCTGCTGGAACAACGGCTTCCTGCCGTCGATCTATCAGGGCGTGCAGTGCCGCAGCCAGGGGGATCCGGTGCTGTATGTGTCGAACCCCAACGGCATGGACGCGAATATGCGCCGGCTTAGCCTTGACGCCTTGCGCGATCTCAATGAGCTGCAGGCGGGCGAGCTGGGCAATCCCGAGACGCGCACGCGCATCGAGCAGTACGAGATGGCGTTTCGCATGCAGACTGCGGTGCCGGAGGTGATGGACATCACGCGCGAATCGCAGCGCGTCATCGACGCCTACGGCGCGCAGCCCGGACAGGCGAGCTTTGCCAACAACTGCCTCCTCGCGCGCCGGCTCATCGAACGCGGCGTTCGCTTCGTGCAGCTTCACGACTGGGGCTGGGACTTCCACGGCACCGGTTCGGGCCGCGACATCAAATTCGGCCTGCCCGTGAAGTGCCGGACGATGGACCGCGCGGTGACGGCGCTGATTCGCGACCTGAAGCATCGCGGGCTGCTCGACGAGACGATCGTGATCTGGTCTGGCGAGTTCGGCCGTTCCCCGTTCCGCGAAGGCCGCACCGCCAACAGCGCCAATCTGGGCCGCGATCATCATCCCTTCTCGTTCACGCTTTTCGCGGCCGGCGGCGGCTTCAAGCCCGGCATGACCCTCGGCGCCTCGGACGAACTTGGCTTCGACGTCGGCACCCATCCCGTCCACCCGCACGACCTGCAAGCCACCATCCTGCACCTGCTCGGCCTGGAGCACACGCGCCTCACCTATCGCTACCAGGGCCGCGACTACCGCTTGACGGACGTGCACGGCCACGTGGTGCGCGAGGTGCTGGCGTAACGTTTCCTTCGACCAGTCGAGGCGCTTCATGGCAAGCGAAGAAGAGGAACGTGAAGCTGCCAAGCTGCTCTTCGGCGCCACTGCGAAGACCGAGGAGGAGGTCGCGCGGGGCGAATCGGACGATGTGGAGATTCCTTTCGTCTGTCCGTTCTGCAACGAGACCTATCTTGTAAGTGCGGAGCTGGCGGGCAAGAAGATCAACTGCCGCAACTGCCGCGAGCCGTGCCGGGTCGAAGGCGGCAAGAAGGAAGTGCCCGAAGACAAACCCAGGCCGAGGCAGCGCACATTCTCGCTGGGATTCCTGCTGGGGCTGGTCGTGGGAATTGGTGTCGCTCTGCTCGCAGTCGGCGCGCTGAAGCTGCTGCGCGTGTTCTGACGAGAGTCGGACTTCTATCGAGAGGAGCGGGGTTGCGTGAGCGCCCCGTGTATACAGACCTTGCGAGTGTTGACGTGCACGGGGCGCTTACGCAGCTTACGCAACCCCGCTCCTCTTGAATCACTTCATCTCGCCCGAATGCTTGAGCACGCAGCGATTGGGCTCGACGCCATTGTTGAGGACGACGACGCGGTAGGTGGCGCCGGCGGCGGGCAGCCAGCCGACGAAGCAATCCTTGCCGATGGTGATGTCGGAGGCGACCTCTTTTCCGTCCTTGTCGTACACCAGCAGATCGACGTCGCCTGATTTTTCGCTGGTCACCCAGATGGCCGCGACGCTCTCGGCGGGGAAGGTGAGTTCGAACGATTTCTTCTCGGCGTGCTTCAACTCGAACGCCGGCAGCGCGGTGGTGCGAGGTTTGACGGCGCTTTCGGTCAGCCGCGCTATGGCTTCCTCTTTGCCGTTGTTGGCGAGCACGACGCGCACAATTTTGGGCGTTTTGTTTTCCCAGGCGACGAAGTTCCCCTTCGGATCGGACGCGATCTTGTTGTTGTCGAGATCGTAGACGGACATGCTGACGTTCGCCTTGAATCCGCCTCGCAGCGTGACCAGGTCGCCGTCTGACGTGTGAAGGAAGAACGCTTCCTTCTTTCCGGCAGCGACCTTGGCGAGCGGCTGCAGGTTGCCCGAGGCGTTCTTGCCGTTATGTGCGACCGTGCAGCGGGCTGGTTCCGGCCCGAGGTTGATGAGTTTCAGCAGCAGCACGGTAGGCGATTCGCCCGTCGTGAAGTCCACCTGGCAATTGGGGCCGAACGAGGTATCGCTGGCAATGATTTTGCCCGTCGCGTCGCTGAAGAAGAGGTCCACGTCGCTGGCGGTTTTCTCGCTCTTCACCGTTGCTTGGGCCTTGTGCTTGGCCGGGAACTCGACGAGCATGAAGAAGGATTGTTTGGGAAGCAGCGTGACCGTGTGTTCGTCAGGTTGCCCCAATGAGGTCCCGGCCAGTGTAAGCAGGAAGCAAAGACCAATCGCAGCGCGCCTGCCCATCGACACACCCTAAAAAAGTGGAGGCGCTCGGACCGAGTGAATCCGAGCGACTGGTTTGGATCGGTCGAAACGACTTACTTCGGGGTGACGGTCTTCGGCGGGGTCGCGCCGCCCTTGCCGCCCTTGCCGCCGCCGAACAGGCCGCCGAAGCCGCCGGTGGTCAACATGACGTTGGTGGCAACGCCGTCGTCATTGGTGGTGACGCGCACGGTCAGGTTGCCCTTGCCCTTGACGGAGACGTCGGTGAACGGGACGTCTTTGCCGTTGAGCTTGGCCGCGGGCTTGCCGTCTTGAATGCTTAGTTCGAGCTTGTCGGAGCCGGTGAGCGCCTTGCCGGCGACCGAAACGCTGCCGTTCTGAGCCGTCGCGAAAGCGGCGCGGAGGCCGGCGGCCTTCACGTTTTCGCCGTCAGCCACGAACTTCTTCTCGGTTAGGTCGAACTTGCCCTTGGTGACCGTGACGTCCTTGGCGAGCTTGACGGTGATGGGTTCGCCCTTGCCGCCCTTGCCGCCCGCGCCCCCCTTGCCGCCGAAACCGCCGAAACCGCCGAAACCCTTGGTCCCGGTGATGGAGCCGTCGTCGTTGATGGCAGTGACATTCAGCGTGAACTCTTCCGCCATGACGTAGCCGACCAGCAAAACCGAAACGATGCCCAACGAGTACCGCAACATGTGTGAACTCCCTGAAGTGGTCCCAAACCAACATTCCCAGCAACGCGCTGGGACACGAGTCTGCAATCCTGAGTAGCTGCTACTGTAACGAGTCTAGAGCCTGTTATGCACTTGTGAAGTCCGGACGGGCGAATTGGCTCAGCATGATCACGACGGAGGCGAGCCAGTGCCAACCAGCGAGAGTGTTCGCCAATCGTTCG